>Ga0209415_10006208_pt1 | contig 21350 bp, 18 predicted proteins | sample PeaSoiSIISIP2007_FD_187696 | JGI IMG/M metagenome (GOLD analysis project Ga0209415, IMG submission 187696) | Peat soil microbial communities from Weissenstadt, Germany - SII-SIP-2007 (SPAdes) (version 2) | ecosystem: Environmental > Terrestrial > Soil > Wetlands > Peat | place: Germany... | reverse complement strand
TGGATGATTTCGCGGCCGGTCCCAGCGCTCACGCGCTGGGCTATTTTCTTTCGCCCTGGCGGGCTCGTCCCGATGTGCCCCCGCGTCCAACTCTCGTCCAACTCTTATGTCCCGCGCCCGTCCGGCTGTCCCGCGCCCGCCCGGCTGTCCCGCGCCCGCCGGCTGTCCCGCGCCCGTCCGGCTGTCCCGCGCCCGTCCGGCTGTCCCGCGCCCGTCCGGCTGTCCCGCGCCCGTCCGACTATGTCCCGCGGCCGCCGGCTATGTCCCGCGACCGCCGGCTATATCCCGCGCCCGTCCGGCTATGTCACGCGCCCGCCGGCTGTGTCCCGCGCCTGTCCGGCGAGGCGCGACGCAAGGTGGGCCGCGGAGCCGCTCCCCTGCCGCGAGGGAGCGGCCCGGCCGCGTTGCTTGCCGATCCGTTACTCGCTGAATTCGAGGGTGGTGGTAGAGCCGCCGAGCTTGATCGACTTCAGCACTTCGGCGCCGTTTTCGGTGGCCGTGCCCACGGTGGTCTGGTTGTGCTTGGGCCCGTTGTTGTCGATCTTCACGGGCGCGGTGAAGGTCTTGCCGGAACCGACGGACGTAAAGATAACGCTGTCGCCCTTCACCTTCACCGTGTAGGCTCCCGGTTTAAGCTGGACGGAGCCGGCTTTCACCGGGCTGCCCAGAACAATATCATAGGATTTTGCACTGGCGACGGTAAGGCTCGCCAGCGCCAGTACGGCTACGCACAACAAAGACTTCGTGGTCATACAAAGCTCCTGTCTTGACGTGTAGGAATTGTGTTGTCGAGCCGAAAGCGGCCTCTGCCGGGCCTCTCCCCTGCGATTCGTTTTCGTCGGCTCGTAATCATAGAGACGCTCGGCGGCGCGAAAAGATAGTCGCGGCGGCGCGCCTCTTTCGAGCTATGCGGCGGACCATTCGAATGGCAGAGCACAGCGCGCGAGCGGGCGCGCGGCGTCATCGGCAATCGATTCATGGGCTATCGTAGGTATAGTCAATGTATCGAGCCATCCTGTTGGACCTGGGCAGGGTCCTGATCCACTTCGATTTCTCCGCCGGGTATAGCGCGCTGGAAAAGCTCTGTCCGTTTCCGGCAGCCGAGATTCGCCGGCGCATCGCGGCCACGGACCTGGCGGTGAGTTTCGAAACCGGGCTGATAGAGCCGCGGGACTTCTACGCCCAGCTCTGTGCGCTGCTGGAACTGCAGGTGGATTACGAGCGGTTCTGCGCGATCTGGAACTCGATCTTCTCCGACGTGCTGGTCCCCGAGAGCATGCTCGAAGGGCTGGCCAGCCGCTATCGCCTGGTGCTGGTCTCCAACACCAACCAGATTCATTTCGAAATGGTGCGGCAGCAGTATCCGGTGCTGCGGCATTTCCACGAGATGGCGCTCTCCTATCAGGTGAAAGCCATGAAGCCGCACGCGGAGATCTTCCTGGAGGCCGTGCGCCTGGCCGGCTGCCGCGCGGACGAGTGCTTTTACGCCGATGACATTCCGGCGTTCACCGAAGCCGCCCGCAAGCTGGGTATCGATGCCGTCACTTTTGAATGCGCGGCGCAACTCGCCAGGGAAATGCACAGCCGCGGCATCGCATGGGAGTGACTGCCGCGACGGCGGGGATTGCCGGTGCGATCGCTAAATGGCGCGGGCTTTGCGCGCCGCGGTGGCGGTTTCGGATTTCACCGGTTTGCGTTCAGCCGCCATCCCTAACCGTTTCACCTGGTCGGTGACGCACACCAGGAACATCGGCTGGCGCGCGTTCTTGAGCAGGTTGATGATGCGGTTAGGCGCTTCTTCGAGGTAGATGCTTTTGCCGTCGGTGAGCAAATGCATCTCGGAGGATGCGCTCAGGGCTTCGCTCAACCGCTTGCCCATATCTTTCTCGAGGAAGCGCAGCACGCGGCGGATTTTCTGCAGCGAAAAGCCCTTCCGCCGAAGCTCGGCGATCACCGAGATTTCGACTACTTCCTGAGCGGCATAAATCCGCTTGTGGCCATCCTGCCGCGGTGAGACAACGCTACGCTCGTCCCACCACTGCAACTGCCGCAGGCTCACGCCGCAGATGCGCGCTACCTGGATGCTATTATAACCGTCGGTTTCCGGAGGCTCGGCCGGCCGGAGCTTTCTTGCTCTAAACATTTCGCGCCACTTCCGTTGGGAATGAAAATGATACCACTCTGGATTGTACATGGCGCACCGCCGCTGTCAATAGGGAGTTCTTGGACGCGTGAGAATTGGGGGTTCGAGGCCTCTCGCTGTGCTGGATTTCGCCACTCGCAGGACGCCGGCCTTGGTTGGGGGACACGCGTCGCGGACCGCGCGTGACCACCGGTTTTCTCGATTCGTACCATTACGTCAGGCTCACATTCGTAGTAGTTCCAGAACCGCGCAGAGGCATCTCGTTAATTGTCATCCCGATAGGCGGAGCGTAGAATTCGGATTGCAGACCTAGTGGAGAGTCTCCCGTCGCGGGATTGACGCCACGGGAGATGCCATGTGACCAACCTCCCGCAGCGAGGAATCGATTTACTGACCGGGCAACCCGCTCATGGCGAGCTTTTGGCGGAGTTGCTTGAGGCGGGCCCGCTTGCGCCCGAACTGGTTCTGCGCCACGCGATCAACATCGGCAAGGCGCTGAGCCGGGCGCACGACTGTGGCGCTGTCCACGGCAGCCTTTCTCCCTGGGCGATCGTGGCAGGCGAGCGCAGCGCGACGATTCTGCGACCGGCGGCGCAAGATCCGCATGCGCTGGCCTACACCTCGCCGGAACAGCTTCGCGGCCAGCCACCCGACGAGCGAAGCGACGTGTTCGCCTTCGGAGCCGTGCTGTATGAACTGGCGGCCGGCAAACCCGCGTTTGCGGGCGAACCGGACGCGGTGCGAAGGGCGATTCTGGGTCATACTCCGCCGAGCCTGGCGGCGAAATCGCCGGCCTTGGCCGCGATGGAGCCAGTGATCGCCGATTGCCTGGACAAAGAGCCAGTGCGGCGGCGGCAGCGCGTGCAGAACGCGGTGACGGAGTTGAAGCTGGCGGGCCGGCTGCTGGCTAAAACCGCCCCTATGCGCGCGCGGCGAACCATTGCAGTCGCCAACGGGGAGCGGAGGGCGGCTGCAGCAAGCACCTTCGAAACATACTCGCCGGACGCGGCGCGCCGTTCCAGCCGCAAACGGCTGCTCGGCCTGGCAGCGGTACTCCTCACGGTCGCCGCCGCCAGCCTGTTCGCGGGCCGGCTGATTTTCCACCAGCGTGCGGCGGGTCCGGTCTTGAAGTTCTCGGTCGCACCGGAAGCGAAGTCCCCCTTCCCCGGCACGGCAACCGTTTCACCCGACGCCCGCTACATTGCGTTCTCCGCAGCCGGCCCGGAAGGCCGCCGCGTGCTGTGGCTGCGCGCACTGGATGAAACGCACGCCAGAATCATTCCCGGCACGGACGACGCCGCGGCTCCTTTCTGGTCCGCCGACAGCCGCGCCATCGGGTACTTCGCCGGCCGGTCGCTGAAGATATGGAAGCTGCAGGTGGGCGACGACGGCAGCCCGAGTGGAGAGTCGCGGGTTCTTTGTCCCGCCGCAGACGTGGCGGGCGGCGGAACCTGGAATGCGGCCGGCGCGATCGTGTACTCTCCCGGCCTCGATAGCGGCCTGTACCGCATTTCCGCAAGCGGCGGCGATCCGCAGGTGCTGTTGCCGCTGGACGCGGCCCAAGACCATCGCTCCTATCGCTGGCCCCACTTCCTGCCCGACGGCAGGCACTTCACCTTCTTGGCGCTCGGCGGGGCCGACAAGACGAACGGAGTTTACGCGGGCGATCTCCAAACCAACCAAAGCCATCTGCTCTTACGGTCGCAATCCGATGCCGTGTACTCGGGAGATGCGGACGCGAACCCGGCCAAATCCGGCTACCTGCTTTTCGTTCAGGACGGCGATGTGTATGCGCAGGGATTCAATCCCTCGACTCTCGAGGCGCAGGGCAAACCGGCGTTGTTTCTGCGCGACGTAGGCGCGGTCGAGACGCTCTCCCTGGCGCCGCTTTCGGTTTCCTCGACCGGCCTGCTGGTGTATCAGACGATCAGCCCGTCCACCCGCCAGCTGGTGTGGATGGATCGGGAGGGAAAACAAGCGGGTGTGCTGGGTGAGCCCGGGGAATGGGGTTTGCCGCGGATCGCGCCGGACGGCAGACGGGTGATCTGCAGCAGGCTTGCGCCCGACCGCCGGCGGGCCGATTTATGGCTGTTCGAAGGAGACGCGATGTCGCGGCTGGTTTCGATTCCCGATGCCGACGCGCGTTCTCCGGTTTGGTCGCCCGACGGCACACGGGTGGCGTTCACCAGCAATCCCAGCAAGCTGTATGACATCTACCTGAAGACGGTGACCGGGCCGGACCCGCAAGAGCCGCTGTTCCACAGCGAATCCACGAAGTACCTCACCGACTGGTCGCGCGACGGCCGTTACCTGCTATTCAACACCTTCAACACCGCGGGCTCGTCTTCCGATGTGTGGGCGTATTCGGTCAGCGAGCGCAGGGGCGGGGCGGTGGTCGAAACGGTCCACTCCGAGGGTTATGCCGCACTCTCGCCAAACGGGCATTGGCTGGCATATCAGTCGGACGAATCCGGCCGGGATGAGATCTACGTGCAGGCGTTCGACGGCGTTTCCGCGGGCACCAGGCGCCGCTGGCAAGTATCCGCCGGCGGCGGCCGGCTGCCGCGCTGGCGGGCCGACGGACAGGAATTGTTCTTCCTGGCTGGAGCTGGCGGCGTGATGTCTGCTTCCACTTCGCCCGAAGCCGGCGATTTTGCATTCGAACCTGCGCGCAAACTTTTCGAGACGCGCGCCATCCCGAAAAAGTCCAACCTGTACGATGTGTCGCCCGACGGCCTGCGATTGCTGATGAATCTGCCGAACGAGTGGGCCGGCGCTTCACCGATCACGGTGATGACAAATTGGATGCAAAAGCTGCGCACGCCCTGATGCAAAAGCTGCGCACCGCGACGGCCTCAGCGAAGGCGCGCACGGCGAACTGGCGCCGGAGCGGCGCCGCTCGTGTAAAGATTACATGACGCCACCCGGGATTATGGTCGGGCAGCCTCGGGATCTACAACAAACGGCACGGCTTGGCGAATGGGCCGCCGCTTGCTACAATGCTCGCCGAGGTTGATCACGATTATGAAAGCTCCCCTAGCTGCTACGATCATCGCAGCAGGCGCGTTGCTCGCCACCGGCTGCGCAACCAAGAAGTACGTACAGGTCACCGAGGCCCCGATTCAAGCCAAGGCGGACCAGGCCAGCCAGCAGGGCTCTCAAAATGCCCAGCAGATTAAGACCACGCAAGACCAATTGAAAGAGCTGGATGACAAGACCGCCACGGGCATCGACCGGGCGAATGAGAAAGCCGGCGCCGCCGAACATGACGCGCAGGACGCCGCGAACCGCGCCACTGACGCTGCTCATGAGGCCGGAGTAGCCACGCAGAAGAGCGACCAGAACACACAGGCGCTGTCCAGCCTCCGCCAGTCAGTGGCCAACCTGGACGATTACCAGATGCAGACGTCGGCTACGGTGACGTTTGGCTTCAACCGGGACCATCTGGCGCCGGAGGCCCTCGCCGACCTGGACAAACTGGCGCAGGATATCCAGGGCAACAAGCGCTTCTTTGTCGCGGTGGAAGGGTTCACCGACAGCACGGGTTCGCGGGATTACAACGAGGCGCTCAGCCGGCGCCGCGCCGAAGCCGTGGTGGCGTACCTGGTTTCCAAACACGACGTTCCGGTCTACCGCATCCACGTTATCGGTTTGGGATCCGACAAGCCGGTGGATGAGGCGCACACCCGCGAGGCGCGTGCCAAGAACCGCCGCGTGGAAGTGAAGGTGTTCAGCGCTCCCACGGTATCTGCGGCCGCGCCGGCTGCCGGTTCCGCGGCACCGCCCGCCATCGCCGCGAAGTAAGCGGCTGGCGAGCGCCGCGCCAACGCGCGGCGGTGATTGCTCACCGGAGTTGTGTCACAACGAGCCGTCGCGCTGGCGGACGGCTCGAAGGTTGGTGTTTGCCTCCGCTTCCGGTTGGCGCCGGCGCAAGGCGTGCCACCAGGTATAGAAGCGGAACAGGTTGGCGCCAACGATAATCCAGCTGCCGGCTCGCGACAACGGAACCGATCGCGAATGCATAGCCAGCTGGCGGAGCGACTCGCCGATGGATACTCCGGCGAATTGCACGCCCAGTCCACCGGACAGCAAGAGCAACTGGCGATCGCGATCCCGCGTCGCCAGCAGCGAACTCCAGAGCACGATATCCATCAGAGCGCAGGTAAAGGTCAGGTCGCGGAACCACGGCGTCAACCACACGCCGGGTCTGACCGACGGATCGAAATGCGCCAGAAACGACCCGCCCGCCACCAGACAGGCCGCCAGAATCAGCAGTACGCGCACGATCCGGGCAGAGCGCAGGCGGTCGCCCGCCTGGTAAAGCAGGCTGACGACTACCGCGTACAGGAGCAGTTGGCTGATGGCTTCGCCGAACCAGTAGGTCACCCAATATGGCAGCCCTTGCGGGTGAAAGCCGCCCATCGCTTCGATCGCGGCCGGGGCTTGAACCAAAGCGGAAACCAGCTCGACCGCCGAAAACGCCAGCACCAGCGGAAAGCGGCGCCAGGGTCCCCGCAGCAAGGCGGCGACAACTAAGACCTGCAGGGGCAGGCCAATTGCCAACGCAACGATCTGAAGCGCGAGCCGCATACCGAACCCTATTCTAAGCCGGACTGTACGAAAAAAAGCCGCGATTTCGGCGCGAAATACACGTGCTGTTAGTGTATACTTGCGCGCCCCGCCGCTAGGGGTAGTATTTGCCTCGCCGGCGCGATCACCTTAGCACTTAGGGGCAATTGCGGCCCCTTGTACCGGTACTTTGGATTCTGGGCGACCCACATTGCCCGGCGTATACTTCGGGCGATGAGATCGCGGCGCGATTCGGGTGGCGGCTGGCAGGGTGGCGTGGTAGTCGCGTTCCTGGTGGCGAGTTTGCCGCTGGCGGCGGGACCGATCGATGTGACCAACCAAACCACGGCTTCACTCAACACCGACGATGCCCTGTTCTTCACCCTGGCCACGTACGGTTTTGGGATCGATGCCGCGGCGTTCGGGCTATCGCCCTATCCGTCAACGGTGAGCTTCAGCTTTGTTTCCACTTTGCCGGGCCCGGGCGGGCCCTTTGATGCGCTGCTGGAGACGCTTGGCGGCTCCGTGATCGCGACGTTTCCGGAACTCCTGGAGTCTGTTCCGGGGCAGTACCAGGCGGCCTCGTATCAGGGCCAGGTGGGCGTGATCGAAGGTTCGCTGGCGCTTTTGCCCGCGCTCTCACGGCAACTGTTCAGCGGCGCGTCGGCGGTGCTGGTGCTGCAGAACCTCGGGCCGCCGGCGAGCGTCGGGCTGTCATCCTACACCATTGCGCACGATCTGACGGTGTCGCTCTCCGGAGGCGGGATGACTCGGTGGTGGAGGCGACTCTGGACGATCCGCCGCCTCCCGGCGTGCCGGAGCCGGGCTCGGGATGGCTTCTGGCAGGCGGCGCGGCGCTGTGCTGCACGGTGACCGTTGCGATGAAGCGGGCGCGGCGTTCGTAGCGGCCGGGCACGCCCGGCCCGGGCGCTGCTATTCGGCGCGCAAGGCTTCTACCGGGTCAATTGACGCGGCGCGGCGCGCGGGGATGAAGCTGGCCACAAGCGCTGCGATGCCGAGCACGGCAGCCACAGCAGCCAACGTTGGAAAATCCCAGGGCTGGACGGCGAACAACAACCCGCGAATCAGCGTGGCCGCAGCCACCGAGCACGCGAGCCCGATCGCAATGCCGATGGCCGCCAGCCACCCGGCCTCCTTAACGATGAGCCGGTAGACTGAACCGCGCTGGGCGCCGAGCGCGATGCGAACTCCAATCTCCCGCGTTCTCTGGCTCACCGAATAAGCCACCACTCCGTAGAGTCCGACCACTCCCAGCAGCAAGGCCAGAACGGCAAAACCACCCACCAGCCGCGCCGAAAAGCGGTGCACGGCCGCCGACGGCGAATCGCTGACTCTGTCCGTCATCGCTGCTGCGCCGATGGGAACGATGCCAGGGTCGATCTGGCGAATCGTAGCGGCCAGAGCCGGGAGCAGCGAGCGCTCGTCCTGCGCGGTGCGAACCACCAGGCCGAGATAGGTGTCGGTGCTCTGGTTGAACGGGAAATAGATGACCGGTGGAATCGCCGCGTCCAACGGGCCTTCCCGGATGTCCTCCACGATGCCGACAATTTGAATGGGCACCGGCGGCGTCGAAAGAAAAGAGAGCTGCCTGGCGAGAGCATCTTCACCCGGGAAGTAGTGCCTGGCGAAGGCCTGGTTGATGATCGCCACGTGCGGCTTCGATGCATCCTCCACGTCGGAAAAATCGCGGCCGCGCACCAGCTTGGCGCCGAGGGTCGCGAAGTAGCCGGCGCTGATATCGCGTTCCGGCATCTCATTGTGCTCACCATGCCAGGGCCGGCCCAGCACGCGGACCCATGTCGTGTTGCCGTTGCCCTGCAGGGGGACGCCGTTAGCCGCGAAGCCGACGGATTTGACTCCAGGCAGGCTGCGGATCCGGTCGACGATGGTCCGCCCCAGCGCGATGGCCTGGGCCTCCTTTCCGTAGGTCGCAGGCGGCGCCATCACATCCATCGTCACCAGATGATCGGCCTCGACCCCGATGCCCACATGCATCAGGCGGTGGAGACTTTTGACGAGCAGCCCGGCGCCCACCAGCAGCACCATCGCCGTAGCCAACTCCAGCACCACAAGTCTGGAACCGAGCCTGCGCCAAACGGTTCCGGCGGAACCGCGACTGCCTTCCGCCAGTCCTTCCCGCGTCTCGAACCTGCGGATACGCAAGCCGGGAGCAAGCGAGAACAGCGCCGCCGCCAGCAGCGAGACGACTCCTGCAAAGGCCAGCACGCGGATATTCAAGCCGAGGCCTTGCAGGAACGGAGTGCGGGCCAGCATGTCCTCGGAGATCAGGCTCACCAGGAGTTGCATCGCCCACCTCGCGGAAACCAGCCCGAGGATGCCGCCCGCCGCAACCAAAACGCAAGCTTCCGTCACAAACTGACTGACCAATCGCCCGGCTGACGCGCCAAGGGCGGTGCGCACGGCGATCTCGCGCTTGCGGCTCTCCGAGCGCACCAGCAGCAGAGCCGCCACGTTGACGGCTGCAATCAGCAGCAGCAGGCCGGCTCCGCTGAGCAGCAGCAAGAGGAGCGGACGGATGTCTCCCACGATCACTTCGGTCAGAGGCATCAGCGCGGCGCCCTGACCGGAGTTGGAATCCGGATACTGCTTTTCCAGTTGCCGCGCAATCGACGTCATGTTGGCTGAGGCAGCCTGCAGGGACACGCCATCCTTGAGGCGCCCGACGCCGTAAAGGCTGTGGCAGCTTCGCCTCAGGTCACATTCGCCCTGAGCGTGCAGCGCAGTCCAGAAATCTGCGGGCTCGGCAGGAGCGAAATGAAACTCCCGCGGCAGCACGCCGACGATGATGTTCGGCGCGCCATCGAGCGTAACCGCCTGCCCCAAGACATCCGGTCTTCCTCCGTAACGCTGTTGCCAGGCGGCATAGCTGAGCAGAACGGTGCGCGGCGCAGTTGGCAAATCCTCGCCCGCATAGAAATCGCGTCCCAGCACCGGAACCACGCCGAGGGTGCGAAAGAACCCGTCGCTCACGCGAGCGCCGCGTACCGGCTGTGCACCTGCCGGCGTGCTCACCAGGAAACCGCGGTGCTGGTACGCGTCGAGCGAGCTCAACGTGGTGTTGAGTTTTTTCCAATCGAGATAGTCAGGGTACGAGAGGTTGCTCTGGGGAAACATCGCGACGCTCTCAAAAACGCCTGCCAGGCGGGACGGATTCCGGTAGGGCAGCGGCTTGATCAGAGCCGCATCCACAAAGGCGAAAATGGCGACGCTGGCGCACATACCGAGAGCCAGCACGAGCACGGCAGTGCAGGTGAATCCCAGGTTCTTGCGCAACTGCCGGATGGCGAAGCGGAGGTCCTGCAACAGATGATCGAGAAAGGGAATCGTGCTTCGATCGCGGTACGCTTCTTTGGTGGCCTCCACACCGCCTAACTGCAGCATCGCCATCCGCCGCGCCTGCTCCGCCGTCATACCGGCACGGAGGTTGTCGTCGATGTGCATCTGCAAGTGACTGTCGATCTCGGCGGCCAATTCGCGCTCCTGCGCTCGCCGCTTGCCGGGCAACATGCCGGCCAATCTCAAAGCCCACGCGCGGAGCAGTTTCATACGGGATCCTCCGAGGGCGCCAGAAACCGCGCGAGGATGGCGGTGGTCTGCTCCCAATCCAGCGTTGCCTTGCCGAGCTGTTTCCGGCCGGCGCGTGTCAGCCTGTAGAACTTGGCTTTGCGATTGTTTTCGGAGACTCCCCACTCGGAGGCGATCGCCCCCTCCTGCTCCAGTTTCAATAGCGCCGGATACAGGGTCCCGTAGTTCAGGGAGAGGAGGTTGCCGCTGGTCTGCTCAATGCGGCGGGCAATCCCGTAACCGTGTAACGGCCCCAGCGTCTCAATGGTCTTCAACACCATCAAAGCCAGAGTCCCCTGCCAAACGTCTGCTTTATCGCCCACGAAGTCTCCTATGGTCTCGCCATAGGAATGATTGCATGCTTTGTATGGGAAAGCAATAGGGCCACCGGAAGCCCGCTCTCGCGAGGGTTCTCGGCAGCGCCGGCGGTCTTTTTCGGGGACAGGCTACCAAACTCCTAAATTCGGCGGGGACTTTTTCGGGGACAGGCTACCAAATTCCTAAATTCGGCGGGCTCTATTTCGGAATTTCGTAGCCTGTCCCCGAATTCCCCCTCCCGCAGCAGAGCCCTATCCTCCGTCCGGCTCGACTTCATCTTGGCGGTCGAACCATCTCCTGGGAAGCCTAACCGATGTCGCGGATGTCCTGATAACGTTTGTCGCAGATGTCTTGATCACGTTCAGGCGAAGACCGCCGGCGCTACTGAGGCTCAGCCGTGGACTGCCACCGAGGTTCGCAGCGAGAACACCAATGGAGTTTCAACCGGCAGCCTCACGTCCTTCCTGCCCGTGATGATGGCAGTGGTGGTTCCAGCCACGGCGCCAGCGCCGGCGCCGATGGCAGCTCCGACTCCACCGCCGGCAACGGCCCCAATCATCGCTCCCCCGCCGGATCCGCCGCCGATGAACGCGATGTTCCGTTTCTTATGGGAGCCGCTGGAACGGAAGTCGGGAGCGGTCGCGACGGTGTATCTGGCGCCGTGCAAGCGAAACGAGTCCAGGGTGATTCCGAGGTACGCCCGCCCTCTCAGCCGGCCCGAGCGCTTCGCCTCCACCACATGCCCTTCAAAGGTGGCGCCCTTCGGAACCACCACGCGGTCGCCGGACACAATCGGTTCGTCCAGGTACGCCAAGAAACGCTGCCCGTCATGGCTGTATTTGGTGTTGAGAGTCTCGGCAAGGCGCACGCGAAACCGAGTGCTGGCCGGGATTGTCAACATCGCCGGCCGGACATCCGTGGCTCGGGGCTCCCGAGCCTGAAATGGCGAGCTCCGCGGATCGGCGCCGGCTTTGCCGGGCACCGGCTTTGGGGCTATGGGCTGCGCAAGAGTTGGAGCCGGCGCCGCGTTCCCCACCGCATTCTCCGCCGCAACCCTGGAGGCTTCGGGCGAGGGTCGCGGAGGAAGCGTGGCTTCGACCGGCGGCACAGGTGGCGCTACCGGTTCGGGATTCCCCGCTGGCGGCACGGTTGTGGCCGTGGCTTGCACTGTGCCAGCACCCGAAGCCGTCGACTGGCTATGCTGCCGGCTGCACCCAACCGACAACAGCGCCATGGTGAGGCAACACACGCATTTCGCAATCATCTGACAATCACCTCCAACTTTTTTCGGATGCTCCGCCGGTGCGCGTCGCTGGGGCACTCAGGCGATCGAGAACAGTGTCTTCGCGTCATCGCCCGTCACTGCTTCTGCTGACTTTCCACTGCACCTGGTCTGCCAGACAGAAGCAAAGCGTTCAAGTGGAAGTAATAGAAGGATCCAGTCGGACTGACCGCCGCCTGCCAGGAGAGTAATTTTTTCGCTATTCGCTTCACGGGCCAGTCCTTACGCCGGGCCGGGCTGAACCGTGTCCCGTTTGTTAACTTTTGGCCCACACCTTGCGCTTCTACATGTTGTCCTTTAATCTGTAGAAGATCGAGGTATCGGCAATGACGGCGAAATCGGATCTTCCCCAAGGCACCCTGGACCTGTTGATCCTGAAAGTGATCGCACTCGGGCCGGTGCACGGGTACGCGATTGCACAGCGGCTGCAGCAGGTCTCGCGCGACGTGGTGCAGGTGCAACAGGGGTCGCTCTACCCGGCTTTGCACCGGCTCGAGAACCGGGGCCTTCTGGCAGCGGACTGGAAGGAGACCGAGACCGGGCGTGAGGCCAAGTACTATCGCCTGACGCGCAAAGGGCGGGCGCAACTGGAAACCGAGGCCGCAAGCTGGCAGCGGTTGACGGAGGCCGTCGGGCTGATCCTCCGATTATCGGAGGGAGGTGCGGAATGACCTGGTGGCATCGCCTGTGGCGCCAAAGGCGAATGGAAGAGCAGCTCGAAAGGGAACTGAGCTTCCATCTGGAACAACACACTGCCGATCTGATTGCGCACGGCCGCGATCCAGCGGAAGCGCGGCGGCAGGCCAGACTGGCTCTCGGCGGACCGGAACAGGTGAAGGAAAACTGCCGCGACGCCCGCGGCACACGCTGGCTGGAGGACCTATGGCAGGACTTCCGCTATGCGCTACGCACGCTGCGGCAGCGGCCGGGGTTTGCGGTGGTCGCGATGCTGACACTCGCCCTGGGAAGCGGCGCAACCACCGTCATGTTCACCGTCATCAACGGCGTGCTGCTCAAGCCGCTGCCTTATGCCGAACCCGATCGGCTGGTCACGCTGCAAGAACAGACCAGTTGGAGCACGCAATGGGGCAATCTGTGGGCGTTCACCTACCCCAATTACGTCGACTGCAAGCGCGAGAGCCGGTCGATCGCCACGGCCGCGTGGCGCTACACGACTGGTACGGTGAGCGAACCCGGCGACGCCGAAAACGTGGATGGCCGGCAGATCTCATCCGACCTGTTTTCGGTCCTGGGGGTCAGCCTCTTTCGCGGGCGCGCCTTCCTGCCGGAAGAAGACCGGCCCGGCGGGGCTCCCGTGGCCATCGTCGGCTACGAGTTCTGGCAGCGCCGCTTCGCCGGCAGCCCGGGCGCGATCGGCATGCGAGTGGTCTTCGACGGAAAGGCGTACACAATTGCCGGCATCCTGCCTGCGGGGTTCCGGCTGGGTGGAGATGAGGCCGATGTGTTCACTCCGCTCGGTCAGGAGACTGCGCCTTATATGCAGAATCGGGAAGCGCATCCCGGCATTCGTGTTTGGGCGCGCCTCAAACCCGGCGCGACGCTGTCTGCGGCACAGGCGGAGTTGACGCTAGTGGGCCGCCGTCTGGCGGAGCAATATCCCAAATCGAATGCGGGCCGCACCTTCATCGCGCAACCGCTTCGTCCGGACGTGGGCGATGTCCGGTCTACGCTCTGGCTGCTGCTGGGCGCGGTCAGCCTGGTGCTGCTGATCGCGTGCGTGAATGTAGCCAGCCTGCTGCTGGCGCGCGCGGTTTCCCGCGAGCGTGAACTTGCCATGCGAGTGGCGCTGGGGGCACGCCGTGGCCGGTTGGTGCGGCAATGCCTCACCGAGAGCGCTGTCCTGGCGCTATTCGGCGGCGTTCTCGGCGTGCTGCTGGCGGCCATAGGCGTTCGCCCATTTGTGGCGTTCTGGCCCGGCAGCCTGCCGCGCGCCGAGGAGGTCCGGCTCGACTGGCATGTGCTGCTGTTTGCACTCGGCGCCTCGCTGGCGAGCGGCGTTCTTTTCGGACTGACTCCGGCCCTGCGCGCCCCGGCCCGCCAACTGGAGCAGGCACTCCGCGCCGGGGGGCGAACCGTGGCAGGAAGCTCACGCCGCCTGCACAGCGGTCTGGTCGTCTCCGAGGTCGCGCTGGCAGTGGTGCTGCTGGTTGCCGCCGGGATGCTCGGGCGCACCATGCTCCATCTTTCCTCTCTTGACCCGGGCGTCGACACCCGAAATGTACTAACGGCCCGGACGGCGCTTTCGCCGGTGACACTCGCCAAAACTGGCCAGATCCGCGCGGCCTGGCAGGACGTTCTGGATCGCATGCGCCGCGTGCCGGGAGTCGAATCCGTTGCCATGGTCGACACCGTCCCGATGCGCGAAGGTAACAATCAAATCGGCTATTGGACCACTCCGGCCGCTCCACCGCCTGACAAACAGCCGCTCGTCCTGGCCAGCAGCGTCACGCCCGAATATTTGAAGGTGATGGGATTGCGGCGGCTCGAGGGCCGGTTCTTCGACGACCAGGACCGCATGGGCAGTCAGTCCGTCGTGGTGATCGATGATGTCATGGCGCGGCAGGCGTTCGGCGGACAGGATCCCATCGGCAAGCACGTCTGGATCGATCTGGGCGGGGATCCCACGACCGTGGTGGGCGTAGTGGGCCATGTCCGGCATTGGGGACTCGCCGGCGACGATCAAGCCCAGGTGCGGGCGCAGCTCTATTATCCGTTTGCCCAGGTGCCGGACCAGTATTTGCGCCGTTGGTCGGAGCTCATGTCGATTGCCGTTCGCACCGGCATCCCGCCGGCGAATCTGGCCGAACCGCTGCGGCGCGCGATGCGCGGAGCCGGCAACGATCAGGTTCTCTACGAGGTTCACACCCTGGAGCAACTGGCCAGCGATTCGCTCGCCCGGCAACGCTTTCTGTTGCTGCTGTTCGGCATCTTCGCCGGGCTGGCTTTGCTGCTGGCATCCATCGGCATCTATGGCGTGCTGGCATATTTGACCGGCCAGCGCGTGCCGGAAATCGGCGTGCGCATGGCGCTGGGCGCGAGCGCGGGCAAGGTGATGTGGCTGGTGCTGCGGCAGAGCCTGGGCATGATTCTGCTGGGTGTTGGCGCCGGCACTGCGGCCGCTTTGGCAGCGGGCCGCGTGCTGCAGCGCCTGGTAGAAGGCATGCAACCCACTGGGCCATCGACGATCGCGATGATGATTGCCATCCTTATGGCCGCCGCCCTGTTCGCAAGTTTTCTGCCGGCCAGGCGCGCCAGCCGGGTGGACCCGGTGAGGGCGCTGCGGCAGGAGTAGGGCAGCGGCGACTGAGCCGCGAAATTCGGGCAAGCTAAAGCATGCCCTGCCAATGCCATGCGTGACGTCGGGTGGGGTGTCAAATGCCCTCAGCGTGCCGCTTTCCGGGCTGATATACTGGTACCTTGGAATAAAATGCCGAAGCGTACGTTTCAACCTAATAACCGCCATCGCGCCAAGACCCACGGGTTCCGCAGCCGCATGGAGACCAAGAACGGTCGTGCGGTGCTGGCCCGCCGCCGGGCGCGGGGCCGCAAAAAGCTTACTGTCAGTTCGGAGAGGTAGGGGTTTCCGGGCATGCCCGGCCGCTACAATTTCCCCAAACGTGTTCGTCTGCTGCGATCCAAGGATTTTCGCCGAGTCTATGACCAGGGAAGCCGGTTTTCTTGTCCCACGTTCGCGGCTTTCTGTCTGCATGGGGAGGCGGAAGACGGGCCGCGCATCGGGTTCACCGTGCCGCGCGCGGTGGGCAACGCGGTGGTGCGGAACCGGATCAAGCGGCGCATGCGGGAAGCCGTTCGGTTGCGGCTGGACGGGCTGAAATCATCGTGGTCGATTGTCATCAATCCCCGGCTGAAATCGCTGGATGCCCCGGCGGCGGAGCTGGAACGCGAAGTGGAGCGCCTGTTTCAGCGCTGCAATGGATCATCTTAGGGCTGCTGCGCGTATACAAGATGGGGATCTCATGGTGGCTGCCCTCGGCTTGCCGTTTCCATCCGACGTGTTCGGAGTATATGCGGGAAGCGGTGGAACGGTACGGCGCGCTGCGCGGGATTTGGATGGGCCTCGGCCGGCTGGCGCGCTGCCATCCGTTTCATGCCGGGGGCTTCGACCCGGTCCGGTAGGCGGAACAGGCGGAATCAAAGGGAATGGCGGAATCGGATAGCGGCGGATCGCCGAAAGAAATGTCGATGGAAGTCCGGCTGCTGCTGGCCTTCCTGTTGATGGGCGTGGTGATGTTCCTGACGCCCTACTTCTACAAGAGCGCGCCGGCAGGGCCGAAAAACACGCAGAAGACTACGGCGGTGCAGAACGAGCCTGCACCGGCGCCTTCCACGCCGGCGGCTGCCGAAGCGCCTGCCGCAACTGCCCCAGCGGCTCCAGCGGCTGCTCCGGGTGCCGAGCCGGCGACCGTGGCGCTGGCCTTGCCCCCGGTGACCATCGACACCAATCTGTTCCGCGTGACCTTCAACAACCAGGGCGCGACGGTGCGGAGCTGGCTGCTTAAGAAATACAAAGGCAATGACAACAAGCCGCTCGACCTGGTGAATCCGGCCGCCGGGTCGGACGTGCCGTTTCCGTTCTCCCTCTATTTCGCCGGCCAGCAACCGGCGGCGAAAGTCAATCAGGCGTATTACACCCAGACGCCAGATGCCGATGGCCTGGGCGTCGTGTTCGGATACAGCGACGGTCACACCAGCGTGCGCAAGACGTTCCAGTTCCGGCGCGACAGCTACCTGTGCGAAATTACCAGCGAAGTGACGGTGGACTCGAAGCCGCTGGCGCACGCGATTGAGTGGCGCGGCGGATTTGGCGACCTGACGGTATCCAACGCGGCCGGCAAAGAATACACGCTCTACTTCAACCCGGCTGAAAACAAGCTCTACGAACAGAGCGCCGGCGCCGCCAAGAATGGGCCGGCGGCGGCCACGGCGAACTTCTCCTTCGCCGGCATTGAGGACCAGTATTTCGCGGCCGTGTTTCTGCCGGAGTTGGGCGGGGTTGCCACAGCCGATGAGCGGCAGCCGTTCACCGCCACGACCTTCGCCGACACGCTGCGCACGGTGGCCAACGAGAAGCCGCAGCCGCTGGTGGGCGCCGCGGTTTCCTTGGGGACAGACAACCATTTCCGGCTGTTCATAGGGCCCAAGGATCTGGATCTGCTCAAGAGCGTGGACCCGAAGCTGGAACAGGTGGTGAGTTTCGGCTGGCTTTCGATTCTGGCCAAGCCGCTGTTCCTGGCCGTCAACTGGTTCCACAAATCCTTCGTACACAACTTCGGCTGGGCCATCATCGTGGTCACGGTAGTGATCAACCTGGCGCTGTTCCCGTTGCGGATGAGCAACATGAAGTCGATGCGCAAGATGCAGGCGCTGAAGCCGCAGATTGACGCCATCAACGCCAAGTACAAGAAGATCGGCCTCACCGATCCGCGCAAGGCGGAGCAGAACCAGGAAGTGATGGCCCTGTATAAGCAGAACGGCGTGAACCCGATGGGCGGGTGCCTGCCGATGGTGATTCAGCTTCCCTTCTTCATCGCGTTCTACAAGGTGTTCACAGTTTCGGTGGAGATGCGCGGCGCCGGTTGGCTTTGGGTCACCGACCTTTCGCAGCCGGAGACGCTTCCCCTCCACATCCTGCCGCTGGTGATGATCGGCAGCCAGTTCTGGATGCAGAAAATGACGCCGACCGCCGGGGCGGGCGATCCCAATCAGCAGAAGATGATGATGTTCATGATGCCGCTGATTTTCGGCGTGATGTTCTACAATTTGCCGAGCGGCCTGGTGTTATACTACTTGACCAGCAATCTGGTTGGGATGGGCCTGCAGTCGTTTTTCAACCACACGGCAACGGCAGAGAACGCAGCGCGCAGCGTGGAGCCGCCCAAGAAAAAGAACAACAGGAAGTAAGCCTTGACACAGCGAAAATACTCGGTGGCATCGATCGGAGCGCGGATAGACGGTTTCCTCGGTCCCCTGCTGGCCAGTGCCGGCCTCGAGTTGCGATACAAGATTTCAGACGCCGATGCGGGGGAAGGCGAGTTCGAGACCCCGGACGTGCTGGTGAACTTCAGCGGGCCGGATGTGGACGCGCTGCTGGCCAACCGGGCGGAACTGCTGCTGGCGTTGGAACAGGTGACGATGGAGATGCTGCGGTTCGGCTCCGACGAGCACTCGCGGCTTTCCTTCGACGCCAACGATTACCGGCTGTTGCGGATCGAGGAGCTGCGCCTGAGCGCGCAAACTGCGGCCGACCGGGTGAAACGCACCGGAATGCCATTCCGCTTCAACCCGATGAACAGCCGCGAGCGGCGCGTGATTCATCTGGCGCTGCGCGGGGAAACGGCAGTGCGCAGCGAAAGCGCGGGCGCCGGGCCGGGGCGGCAAGTAGTGGTCTATCCGGCGGGAATGGCCAGCCTTCCCGATGTGCCGTACGTGCCGCCGCCGCGTCGTGACGGGCCGGGCGAGCGGCGCGGAGCCCCGCGTCCGCGCGGCCGCCGGTAGGCGTCATGACACGCAGCCTGTGGGGCAGACCCCCGGGTCTGCGCGGGACGCCCTCGTCCCGCTGCCGGAACAACGACGTCGGCATCGAACAAAATGCAAGCAGGCCGACGGGGGCGTCGGCCGCAGACCAGGGGGTCTGCCCCACAATTGCGGCTTGACGATACCATCGTTGCCATTGCCACTCCCTTGGGGCGCGGGGGGCTGGGCATGGTACGACTCTCCGGCGGCCAGGCCAGCGCGATCGCCGGGCGCATTCTCCGTTTCCCTACGGAGAGCGAATGGCGTTCCTGGCATGCCCGCTCGGCGGAGCTGACCGATTCGAGCGGCCGGGTGATCGACCAGGTGGTGGCTACCTTCTTCCAAGCCCCTCGCTCCTATACGGCGGACGACGTGGTGGAGATCTGCTGCCATGGGTCGCCGGTGGTGCTGCGGCACGCGGTCGAGCGGGCGGTGGAGGCGGGGGCGCGCCTGGCCGAACCCGGCGAATTCACTTTGCGCGCTTTCTTGCGCGGCCGCATCGACCTGCCCCAGGCCGAAGCGGTGCGCGACCTGATCGAAGCCACCACGCTTTACCAGGCGCGCGTGGCGGCGCAGCAAGCCGGTGGTTCGGTTTCGCGCCGGCTGGCGCCGATCAAAGAGAAGCTGCTGGAACTGATCGCCCTGCTTGAAGCCGGCATCGATTTCGCCGACGACGATGTCTCAGTGGCGGCAAACGAGGAGATCCTCGGCCGGCTGGCCGCGGTGGAGGCCGGCGTCAGCGAGCTTGCTCAAAGCTTTCAGTACGGCGCGCTGGTCCGGGAGGGCCTGTCGCTGGCCATTGTGGGCCGGCCCAACGTGGGCAAGAGCAGCTTGTTCAACCGCCTGCTGGAGCAGGACCGCGCGATTGTGACCGACATCCCCGGCACCACTCGAGACGTGGTTTCGGAGACCGCCGCCATCGGCGGCATCCCGGTGAAGTTGCACGATACCGCGGGCATCCGCGAGGCCGCCGGAACGGTAGAGGCGTTGGGGATCGAGCGCAGCTTTCAGGCGATGGCGGATGCGGATTTGACGCTGGTGGTGCTGGATGCCTCGGCCGCGCCGGACGCGGAAGACGGGCAACTGATGGAGCGGGCGCGCTCGGCGGGGCGGGCACTGGTGGCGGCCAATAAGAGCGACCTGCCGCGCCGCCACGAACCGCCGCCGGAGGCGATCCTGGTATCCGCTCTTACCGGCGACGGCATAGCGCGCCTGCGCCAGGCTATCCTTGACGCGGTGGCGCCGGCCGGCGCCTTCGAACCCGAAACCGGCTTCATCACCAGCCTGCGCCACGAGCAACTGCTGCGCGAATGCCAGCCCTGGATCGAGAAAGCGCGCGCGGCGGTGGGCGCCGGGATTCCGCACGAAATGCTGCTGCTCGATCTTTATGCGGCGTTGCAGCCGATCGACGCCATCACCGGCGGCACCACCGCCGATGACATTCTGAACCGCATTTTTTCGAAATTCTGCATCGGAAAATAGCTCCGCCCGAGCTGCAACCGGCCTCCGGAACCAATGCCCTATCATAGAAAACTGGGGGATCCGTGCGAATGAGAGCGCTTTTCGCGATGGCCTTGCTGGCGGCGTGCACTCATGCTCAAACGGGGTGTGACGAACGGCTCGCGGCTTCCGTTTTGACTGTTCCGCTGCCTTCACCGCCTTTCGGAGTCGCCGTGTCCAGCGATGGCTGCTGGGTGTTCGTTTCCATGATGGACAATGACGGGGGGAAGGGTTCAGGTATCGCCGTGCTCCGCCGCAAGAGCGGGCGCGTGGATCTCGTGCGGACGATTCCGCTGCCGGAGCCACCCGCCGGCATCGTGTTGACGCATGATGGCAAACTGCTGATCGCCGCCGCAATTGATAAGGTCGTGTTCCTCGACGTGCCGTGCCTGATCTCGGGCTGCGCCGCGCCGGTGGCCGGGTCGTTTTCCGACGGCGAGAGCATGGGGAGTATCTATGCCAACGTGACCCCCGATGACGCGTTGCTGTTCGTCAGCGAGGAGGCCGCATCTGCCGTCACCGTCATCGACCTCAAACATGCCCGTAGAGCCGGATTCGGCGCGGACTCCATCATCGGCAAAGTTCCCGTGGGGCGCGCGCCCATCGCGCTGACTTTCTCCCCCGACGGACGCTGGCTGTTCACCACCAGCCAGGTGGCCTTGAAGGAATGGGGCTGGCCGGCGGCCTGCAAGCGCGAAGGCCGTTCCACAGTTTCGGGCCTGGTGAATCCGGAAGGCGCGGTGATTGTCATCGATGTGGCGCGCGCAAAATCCGACCCGGTGCACGCGGTGGCTGGGCGCGTTCCTGCGGGATGCAGTCCGGTGCGCATGGCAATCTCGCCTTCGGGCGAGCGGATCTATGTGACTGCACGCAATAGCAACGCAGTGGTGGCCTTTGAGACAGGCAAGCTGATCTCCGATCCAGCTCACTCCAGGTTGGGAATGGCGCCCGTGGGTAGCGCTCCGGTGCCGATCGCTTTGGTAGGAGATGGAAAGACGGTGGTGGCCGGCAATTCGAATCGCTTTGCGGGAGGAAACTCGGCACAGAGCCTGACCCTGCTCGATGCCGCGAAGATCCGGGGCCATGAGGATGCAGCCATTGGCAGCGTGCCGGCCGGCGCATTCCCGCGCGAACTTCGCGCCTCGACAGATGGGCGGACCCTATACCTGACCAATTTCGGGTCGAATTCGCTCCAGGTGATGGACGTGGGGCGCCTCGACCCCAAGCGGCCGTGACGAAAGCGGCACTTCGGCCTTGCCGCGATTCTTGGCCAGGCCCAGCGTTCGACCTTCAGGCCGCCTACGATTCCCACGGATCCGGCGGCACCAGCGGACCGGTCTTAGTCAGACGCGATTCCCACGGATCCGGCGGCACCAG
>Ga0209415_10006207_pt1 | contig 21352 bp, 19 predicted proteins | sample PeaSoiSIISIP2007_FD_187696 | JGI IMG/M metagenome (GOLD analysis project Ga0209415, IMG submission 187696) | Peat soil microbial communities from Weissenstadt, Germany - SII-SIP-2007 (SPAdes) (version 2) | ecosystem: Environmental > Terrestrial > Soil > Wetlands > Peat | place: Germany... | reverse complement strand
GGCGGATGCGGCACATTCGCGGTCTGCGTCGACGAAGTTGAGCCGCGGAAATAATCGGAGAGCGACTGCTGCGGATACGGACCGACGGAAGGCGCCGCACCGGCAGACGGCGGCGCCGTAGCAACGGAGCGAATGGCGGGCGCCGGAGAAGCTGGTGCGGAATCTTCTCGGAAATAGTCGACGAGGGATTGGGTGGGATATGGACCGACGGAAGCCGCTTGATCCTTCGCGATGGGGGCGGGAGTCATCGAGACGGGTTGAGCCGAAGCCCCCGCCGTCTGGGAAACGGTGACCGGTTGGTTAGGTCCGGGGAACAGGGCGGCGAGAGAGGAACAGGCGGCAAGGAGCGTCCCCAGCACAAGGGGACACATTATATAAGCAAAACGCGTGTGCCAGCTTTGACCGGCGGCTTCACCGCGCGCGATTGCGCGACTGGACCCCTGCATCCCCATCGCACACTTATAGCAATCGCATCGTGTCGATCTCAAGGCCGGCGGCGCGGCAGGGTGAATGCCGCGCCCTGCTCATAACTCCTTGGGATATTGTGCTAATGCGCAATCCGGTGAGCCGGGGATTTGCTGCGCCTTCAGTCTGCTATAGTGACATACGCATTCGGCCCACACGACGAGCCCCGAGGCGGCCATGAGCGCCATCGACAGCAACGAATTTCCGGCTTTGGCCGCGCCGCGCCGGCCGCAAGGCCGCACCAATATGCGGGAGGCGCTCCGCGCCATGCGCGAGAATGCGCTATCCGCTCACGACCCGGAAAATTTCGCGGCCGATATCATCACGCAGCGCATCTTGTGGCGCCGCATGTTCATCATCAATGAACCGAACGCCATCAAATACGTCGTCCTCGATAACGCCGCGAATTACACCAAGTCCGAGGTCGGCCGCCGGCTGCTGGAGCCCGGCCTGGGCCGCGGCCTTTTGACCAGCGAAGGAGAAACGTGGCGACGCCATCGCCGCATCATGGCGCCGTCGTTCGATCCGCGCAGCGTCGCCGGCTACGCGCCGATCATGACCAAGGTCACCGAAGAGCTGCTGGCGAAATGGGACGCACTGACGGAGCCGCGTGAACTGGATGTGGCGGCGGCGATGATGCACGCCACCCTGCACATCATCTCGCGCGCAATGTTCTCCTCGGACTCCGACGAAATCGTCGACGTCGTCGAAAGCGGCGTCAACAGGTATCAGACGACGGTGCGGCCGAGCCTGCCCGATCTGTTGCACGTTCCGTTATGGCTTTCGCGGCTGCTTGCGCCGCAGCCTACGGAGGGAATTTTCAACGAATTCGACGAAAAGGTCGATCGCCTATTGACCGAGCGCGGCCGGCAACCCGACGCCGAGCCGAAGGACCTGTTGGCCCGACTGATCGCCGCGCGCGACACCGAGACCGGCGGCGGCATGACGCCGGAAGAGGTCCGCGATCAGGTGGTGACGATCTTCATGGCCGGGCACGAGACCACCTCGCAGGCGCTGTCGTGGACCTGGTATCTGCTGTCGCAACATCCGGCGATCGAAGCCAAGCTCCATGCGGAGCTGGCGTCCGTCCTGGAAGGCCGCACGCCGAATTACGAAGACGTCGCCAACCTTCGCTATACGCGCATGGTGATCGAAGAATCGATGCGGCTCTATCCGCCGGCGCACACCTTCGGACGCCAGCCCATCGCCGCCGACGAGATTCTCGGCCACCGCATCCCGGCCGGCGCCGAAGTCTTGATCATGCCTTGGCTGCTGCACCGCAAGCCGTCGCTGTGGGAGAATCCCGACCGCTTCGATCCCGAGCGATTTTCACCCGAACGCTCGGCGGCGCGGCCGCGCTTTGCCTACATTCCATTCGGCGCGGGTGCGCGCATCTGCATCGGGGCGGCGTTTGCGATGACGGAGGCGATGCTGATTCTCGCCTCGATCGCGCAACGCTATCGACTGCGGCTCAAGCCCGGCCATCCCGTCGATCCGCAAGGCCTGATTACGCTGCGGCCCCGCTACGGACTGAAGATGCATTTGGAGCGGCGACCGAACTGATATTGGCCAGTTCCGGCCCTTCGAATGTACGCACCGATCCGGCGGCAGCGCCATCGCCGCCGCGAAGCCGCACCACGCGCTTTCCGCCGCGCCGCGCAAGACCCGCCATCAGCGCATCGATGTCGGCTTCGTTGCCGGCGCTAGCGACCAAAAGCTTGCGCGCTTCGCGGCGGGCAAAGTCGAGAACCTCTCGGGAGACGCGATCGTCGAACAAAATGATGTCGGCGGACTGCAGCGCGCGCACCGCGCGCAATGTCAGCAACTCGGGATCGCCCGGCCCGGCGTCCACGAACGTCACCGACCCACTCTCGATTGCGGCCCCCTGCCCTCGGACTCCCGCCAGCAAACGATCGAAATCCTCCTGACCCGGCTCGCTCTCGCATGGACCACGGCATGCGCGGCGAAAAGCTGCCAGAATTCGCGCCGGCCGGCGAAGCTCAATCCCGATGCGCTGACCGCGAATCGCCAGCCTTGCGCCGCCGCCGCCCAGATCGCGAAACCTCTCGGCAGCAGTCTCTCGAGTTTGGCCCGGATAGCCTGCGCGAAAATCGGCGCCGCGCCGTCGGTTGATATCCCGATCACCAGCGGCGAGCGGTTGACAATGGCGCCAAAGCCAAAATCGCAGAAGGCCCGCTTGTCGATGACGTTGACCGGGACACCGGCGGCGCGCGCCGCCTCGGCGAACGCGCTTGCATCCGCATCCTCGGCAAACGCCCCGACCGCGATAGCGGCGCCCTTGATGTCATCCGGCCTCCAGGCCCGCTCATGCACGGTAACCGGGCCGCGCGGCGATTCGCGGCATAGGCTATCAAGTTGATTGATCTGGCGATTTTCCTGATGACCCAGACCCGATGCCAAGCATTGCGGCAATCGCGCTTGAAACTTGGGCACTCCTGCCGGGCGCCGGCCATGGGCCGCATCAGCGCTGGTTCCGGGCAACGCCGTCACACAGATGCAATGCAAGAAGTCTTTGCTGATTGGGTTTTAGCGGGAGCCGGCGTGGACGCCGCGCAGCGCGCGGTGGCAGCAAAGGAAGACCGCTGGCGGGATAGGAGCGCAACATGAAGGCCGTGGATATCATGGTTCGCGACGTCGTCACCGTCAAGCCGGACGACCAAGTCGCTGAGGCGGTGCGCCTTCTCGCCGAGCATGATGTCAGCGCCCTGCCTGTGGTCGACGACGACGAAAACGTCGTCGGCGTGATCAGCGAAGCCGATCTCATCCATCGCCAGGAGATCGGCACCGACAAGCAGCGCCCGTGGTGGCTCGAAGCCGTGACCCCGGCTTCGACGCTGGCTGGCGAATTCGCCAAGTCGCACGGCCGCCGCGTTGAAGAAGTTATGTCGACGGACGTTGTTTCCGCCTCCGAAGACACAGCGCTCGGCGAGATCGCCACATTGCTTGAACGGCATCGCATCAAACGCGTGCCGATCCTGCGTGGCGGCAAACTGGTCGGCATCGTCAGCCGCTCGAACCTCATTCAGGCGCTGGCGTCGTCGTCACGCGCTCAATCCGGGGCCGCATCAGGCGGCGACTCCGACCGCAAGATCCGCTTGGAGCTCCTGGATCGGCTCGACAATCAAGACTGGACCGATTTCGGCGAGCGCAACGTGATCGTCAGCGGCGGCGTCGTCCACCTGTGGGGCCTGGTCGGCTCGCCGGAGGAGCACAAAGCCTTGCTCGCCTTGGCCGAAGGCGTGCCTGGCGTGGTGAGCGTTTCCGATGAGATGATCTCAGCGTATTGAGTCGGCGTCGGCGCCTTCACTGAAGGTGTGACCAGGTCCATGTCACCAACCATTTGACGGTTGCCTCGACGATCCAGCCGAACACCACAAAGCCGGCAAAGCCAATCGAGGCCCAGCGGCAAGTGATGTTGGTCAGCTCGATCAGCGACTTGTGCTGCGAGACCGCCACCGGCGGGGCGGCGCACATGCGCCTGCGCGCCGCCGCCGCAGCCAGCCGCGTGCTGCAAAGACATTCGCGGCGGCCGGGCGAGAGCCGTTGCCCCCTCGCTCCACAGTCGTTTCAAAAGCTCGACGCGTTCGCCGGTCCAAAAAGCGGAACATGATCGCTTCGCATCTCGCCGTGCATTCGCGCGACTCCGGGCGGGCGCCGCGTTGGCGCGGCGGAGGTTTCGGGATGAGCGGCGGCGCCTGGAAAGCGTCACCGTTTGCGACTAATTGTCCCATCAACGGTGACAATCAAAGTCACTGTTTTGGATGCTAGCGGTGTAGAACCGAATTGGTGACAATCCCCGCATGGCGCGGCGAAATCGACAACCGGCGAAGCAATGGACGGGGCTTTATTACGCCCGCGTGCAGCGCGGCATTTCGCGCTCCGAGCTGGTGCGAATGTCGGGGATTTCCAAGCAACAATTGTCCCGCCTGGAGAACGGTCAGATCAGGCTTCGCCTCGATCACCTCAAGCCGTTCGCCCCGCATCTCGGCTACACGCCCGAGCAAATTCTGTTGTGGGGGCGTTACCCCGGCACCGGCGGCAGCCATGTCGAATCAAGCGATGTGCTGCGCGAGGAGGCCGCGCATGACGAGCCGCTCGGCCCATCGCCCGGGCGAGTGCCCGAGCTCGACACCCGCGCCGGTCTAGGCGGCGGCCTACCGGCCCGCGAAGTGCGCAAGGACGGCCGTCACGCCGACCCATTAAAGCCCGAAGGATGGCTGTTTCCGGCAGGTTTCGTGCGTGAGCAGCTGCACACCTTGCCGGGCCGTCTGCTCGTCCTCGACACCACCGGCGACAGCATGGCGCCGACCATCGTGTCGGGCGAACGCGTGATCGTCGATACCAGCCACAAGACGCCGACGCCCGACGGGCTTTACGCGATCCGCGACACCTTCCAATGCATCGTCGTCAAGCGCTTGCAGGTGGTGCGCTCGTCGCGCCCGACGCGCGTCAAGGTGATTTCCGACAACCCGAATCATCCGAGTGAGGAAATCGCGCTCGGCGAGATCGAGGTCGTCGGCAAGGTACTGTGCTGCCTCAAGCTGATTTGAGCCGGGCGTCCGTCCCTTTTTCCCGCGAACGAATGCATGGCGGCGCCGCCGCGCCAGCCCCGGCCGGGGCCGAGCCCGATTCGGCACCGTCGCTTTTGTCGCTCCCTCTCGTCACCGATTTTGAAAAAATAACTTGACAAGTGTCCCTATTTCAGTTACATTATGCGCCCGAGCTCCCGTGAAGCGCGGCAGACGCCAGATCCGATCCCCATGCCGCTTACAGACTCCCGGCCCGGCGCACCCGTACCGCGCCGGCAGCGCGAACTTGCCCGCATCCGCCGCGCTTCCGCGGCGGCACGCGCCAGAGCGAGACCGGCCATGGCGGTCGCGCTTGCGCAAATCGGCACGGCCTTCGACGAAGCCGCAAGCATCAACACCTTCAAGATCAGGATCGAGCGGCTGATCCAACTCGATCCGAATCATCCCGCCTTGCGCGCCCGCTTCGGCGCGCGCGCATATGCTGCGCGGCCGCAAATTCGATGATGCGGTTATCGCCGTCGAGCGCTAGTGGCAGGAGGAGCGCAAAGCCTTTGCCATCGCCGCCGCACTCGGCTGCGCCAGCCGGCTTTCGCTCGAGGTCTTGCGCGAGCTCCGCCTCATCCTGCGGCTGCTGCGGAGAAAGCGCATGCAGGGTGACTATGAATTGATCGTGGCCGCCTTAAGCGCCACCTCGTTCGCCGCGGCCGGCGGAATGAAAACGGCAGCGCTCGGCTCAGGCCGGCCCGGGCTTGACCACGCGGATATGAAGCTCGCGCAATTGCTTCGGCGTCGCTTCCGACGGCGCGCCCATCATCAAGTCCTCGGCGCGCTGATTCATCGGGAACAGCACGACCTCGCGCAGATTTTCCTCCCCGCACAGCAGCATGACGATGCGGTCGATGCCAGGCGCGATACCGCCATGCGGCGGCGCGCCGAGCGACAGCGCGTGCAGCATGCCGCCGAATTTCTGCTCGAGCACGCTTTCGTCATAGCCGGCGATGGCGAACGCCTTCTTCATCACGTCGGGACGATGGTTGCGGATGGCGCCGGAGGACAATTCCACGCCATTGCAGACGATGTCGTATTGGATAGCCCGGAGAGCTAGCGCCTTGTCGCGATCGGCGCCGTCGAGCGCGAGAAATTCCTCGGCTGGCATGTTCGGCATTGAGAACGGGTTGTGGGAGAAATCGATCTTCTTCTCCTCCTCGTTCCACTCATACATAGGGAAGTCGACGATCCAACACAGCTCGAACCGATCCTTGTCGATCAGGCCGAGGTCTTCGCCGATCTTGGTGCGCGCGAGGCCCGCAAACTTCACGAAAGCCGCGGGCTCACCGGCGGCAAAGAACACCGCGTCGCCGTCATTCAGCCCGAGCTGCGCCCGTAACCTCTCCGTCCGCTCCGCCCCGAGATTGTTGGCGACCGGGCCGCGGCCGACGACCGAGCCGGCGTCAGTGGCGAAAAAGATATAGCCCAGCCCCGGCTGGCCCTCGCCTTGCGCCCAGGAGTTCATTCGGTCGCAGAAGGCGCGCGAGCCGCCCTTGGGCGCGGGAATAGTCCACACCGCCGCCTTGGCGCTGCTTTCCAGAATGCGGGCGAAAATCTTGAAGCCGGAGCCGCGGAAAATCTCCGAGACGTCCTGTATGACGATCGGGTTGCGCAGATCCGGCTTGTCGGTGCCGTATTTGGCCAGCGCGTCGGCATAGGCAATGCGCGGAAATTTCGCCGTCACATCCTTGCCCGCGGAAAATTCCTCGAACACGCCGCGGATGACCGGCTCGACCGCATCGAACACGTCCTCCTGGGTGACGAAGCTCATCTCCAGATCGAGCTGATAGAACTCGCCGGGCGAGCGATCGGCACGCGCGTCCTCGTCGCGAAAGCACGGCGCAATCTGGAAATAGCGGTCGAAGCCGGAAATCATGATCAGCTGCTTGAACTGCTGCGGCGCCTGCGGCAGCGCGTAGAATTTTCCCGGATGCAGCCGCGAGGGCACGAGATAGTCGCGCGCGCCTTCCGGCGAGGAGGCGGTGAGGATCGGCGTCTGGAATTCGAAGAAGCCTTGCGCCTTCATCCGCCGCCGCAGCGAATCGATGATTTCGCCGCGCTTCATGATGTTGCGGTGGAGGTGCTCGCGGCGCAGATCGAGGAAGCGGTATTTGAGCCGGATGTCCTCGGGATAATCCTGCTCGCCGAACACCGGCATGGGCAATTCGCCGGCGCGGCCCAGAACCTCGATTTCGCTGATGTAGACCTCGATTTCGCCCGTTGGCAGCTCGGGATTTTCGGTGCCACCGGGGCGGCGGCGCACCTTGCCGTCGATGCGCACCACCCATTCGGAACGGAGCGTCTCCGCCACCTTGAACGCCGGGCTGTCGGGATCGGCCACCACTTGCGTCAGCCCGTAATGGTCGCGCAGATCGATGAACAGCACGCCGCCATGATCGCGGATGCGATGGCACCAGCCGGACAGGCGCACCTCGCCGCCGATGTCGGTTGCGCGGAGCGCGCCGCAGGTATGGCTGCGATAGCGGTGCATTGTCTCTTGCGTTCTCTCGTCGAAGCTTGCGCCGGAACGCGGAAAGCGCATGCGAGGGCGGCTTTGTCAAGGCGAGGGCGACTTTACTTCTTCATTGCCCGCCACGGCCACCCGACGCATGCTGCCGCGCGGAAATGACCAAAGCACGAACCAAAAAGACCAGGCCCGGCACGGCCCGCATGACCACGGGCGAGGCGGTCGTCGGCGCGCTTGTCGCCCACGGCCTCGATGCGATTTACGTACTGCCGGGTATCCACAACGACGACTTCTTCGATGCGTTGGCGAAGAACGCCGCGAAAATCCGCACCATCCATACCCGCCACGAGCAAGGCGCCGCTTACATGGCGCTCGGCGCCGCGCTGGCGACGGCTAAGCCGCAAGCCTATTGCGTCGTCCCCGGACCCGGGCTCCTGAATTCCTCCGCGGCGCTGCTCACCGCCTACGGCATGAATGCCCCCGTGCTCGCGCTGTTTGGCCAGATCCCGCAGGACGCGATCGGCAGAGGCTTCGGGCATCTTCACGAAATCCTCGACCAGGCCGGCATCGTCGCGCGGCTCGTCGATCATTCCGCCCGCATCCGCGCGCCGAACGAGGCGCCGCGGCTGATCGCCGAAGCGATGCGGTCCATGTTCACCGGCCGGCCCGGCCCGGCCGCGCTCGAATGCGCCATCGACGTGTGGGGACGCGCGGGCGAGGTTCGCCCGCTGCCGCCGCTGCCCGTGCCTGTGCCGCCGATCGACGAAGACGCCATCAAAGCCGCCGCCAAGCACCTCGGCGCCGCCAAACGACCGCTGATCGTCGCCGGCGGCGGCGCGCTCGATGCCTCAGCCGAGGTAACGCGGCTCGCGCATCTCCTGCAAGCGCCTGTCATCTCCTACCGGCGCGGCCGCGGCGTGATCGACGACCGCGACCCGCTCTCGGTCAATCTGCCGCTCGGCCGCGAATTGTGGGCGGAAGCCGACGTGGTGCTCGCCATCGGCACGCATCTGCATTACCCGCTACTGCATTGGGGATACGACCGCGATCTGGCGATCATCCGTGTCGATGCCGATCCGAAGGCGCATGCCCGTATCGCCAAGCCGAAAGTGGCGCTGACCGGTCCGGCAACGCCGATCTTGCGCCACCTGCTCGACGTGCTGCCCAAGCACAATGCACGGCGAGCCTCGCGCAATGACGAAATGCACGAGCGCCACGCGCGCATGAACAAGCGGCTGGCGAAGCTCCAGCCGCAACTCTCCTATCTCGCGGCGATCCGCGCCGAATTGCCCGAAGACGGCATCTTCGTCGATGAGGTGACGCAAGTCGGCTTCGCCTCGCGCCTAGCGTTTCCAGTGCACAGACCGCGCACCTATCTCTCGCCTGGCTACCAGGACAATCTCGGCTACGGTTTTGCCACGGCGCTTGGCGCGCAGCATGCCCGGCCGGACCTGCCGGTGGTTTCGATCACCGGCGACGGCGGCTTCCTGTTCACGGCGACCGAGCTTGCGACCGCTATGCGTCACCGCATCCCGCTGGTGACAATCGTGTTCAATGACGGCGCTTTCGGCAACGTCCGCCGCATCCAACAGGAGCGTTACGGCAATCGCTTCATCGCCGGCGATCTCGCCAATCCGGATTTCGTCGCCTTTGCCGAAAGCTTCGGCGCCGCGGCCACCCGCGCCCACGGTCCGGCCGAATTGCGCCGGGCTTTGCGCGAGGCGTTTTCGCGGCGCGACGCACCGAGCCTCATCGAAGTGCCGGTCGGCGCCATGCCGAGCCCGTGGGAATTCATCCTCATGGGCCGGGTGCGCGGCCGTTAGCCATGCCGGAGTAGACTATGTCCGCGCGTCCTGACATTTGCGCGCCGCCCTTGCCACCCGTGCGGTATCGGAACGACACTAAGCGGCGACAATGATGTTGGATTCCGGTACCAAGTTCGCGATGCAGCCGATTACGACGACGTCGGAGCTTGCCGCCACGTGCCGGCGGATGGCCGCCCACCCCTTCGTGACCGTCGACACCGAGTTCCTGCGCGAAACCACCTATTATCCGCTGCTCTGCGTGGCGCAAATGGCCACGGCCGAGGAGGCCGTGGTCGTCGATGCGCTGGCGCCGGGCATCGATCTTTCGCCCTTCTTCTCGCTGATGGCGGACGAGAAGGTGATGAAGGTCTTTCACGCCGCACGCCAGGACATCGAAATCGTATGGCATCGCGCCGAGCTTATTCCGCATCCGATCTTCGATACCCAGGTCGCCGCCATGGTGCTCGGCTACGGCGATTCGATCTCCTACGACCAGCTGGTGCAACGGATCACCGGCGATAGCCTCGACAAGTCGCACCGCTTCACCGACTGGACGCGCCGTCCGCTATCCGAGGCGCAGCTTTCCTACGCCGTCTCCGACGTGACGCATCTGCGCGACGTCTATCTGGCGCTGCTTGACGATCTCGGCCGCCGCGGCCGCGCCGACTGGGTGCAGGAGGAGATGCAGGTGCTGACGTCAGCCGACACCTACCGCATGGATCCGGAAAACGCCTGGCAGCGGCTGAAAACGCGGGTGCGCAAACCCAAGGAACTCGCGGTGCTGATCGAGGTCGCGGCCTGGCGCGAGCGCGAGGCGCAGTCGCGCGACGTGCCGCGCTCGCGGGTGCTCAAGGACGAAGTGATCGCCGACCTCGCGGTGCAGGCGCCGACGACGATCGAGCGGCTCAAGCACTTGCGCTCGCTGCCCAAGGGCTTCGAACGCTCGCGCTGGGGCGAGGCTATCGTCGCGGCGGTGACCCGCGGGCTCGAGCGCGACATGAAAACGTTGCCGCACCTCTCGCGCCTGCCGCCCTCCGCCAACGGCACCGCCGTGGTCGAGCTGCTCAAGGTGCTGCTGCGCATGATCGCGGAACGCCATCACGTCGCCGCCAAGGTGATCGCCACGGTCGACGACCTCGAGCGCATCGCCGCCGACGACGAAGCCGACGTTCCCGCGCTTGCCGGCTGGCGCCGCGAGCTGTTCGGGGAGAAGGCGCTGGCGCTCAAGCACGGCAATCTCGCGCTCGCGATCGAGAAAGGCCGGGTGGCCGCGGTCGAGCGCCGGTGATTTTGCCCGCGCGCTCGTCGCAGCGCGCGCCGCTTCAGCTCACAAGGCTAAGCTCAACTGGCGGTGAATTTCTGCGACCCGGCCCACAGCGAGTACACGTAGCCCAGCAGCAGCACGGCGTAAGTCACGACAAGCACCCAGCCTGCCGGGTTCATGACGTGGGTCAGCGTGGCCCAGAGAGAGACCACGAAACCGAGAACGTAGCCGACCGTGCCGCCGATCAAGAGCCCGCGCAACGCCGTCCAATCGTGGGATTTCCGGACGAACCAGTTGATCAGACCGAACTCGATCAATGTCAGGCCCAGCAACCGGAAGCCCAACATCGCACCGGCAGAGGGTTCGATGCCATAGGTGGCGAGCACGACGGCCGGGGTCAGAACGAGCCCGATGCCATTCAGAACCGAAATCACCGCGATGACCGCCAGGAAGCGCTTAAGATTTTCCATATGATTCCCCTCCCCCATTTCTCGTGGCTATTCAATCTATCATTCCAGCCTGGGCAATGCACGCGTGTGCGCTGCGCGCTCAACCCATCAACAATACCGGCTCGCGTCCGATCAGGCGGGACAGCGACCGCAGCCGGCTGAGCACGCGTTCGCCGCCGAGCGCCGCATATTCGCCGGGAAGGCGCAGCGCCAGACGGTGCCGCTCCACGCCGAGCCGGGTTTTCGGCAGCACGCCGGGCATCGCCGCGGAGATGACGTAAGCGAGTCGCAGCGCCGCGCCGAGCACGCGCGCGCGGTCGATCATTCGTGTCGAGGCAAGCTCGCGCAGTCGCGGCGACAGCTCGTCGTCCGCGACCAAACCGACGTGGCGGTAGAACACCGCCAGCGCCAGATAGGCGCGGCCCGGATGGTCGATCGCGGTGAAGCCGCCATGGGCGATGATGTTGAGCGATTGCTCGCCGCGATAGTCGGGATGCGCCCGCCAGCCCATGTCGGCCAGAAGGCACGCGGCGTGGCGAAGCCGGCGCTCCTCGCCGGGCTCGTCGAGGCCGGAAGACGCCATGAAGCGGTCGGTCCAGTCGATCAGCTCTTCGCCGTGCAGCGGCGAGCGCGAGCGCAACTGATTGAGATCGCGCGCCGCCTCGATCAACGCATCCTTCTCCTTGTCGCGTTGCCGCAACAGCGAGTAGAGAAGACCCTCGCGCACACCGAGCGCGGAAAACGTGACCTGGCGCGGCTTGCCGATACGCAAGACGTATTCCAGCACCAGCGCCGCGTAAGCGAGCAGCGGGCGGCGTGCGTTGTTCACCACCTCGATATTGGCCAGCGTGTCGACATCGACGCGATGCACGAGCCGGGCGAACTCCAGCGCGTCGTCCGCCGGAATGGTGTAACCGTGCATCACGTGCAGCGGATAACCGGTCTGCCACATGTGCAGCCGCGCCAGCGCGCGCCAGGTGCCGCCGACGGCGTAGAAGGTGCGGTCCTCGCACCCCTTGAGCACCGGCAACGAGCCGAGAGTTTTCTTGACGTATTTCTCCGCCTTTTTGAGCGACTTCGAGGAAATGTCGGCCAACGCCAAACCGCCGAGCGGCCGGGTCAGGCCGCGCCGCGTGCGGGTGCCATGAATGTCGACCAGCTCCAGCGAACCGCCGCCAAGATCGCCGACCACACCGTCGCCCTGATAGACGCCGGAAATCACGCCAAGCGCGGTCAGCTCCGCCTCGCGCGGTCCCGAGAGCACCTCGATGTCGGTCCTGATGATGCGCTCGGCGAGCTTGATGAAGGCACGGCCGTTCTTGGCGTCGCGGCAGGCGGCGGTGGCAATCGCAAGAATTCGCTTCACGCCCATGGTGGTGCACAGCGCCCGGTAACGTTTGAGCGAGGACAGCGCCTGCTCGACCGCATCGGCGGCGAGAAGTCCGGTCGTCTGCACCTCGCGGCCCAGCCCGCACAGCACTTTCTCGTTGAACAGCGCGGTTGGGCTGCGCGACAGCCCCTCGTAGACCACGAGGCGCACCGAGTTCGAGCCGATGTCGACGACGGCAAGCGGCGGGCCATGGTCGAGGCGTCCGGGAGCGTCGATCGTGGCGCGGCTCATCTGTCGGAATCAGCACAAGGCCAAAGTGGGCGGTCGGCTTTCCGCTTACGCCCGATCGGAGCGGTGCGGCAAGCGGGGAATGGAATCCTTCGGCGACTTGCCGCGACCCGACAAGCTTGGATTGGTCATGAAGTAGGTATGGACGTTGAATTTTTCTTCCTGCGCGCCGGGTTTGACACGGGACGAGGAACCGTCGGCCAACAGGTGCCAACTCTGCTCGTTGTCCTTGAGGTTAGCCACCATGATCTGGTCGAGGACCTGCTCATGCACGGTCGGATTGAGGATTGGGCACAACACCTCGACGCGCCGGTCGAGGTTGCGCGGCATCATGTCGGCGGAGGAGATGTAAACCGCCGCCTTCGGGTGCGGCAGATGGTGACCGGAGCCGAAGCAATAGATGCGGCCGTGTTCGAGGAAGCGGCCGACGATCGACTTGACCGAGATGTTTTCGGACAGGCCGGGAACACCGGGCCGCAGGCAGCAGATGCCGCGCACCACGAGCTCAATCGCCACGCCGGCGCTGGAAGCGCGATACAGCGCGTCGATGATGTCGGGGTCGACCAGCGAGTTCATTTTCATCCAGATCGCCGCCGGACGGCCGGCCTTTGCGTGCGCGATCTCCTGGTCGATATGGTCGACCATGCGCTTGCGTAAAGTCATCGGCGACACCGCCATCCGCTCGAGCTCGGCGGGCTCCGCATAGCCGGTTACATAATTGAACACGCGGGCGACATCGCGGGCGATCACCGGATCGGCGGTGAAGAACGACAGATCGGTATAAACGCGCGCCGTCACCGGATGATAATTGCCGGTGCCGACATGCACGTAGGAAACCAGCGCGTCGCCCTCGCGGCGCACGACCAGCGAAAGCTTGGCATGGGTCTTGAGCTCGATGAATCCGTAAACCACCTGCACGCCGGCGCGTTCGAGGTCGCGCGCCCAGCGGATATTAGCCTCCTCGTCGAAGCGCGCCTTGAGCTCGACGACCGCGGTGACCGATTTGCCGGCTTCGGCGGCCTCGGCCAGCGTCTTGACGATCGGCGAGTCCGCCGACGTGCGGTACAGCGTCTGTTTGATGGCGACCACGTTCGGATCGCGCGTAGCCTGATGCAGAAAGTCCACCACGACGTCGAAGGACTCATACGGATGATGAACGATGAGATCCTTCTGCCGGATCGCGGCAAAACAATCGCCGCCATGGTCGCGGATGCGCTCGGGATAGCGAGGTGTATAGGGCACGAATTCGAGGTCCGGCCGGTCATGGCCGGCGAGCTGCGCCATCTCATTGAGCGCCAGCACGCCGTCGATTTTGAACACGCCGTCGTCGACGGCGTCGAGGGCGCGCTGCACGAAGCGCTGCAGCTCCGTCGGCATATTCGCCTCGATGTCGAGCCTGATCACCGAACCGCGGCGGCGGCGCTTGAGCGCGGTCTCGAACAGCCGCACCAGGTCTTCGGCCTCTTCGAGGATTTCCAGCTCCGAGTCGCGGATGACGCGAAACGCACCCACACCCTTGACCGCATAGCCGGGGAACAGCTTGCCGATGAAAAGGCTGGTCGCGCCTTCGACGGAGATCAGGCGCACTTCCCCGCCTTCGCCGGCCTGCGGCAGGCGCACGAACCGCTCGATGCGGTTGGGCATGCGAATGAGCGCATTCATCGCCTTGCCATCCTTGGCGCGCGCAAGCTGCAAGGCGATCGAGAAACCGAGATTGGGAATGAACGGGAACGGATGCGCCGGATCGACGGCGAGCGGCGTCAGCAGCGGAAAGATGTGCGACAGAAAGTAGTCTTCGAGCCAGGGCTTTTCCGACTTGGCGATGTCGGGACCGTCCACAAGCATGATGCCTGCCTGGGAGAGCGCGGCGCGCAGCTCGCGCCATTGCGCCTGCTGGTCCTCCACGAGGAGCAGCACGGCTTCGGCGATGCGCACCAGCTGCTCGGCGGGCGTAAGCCCTTCCGGGCTCTTGGTGCCGATCCCGGCGCGCACCTGCGCGCGCAGACCGGCGACGCGGACCATGAAGAACTCGTCGAGGTTGCTCGCCGAGATCGACAAAAACTTGAGTCGCTCAAACAGCGGATGTCCGCGGTTGGCGGATTCTTCGAGCACGCGACGGTTGAAATTGAGCCACGATAATTCGCGGTTGATGAAGCGCTCGGGGCTCGAGGCCAGCGCCGAGGCTGCGTGCCGTTCCGCAGGCTCCGCAAGCCGCACCGGGGTGTCGAGACGCCGCGCCTGGCCGGTTTCGACTGCGACGACAGTCGCTTGGCCGCGCTCGACCATGGCTGCTCCTTGTTCTCCGAGCCTCACCCTCGCCGTCCTCGGTAACGATTCGATGACTTCAGGATACTGAGATAAGGCGGCGGGGTGTCGCCCCGTCAAGCCTCCCCCTCCAGCCATCGGGTGGCCGGACGCGAGCGCGCCTTCCGGCCCTGAGAGATCAAAGGGTTACGGGCGATTAATGCTTGACGGCTTGAGCAAGGAAGCCTATGTGCCCCCGGTCGGCCGGAAAATGATGTTCCGCCGATTTCGCACCACGGCAAGGCAAGCCATGGACAGGCGCAACCCCGGCGCGGTCGGCACGAAGGCTTTCGTGGATCGCACCGCCCATGACGGAGACCGTGCGCGGCATCGACGGCTGCGCGATGGCAAGCGATCGCGACGATGATCTCTTGCCAACGCTCATGCCGAAGCCGCCGGTGCGGTGAGGAGGTGAGCGATGGTCGCAAGACTGACAGCTTCAAAATCTGCAAAACATTCGGCTCACGAGCGCCAGCACGCGGCGCCGGCTGCCGCGATCCACGAAGCGCTCGACGAGCTTTGGGCGGCGGATGAATCCGCGGTGCGCATCGCGCCCTCCGATCTCGGGGCCGGCCCGGAGCCGGTCGGCAACGAGCTCGACCGCCTCTACGCTGCGTTGGCGGCCGTCACGGCGGAAGACCATCCGCGCACGGCGAAGCTTCTTTCGTCGAGCAGCCGCAAGGTGGCGCAAAAGGTCATCGAGGAAGCGGGCGAAGTCGCGCTTGCGGCCGTCAAGCACAACAATCGCAACATCGTGCGCGAAAGCGCCGACCTGCTTTATCACCTCGCGGTCCTGTGGCATCGCGCCGGTATCGGCTCCGAGGACGTGTGGGCCGAAATGCGCCGCCGCGCCGACCGCCTCGGCATCGCCGAAAAGCTGCCGAAGTCCGGATCATAAGGCGCCCACCAAAGCAAAACGGCCGGGAATTTACCCGGCCGTCTTTCCGCGCCAAAATCAGGCGAGGTCGAAGCGGTCCAGGTTCATCACCTTGGTCCACGCCGCAACGAAGTCTTTCACCAACTTCTCCTTCGAGTCCGCGCACGCATAGACTTCCGCGAGCGCGCGCAGCTGGGAGTGCGAACCGAAGATCAAATCGACACGGGTGCCGGTCCACCTGGTCTCGTTCGTCTTCCGGTCGCGACCCTCGTACACGCCATCGGAGCCGACAGGCTGCCATTGCGTGCTCATGTCGAGCAGGTTGACGAAGAAGTCGTTCGTCAGCGTCCCGGACCGCTTGGTGAAGACGCCGTGCTTGGACTGGCCGGCGTTTGCGCCGAGCACGCGCAGGCCGCCGACGAGAACCGTCATTTCCGGAGCGGTCAGCGTCAGTAACTGCGCCTTGTCGACCAACGCCTCCTCGGGCGCCATGAGGTGCTGGCTGCGGTAATAGTTGCGGAAGCCGTCAGCGACCGGTTCGAGCGGCGCGAAGGAGTGGACATCAGTCTGCTCCTGCGAGGAGTCCATGCGCCCCGGCGTGAAGGGAACCTTCACGTCGTGCCCCGCGGCCTTCGCTGCCTTCTCGATCGCGGCATTGCCGCCGAGAACGATCAGGTCGGCAAGCGAGACCTTCTTGCCGAACTCTTTCTGAATCCCTTCGAGCTTCGCGAGCACCGTCGCGAGCTGCTTCGGCTGGTTGACTTCCCAATCCTTCTGCGGCGCAAGACGGATGCGCGCGCCGTTGGCTCCGCCGCGCTTGTCGGAGCCACGGAATGTCGACGCCGACGCCCAAGCGGTCGCGACCAGCTGCGACACCGACAGGCCGGATGCGAGAATCTTCGCCTTCAGCGCCGTAATGTCCTGCTCCCCGATCAGCGGGTGATCCACCGCAGGGATCGGGTCTTGCCAGATCAGAATCTCCTTCGGGACGAGCGGGCCGAGGTAACGATGAATCGGCCCCATGTCGCGGTGCGTGAGCTTGAACCACGCCCGGGCAAACGCGTCCGCGAACTGATCCGGATGCTCGTAGAAGCGCCGCGAAATCTTCTCGTAGGCAGGGTCCATCCGCAGCGAGAGGTCCGTGGTCAGCATGGTCGGCACATGCTTTTTCGACTTGTCGAAGGCGTCTGGAACCGTGGCGGCGACGCCTTTCGCCTTCCACTGATAGGCGCCGGCCGGGCTCTTGGTCAGTTCCCATTCGTATTTGAACAGATTGTCGAAGAAGTGGTTGCTCCACGTCGTCGGCGTCTGCGACCAGGTGACTTCCGGGCCGCCGGTGATGGCGTCGGACCCGAAGCCCGTGCCAAACTTGCTCTTCCAGCCGAGGCCCTGATCTTCGATTGCCCCGCCTTCTGGCGCCGGGCCGACCAGCGACGGATCGCCGGCGCCGTGGGTCTTGCCGAAGGTATGGCCGCCGGCAATCAACGCGACGGTCTCCTCGTCGTTCATCGCCATGCGGAAGAACGTCTCGCGGATGTCCTTGGCCGCTGCGACCGGGTCCGGCTTACCGTTCGGCCCTTCGGGATTGACGTAGATCAGGCCCATCTGCACGGCGGCGAGAGGATTCTGAAGCTCGCGTTCGCCGCTGTAGCGTTCGTCCCCCAGCCACGTCCCCTCGGGACCCCAGTAGAGCTCTTCGGGCTCCCAGACATCCTTGCGCCCGCCGCCGAAACCGAACGTCTTGAAGCCCATCGAGTCGAGGGCGACATTGCCGGCGAGAATCATCAGGTCGCCCCAGGAAATTTTCCGGCCGTATTTCTGCTTGATCGGCCAGAGAAGCCGGCGCGCCTTGTCGAGGTTGGCGTTGTCCGGCCAGCTATTGAGGGGCGCGAAACGCTGCTGACCGGCCCCGGCGCCGCCGCGCCCATCGGCGATACGGTAGGTGCCTGCGGCGTGCCATGCCATGCGGATCATTAGCCCGCCGTAGTGGCCGAAGTCGGCCGGCCACCAGTCCTGCGAGTCTTTCATCAAGGCATGCAGGTCCTTGATCACGGCGTTCAGGTCGAGGCTCTTGAACTCCTTGGCGTAGTCGAAAGCCTCGCCCATCGGATCGGACAAATCGGAGTTCTTATGGAGAACGCTGACGTCCAACTGATTGGGCCACCAGTCGCGGTTCGTGTGTGCGTGGAGGAACGGGCACTTGCCCGCGCTCTTGTCGTCAGTCTTGGCGTCCATGTTTGTCTCCGAACTTCACGCGAAAATGGGGGTTGCTGGGTATGTAAGCGCGGACCGCAATCATGTCTATGCGTATTGCTTGGGGCTTCGATAAGCATAGCTTATCGCGATGATTTTTGGGCGAGATCGTGACCGCCGCGCTGGACATTTCGGCGCGAGTGGCTAGCCGCGAAACATCTCGGCGGCGAGCGCGCGCGTAGCCGGCCGTCCCTGCCGCAGCGCTTCGTTGTCGAGTGCGCTCACGGCCGCGCGCGCGGCGGCAAACGAACGCTCGATGCGGGGCAGTAGGTAACCCACCACGCTTTCGTCAAGCGCGAGTTGGCGATCCGCAGCGAGCTTGACGATGACGGCGCGCAGCATCGCATCGTCCGGCGCGTGCAGCGTGATCACCGGCAAAGCGCGCAGCCGGGAAACGAGATCGGGGATGACGACCGGCCAGACCGCCGGCGCAGCGCGCGCCGTGAAGAGGATAAATGCCTTCTCCTCGCGCCCGAGATTGAGGAGGTGGAACAGCGCGCGCTCATCCGTCTTGGTCGCGGCATCCTCGACGACCAGCGCTCCGGTCGCCAGCGCCGCGGGAAGCTCGGCTTCGCCGAGAGCGCGCGCCGAAATAACCCGCGCGCCGGCCGCCGCCGCCCACATCACCGCCAGATGCGTCTTGCCCGATCCTTCCGGCCCGACCAGCGCGATGGCGTTCGCCGGCCAGTCCGGCCAGGCGTCGATCAGCGCCAGCGCGTCTTCGTTGCATGGGCCGGACAGAAAGTCCTCGCGCGCATAGCTTTCGGTGTGTTCGAGCGCGAGCGCAAGCTGGCGCGGGCGATTGGACATGGGGCCCAACATCGCGGCTCAGCTCGGCCGGGTTCCGGTGTAGAGCGGACTTGCCCGGTAGCGCTGCAGCGCAAACCGTATCAGCACGCCGGCCGCGGCGGCCAGCGGCACGGCGAGCAGGAGGCCGACAAAGCCGAACAAATAGCCGAATGCGAGCAGCGCGAAGATCAGCCAAACCGGATGCAGTCCGACGCTCTCGCCGACGAGCTTCGGCGCCAGCACGTTGCCCTCGAGAAACTGGCCGACGAGGACGACGCCGACAACGAAGATAATCCGCGTCCAGTCGGGAAAGAACTGCGCCAGCGCCACCCCAAAAGAAATGATCAGCGCGGTCAGCGACCCGACATAAGGAATGAAGGTGAGAAACCCGGACACAGCGCCGATGAGAAATCCGTAGCTCAATCCCGCCAGCGTCAAGCCGAACGCGTAATAGCAACCGAGAATCACACAAACGGTCAGTTGCCCGTGCAGATAGCTCGAAATCGCCGTATCGATCTCGCGCACCAGGCCATGCACCGTCTCGCGCTGCGGCAGCGGGATCAACTGATCGAACGCACTCACCACGCGGTTCCAGTCGCACAGCAGGTAAAAGGCAACGACGGGCGTGATGACAAACAGCGAGAAGATGGAGAGGAGCGCCTCACCCTTGGTCAACAGCGAGGGAAGAAGTTGCGTCAAATAGCCGACGGATTTGTTGACCAGCGCGCCGACGGACCACTCGTCGCCGGACGCACTGCCGACGAGTCCCTTGAGCCACGGATGGTTTGGGTCGCTGAGAATAGACTGCAAGGTCTGCACATAGCCCGGAATGTGGTTGATGAAGGCCCAAAGCTGATGGGCGAGCACCGGCACGATCAGCATGCATAGTCCCGCGAATACCAGTACAAAGCCGGTGAGAATGATCAACGCGGCAAAAAGCCGGTTCAGCCCGCGCTTGGTGAGCCGGTTGGCCAGCGGATCGAGCAAATAGGCGAGCGCGGCGCCGGCGACGAACGGCAGGAGAATCTCGCGTAACAGCCATAGCAGCCCGACAAGCACAAGGAAGGCGGCGATCCAGAAAACGAACTGCCGCTCGAACCGCATGGCATGCACCCTTGACGGCACCAGCCGATCAGTGCCCGGCTCCGAACGAATTCATGTGGCGGAGCCACTCGGCGAGATAGAAGGCGATCGAGAGCAAGGTCAAGACCGCGACCAGCCCGATGATGATCTCGGTGACCGGCGCGGCGTTAAACGCGAACGCGTGCTCGGCTAGCACCAAGGTGGCGAGCAAGATTTGCGCCACGGTGTTCACTTTCGAAACCGGCAACGGCTTGACCGGCATCGGCCTGCCCACCAGCCAGGACAGCATGAAGCCGGAGATGATCATGATATCGCGCGAGACCACGAGGATAACCAGCGAGATCGGCAGGCTGCCGGCGATGCCGAGCGCGACATAGATCGATACGATCAGCGCCTTGTCCGCCAGGGGATCGATATAGGCGCCGAGTTCGCTCGCCATGTGGAAGCGTTTGGCGAGGAAGCCGTCGACGGCGTCGCTGATTCCAGCCGCCAGAAAGAGGAAGAAAGCGACCCGCATCTCCCCCGACGTGATCGCCCAGACCACAATCGGAACGAGAATGATGCGCCCCAAGGTGATAAGATTTGGGATGCTCAAACGCGTGCCCCGGCTTTCCCGGCGCGCCGGTCCCGAACGCGGCCGCCCGGTTTCGGCAACAAGGCCCGGAAACCGGGAGCAGCCGGCTGCGGCGCGCCTCCCTGTGTCCTCTTTATAGCCGCGCCCGTGCGCTTGCGCACCCGGCGATTCCGACGTAGGAGGCGCCGGAAAACCTTCCCGCCGGGCAAGGAGCGATCTGCCAATTGGTGAGTCCGTGAAAGAGGCACGCTACGCGGCCGCCGGCGTCGATATCGATGCCGGCAACCGCATGGTGGAATTGATCAAACCGCTGGTGCGCGGAACCGCGCGAGCGGGCGCGGACGCGGAGATCGGCGGCTTCGGCGGCCTATTCGATCTCAAGGCGGCCGGTTTCTCCGACGCCATTTTGGTCGCAGCCACTGACGGCGTCGGCACCAAGGTCAAGATCGCCGTCGAAACCTCCCGCCACGACACGATCGGCATCGATCTCGTCGCCATGTCGGTGAATGATCTCGTCGTGCAAGGCGCCGAGCCGCTGTTCTTCCTCGACTATTTCGCCTGTGGCAAACTCGATTCCGCGGTCGGCGCGGCCGTGGTTGCAGGCATCGCCGCAGCCTGCCGGGAAACACGCTGCGCGCTGATCGGCGGCGAGACCGCGGAAATGCCCGGCATCTACCGGGACGGCGACTACGATCTGGCCGGCTTTGCGGTCGGAGCAGTGAAGCGCGACGAAGTGCTGCCGAGACGCGATATCGCGCCCGGGGACGTGGTCATCGGGCTCGCCTCCGCGGGCGCGTTCGGGATCG
>Ga0209415_10006205_pt1 | contig 21354 bp, 13 predicted proteins | sample PeaSoiSIISIP2007_FD_187696 | JGI IMG/M metagenome (GOLD analysis project Ga0209415, IMG submission 187696) | Peat soil microbial communities from Weissenstadt, Germany - SII-SIP-2007 (SPAdes) (version 2) | ecosystem: Environmental > Terrestrial > Soil > Wetlands > Peat | place: Germany... | reverse complement strand
CAACCCTGATACGAGACGCCACGGTTGGGCGGGCAAAGCGGTGGTCGCCGGCCAGTGGGAAATGTTGAAAATCGATGAGGGGTGCGAGCGCGGGCCGGGCACATTGCCCGGCCCCTGCACGGGCAAGGCGGCCTGGCATTCGCGGCCGTTCTCTACGGTTCTGGTAACCTGAAACCATACCCGCCATGGGCATTGCCCGCAAACCGGAAGTGATGAGCCCGGCAGGATACTGGCCGCAACTGGAAGCTGCCATTGATGCCGGGGCCGACGCCGTTTATTTCGGCCTGCGGCACTTCACGGCGCGCGCCAAGGTGGGCTTCGCGCTCGGCGAACTGCCAGAGGCCATGGCCGCGCTCCACCGCCGCGGCGCGCGCGGCTTCGTCACCTTCAACACGCTGGTTTTCGATCACGAGCTGCGCGAAGCGGCCCGCACCCTGGCGGCGATCGCCGCAGCCGGAGCCGATGCCATCATCGTGCAGGACCTGGGAATCCTGAAGCTGGCGCGGGCAATTGCGCCCGATCTGGAAATTCACGCCAGCACGCAGATGAGCGTCACCAGCGCCGCCGGAGCGCGCCTGGCGCAGAGCCTGGGCGCGCGGCGCGTCACCCTGGCGCGCGAGCTTTCTCTGGCCGAGGTGCGGGCGATTCGCGCCGAGACTTCCTGTGAACTGGAAATGTTCGTTCACGGCGCGCTGTGCGTGGCTTATTCGGGGCAGTGCTTTTCGAGCGAGGCATGGGGCGGCCGCAGCGCCAACCGCGGCCAGTGCGCGCAGGCCTGCCGCCTGCCCTACGAATTGATCGTCGACGGCAAAGCGCGGCCCTTGGGCGATGCCCGCTACCTGCTTTCCCCGGGCGACCTGTTCGCGTTGCGTCAGATTCCGGAGATCGTCGAGATCGGCATCGCGGCCCTGAAGATCGAGGGGCGCTACAAGGACGCCGATTACGTGGCGCTCACCACGCGCGCTTACCGGCAGGCGGTGGACGCCGCCTGGGAAGGTCACCCCGCCGCCATCGGCGCGCGCCAGGAGCTCGATCTGGAGCAGGTTTACTCGCGAGGATCGGGCCCCCACTTCTTGAACGGCACGGATCACCAGGCGGTGGTGCGCGGTCGTGCGCCGCGCCACCGCGGCGTCCGCATGGGCCGTGTGGCCGCGGTCTCGGAAACCGGCGTGACCATCGAGCCGGCCGAAGCAAATCTGCTGGCGCCGCTCAAACCCGGTGATGGCGTGGTGTTCGATGCCGCCGACTGGCGCAGCCCGGAAGAGCCGGAAGAAGGCGGGCGCATTTTCGAGGTGGCGCCGCGCGGCGGAGCGATTGAGCTGCGCTTCGCCAACCGCGCGCTGGACCACACCCGCATCCGGCGTGGCGACCTGGTCTGGCGCACCAACGATCCGGATCTCGAAAGGCGCATCCGCGCGCTTCCCGCCGAACGGCTGCCGGCCCGAGTGCGGGTCACCGCCCGCGAGGGCTCGCCGCTCACAGCCCTGTGGGAAGCGGGCGGCATCCGGGTGACGGTGGAGTCCGCCGCGCCACTCGGACACGCGCATAGCCGGGCGCTGGATGCGGAGCTGCTACGGGCGCAGTTCTCGCGTTTGGGAAACACGCCCTATCGGCTTGCCGGTCTGGAATTGGAGGTGGAAGGCGCCCCATTCGCACCCGCGTCGCTGCTCAACCAGATGCGCCGCGATGCGGTCGAACGGTTGGAAGCGGCAGCGGTTGCGCCTCGGAGCATCGAGATCCGCGATCCGATGACGGCGCTCGATGGAGTCCTTGGCGGCCGGACTCAGGCCTCGTTCGAAAACGACCGGTCCCAACCGCTCCCTGTGGTTGCGGCTCCGATCCGCGTTCCTGGGCGCGGCGACCCTCAGCCCAGTCTCCATCTGCTGGTGCGGACCCCGGAGCAGCTTGACGCCGCCATCGACTTTCGCCCGGCCAGCATTACCCTCGATTACCTCGATCTCTATGGCCTCAAGCCGTCGCTGGAGCGGGTGCGCGCGGCCGGCCTAAGCCCGCGCGTGGCCAGCCCGCGCATCTTGAAGCCAGGCGAGGAGCGGATAGCCAATTTCCTGCTGAGCTGCGATTGCCCGATCCTGGTGCGCTCGGCCGGCCTGCTGCACGCGCTGCAGGGCCGGCCTCACGCGGCGCTGGTGGGCGATTTCAGCCTCAACGCGGCCAATGCCATCACCGCCGCGGAACTGCTGGCGCTCGGTCTCGATGTGTTCACACCCACGCACGATTTGAATGCGGCGCAGGTGGCGGACCTGGCGCGGACCGCAGGCGCGCGCCGTTGCGAAACGGTGGCCTTCCACCACCTGCCGGTCTTCCACACCGAGCATTGCGTGTTTTGCCGTTTTCTCTCCACCGGATCGAGCTACCGCGATTGCGGCCGTCCTTGCGACGTGCACCGTCTCGCGCTGCGCGACTCGACCGGCCGCGCCCATCCCGTGATGGCCGACGTCGGCTGCCGCAACACGGTCTTCGGCGCCGAGGCGCAGCAGGCGGCCGCGCACCTTGAAGCCTGGCTGGATGCAGGCATCCGGCATTTTCGCCTGGAATTTGCGCACGAGACCGCGGCGCAGGTGGCCGCGGTCTCGCAAGCCTTCGCGGACGCACTCGCCGGCAATATCGATCCCGGCGAACTGGCGCGGAGACTCGCCCGCCTCTCGCCCGGCGGCGTCACCGAGGGCAGCCTCTTCGTGCCGGCGAACTATCTTGAGCTGCCGGTGCTGCAATAAATCGGGCAGCAGAATTGCTCGCGGGCGGACCGTAAATGTTGACAGACGGAACCGTCTGTCCCACCTTGCCGCCCAAGGACTTGCGGGCATGTGGGACAGGCGCTTCCGCCTGTCAACCGATTTTCCCAGAGCCTGCAGTCCCCGCAGTGAAACGGGCAACAAAGAAAACGCCAGGCCCGCCCTAACCAAGGCGGGCCAGGCGCTGGAACTGCTTATCCGGGGTCTTTAAGACCCGTTTTGGCAGACGGTGAGGCTCTTGCCTTGGAACGTGAAGTACCCGTTCACCGTAGTTGAGGCTGGAGCGCCAAAGTAAGGAAGGGTCGCCAAATCCTGAAGGTTGTAGGTGAACCCGTGCAGCACATACGGGTACCCGCCGTAGTTGGCTTCGCCTTCCAGCGGATCGCCCACTTCGAGAATCCCGCAAGGGGTCTGGTTGCCGCTCGCGCTGGCGATCAGCGGGTCGTCCATCCACTCGCCCACTTCATGCGACAGCGCCGATACGTCCTGCGAGAACAGGCCGGGCTGATCGATATAGGTGAACTCCGCGTAGCTCTGCGCGCCGATGGCGCTGTGGTAGCCGCCGATGCAGCACCCGCCTGACGTCAGATATGTTTTGTACGTCAGGAAAATCGGGAACTGATTCGGCGTGATTCCAAGCGAAGTGATCAAGCTCTGGAACTGACCGTCAATCCAGTTGATGTTGACCTCGGCCACCGTCTCCCCAAATGGAGTTCCGGTCTTCCCGTCTCTGGCGCTCGGTTTCAAGGTCACTTCCGACAGCACCGTTGGCGAGAGAATCACGTGGTAATTGGGATTGGAACTGACCGTGCCCCAGAAACTAGCGCGCTGGAAGGCGTCTTCATACTGGGTCGTACCTACGTTGACTCCGCCTTGCACGTAGGTCGTGGTGGAATCGAAAATGGGCGACTGGACCGTGTTTTGAACCACCGTCAGGCCCCCGGTGTTGGACGGGATGCTGGCCGGATCGAACGTCACACTCCCGCGTCGTCCTCCAACTACGATCTTGACGGGAATGATCACGACCGGAATCACCGTGGTGGAATTGGTGGAAGGAGCGGTGCCGATCATATTGAAATTGTAGGTGGTGCCGTTGTAAACAAACGAACCGTTCCAGGTCACCATACTGGATGCAGGCTGGCCGGTGACTGGCGCGGAGTTAAGCAGCCGGGCGAACATCGGCCGGCCTGGAGGATCTTGACTGGCATCATCCTGCGCGATGGCGACGCCCGCCAGGCAACCGATCGCCAGCGCGGACACTCCGAGTGCAAAGAGACGCCGAAAACGCGTGTGCATATCTTTTGTTTTCATAGTAGTTTTCGTGTAGGTGGATTCGTTGACGAGGGAATCCCCAGGTGTTTCATCCCCCCCCCGTGCTAGCTTGCTAGTCTACTACAGATTTTTTGGAACTCGCGTAAAAGATCTGCGGGAGAGTACTAGCCGTCCACGTCGAGTTGAATGGGGTTTCGCGGGGCCAGCCGCCAGAGCAAATGGCGCGGACACGGATGGAGCCTCTACCGGCCCCGGGTTGGTCCAGAATATTGTTAACAAATAGCCTGACTGGTCAGCGGCAGCACGGCGCTAGACGTCTTCCGTCAGATCCGGCTCGGGCAGCCTGTCATGCTCTCGCGCCACCCAAACATACACGGTGGGAAGCAGGAACACGTTCATGACCATGGCCACCAGGAGTCCGCCCACGATGACGATGGCGAAGGGGCGCTGGGAGTCGGACCCGATGGCGTGCGAAAGCGCGGCGGGCAGCAATCCCAGCGTCGCGACCAGGGTGGTCATCATGATCGGCCGCAGGCGCAGCACGGCCCCCTGAATGGCTGCCTGCTCCACCGAGTAGCCGCGGGCGCGAAGCTGGTTGATGTACTCCAGCATGATGACGCCGGTCTGCACGCACACGCCGAACAGCGCCAGAAAGCCGACGCCCGACGACACCGACATGTGCGTGCCCGTCGCCAGCAGCGCCACGAGGCCGCCCAGCGGCGCCATGGCCATGTTGACCAGCATCAGGCCGGCCCACTTGAAGGAATGGAACATGGTGTAGAGGATGATGAAGATTACCAGAACCGTGACTGGCAGCACCACCATCAGCCGTTTCTGGGAACGCTGCTGGCTGGCGTATTCGCCGGCCCAATTGATAGTGTAACCCTTAGGGAGGTTCACCCGTTGCTTCACCTTGCGGATAGCCTCTTCGACGGTGCTGCCCAGGTCGCGGCCGCGCACGGAGTATTTCAGCGCGACGTAGCGCGAATTTGCCTCGCGATAGATCTCCGAGGCGCCGTCCAGTTCCCGGACATTGCACAACTGCGCCAGCGAGACGCGCTCGCCGGAGGGCGCCAGCAGCCGGATGTGTTCGATGGCTTCCTTGCTGTCGCGATAGGCCGGCAGATAGCGCGCCACCAGGTCGAAGCGCTGCTCGCCTTGCAGCACCTGGCTGACCGCGTTGCCTCCAACGGCGGTCTGAATGGCGTCCTGCACATCTCCGACGTTGACGCCAAAACGGGCTGCTACATCGCGGTCCACCCGGAATTCCAGGTTCGGCTGCCCGATTACGCGGAACAGCCCCAGGTCTTCTATCCCCCGGACGCCGCGCATCACGTTGACGATCTCATCGCCCTTGGCCTCCAGCAGCTTCAAATCGGCGCCGTAGATCTTCACGGCAAGCTCGCCCTTGACGCCGCTCACCGCTTCCTCCATGTTGTCGGAGATGGGCTGCGAAAAATTCCACAGCACTCCCGGCAGTTTCTCCACCTCGCGGTCCAGCGCGGCGATCAGCTCATCCTTATCCTCGTGAAATGCCGGGCGCCAATGTTCCTTGGGTTTCAGGTCGACGAAGTATTCCGTGTTGAAGAAGCCGGTGGTGTCGTTGCCGTCGTCGGGCCGGCCCACCTGGGAGACTACTTGGGTGACCTCCGGGAAAGAGGCAAAAATCGCTCGCGCCTGGTTGGTGAGCCGGGTGCCCTCGGTGGGGCCGGTCGATGGCGCCAGCGTGCCGCGTGCCCAGATGGCGCCCTCGTCCAGGTGCGGCAGGAACTCGGAGCCGATGACGCCGCTGGTCAACAGGTATCCGGCAGCCGCTACGCACAGCGCAGCCACGCTCACCGGCACCCAACGATGCTCGATGGCCCACTTTACGGCCTCGCGGTACCGGTCGGTCAGGAACATCAACACCGGGTTGCGCCACTCGCTGGTTTCGCGGCGGAATAGAAAGCTGGAGAGCACCGGCGCCAGCACGATGGAAAACAGCAGGGCACCGGCCAGCGCGAAGGCCACCGTCCATGCCATCGGCTTGAAGAGGCGCCCTTCCACGCTCTGCAGGGTGAAGATGGGCAGGTAGGCGGTGATGATAATGGCGATCGCGTAAAACACCGGACGCTGCACTTCGTGCGCCGCCTCGCGGATGCGGTCCAAAGCCGGCTTGGGCGTTTGGCGCTCGCCCAGATGCCGCACGATGTTCTCCACCATCACCACCGCCCCATCCACCACCATGCCGAAATCGAGCGCCCCGAGCGATAGCAGATTCGCCGGGATATGGCGCAGGTCGAGGCAGATCGAGGCGAACAGCAGCGAAAACGGGATGGTCAGAGCTACAATCAGCGCGCCGCGCAAATTCCCCAGGAACAGGAAAAGGACGATGGCCACCAGGATGATCCCCTCGGTGAGATTGTGCAGCACCGTGTGCGTGGTGTAGTGCACCAGGTCGCTGCGGTCCAGGAACGGAACCACCTTGACGCCGGGCGGCAGGATGCTGTTGTTCAGCTCGTCGACCTTGGCGTGAATGTCCTTCAGCACCTGGTCGGAATCGGCGCCCTTGCGCAGCAGCGCGATGCCTTCGATGACATCGTCATTGTCGAGAATCCTGCCGTCGGCGCGGTGGATGGCCTTGCCGACCTGCCCCAGCCGGATCTTGGGGCCCTGCTCTACGGTCGCGATGTCGGAAACGCGAATGGGCGTGCCGCCCTGCGTCTTCAGCACGATTTTGCCGATGTCTTCGACACGATCGACCAGGCCCACCTCGCGCACATTGACTTGCTGCAAGCCCTGCTCGATGAAGTTGCCGCCCGCGTTCACGTTGTTGTTGGTGAGCTGCTGTTCCACCGGCCCGATGCTCAGCGCGTAGTCCACCAGCTTGTCGGGGTCGATGCGCACCTGGTACTCCTTGGTGGAACCGCCAAAGCTGGCCACATCGACCACGTTGGGCACCGATTTGAACTGCTTTTCGAGTACCCAATCCTCCAGCGCTTTCAGTTCCAGCAGATCGTACTCGGGATTGTCGCTGTGCAGCGAATACCAATAGATCTGGCCGACCGGACTCCAGTCCGTGCCCATCTGCGGCTGCAGGCCCTGCGGCAGCGTGACCTCGGAGAGGCGCTCCAGCACCTTGGAGCGGTTCCAGTCGTTATCGGAATCGTCGTCGAAGACCAGCATCAGGCTGGAGAGCCCGAACAGCGAAGTGGAACGGAGATGCTCCAGGTGCGGCAACCCGTTCATCACGATTTCGAGAGGAATGGTTACCTGCTGCTCGACTTCCTCCGCGGCACGCCCCGGCCATTGCGTGATGACCTGGACGTAGTTGTTGGCCACGTCGGGATACGCTTCGATCGGCAGTTTTTCAAAGGAAACGACGCCCCAGAAAAACAGCAGCACAGCCACCACCACCACGAGAAAGCGGCTGCCGAGCGCGAAATCGACGATTCGCCGGATCATATTTCGATCCCCCGCTTATTGTTCCGCGGTGTTCTGGAGCACGAGCGCGTTGGAGACAACGCGATCGCCGGGCGCGATGCCGTGCAGTACTTCCTGAAAATTCGAGGGCAGCATCTTGCCGCCGGTCACTTCCACTCTGCGAAAGGCCTTTTCGCTGGCCGGGACATAAACCCAATCGCGGTCATGCAGGTGCAGAACCGCCGTGGCGGGCACCACGGCGTGCGATTCCTTCTGCTGGCCGTGGAAGGTGGCCGTGACGAACATCCCCAGGCGCATGAGGCCGGAGTTGGCAACCTGCAGCCGCACCTTGGCGGTGCGGATGTTGGGATCCATGATGGGACCGATGTTATCGATGCGGGCGCGCAGCGCCTGTCCGGGATAGGCGCTGAGATGGATATCGGCGAACTCGCCAATGCGCACGCTGGCCAGATCGTTCTCATACACATCGCAAATCACCCAGACGTTGGAAAGGTCGGCGATGGTGAACAGGTTGGGCGAGTTGTCGAGGGTCTTGACGCCGCCCGCGTTGGTGATGTTCTGCTCCACGATGACGCCGGAAATCGGCGCGAAGATGTCCACCAGGGAGCTGGGGCGATTAACGTCGACGCCCAGCACCTTGAGGCGCTCCAGCGCGGTGTCCACGTCCACCTGCGCTTTGTCGGCGGCATCCTGAGCCACTTCGAGGTCTTTTTGCGCCATGGCGCCCTTGTCGTACAGCAGTTGGGTGCGGGAAAGCTGCGCCTTCAGCAGCGTCTGGTCGGCCAGCGCATGGCGATAATCGGAAAAGGCCGAAGAAATGTCGGAGCTCTGCACGCGCATCAGCAACTGGCCCTTGGCGACGGTGTCGCCGAGCTTGGCGTGAATCTCGACCACGCGGCCGGAGGCGAGCGAAATCACCGGCACGTTGCGGGACACATCGGCGCTCACCACGCCGGTGACCTTCAGTTCAGGCGCCGTCTCGCGCAGCTCCGCGGTGGCCAGGGGAAACTGCTCGGGATGATCCACCTTGACCAGGTTTGCGTCGGCCTCGCTTTCGATTTGCGTCGGCGGCGGCGCTTCGGCCTTGGGATCCGGCTGGCCCTTGGCTCTGCAGCCGGCCAGGCCCAGCGCCAGCGCCAGAAGAATGCAGCCGGTCATGCCTCGTGCGCGCTTCATAGAATCACCTCGCGCCCCACCGCCAGATTCAACTGCCCGGCGGCCGTCAGATAGCTCGCGATCAGATTGAGGTACGCCACCTGGACCGCCCGGTAATCGTGCTGTGCTTCCAGAAAATCCACCAGCGCTGAGCCGCCGTGCTGGTAGGAGAAAGAAACCGTGTCGCGCACGCTGGTGGCGCGCGCCAGAAAACCGTCCGTTCCACGGTACGGCCGCAGCAGATTCACCGCCGACGCCAGCGTGAAGTAGGCGGAATCCACGTCGCTGAATATCTGGTTTTGAGTGGCAGCGCGCAGCCGCTCGGCGTGCGTGATGTCGATTTCGGTGCGCGCCTTTTCGCCCTGGTTCTTGTCGAAAATGCGCAGCGGGATGCTGATGCTAACACCCATGTAGACGGCGATCGGCGGGTTGCGCCCGAAATCCAGGCCGAACGTCGGATCGGTCGAGCCGTTCGCCACCGCCAGTTTATGGTCGGTTTGCGCCTTGTCCACGGCCTCCACGGCGGCCTTCAAGTCCGGGCGGTTGGCCAGCGCGATGGAATGAAACTCTTCGAGCGGCGTCAGCTGCTCGGCGAAATCGAACGGCCCCGCCAGGTCGAACTGGTCCACGGGCGACCGGTCGCTCAACATGGCTTGCAGCGTGATCTTGGCGGTGCGCAGATTCACCATCGCCGATTCGTAATCGGATTGATACTGCGGCAGCTGCAACTCAATCCGGTCCAGGTCCACGCGCGCGATGTCGCCGGCTTTGTAGCGGTCGCGGCTGATGCCGAGCTCTTTGTTGAAGTACTCCAGGTTATCCTTGGCCAGCGCGAGTACCTGTTTGGCCTGCAAGGTCTGGACAAAGGCGGCGCGCAAGGTGAACAGCAAGGTGCGCTCCAGGTCCGCCTGCTGCGACGCGGCGATGGCCGTACCCTTCTGCGCGCTTTCCAGGCGCAACTCGCGTTTGTGCTGCCGCTCATGCAGGTAATCGAAGCTCGCCAGCGGGAACGTGTACGCAAAGGGACGGTATGGGTTCGTACTGAAGAAGTCGAGCTGGTCGAGTCCGAACGAGAAATTCGGGTTGGGGCGCAGGTAGGCGGTGATTTCCTGGTCTTTGGCTTCCTGAATGTTGATCTGGCCGGCCTGCAGCGTGGGATTGGTGGCCGCGAACTTCTCTTTCACCTGCTGCCAGGTGAGCGCCGTTTGCGCGCAGGCCGGAAACAGGCAGGCCGCTGCCAGTCCCGCACAGATACGCATCGCGGCGCGAGCGATTTCGTTGGCAGAGGCTGGCAAGGTTCGCGTCAAGTTCCGCTTCACCTGGGTGCAGGACCGGTCAGGCCGCGCAAGGCTGGCAAGAGTTTCCTCTTTGACTCTAGCGGCTTCGCCGGGAGGCCCACCACCTATCTTTCAGGCGCGGCCAACCTATCTTTCGGCCCTCGGCCTTGGGTTGTAGCATGATTGTATCTACAATTCGGATAAGGCATACCAGTGCGATTGTCACAGCTCCAGGGCAACGTCCGGGTGGCCGCGGCCGCCCTGCTGATCCTGGCCGTGGCCCTGATTGACTGGCAGGTCGATCCGCCGCTGGCGTTCGGTTTCCTGTATCTCGGCCCTATTCTGCTGGTGGGCACCGTGTGGCCCCGCTGGCGGATCCTGGCGACAGCGATGCTGTGCACGCTGCTGTCGCACATTTTTGCGCCGCCGTTTCCACTTGCCCTTTCGTTGCCGGAGGACTTTCTGGTTTTCATCGCGCTCGGCGGGACCGGGCTGTTCGCCTTCGAAATCAGCCGCACCCGGGCGCGCGAACTGGAAAACCTGCACCGCGTGGAAAGCGAAGTGGCCGCGCGGCGTTCTGCCGAAGAGCAGCTCGAGTTCCTCATCGAAAGCAGCCCGGTTGCCATTCTGACGATGGCCACCGATTGCCTGATTCTGCGGGCCAACCAGGCGGCGCACAAACTGTTCGGCGTGCCCGACGGCACTTTCGCCGGCCGGAGTATCCGGCGCTATGTGCCCGCGCTCGGCCGCGTGCCCTTCGGCGGCGCGGCGCAGCCCACGTTTCGCACCGAAATGCAGTGCCGCGGACAGCGCGACAACGGCGACGTGTTTCTGGCCGATGTCTTCTTTTCCACTTACCGGACTGCCATGGGCCCGCGCCTGGCAGCCCTGGTCGTGGATTCTTCCGAGCAACTGCGGGAGCGCGAGGAATCCGGTCTGGAGCAACTGCTGGCCGGCTCGCGCATCCTGGTGGGCGCGGTCTCCCACGAGATCCGCAACGTCTGCGGCGCCATCGCCGTGATCTACGAAAACCTGGCCCGTTCCGGGGCGCTCCGGAGCGACCGGGATTTTGAAGCCCTGGGATCGCTGGTGGAAACGCTCACCCGCATCGCCTCGGTGGAGCTCAAGCAAAGCCAGCGGCCCAACCCGGTGGCCGGCGTCGACCTGTTCGAAACCCTGGATGAGCTGCGTATCGTTCTTGAGCCCTACTGCCGGGAAGCGGGGATTGACGTACACTGGCACGTTCCGGAAGAATTGCCGCCCGTGTGGGCAGACCGCCACAGCCTGCTGCAGGTTTTGCTCAATCTCATCAAGAACAGTGAACGGGCTCTCGACCAGGCCGCGGCCAAGCGCATCGATATCGCCGTGTCGACCAACGATCACGCGGTTCTCCTCCGCGTCACCGATTCCGGCCCCGGCATCGGCTCCACCGAAAAACTCTTTCAGCCCTTTCAGCACGGCGCGCAGTCCACCGGGCTCGGACTGTTTCTCTCGCGCGCCTTTGTGCGGTCTTTCCACGGCGAGCTCCGGCACGATCCAACGGTAGCGGGTTGCTCGTTTGTCATCGAACTGGCCGTGGCCGGCCCCAGCGAACGCGAATTCTCGCGCATGGCGGAACATGGAACCCATCCGGTTGCTACTGCTTGACGATCACGTGCTGTTCCGCGAGAGCCTCGGCCGGTTGCTGGCCTCGGAACCGGATTTCGTAATGGCCGGCCATTGCGGGACCGCGGCCGAAGCGCTCGACATTCTCAAGAAGACGCCGGTGGACCTGATCCTGCTCGACTACGATCTCGGCGGCGATCACGGCGCGCAGTTCCTCGAAGCCGCCCACCGCGCCGGTTACCGCGGCAAGACTCTGATGGTGACGGCCGGCATGAGCGCCACCGAGAGCTCCATAGCGCTCAAGCTGGGCGCCTCCGGCATTTTCCTCAAGCACAATTCTCCCGGCAGCCTGGCCCAGGCCATCCGCCAGGTGGCGGCCGGTGAAATGTGGGTGGACCCCAAAGTGATTCAACTGCTTGCCGACAACGTGAGCTTCCGCGAAGAGCAGAACCTCCGCCGGCTGCTCACCGAGCGCGAACAGGAGGTGTTGCAGGGACTATTTGAAGGATTGACCAATAAGGAGATCGCCGCGCAGCTCGGCGTCTCCGAAAGCGCCGTTAAGGCCACGCTGCAGCAACTTTTTCAAAAGACTCACGTGCGCACGCGCAGCCAGCTGGTGCGAATCGCGCTCGAATCTTCGCTAGGCACCACGCGAAGGTAAACGCCCCGCAGCGCGCCGCCGCGCCGGCGGTTCCACTTGCGGGTGCAGGCGATTGTAAATCGCCCATGCAATCCCGGCCAGTACGCCGAGAGCGATTAGAATCTCGGGTATATCCAGGTTCATAAAAGCCACCTGCCTGTACTGAATTGTACGCCGAATTGCGGCCAAATGATACCGTCGATTAGGCTATGTGAAGGTGGCAGGGATGTTTTTTTTGACTCTTATGGGCAAGCTAAAAGCGTGCCCTACCAATGGCGCGCAAGGGATTGGTGGGGCACGCTTTAGCTTGCCATTTGGGGCGTCAGCATACTAAATCTTCGCGCCCCACGTGGAGATCTTCCAGGTTGCCGAGGATGGTCAGCGCGATGTGACGTGAGTCGAAGAACGTCCGTGCCAGCTCTTGCAGGCTCTCCGCGGCCACCGCTTCGATGCTCTCCACCAGTTCGTCGAGCGAAAAAAAACGGCCAAAATAAATCTCGTTGCGCGCCAGGCCTGACATGCGCGATGAGGTCGATTCCAGGCCGAGCACAAGGGAGCCCTGCAGATAGTCCTTGGCGCGGCGCAGTTCTTCCTCGCCCACCGGCTGATCTTTGAGCTCGCGAAATTCCTTGAGAATCGATTCCACCACGCGGCGCGCCGATTCGCGCGACGTGCCCGCGTAGACCGAAAGGCAGCCGGTGTCGCGATAGGGGCTGAGCTCGGAAAAGACCGCGTACGCCAGCCCCTGGCGTTCGCGAATGTTCTGAAACAGCCGCGAGCTCATGCCGCCGCCCAGCAGGGTATTGAGCACGTAGCAGGCGAAGCGCTCGCGATGCGGCAGCGGGTGCGAAGGCACGCCCAGGCAGAGATGCACCTGTTCCAGCGCCCGCTTGTTGCGCATCGCGATGCGCGCGTGCGTGTGCGGAGCCTCGCCGGCCGGCGCCGGCTGGCTCGCCGGCAGCGCTTCAAAATACTGGCGCGCCAGGCCCACCAGCGTCTCGTGCGTCAGGTTGCCGGCCGCCGTCACCACCAGGTTGGCAGGCGTGTAGACGGCGCCGTAATAATCGCGGACGGCGGCTTGATCGAAACTGCCCACCGTCTCGCGCGTGCCCAGAATCGGCTTGCCCAGCGGGTGATCCTTCCAGAAGTTGGAAGAGAAGATTTCCTGCACCAGGTAATCGGGGCTGTCCGCCTCCATCTTGAGCTCTTCCAGGATGACGCCCTTTTCCTTTTCGATATCTTCGTCGCGAAACAGCGGATTGAGCACCAGGTCGGCAAGCACGTCGAAGGCGCGCGACAGATGCTGGTCGAGCACTTTGGTGTTGTAGCAGACCAGTTCCTTGCCGGTGAAGGCGTCCAGGTTGCCGCCGATCGAATCCACCGAGCGCGCGATGTCCTCCGCGGAGCGGCGCGTAGTGCCCTTGAACAGCATGTGCTCGATGAAGTGCGAGATGCCGTTGCGCTCCCCGGTCTCGCGGCGCGAGCCGGTGCATACCCAGATGCCCACCGAAACCGAACGCACGTGCGGCATGCGCTCGCTGATGACGCGCAGGCCGTTGGCGAGCGTGGTCATTTCGATATCCCGTACCGGGTTCGAAGAAGTGGACATTCGGAAAGGAACTGCTCTACCTTCTTTGTAACATGTTCAGGGCAGGGTGGTGCAGCAGGTCAGCCTGCTTTCGGGCAGGGTAGGATGGGATATGCAACTCACGATACGGCTGCTTCGCGAAACCGACGGCCGTTGGATTGCCGACGTTCCCGAACTGCCAGGCGTGACCCTGTACGGCGCAACGGCTGAAGAGGCCACTCTAAAGGCTAAGGCTCTTGCTCACAGCGTAATCGCCGAAGAAATCGAGCATGGGGGGTTGCCGCCGGGGGCCGACACAGACACAGCGCAGTTCTCCATAGCTGGATGAGCGTCTTGGTCCTCCATAGTACAATTGAAACAACTGGAGTCCTCGATTTTCATGAAATTGCACACTGCCGCGATTTTCCTGGGGTTCGCGGCCGCTGCGCTCCCCCTTCTCGCCGCCGATCCGCCCCCTGCCCGCCCCAAGGCCGGCAAGGTGGAGATTCTGCCGCTCGACCAGGTGAAGCCGGGGATGAAAGGCGTGGCCTGGACCGTATTCCAGGGCACCGAACCGGAGCCGATCCCTATCGAGATCATCGGCCGCTGGCGGGACATGTGGGGGCCGAAGCAGGACGTCATCATCGCCAAGATGGGCGGCAAGGCGGTGCGTACCAACGTCGCCGCCGGCATGAGCGGCAGCCCGGTCTACATCGATGGCAAGCTGGTGGGCGCCGTCGCGCTGCGGCTCAGCACGTTTTCTCCGGATGCGATTTGCGGCATCACGCCCATTCAGTCGATGCTGGAGATTCAGGATTTCGACCAATCGCGTCCCGACGACGTGCGCACGCCGGCTAAGTCTGCGCCGCGCGCCACCCAGGCTGCCTCGGTTCCCAGCGAATTGTTGGGCCAACTGGTGGCCGCGGGCGCGGTGAGCGCCGGGTTGCCGTCGGATATGCCGATCATGGAGCAGATCGAGGCGCCACTCGCGTTTTCCGGCTTCACCGACGACACCCTGCGCGAGTTTGGCCCGCTGTTCCGCCAAATGGGCATCCACATGGTGCAGGGAGGCGCGGGCGGGGATCTCCGCGGCAGCCAGCCTGCGCCCGGCTGGGAACACTCGCTCAACCCGGGCGACGCCGTCGCCGGCGTGCTGGTGGATGGCGATCTGACCGTCACCGGTCTCGGCACCGTCACCTACAACGACGGCAAGCGCATCCTCGCCTTCGGGCATCCTTTCTTCAATCTCGGGCCGGTGGACATGCCGATGAGCAAGGGCGAGGTGCTGATGACGCTCGCCTCTTCCTACCAGCCGAGCAAGATGGCCAACGCGACCGAGATCGTCGGCGCGCTCCATCAGGACCGGCATAGCGGCATCGAGGGCGTGCTCGGCGGCGCCAGCCGCATGATTCCGGTCGACGTGCGCGTCCGCGCTTTCGACGACAAGAACCGCGCTTCCCGCGAAAAGGAGTTCCACTTCCACATCTTCGTGCAGCAGAAGTGGACGCCCTACCTGATGATGCTGACGCTGTATAACTCCGTCTCCGAGCTCAACGAGTTCGCCGAGGAGGCTACGTACCGGCTTAGCGGCCAGGTGGAAATGAACGGCAACCAGAACATCGCGCTCTCCACCATGCAAACCACCGGCGAGATGCCCATGCCCGCGTCGATGATCCTGGCCGGCTGGTTCGGCGACAAGTTCAACCGGCTGTACCTCAACAATGTGAAGACGCCGGAAGTGAAGCGGGTCAACGTTACGGTGGACCTGCTGCCGGAGCGGCGCATTGCCGCCATCGAAAATGCGTGGGTAGCCGATACCGATGTCGAAGCCGGGCAGTCGCTCCCGGTGAAAGTGTTCCTCCGGCCTTATCGCGGCGAACCCATCGAACGCGATCTCACCATCCGCATTCCCGAGAGCCTCGCCAAAGGCGACCACCGCATCCTGTTGAGCGATGCCGAGACCGTCAACCGCATGCAGAACATGGCGGGCATGATGAGCCATTTTCTGGACATCCCGGAGACGGTTTCGCTGCTCAACCAGGAGCGCTCCAACAACCGGCTGTATGTTTCGCTGGTGGAAGCGAGTCCCACAGCCTACTATGACGACAAGACGATGCCCAGCCTGCCGGGCTCGGTGCTCAACGTGATGCAGGCCGGACGCTCGCCCGGCCGTTTCCTGATCACCACGCCCGAAACCGCCGTCGAGCAGACCGCGCTGCCCTTCGATTACGTGGTGACCGGCAGCTTCTCGCTTCACATCCACGTCAAATGAAGACGCCGCAGGTAGGACAGACGATCGATTTTTGTCGTCTGTCAAAGTGCCGCACTTTGGCGGGCGATGACAGACCACGAAAAGCGATGGTCTGTCCTACCTGCCAACACGATTGGCCTCCCGCAATACGAACCTCCCTATGAACCGATTACTGATTTCCCTCCGCCGTGCTACGCCCGTTTTCGTCGCCTGCGCCGCGCTTTACGCCGGCGATACCCGCTTCTGGTCGCAGGGCGAATACGCCGATTTCGAAAAGGGCAACGTCAAGAAGCTGTCGCTGCGTAGCGACGGCCTGGTCACGCTGGCGCCCCAATTGCGCGAAATGTTCGACACGTCGCTCCCCTACCTGTGGGCGCTGGCGCGCGATTCCAAGGGCGTGCTCTACATCGGCGGCGGCTCCAACGCCAAGCTCTACCGCGTTCCGCCCGGCGGCAAAGGCGAACTGGCGGCGGAACTGGAAGGCCTCGCGGTGCAGGCTATCGCCATCGACGCCAAGGACCGCGTGTACGCCGCCACCTCGCCCGATGGCAAAGTCTACCGCATCGCCGGCAGCGCCAAACCGGAAGTCTTCTTCGATCCCAAGACCAAATACATTTGGGCGCTCGAATTTGATCCGGCGGGCAACCTGTACGTCGCCACCGGCGACCCGGGCGAGATCTATCGCGTCACGCCTGACGGGAAAGGCGCTCTCTTCTTCCACGCCGATGAGACCCACTTGCGCTCGATGACCCGGGACGCCAAGGGCAACCTGATCGTAGGCACCGAACCGCGCGGCCTGGTGTTGCGCGTTTCTCCCGCGGGCGAGGGCTTCGTGCTGTACCAGATGCCGAAAAAGGAAGTGACCGCGGTGGCAGTTTCGGCCGATGGCTCGATTTACGCCGCTGCGGCGGGCGGAAAATCCGCGCCGGCCTCGCTCGTGCCGGCCCCGCCGCCCTCGTCCGCGCCGCCCGCCGCATCCGCGGCTGCGGTGGTGGTGCCCGGAGCAGTGCCGCAGCCCACAGCGCGCCCGGTGGCGCCTCCGCCCGCAACGCTGGGGCCGTCCACAGGAGTGAGCGGCGGCAGCGACGTTTATCGCATTCAACCCGGCGGCAATCCGGAACGCATTTGGACGAACCCGCTCGATGTGGTCTACGCCATCGGTTTCGATGCCGAAGGCCACGTCATTTTAGGCGCCGGCAACCACGGCAATGTGTACCGCATCGAAACGCCGTTTCTGTATACCGCTTTGCTCACCACCGCTTCCACTCAGGTGACGGCATTCGCCAGCGGCCCCGGCGGCCGCCTCTACGCCGTCACCGGCAACGTGGGCAAGCTGTATGAAATCGGGCCGGGCCTGGAACGCGAAGGCACCATCGAAAGCGACGTGTTCGACGCCGCCTTGTTTTCGCAATGGGGACGTCTCAGTTTCGAAGCCCACCTGAACGGCGGGCGCGTGGCGCTGGCCACCCGCAGCGGCAACCTCGATCAGCCGCAGAAAAACTGGAGCCCCTGGTCGGGCACTATCGGCGATTCCAAGGGCGCGCCTGTCGCTTCCCCCGCGGCGCGCTTCCTGCAATGGAAGGCCACCCTCACCGCGAACGCGGAAGGCCGCTCGCCACAACTGGAATCGGTTGACGTAGCCTACCTGCCCAAGAATTTGGCGCCGCGCGTGGAGCAGATCGAAATCACCCCTGCCAACTACAAGTTCCCCACGCCGGTCACGCTGCCGGCAACCGGCTCGCAGCCGCAATCGCTGACGCTGCCGCCCCTCGGAAAACGCGCCGCCCAGACGCCAGCGCTTAGCCTGGACTCGCCGGGCACCAACACGCCCGCCTTGCAGTGGGCCAAGGGATGGATTGGAGCGCGCTGGGTGGCGACCGATCCCAATGGCGATTCCATGGCCTATACGGTCGAGGTTCGCGGCGAAGCCGAGACCGAGTGGAAGCCCCTCAAGCAGAAGCTTGCCGAAAAGTACTGCTCGTGGGATTCCACTGCCTTTCCGGATGGCGAATACCGCGTCCGCATAACGGCCTCCGACGTGCCTTCTAATCCGCCCGCCGATTCGCTCACCGGCCAGCTGGTGAGCGACCCTTTCACCATCGACAACACGCCGCCGCGCATCAGCGGCCTGAGCGCCGCCCGCAATGGCGGCAAACTCGAGGTGCACTGGCACGCCGCCGACGCTCTCAGCAACGTCGCCAAAGCCGAATACTCGCTCGATGGCGGCGATTGGACCGTAGCCGCCCCCGTGACCAAACTCTCCGATTCGTTGGAGCTCGATTATGCCCTGGCGCTCGACGCCGTCCCCGGCGAGCACACCATCGCTATCCGCGTGGAAGACGATTGCGCCAATCAGGCGGCGGATAAGGTGGTCGTGCGGTAGGCCTGTGGGGCAGACCCCCTGGTCTGCGCGGGACGCCCTCGTCCCGCTCTCGCTCGAACAGTCAACTCGCCTCTAAACTCAATAAGGCCGACGGGGGCGTCGGCCGCAGACCAGGGGGTCTGCCCCACGAAAAGTGCCCCACAGCCGACCACACGTCACTGGCTCACCGTTCGACGTAGCTTTGGCAGTGCGGTCAGCGTGGCGCCGTAAATCAACAACGACAGGAATAGGGCCACTTTGCGGTCCTGGTACAGGTCTTGCGTGAGCAGGCGGTAGCCGCCGAGAACCATGGCGGGATAAACCAGGCGTGTGAGTTCCAGGCGTCCCAATCGCGGCCCCAGCCAGGCGAGCAGCACGGATGAGATCACGACGACGCTGGTGCGCAAGGTGGCGCAATAGGCGTGGCTGGACTCGGGGCCGGTGACGGCGTGGTACAAACCGGTTAACCCGCCGGCGATAGCCCCCGCCGTCAGCCCCAGAAAGGTGGCGGCCAGCACCAGGCGAAGAGTTTCCGAGTTCCAGGAGGCGGTGCCCGGCTGTCGATAGCGAACCGCCAGTGCGTAGGCCAGAGCCGAAGTCAACGCCCCAATCAACAGTGCCACCAGCCGGTCACCCGGCCATGCGGCCGAGCCGAGCAGAAACGCGGCGGCTTGTTGCGGGGCTCCGGAAACCGCCAACGCCAGCAGCAGGTAAATGACTCCATGGACCTGGAGCGTCAGCCGTTCGAAGCGGCCACCCGCCCAAATGGCGGCGATCGCCAGTGCGGACCACACACCCGCGGCCGCGATACCCGAAAACAGGATGCGGCTGCCGGCCAACGCCAGCAAGATGCCGAACGTCGAATAGGTATAAAAGTTTCGACCCGCGCCCGCTCGCCGTTCCAGACGCGAAAACGAAACCAGGTAGCACGCGGCGGCGCACGCCAGCGCTATCGCTGCCATGACTGGGGCCAGCCGGGCATCGGCCCGTGAAAGGCTCAAGCCGCCACTCACGCTGATCAGAAAAGCGAAGCCGGCCTGCGCCGTCTCGAATGCGGTGAAACTGAAGCCTCGCAGCAGCGTGCGGATGATGGTGCTGGCCAGGTAGATGGCCAGCAACGCCACCTGCGCGCCGAACAGCCAGAGGTGAGGGATGGCGGCGTATGTTTCCGGCAGGCCCCGTTCATTGGTCACCAGCCAGGTGGCGAGCAACACGGAGAGATCCGCCGCCACTGCCGCCAGCCAGCGCTCGTTGAGCCAATGGTCCAGACAGGCCGACGCTTCCACGGCTGCGGCGATGGCCAGAAACAGGAAGGTGAAAGGCAATACGTCGTGGGTGCCCAACAGCAGGGCGGCGGCGCTGCCTAATGCGGCTACTGTGGCGATGGTGGACACCGCCAGCAGATTCCTTCGCCAGGAGACCACCATCCCGAAAACCGCGAAGAGAAAAAGCGTAGCTCCTGCCGTTCCCGCCGCAATCGCGTGGAAACGAACCGTGGCTTCCCATAGCAGCGGCACCAGCACCAGCACGGCCGTCAGGCTGTAGATCGCGGCCGCCAGCGTCTCCTGAGCGGGGGCCCGCGCCGCCCACATCAGCCAACCGCCCGCGTAAACGATGCCCGCGACGATCCCCACCTGGTTGGGCAGCGCGCCGGCTTCGGTGAGCGCGCGCAACAGGTAAGCGCCGGCCATGCCCAACAAGGCGCGGCCGAGGACCGGAAGCAGCCCCGCGGCTTGTTCGAGCGGATGCGAGGAGGAAAGGCCGCTCGGTTCCTGCGGCGGGGGATACGTGGCTGCGGGCGGCGCTTCTGGCGCCCGCTCGCGCGCCTCGGCGAGCCGAAGGCATTCCTCAATCGAGGCCACGCGACGCGTCAGGTCGCGGACGTCGCGCGCCAGCGATTCCCACTCAGGTTGCGGCACGGCAACCTCCTCAGGCTTGGCGAGCCTTTCCTTCCTGCCAGGGCGGCAGCAACTTGACCAGCACCAGGAAAATCACAAAGGGCAGAATCATCAGCGCGATCGCCGGCAGCAACCCTTCTCTCGTCACCAGCTCCATTTTGTAGGTGGTGTAGCCGAGAAAGCTCTTGGAGAACAGCTGCCCGCCGATCACCACGTTCCAGCGCATGGCGAAGATTCCAATCAGCGTCAGACCGCCGGCGGTCATGTACATCGCCTTCCGGGCCCCCACGGAGAACCTCCACAATTGGTTGGCCGCAAGAATCGTCAGCGGGACCAGCGTGCCCAGGATGATTTGCAGAATCACCTGCGAGAACCACAGCCGCGTGTGCACCATGAAATCCAGGCTGCGGAAGGATTCGTCCGCTTCATACGTGCGGTGAACCAGGTCCAGCATCTCCAGGGTGAAGTCGATCACGAAGGTGTAGAAGAGATAGCGCGCGATGGTATCCAGGCACCGCATATCGACGGCCACTTTCCGCAGCTTTGAACAAACCACGTAGAGCACCATCACCGCGGCAATGCCGGAAACCATGGCCGAGAACAGAAACACGATCGGCATCAGCGGCGTGGACCACCACGGATTGGCTTTAACCGAGCCGAAGATGAAGCCCACATAGCCGTGCAGCAGAAACGCCGAGGGAATGCCGATGACGGTGACGGCGTAGCCGATCTTGCCGTCGATGCGGCGCGCCTCCGGGCTGACGTTGTACGATCCCAGGGTCAACGCGCGATATATCAGGCGCTTGATGCCGGTGGTAGTCTGCGCCAGCCCCACGATTTCGGCGCGGTACTCGAGCCAGATTTCGACCAGCAGCACCACCGTGAGATACCACAGATAGACGAAGCCGAACATGGCCATGGCGGAGGAGGTGTGCGGCGTCAGGTACATCTCAAACGACCGCTCGGGGTGTCCCAGGTGAAGCTGCAAGGGCAGCGGAGCGACCAGCAGGAAGGCGAGCGCCGTCAGCAGCGCCAGACGATAAGTGGGCCGCACCGCCTCCACTTTGAAAACCCGTTCCAGCGAAGCCAGAATGAAAGCGCCGGCCACCAGGCCGGTGATGTACGGGTAGAGAACAATCAGAACGCTCCAC
>Ga0209415_10006204_pt1 | contig 21359 bp, 19 predicted proteins | sample PeaSoiSIISIP2007_FD_187696 | JGI IMG/M metagenome (GOLD analysis project Ga0209415, IMG submission 187696) | Peat soil microbial communities from Weissenstadt, Germany - SII-SIP-2007 (SPAdes) (version 2) | ecosystem: Environmental > Terrestrial > Soil > Wetlands > Peat | place: Germany... | reverse complement strand
TCGACCGTCCGCAAGGCGACCGTCATCGCGCTGGCCCTCTGTGCCGGCGCGGCCGCGATCGTGTGGATCCGGCCGTACCTCCGTACCCTCCCCTGGGTGAGGCTGGCCGGGGTCTTCGTGGCACTCGACCTCGGGTTGATGGTCGCGACGAGCCAGCTGTCCGAGATACCGCCCAACGACCTCGTGAGCGGGACGACGCCGGTACAGCAGCTGATGGAGGCCCACCTGGCCCCGGGCGGGCGGATGGTCAACTACGACCCCCAGGCCTACGGCAGCTGGCCCGAGAGCCCGCAGGGCGTGCCGGACCTCAACATCATTGCCGGGTTGCCTTCGGTGTCCGGCTACGCGTCCATCGTCAACGGCAATTACGAGTCGGTGACCCACACCCACGAGCAGGACAACCTGGACATCGGCCAGCTGTCGTCGGGCACGCTCGACCGGCTCGACCTCCGCGAGGTGGTGACCGTCCCGGAGTACTTCCTCGTGCCGCTCCAGTCCATGCCCCGCTCCGTCGGCGACATCCGGCGGGTGACTGGGGGCTTCGGCACCGACCCCGTCCTCCCCCGGGGCTACGGAGCCGACTTCAACGAGACTGCCTACCCCTTCTATCCGGGGCCCTGGCCCGCGCAACGCACGGGCCAGGGCGCTTCGTGGTTCTTCGGGGAGTCGTTTGTGCCCGACTCGGCCACCCTGGTCCTCAGCCACGCCGCCGGCCCGGGCACCGTCGTCCTCTTCGGGACGCTCGCCGCGGACGGGTCGACGCGCTGGGGCGTCCCGGTGCCCGTGGCACCAGGGTCACGACGCGTGACGGAGCGGCTACCGGGGGGCAGCGCCGTCGCAGTGTCGGTCAGGGTGGTCGCCGGCTCCCTCCCCTCGCATGTGGCGGTCGTCACCGTGGCGGGCCGCCCGTACGAGCTCGGTGGCTCGCTCTCCTCGGCCATCGTCCCCGGACCGTGGAGCTTGGCGGGCCTGTCGCAGGGCTACGCGGTGTTCACGTTGGGGAAGCCACCCACGCCGGTGTCCGCCACCACCACCGGGGGTCGGCGGCTGCCCGTCAAGGTCATCTCGAGCACGACGAAGTCCGAGGAGGTCCGCGTCGACGCGCCGGCGACGACGACGGTCGTCCGCTCCGTCGCCTGGGACTCGGGATGGAGGGGTTCCGTCTCCGTCAACGGGGGGAAGGCACAGAGCGTCCCGGTCAACTCAGTCGATCTGGTCCAGGAGATCCGTATCCCGCCGGGGAACGACCTGGTGACCTTCCACTACGAGCCGCGGCACCTGCTGTTGGCGAGCATCCTCAGCGTGGGCGCGACGGGTTTCCTCGTGGTCGTGCTCGGTGTGTGGCTCGTGCGGCGGCGGCGGTCGCTGGACGGCGCGGACGCCCCAGGTCCATCTGAGACGGTCGCGGTGGACGTGCCGGAGCGCGTCGGCTGAAGAGGGAGTCACTCCTTCAGCAGTAGGGATGGGCGAGCGAGAGCAGGAACTCCCCGTCCTCCGCGCCCCACATCTCCTCGACCACGAAACCCGCTTCGGAGAGCTCGCGTGCGACCCTCTCGGGGGTGAACTTGGCACTGATCTCGGTCAGCAGGTCCTCGCCTTCGTCGAAGCGGACGGTGATGCCGGCGTCGGCGAGAGAGACCTCCGCGGCTCCCTCGGCGCGCAGCCGCATCTCGATCCACTGCTGCTGCTCGTTCCAGAGCGCGACGTGCCGGAAGTTGTCGGGATCGAAGTTACCGCCCAACTGCTCGTTGAGCACGCGGAGCACATTGCGATTGAAGTCGGCCGTCACGCCGGCCGCGTCGTCGTAGGCGGCGACGAGACGGCTCGGGTCCTTGACCAGATCCGTCCCCAGGAGCAGCGAGTCGTCGCTCGACATCGTGCAGTTGAGGTCGAACAGGAATCGGGCACGCTGAGCCGGGTCCAGGTTGCCGATCGTCCCGCCGAGGAAGGCGATCATCCGCCGGCCCTCGGAGGGGATCTCGCCCAGGTGCTGGTGGAAGTCGCCGATGACCACGTGGATGTCCAGTGCGTCGTATTCCCGGGACAAGGCCGTAACGGCACTCCGGACGAAGTCGTCGCTGACGTCGAAGGGGACGTACCTCGACAGCATGCCGGTCTCTTGGAGCGCGGTGAGCAGCACGCGCGTCTTGTCACACGCCCCGGCGCCGAGCTCGACGAGCGTGTCCGCCTTCGACAGCTCGGCGATGGCCGTAGCGTGGGCCTCGAGGAGCGCCCGCTCCGCTCTGGTGGGGTAATACTCGGGGAGCTGGGTGATCTCCTCGAAGAGGCGGCTGCCCCTTTCGTCGTAGAACCACACGGGCGGTATGGACTTCTCGTCACCCTGCAGCCCCTGCAGTGCATCCGTCCGCATCTGGCTCCGCACCTCATCAGCGGAGAGGTGCACGTCGATGGTGTAGGTCATGGTTCAGGGATCCCGCGCCAGTCGCACCCCGCCGAACATCCAGCGGGCGCCGGGCGGGAAGAAATTGCGATACGTGGTGCGGACGTGGCCGTTCGGGGTCGCGCAGCACCCGCCCCTCAGCACGTATTGGCTCACCATGAACTTGCCGTTGTACTCACCCACCGCGCCGGGTGCAGCCCGGAATCCCGGATAGGGGCAGTACGCGCTCGATGTCCATTCCCAGGTGTCGCCGAAGATGCCGTTCGAAGAGACGGCGGGCCGCGGGTGGGGCGCACCGAGCGAAAGGAAGTCATCGGTCAGGAAGTTGTCGCCCTCACCGTCCGATGTAGCGATCGTCTCCCACTCGGACTCGGTCGGCAGCCGCATGCCCGTCCAGTGCGCGAAGGCGTCTGCCTCGTAGTAGCTCACATGGCACACGGGCTCGTCCGGGTCGACCGGACGCGGTCCCGACAGCGTGAACTGGAGCCAGCGGTCGGGGTCATCGGGATCCCGGGACCAGTAAAGAGGGGCTTCCCAGCGCTGCGAATTCACCACGGCCCAGCCGTCGGAGAGCCAGAACTCGGGCCGGCTGTATCCGTCGTCCTCCATGAAAGAGAGCCACTCACCGCACGTCACCGGCCGGTCCGCCAGGCCGAAGGGGGTCAGGTGCACCGTGTGCACCGGGAACTCGTTGTCGAAGCCGAATCCCTCGCCCCTGTGGCCGATCTCGACGGGACCGCCCGCGTGCTCGATCCAGCCGGCCTTGGGAGGGGCGATGCCGGGTCGGGCGGGTGAGCCCGCCAGGTAGACGGGGTGGAGCGGGTTCCGGGACAGAACGTGTTTGATGTCCATGAGGAGCAGCTCCTGGTGTTGCTCCTCATGATGGAGGCCCAAGGTGATCAGCTCCTTCAGCCCGGGCCGGTCGGGATCCCGGAGGAGCGCCTCCATGGAACCGTCGACATGGGAGCGATAGCGCGCAATCTCCTCGATACCGGGCCGTGAGAGAAGCCCGCGCTCAGGTCGGGGATGGCGGGCACCCACGGCCTCGTAGTACGAGTTGAAGATGTAGGCGTACGCGTCGTCGAACGCGTGGTAGCCGCTGTCGTACTCCCCGAGGACGAACGTCTCGAAGAACCACGTGACGTGTGCGCGGTGCCACTTCGTCGGGCTCACGTCGGGCATGGTCTGCACCGTCTGGTCTTCGGCGCTGAGGACGGACGCGAGCCGTTCGGTGGTGGCCCGAACCCGGGCGTAAGCCTCCTGAAGGTCGGACGGCGTTGCTCGACCGCTCTTCTCCATCGGATCCGTCCCTTCGCCGCCCCACCCGGAGCGGTTATGCACGCTGCACGACTGCGGTTCACCCTACCCAGATGTGCCCCCGAGCAGGCGCGTCTGGCCCACTTTTCGCACCAGGCCAGAAGGCTAGGTGGATCCGGTGTTCGAACCCCGGCTGGTCCATGGCCGCCGGTGAGCCCCACCCCGGGGGGGCGGAGGGCGGGTGGGGCGAACGGGCGCCGCCGCCCCGGCGGTCAGCCGATCAGGCCAGCACCTTGTGGCGGAAGTTGCGAAGTCCGAGCATCAGGAAGATGACGCTGAAGGCGATGATGGCGGGGTAGATCACGTAGAGGTGCATGTGAGCGGCGTTGGTGAACGCGGCTCGCATCCCGTCGTTGATGTAGATGAGCGGGTTGATCAGCACGATGATCTGCAGCCAGTGGACGGGCCCGGCCTTGACCGGTGCCAGCCGTGTCCATTGGTAGTAGGTGCCGCCCAGGAAGGTGATGGGCAGCACGATGAACCCGAACATGAGGCCCAGGTTGCGCGGCTCGAAGGATGTCCCCAAGAGCAGGCCGAGGGATGCCATGCACACGCAGGACAAGGGGACCAGGGTGAGGATGAGCAGCCAGTGGAGGTTGATCTGCGCCTCGACGCCGGACGCGTGCACCACCGATGCAATGGGGAGCACGATCGCCGCCGAGATCAGTCCCTGCGCACCCCCCGAGATCACCTTGGAGATCGCCACGAGCCAGATCGGGCACGGGGCCTGCACCCTGTCCTCGATTTCGCGGGTGAAGCCGAATTCCTGCGCGAGCGGCATCGCGACGGCCTGGATCCCCTGGAACATGATGGAGAGCCCGACCACCCCCGGCACCAGCACGGTGGCGAACGCCGACTCCGCGCCGGGGATTCCGCTCGCCGCGCCGATCCCCTGACCGATCTTGGGGAAGACGTAGAGGAATACGAAGCAGAGCAGGAACGGCTGCACCAGGGTGCGCACCGTGAATTCGAACTTGTGCTTCCACAACACGACCAGATCGCGCAGGATCAGCGCGTGCAGCGAGGTCCAGCTCGCCGCGGTCGCCGAGCGGGTGGGCTTCAGCTCCACGTGGTGCGACCCGGGCCCGCCGAAGGTGCGAGCCGATACGGACAGGGACGTGGTGGCTGCCATCAGTCGCGCAGATCCTTTCCGGTCAACCCGATGAAGACCGTCTCGAGCGTGGGCTCAGCGACGGAGAGATCCGCCAGCGAGAAGCCGGCCGCCTCCGCGGCCTCGACCACGCGCGGGACGAGCCGCTCCGTGCCGTGGACTTGCAGCTCGACGCCGTCGGGGATCTGACGCGTCCGTGTGAGGCCCTCGAAGTGCTCGCTGAAGGCGTCGGCCAGCTGCTGCGTGTCCCCGGCGGCCTTCACGGTCACGATGGTGTCGGCGCCGACGCTGCGCTTGAGCTCGGTCGGCGTGTCGAGGGCGAGGATCTTGCCGTGGTCCATGATGGCGAGGCGGTCGCACAGCTTGTCGGCCTCCTCCATGTAGTGCGTGGTGAGCAGGATCGTCTGGCCGTCGGCGTTGAGGCCGGCGAGCAGGTCCCAGAGTGCGAGACGGCCCTGGGGGTCGAGCCCGGCGGTGGGCTCGTCGAGGAAGAGCACGGCCGGGCGATGGAAGATGGCGCGGGCCACCATCAGTCGCTGGGCCATGCCTCCCGAGAGGGCGTACACCGATGCCTTGGCGAACCGGTTCAGCTGGAACCTCTCGAGGAGCTCGTCCGCCGTTTGGCGGCACTCGCGTGGCCCCATTCCGAACAGCCGGCCGTGGAAGTAGAGGTTCTCCCACGGTGTGAGCTGGCGATCCAAGGTGTTCTGCTGGGACACGACGCCGATCAGCTGCTTGACGAGCGTCGGGTGGCGGACGACGTCGATGCCTCCGACGAACGCCTGCCCCTCGGTGGGTATGACCCTCGTCGTCAGCACGCCGACGGTGGTCGTCTTGCCGGCACCGTTGGGACCGAGGAGGCCGAACACCTCCCCGGTCCCGACTCGCAGGCTCAACTCGTCGACGGCGCGGAAGTCCGTGCCCTGGTACGTCTTGGTCAGACCCACGGTCTCGATGATCGGTACCCCGTGGTCGGGGGACGCGGCGTCGCTCGCGGGTGCTGTGGTCGTGGTCATGGCTCCTTGTGCACAGTACCGGCCGGTTGACGGATCCTCAGTCAGGCTCAGTCCTCGGCGAGGATCTGGTACAGCTCCTTGCGCGCCTTCTGGATCACCGCGATACCGCGCTCGATCTGCGACTTCTCGCCGTCACCCGCCAGTTGCTTGGCGGCGCTCATGAGCTGGCCCATGCCGAGGCGCAGCGTTCTGACCTCGTCGTCGGTCTCGCCGTCCGCCTGCCAGGGCAGAGCGGCCTTCTCGGCCTCTGCCCGTCCGGCGTCGGTGAGCGCGTAGGTGCGGCTGCCCTCGACGTCGGACGACTGCACCAGGCCCTCGTCCTCGAGCATCTGCAGGTGCGGGTAGACCGACCCGGGGCTCGGGCGCCACAGACCGCCGCTCAGCTCCTCGAGCCGGCGCATGACCTCGTACCCGTGAGCCGGTTCGTCGCGGAGGGCGACCAGGATCGCCGTCCGGATAGCCCCGCGTGGCATCCTCCTGCCACCGCCCCAACCCCCTCGCTCGCCGCCCCAGCGGCCGCGGGGACCGCGCAGGCCCCGGCCGGCGAACCGGTGGTGTTCGTGATCGTGGTCGTGTGCCCGGTCGTGTTCGTGTTGGTGTGCCATGTGGTGGCTCCTCGTTCTTTCGCCCCTGCGTCAGGGGCGCGCTGGTTTCTGTCGTAACACTAATGATATATCAGAATATGTCAAGTCAGTCGGAACAATATCGGATTCTGGCCTCCGAGAAGCACCAGGACTCCCACCGGTTGCCCATACTGAGGGTGGGGGCACGGGTCAGCCGATGCGCCTGGAAGGAGCGCCATGGGGGTGTTCACCTCACGCAGGAGGCAGATGGTCACGCCTGAGCGGGCCCTGCCCGGACGCGCCGAGGCCATGCCTGTCACGGCGCCCCACCTGGTGCTCGGCACGAAGTTCGCCCCTCCCTTTCCCGAGGGGCTCGAACGGGCGGCCTTCGGGATGGGGTGTTTCTGGGGCGCCGAGCGGACGTTCTGGACGCTGCCCGGCGTCCATACGACCGCCGCGGGCTATGCGGGCGGGTTCACCCCCAATCCCACCTACCACGAGGTCTGTCGCGGCCGGACCGGGCACGCCGAGGTCGTCCTCGTCGTCTTCGACCCTTCCGCGATCAGCTACGAGCAGCTCGTCGTGGCGTTCTTCGAGGGCCACGACCCGACGCAGGGGATGCGACAGGGGAACGATGTGGGCACGCAGTACCGCTCCGCCATCTACACCACGTCGCCCGAGCAGGCCGCCACGGCCCAGGTGGTGGCCGAGCGGTTCGGAGAGGCGCTGCGCAAGGCCGGACGCCGCCCCATCACCACCGAGATCGCCCCGGCCGGGGACTTCTACTACGCCGAGGCGTACCACCAGCAGTACCTGGCGGCCAACCCCGGCGGCTACTGCGGCCTCGGCGGGACCGGGGTCGCGTGTCCCGTCGGCCTGGGGGAGGCCGGGTGAGCACCGCGGACCCCGCACGCCTCACCGGGGAGCAACAGCTGCGACGGCGGGCCGCCATACCCGGGCTCCTCGTCCAGACGCCGTACCTGGCCTGGCTCGGCCTGCAGGTGCAGCGCTACGAGCCTGATGACGTGGCGACCCGCCTGCCGTTCCGGGTCGAGCTCAGCAACGACGGGTCGACCTATCACGGCGGTGTCATCGGGGCCGTGATCGACACCACCGGAGCACTGGCCGCCTGGTCGAACCACGACTTCGAGCGTGGGACGCGCTCCTCGACCGTCTCCATGGCGCTGCAGTACGTCGCGGCGAGCACAGGGGGCGACCTCTTGTGCAGAGCGCGGACGGTCCGCCGGGCCCGCGAGCTCGTCTTCACCGAGATCACGGCGTCCGACGAGTCGGGCAGGGTTCTCGCGCACGGGATCCAGACCTACCGCATCGCATGACCGCGCCGGTCAGCGGAGGCGAATGACGTTCCCGGTGACGAGCGCCGACGCATCGGACGCCAGGTAGGCGATCACCTCGGCCACCTGGCTCGGCGTGGCCACGCGGCTTCCTGCGGACCGTGCGGACGCGGCCGTCCTCGGGCTGACCCAACCCGTGTCGGTGATCGGGGGGTGGACGACGTTGGCGGTGACGCCGTAGCGCGCGAGCTCGGCGGCCGCGCTGAGCGTGAAGTTGACCTGGGCCGCCTTGGCCGCGCCGTAGGAGACCTCCTCGGGGAAGCCGTCGGGCCCACCGGACGTGAGTCCGACGATGCGGCCCCACTGACCGCCCCGGGCCACGTGCCGGCGGGCGAACTCGGCGATCAGCAATGCGGCCGCCCGGGCGTCGATCGCGAGGACCTGGTCGAGGGTGCGGGGGGTGAGGGGTGCCTGGGCGCGTCCAAAGCGGTCGGTCGCCGCCGGAACGAAGGTGTCCGCGACCCACCCCGACGCGTTGTTGACCAGGATCTGCACCGCCCCGAGCTCGCTCTCGGCGGCATCGAAGACGGCGGTGACCATGGCCGCGTCGGACAGGTCCGCTTCCATGGCGGCGGCCCGGCCACCTGACGCCCGGATGGACCCGACGACGAAATCGGCCCTGGCCATCCGGGTCGCCCGGTACGCGGCGGGGAGCGACGGGTCGTCGAGGCCTCCCTGCCGGTCGTTCCGGAAGTAGGCGCAGAGGACGGCTGTACCTCGCGCCGCGAGCGCCTTGGCCGTCGCCGCCCCGATGCCGTGGTTCGCACCGGTCACGATCGCCACCGGGGCCTCCGGGGATGGTCCCATCGCCAGCCGGTGTCCTGCAGACCCCAGGTCGCCCGGCCGTCAGCCGCCGCGCCCGCTCGTGTGGCGCAGGCCGGACAGGCGGTCGAGGACCTCCTCGGCCTCGGCAACGAAACGGCGGACGAGGTCGCCCGCCGGCACGAGCTCGGATATCGCGCCGACGCCCTGGCCGGCGGGGTAGCACTCCTTGTCGACGTCGACGCCATCGGTGAAGGAATCACCCCCGAGGTGCATCATCCCGTTCCCGTAGGCGACGCCCAGCTGCTCGGGGAATTTCTTCAGCTCTTCGGGGTGCGCGTCGTAGTAGTCGGTGTACTCGTTCCGCACGACGCGCATCGTCTTGCCGGAGTAGGCGCGGCTCACGGTGGTCTGATCTTCCCGGCTGGCCAGCAGTTTCTCCTTGTAGCCGAGCACGCCGCGTGCCTCGGGCGTCGCGATGAAGCGGGTGCCCACCCAGATGCCGTCGGCGCCGAGCGCCAGCGCGGCGGCCAGGCCGCGGCCGTCGAAGATGCCGCCGGCGGCCACCACCGGCACCGTCTCGCCGACCGCATCGACGATCTGGGGCACGAGCGGCAGGGACGCCACCTGGCCCGTGTGGCCTCCCGCCTCGGTGCCCTGCGCCACAACGAGGTCACAGCCGGCCTCGACGGCGCGCACCGCATGCTCGACCTTCCCGCACATACTGACGACGATCACGTCTCGGCGATGGCAGAGCTCGACCACTTCGGTCGGCACGCCCAGCCCGGCCACGAAGGCCGAGGCGCCGCCCTCGATGATGATCTTGACCTGTTCGGTCATGCCGCCGGGCATGGCCGTGAGGAGATCGACCCCGAAGGGCTTGTCGGTGGCCCGGCGCACGGCGGCGATCTCCTCCGCCATCTTCTCGTCGCCCATGGTGGACGCGCCGAGGCACCCGAAGCCACCGGCGGCCGTGACGGCGGCCGCCAGCGCGGAGTAGGACACACCCCCCATGCCGGCCAGCATGACGGGGTGCTCGATCCCGAGCAGCTCGGTGAGGCGAGTTCGCATGGGCTCTTGACCTTCCTCCGTCTGACTCCGTGCTCGTCGCCGAGCAACGGGCGGCATCCGCCGCGGGGACCGTAGCGCGGGTGGCGGCGGGCCCGGATGCGGTCAGGCTGCACCCGTCGTGACCGGCCCGGCGGCAGGGGGCGGCGGACCGCCGTGGTTGCATTTCGAGCAGGACGTTCCTACTCTGAGCCGATCGTGGCCGAGGTCGGGGAGGTGGGTGTGAGCGTCGCCGCGGCACCCCCCATCGGCGAGAACATCACCAAGCGTCGGCTCTGGCTGATCCTCGGTGCCCTCCTGTTGGGCATGCTGCTGGCCGCCCTCGACCAGACCATCGTCTCGACCGCACTGCCCACCATCGTGGGAGACCTGCACGGGGGATCGCACCTGGCCTGGGTGGTCACCGCCTACCTGCTGGCTTCGACGGTGTCGACACCGCTGTGGGGGAAGCTGGGCGACCAGTACGGGCGCAAAGCCTTCTTCCAGGCGGCGATCGTGATCTTCGTCATCGGGTCCGCGCTGTCGGGGTTCAGCCACACCATGACCGAGCTGATCGCCTTCCGCGCCCTGCAGGGTCTGGGTGGCGGCGGGCTGATGGTCGGCGCGCAGACGATCATCGGCGACGTCGTGTCGCCCCGTGACCGCGGCCGCTACATGGGGCTCTTCGGCGCCATGTTCGCCGTGGCCACGGTGATCGGGCCGCTGATCGGCGGACTGTGCGTGACCTACCTGACCTGGCGCTGGGTCTTCTTCATCAACCTGCCGCTCGGGATCCTGGCCCTGTTCGTGACCGGCGCGGTGCTCCCCGGTCACCTGCGCCGGGTCCGGCATGCCATCGACTATGCCGGGACGCTGCTGCTCGCCGGCTCGGCGACGTCGCTCATACTCTTCGCCAGCCTGGGCGGGATCTCATGGGCGTGGGCGTCACCCCCCAGCATCGCCTGCGCCATCGTCGGCGTCGTCCTCGCGGTGGCCTTCGTCTTCGCGGAGCGCGGGGCGGCCGAGCCCGTGATACCGCTGGAGCTCTTCCGGATCCGGGTCTTCAACGCGGCCAGCTCCATCGGCTTCGTCATGGGGTTCGCCATGTTCGGAGCGCTCACGTTCCTCCCCCTGTTCCTGCAGAACGTGAAAGGCGTCAGCCCGACGGCGTCGGGCCTGCGACTCCTGCCGCTCATGCTCGGGATGCTCGGCGCATCCGTCATCTCGGGCCGGCTGGTGACCCGCTGGGGCCGCTACAAAATCTTCCCCATCCTCGGTACCGCGTTGATGACGGTGGGCGCGTACCTGCTGTCGCTCATTGACGCGTCGACGAACGCCTGGGTGCTGGCCGGCTACATGTTTGTCTTCGGCGTGGGCCTGGGCCTGATCATGCAGGTCCTGGTCGTCGCGGTGCAGAACGCGGTCTCCTACGAGGACCTCGGCGTGGCCACGAGCAGCGCCACCTTCTTCCGGATGATTGGGGGGTCCTTCGGCGCGGCCGTGTTCGGGGCCATCTACACCATCGTCTTCAACCGCGCGTTCGCAGCGACGCTGGCAAAGGCCCCGGCCGCCCTGCTCAAGAACTTCAACCCGCAGACGCTCAATCCGGCGCTCCTCGACAAGCTCAAGTCGACCGCGTTGGGCCTGCTCTTCTACACCAAGTACATCGACGCGGTCACGCATTCGGTGCAGACGGTGTTCCTGATCGCGGTGCCGATCTCCTTCGTCGCCTTCCTGCTGAGCTTCCTGCTGCCCGAGGTGGAGCTGCGCAAGACGGTGCAGACCGTGGATCTCGCCGAGGTGCAGGGGGCGCCGCAGCACCGCTCGTCGCTCCAGGAGATCCAGCTGGCACTGGAGCGGGTGTCGGCCCGGGAGAACCGGCCGGAGCTGTACCGGACGCTGGCGCAACGGGCGGGCATCGACCTGCCGCCCCGGTCGTGCTGGCTGCTCTACAGGCTGGCCGACCAGCCCGCGGCCAACGTCAACGAGGTCGCGGAGCGCCTGAAGGTGGACCCGGAGGTGATCCAGCCAGGCGTCGACGGGTTGGTGTCCGCCGGCATGATCGAGGAGCGGCGCCAGGGCGCCCAGTGCGACCTCCACCTCACGACCGCAGGCTCGACCGCGCTCGAGAGGCTGACCGAGGCGCGGCGCAACGGGCTGACCGAGCTGCTCGAGGGGTGGAACCCCGAGGAGCACCCCGAGATCATCGAGATGGTGAAGGAGCTCGCTCACGCCCTCCTGGCCGACGACGAGCGCATGGTGGCCGACGCCATGCCGCACACCCCGGCCGCGGCGACCGCCGGGGCCGGGGTGGACTGAGCGCGGCGCTCGGGAACCGGTCCTGAGCAGGAGAGTGGGTCGGCGGCGAAAGGGCGCGCCGCTACGCTGAGACGTCATGCCCTCCTACCTGGCGGACATCCTCTCGTCGCACCGCGCCCGCGCCGCGGCCGACGGCCGCTCGCTCGGTGAGCTGGTCGAACGGGCGGCGGCCGCGCCACCGCCACGCGACTTCACCGGCGTGCTGAAAGGTGGGGGGCTCTCGTGCATCGCCGAGATCAAGCGGCGTTCCCCGTCCAAGGGTGATCTCGACCCCGGTCTCCAACCCGACCTGGTGGCCAAGCAGTACGTCGCTGGGGGCGCGGCCTGCCTGTCTGTGCTGACCGACGCCGACTTCTTCGGTGGGTCGGCCGGGGACCTGGCGTCGGCGCGCCAGGCCTCGGGCCTGCCCGTCCTGCGCAAGGACTTCACCGTGCAGGAGGCGGACGTGGCCGACGCCCGGCTCATGGGCGCTGACGCGGTGCTCCTGATCGTTGCCGCGCTCGACGACGGTGAGCTGCGCGGGTGCGCGGCCCTGGCCGACGAGCTCGGTCTGGCGGCCCTCGTCGAGGTGCACGACGAGGAGGAGCTCGACCGGGCCCTGCACGCCGGCTCCCAGCTGGTCGGCGTCAACCAGCGCGACCTGCAGACCTTCAGGGTCGATCACGATCGTGCCTGCGCCCTGGCGGGGCGCATCCCGTCCGGCGTGACCGCCGTGGCCGAGTCGGGCATCAGGGACGCCGCCGACGCCCGCCGACTGGCCGAGGCCGGGTACGACGCCATCCTTGTCGGTGAGACGCTGGTCCGGGCCGGTAACCGGGTGGCACAGCTGCGGGAGCTGGTCGGGCATCCCGTTGGGACACGATGACCGAAGGCCTGTTCGTCAAGATCTGCGGCGTCACATCGGAAGCCGACGCGCTACTGGCGGTCAGCCTCGGGGCCTCGGCGGTGGGGTTCATCTTTGCGCCCTCGCCGCGGCAGGTCTCCGTGCATCTCGCCGGCGACATTGCGAAGCGGTTGCCCGAGCACGTGCTGACCGTCGGCGTCTTCCGCAACGAGGCGCCCCAGCGCGTCGTGGAGGCGGTGCGCCTGGCGGGGCTCGGCGCGGCGCAGCTGCACGGCCAGGAGACGGCCGAGGAGACCCAGTGGGTGCGCGCCCGCGTGCCCACGGTGATCAAGGCCTTCCGGGCGGGGGAGCGCGCCATCGCCCGCTTCGAGGAGTTCGGCGCCGACTACCTCCTCGTCGACGGTGACAATCCGGGGTCGGGTCAGGTCTTCGACTGGAGGCTGGCCGAGGGCGTGGCCGACCCCCACCGCCTCATCGTCTCCGGGGGCCTGACCCCCGACAACGTCGCCCAGGCGGTGGCGAGCCTGCGGCCCGCCGGGGTCGACGTGTCCACCGGCGTCGAGTCCGCGCCCGGGCGCAAGGACCCCCTGCTCGTGCGTGCCTTCATCGTCAACGCACGGCAGGCCGACGCCGAGGCGACGACACGCGATCCACTGGTCGACCCCGCGGCCGAAGAGCCCTACGACTGGAGGGACGGATGAGCGGCGACAGCCTGATGGCCCGGCCTGGCCCCGACGGCCGGTTCGGCGTGTTCGGGGGCCGCTTCGTCCCCGAGTCGCTGATGCCCGCCTGCCTCGAGCTGGAGAAGTGCTTCGACGACGCCTGGGCGGACCCGGCCTTCCGCTCCGAGCTCGACGGGCTGCTGCGCCACTACGGCGGCCGGCCGACCCCCGTCACCGAGTGCACGCGCCTGTCGGAGCGGCTCGGGGTGCGGGTCCTGCTGAAGCGGGAGGACCTGGCCCACACGGGCTCGCACAAGCTCAACAACGTCGTGGGCCAGGCGCTGCTCACGAAGCGGATGGGCAAGACGCGCATGATCGCCGAGACGGGGGCGGGCCAGCACGGCGTGGCCTCGGCCACGGCCGCCGCGCTCTTCGGCCTGGAGTGCACCGTCTTCATGGGCGAGGTCGACACGAAGCGCCAGGAGCTCAACGTCTTCCGCATGGAGCTGCTCGGCGCGGAGGTCCGGACGGTCACGTCGGGCAGCCGCACGCTCAAGGACGCCGTGAACGAGGCGATGCGGGAGTGGGTGGCGACCGTGGACATCACGCACTACTGCCTCGGATCGGTCATGGGGCCGCACCCTTTCCCCTACATGGTGCGCCAGCTGCAGAGCGTGGTGGGGGAGGAGGCGCGCGAGCAGTGCCGCGATGTGCTTGGCGGTGGCGACCCCGATGTGGTGGTCGCGTGCATCGGCGGCGGATCGAACGCGGCGGGGACGTTCGCCGGCTTCGTGGACACGCAGGCGAGGCTGGTGGGCGTGGAGGCGGCCGGGGGCGCCGCCATCACCAACGGCATCCCGGGCGTGCTGCACGGCATGCACTCCCGCCTGCTCCAGGACGAGGCAGGGCAGATCCTGGAGGCGGAGTCGATCTCGGCCGGACTGGACTACCCGGGGCTCGGGCCCGAGCACGCCCACCTGGCGGCGGTCGGGCGGGCCGAGTACTCGACGGCCAACGACGCCGAGGTGCTCCAGGCGTTCCGACTCCTGAGCCACACCGAGGGGATCATCCCCGCGCTCGAGTCGGCGCACGCGGTGGCGTGGGTGGCGCGGACCGCCGGCACCGACACGTTGCCCGCCGGGTCGACGGTCCTGATCACGCTCTCGGGCCGGGGGGACAAGGACGTGGCCCAGGTACGCGAGATCTTCGGGCGTGAGCGCGATGCCTGACCTGGAGAAGGAGCTGCGGGCCCGCCGCGACGGCGGCCGCAAGCTGCTGATCCCGTACCTCATGGGCGGCATGACCGACGACTGGGTGCAGTCGCTGGACGCACTGGTCGCGGCCGGCGCGGACGCGGTCGAGGTCGGCATCCCGTTCTCGGACCCCATGATGGACGGGCCGGTGATTCAGGAGGCGGCACTGCGCGCCCTCACGCGTGGCACGGTCCCCCAGGAGGTGCTGGACGGCATCGCCGGGGCGGAGGCGCCGGTGCCCGTCGCGGTGATGACGTACTACAACATCGTCTTCCGGGCGGGGCACAAGCGGATGGCGCGCTCCCTGGCGGCGGCCGGCGTCAGCGGAGCCATCATCGCCGACCTTCCGATTGAGGAGATCGCTCCCTGGGCCGTCGAGGCGGACGCCGCGGGCATCGACACCGTCCTGCTCGTGGCCCCCTCGAGCCCGCCCGACCGGGTGGAGCGAATTTGCGCGCGGGCGCGCGGCTTCGTCTACGCGGTGGCGCGCATGGGGGTGACCGGCGAGCGCGGCGATCTCGGGATCGACGTGACGAAGGTCGTCGAGCGCATCCGGCGCTGTACCGACATGCCGGTGTGCGTCGGGGTCGGCGTGTCCACGCCCGCCCAGGCGGCCGAGGTGTGCGAGGTGGCCGACGGCGTGGTCGTCGGGTCGGCCCTCGTGCGCCGACTGCTCGAGGGCGAGGGCCCCGACGGTGCCGCGGCGTTCGTCGGGTCGCTCCGGGAGGCGATCGACTAGACCCGGCCGCGCAGCTGGCGCTCCACCAGCGCGGCGATGGCGTGCTGTCCCGCCGGGTTCGGGTGGGCGGCCCGCCAGACGTACCCCTGGAGGTTCTTCTCCGCTTCGTCCGCCCTCGTGACGAGCGAAGCGCAGTCCGCAGACGAGTGGATGGAGTCGGTGTCGGTGCACGCCTTGGCGGCCAGCACGTCGCCGGCGTCCGCGGCCAGCGTGGTGTCGGGCACCGGCTCACCCGAGAAGATCCACGGGTCTGCCGTGCAGACCCCGTGCCCGGCCACCGCGGTGGAGACGTCGACCAGGCTGACGTTGGAGACGTGGTCCGCCCGCGCGTCGGCCACGGCGCCGGCGATCGACCTGTTCAGCGCCCCCAGCACCACCTGCGCGGCGGCATAGGTGGCCGCCGCGTCGCCCTTGAGGCCGGTGCAGACGAGGTTGGTGTGCAGGCCGGACGCCGCCGTGTCGTCGGCGATCTGCGTGGGGCTCGGAATGGGCTGGTAGTAGTCGAGCACGGCGATGGTGGCTGCGTGCGGCGCGATGGACTCGATGGCCTGGGTGAGGCTTGTCCGAACGTCGGCGAGGTGCGCGGCGAGCTGCGGCGTGACCGTCCCGTTGTCCACGCAGGACGTCCCGATGCCGAGGTTGGTCCCGAGAGCGCGGGCCAGCTCATACTCCAGGCAGGCGGCGAAGTCGATGTCGTCGGCCCCGTCCTGCAGCAGGACCAGGCGGGCCGGGTGCCGGGCCAGGTCCGCCGCCGCCACCTCGTCACCGAGGTTGCGCGCCTGGCGGGCCGGGACGGGGCACTGCCCGTCCCGGGTGGTGTTGTCCGCCGGGTCCGCCACGGCCCCGCTGATCGCCAGCTGGTCACCTGTCAGGGTGCAGTTGGTGGCCCGCACGGACATCGTGAGACCGAGGTCGCGTGCCACCTCGCTCGGGTAGGCCTCCATCGATGGGCCCTGCGACACCCAACTCGCCGGGAGGCCCACCTGGGGCGTCAGGTACGGGTTGTGGATCCCGTGGCCGTAGGGGACGGAGTCGCCGAGCGCCACGGCGCGCGTCGAGGTGGATGTGGTGGGGGCCGGCGGTGAGGTGCTGCGGGTGCCCAACACGACGCCACCAGCGACCAGGGCCAGCACCACCACGGTCGAAAGGGCCCAGAACACGGGGGAGCGCCGCGCCGAGGAGAACCAGGATTGCAGCCTTCCCATCGACGACCTCAGACCTTGGGAGTCGCTGCCGGGCGGCAGCGGAGGTGCGGACCTTACCGGCTGGGTTCAGCCAGGTGGCAGCAGGACCAGGCAGCCGTTGTGGCCGCCGAAGCCGAAGGAGTTGGAGAGGACGGCCGCCGGTTCCCAGGGCCGGGGCTCGCCGTGCACGACCTGGATCGTGATCTCGGGGTCAGGCTCCTCGTAGCCGGCGGTCGGTGGGATGGTGGCGTGGTGGATCGTCAGCACCGCCGCCACGGCCTCGATGGCGCCCGCCGCAGCCAGCCCGTGGCCCGTGACGCCCTTGGTCGACGTCACCAGTGGCCCGGGTTCCCCGAACACCTTGCCGATGGCGCGCGCCTCGGCCAGGTCGTTCAGGGGCGTCGAGGTGCCATGGGCGTTGATGTGCCCGACGTCGGATGGCGCGATCCCGGCGTCCGCCAGCGCGAGCTCCATGCACGCGACGGCGCCGGAGCCGTCCGGCGCTGGTGCGGTGATGTGGTGCGCGTCGGCGGTGCTCGCCGCCCCGGCCACCTCGGCGTAGATGGTGGCCCCGCGCGCCACGGCGCTGTCCCAGTCCTCGAGGACCAGGGCGGCGGCGCCCTCGGTCATCACGAAGCCGTCCCGCCGGGCGTCGAAGGGGCGTGAGAACCCCGACGTGGACAGGGCCGTCATGTTGGCAAAGGCGGCCAGAGCGACCGGGACCATGCTGGCCTCGGACCCACCGCCGATTGCCACGTCGCAACGACCGGTGGCCACGAGCCGGGCCGCGGCGGCGATGGCGTGCGTGCCCGCGGCGCAGGCGGTGCAGATGACCTCCGACGGGCCACGCCAGCCGAGGCGCATGGAGATGCCCGCCGCGCCGGCGTTGGCCATCATCATCGGCACCAGCCGCGGCGAGACCCGGTCGGGCCCCTTCTCGTTGAAGACGCCGACCTGACCGGCCAGGGTCTCCAGACCGCCGACGCCCGTGGCGAACACCACGCCCGCCTTGGCCGGGTCCACCGCGAGCTCCCCGGCGGCCTCGACGGCCATGGAGGCCGAGACCATCGACAGCTGCGCGAAGCGGTCGAGTTGGCGCACCTCCTTGGGCCCGAACCAGTCCGTCGGCTCGAACCCCCGCACCGCCCCACCGACCACCGACGGGTGCAGCAGGCCCTCCCAGAGCTCGTCCACACCGACGCCGCAGCACGTCAGCGCCCCCAGCCCGGTGACGGCCACTCGCCGCCCCCGGATCGGGCCGTCGGCGCCGATCCCGACCTGCATCAGAGTTTGGAGGAGATGAGGTCGAACGCCTGGCCGATCGTGGTGATGTCCTCGAGCTCGGTTTCCTCCACGGTGATGTCGAAGGCCTCCTCGAGCGCCATCACGAGCTCGACCAGGTCCAGGCTGTCGGCGTCGAGATCGTCGGCGAACTTGGCCTCCTTGGTGATCTTCTCTGCCGGCACCTGCAAAACCTCTACGGCGCACTCGCGAAACTTCTCGAACGCTGCGTCGCTGTCCACTATCAGCTCCTTGTCTGTCGGCTCCCCAGAACGCTACAGGCCCATGCCCAGTCCACCGTCGACCGGCACCACGGCCCCCGTCACGTACGCCGCGGCGTCGGAGGCCAAGAAGCCGACCACGGCCGCCACGTCCCCGACGCTGCCGGCGCGGCCGAGCGGCACCTGGCCCGTCATCAGCGCCACCCGGTCGGCGCCCAGGGCGGCGGTCATGTCGGTGTCGATGAGGCCGGGGGCGACGACGTTCACGGTGATTTGGCGGCTGCCCACCTCCCGGGCGATGGCACGGGCCATGCCCACCAGGCCGGCCTTGGACGCGGCGTAATTGGCCTGCCCCGGAAGCCCCACGAAGGCCCCGACCGACGAGACGAAGATGATGCGTCCGGCGTGCAGCCGCAGCATCTTGGCCACGGCCCGCTTGGCGACCCGGAACGAGCCGGTGAGGTTGGCGTCGATCACGTCGTGGAAGGCCGCATCGCTCATCCGAATCATCAGTGAGTCCATGGTGATGCCGGCGTTGGCCACGAGCACCTGCACCGGCCCCCACCGCTCCTCTATGGAGGCGAACGCCGTGTCGACCTCGTCGGAGTTGCGCACGTCGCAGCGCACCGCGAGGAAGCGGTCCGGATCGGAGCCCTCGGGTGCCGAGGGGGGATCCGCCGAACGGAACGTCGTGGCGACCTGGTCGCCGTTGGCCAGGAACCAGTCCACGCACCCCGCGCCGATGCCGCGCGTGCCACCGGTGACGAGGACGACGGCCATCAGCGGGCGTCTGGGACCCGGAGCCAGACGAGGGGCTGACCGTCCTGGACCCGCTCGCCATCGGCCGCCAGCCAGCGGATGACCTGCCCGCCGAAGGGCGTGCGCACCTCGGACACCCCCACGCGGCCGACGAGGTCCCCGACCGCGACGGCGGAAGACGGCCCGTCGGGGTCGTCGCCCGTCCCGGGCAACAAGCCGGTCCCCGGCGCCCGCAGGGAGGCCTCGGGGCTGAAGATGCCGCTGGAGGGGCTCACCACGACGCGCTCGGACATGTAGAGGTGCTCGCCCTGGTGCAGCGCCGGCTCGGCCCGCCAAGTGCCGGCGGCGCCGATCTGGTCCATGAGCGTGTCAAGGTCCTCGGGCTTGGAGACGGCCAGGGACTGGATCTCGGGCAGACTGCGCTTGGCCAGCCCGCTGAGAACGCCGCCGGGTCCCAGCTCGACGAGCGAGGTGAGCCCGAGGCCGGCGAAGGTCTCGAGCGTCTGTCGCCACCGCACCGGGCTGCAGAGCTGCGCCGAGAGGAGCCCGGGCCAGTCGGCCGGGTCGTCGTGCACATGCGCGTCCACGTTGGCCACGACGCGCACCTCGGGGGTCAGGAAGGTGACTTCTGCCAGAGCCTTGCGCAGGTCGGCCCGCGCGCCCTGCATCAGAGGCGTGTGGAAGGCGCCCGACACCTGAATCGGCATGACGCGCTTGGCGCCGAGCCCCTTGGCCAGCTCGCCGGCTCGGGCGACGGCGTCGGGGGTGCCGGCGATGACCACCTGTCCCGGAGCGTTGTAGTTGGCCACCCACACGTCGCCCTCGGCGCGCATGCAGGCCGCCTCGGCATCGTCGTCGGCGATGCCGAGGAGGGCGGCCATCGTCCCTGGGGCCTCCTCACCGGCGCGCGCCATTGCCTCTCCCCGGGCCACCACGAGCTGGATCCCGTGCTCGAAGCCGAGGGCGCCGCTGGCGACGAGCGCGGTGTACTCGCCCAGGCTGTGTCCGGCGCAGGCCGCCGGCGCGAGCCCGATCCGCTCCACGGCGTCGAGCACGACCAGGCTCAGCACGGTCGTGGCCAGCTGCGCGTTCTCGGTCTGGGTCAGCTCCTCAATCGGGGCGTGCAGGAGGAGGTGGGACAGATCGCGGTCGGCTGCCGCCGATGCCTCCTCGACCACTTCCCACGAGGGGTGGTCGACCCACGGCTCACCCATGCCGGCGCGTTGTGACCCTTGTCCGGGAAAGGTGAAAACCAACACGTTGTCCGACGGCTCCCATCGACGGTGGGTGGAGGAACCCACAGTGTGGCATGCCAACGTGGCCGTGACCCAAGTCCGGCGTCGAAATTCCGGTCACCTTCGCACCCATGGTGCGAAGGTGAGAAGGCCCTGGGAAGGTCATGCTGGTTACCGGGCGGAAACCTGGTGCGACGAGAGGTGCGACCAGGGCCGTTTCTGGCGCATTCGGGTCCGAGAACGAGTGGGCAAAGGGTGTCGATGGCGGCTCGAGCGGCGCCCGGTCTGATCAGGGGGCGGCCTCGCACCCGACGCCGCTGACGCACAAGTGCTCAGGTAGCGACCTTTTTGCGACGAAACATTGTGTGATTAGACGACGACGCACCGATGACTCCTCCGCGACGGAACCACCCACCTGGCCGACAGCTGCTGCCCCACGGCGCTCCAGAGGTGATCACGCCGCGGCCGGCGACCAGTGGGTGCAGGTCTGAGTACCGGCGGGCCGCGGGTCAGCCGTGCTGAGCTTTTGCGGCCCTCACCTGGACTCCCGCCTGAACCGGCCACCCGTTCGGGGGCATTAGCCTTGCGGCCCTGAGGGGGATGACGAGCGTGGGCCACGTGCGGCGAGAAGTCCATCGACACCGCGGCAGGGCGACGCGCCGCTTTGCGTGCGCGCTCCTCGGTGCCTCGTTGGCGATGGTCGTGGCGCTGGTGGTCGCAGTGGCGGTGGACGTTGCAGGAGCGTCGCCGGCGCTCGCCGCCGGGGCCGGCCGTGAGCCTCTTCACGGGCGTCAGGGCATCGTCCCCCCCGGGGCGACCCTCATCGGGCCGGCACCGTCGACGACCACGCTCCCGCTCGTGGTCACACTCCAGCCCCGCGATCCCGCCGCGCTGAGCGCAGAGGTCCAGGCGGTCTCCGACCCGCGCGCACCCGAGTACCGCCATTTCCTGACGCCGGCGGAGTTCGCGCGGCGATTCGGTCCGACGCCGTCCACCGTGGCACAGGTCGCCTCCGCGCTCAGGAGCCAGGGCCTGACGGTGGGGCCGCCCTCGGCCACCGGCTTGTCGCTGCCCGTCTCGGGGACCGTGGCCGAGGTGCAGTCCGCCTTCTCGACACCGATCTCGCGCTACCGGCTGTCCTCGGGCAAGACGGGGTACGACAACCGGTCCGCCCCCGAGGTGCCGGTGACCGTGGCACCGCAGATCGAGGGGATCATCGGCCTGGACACCCTCAGCCCGCCGCAGCCCTCCACGACCTTGCCGCAGGCGAGCTCGGCCAGCCCTCACCCC
>Ga0209415_10006203_pt1 | contig 21362 bp, 21 predicted proteins | sample PeaSoiSIISIP2007_FD_187696 | JGI IMG/M metagenome (GOLD analysis project Ga0209415, IMG submission 187696) | Peat soil microbial communities from Weissenstadt, Germany - SII-SIP-2007 (SPAdes) (version 2) | ecosystem: Environmental > Terrestrial > Soil > Wetlands > Peat | place: Germany... | reverse complement strand
CTTCGCTTTCTCCGCCGCCATGGCCTGCCTCCTCTTCGTGCCGATGGCCGAGGCGACAGCTATTCTATTTCCAGCCGCCAGCGCAGCCCAGCAGACGTGGTGGTTCCCGCAGAGGATGAACAACGCCGTGCTTCTCTGGGCGATCGCCAACGGCGGCATCGGCCTTGCTGTCTTTTTTCTCAACTACCAGCTGTTCGGAAAGCGAAACGGGGTCACGCCCGGCATGTGGGGCATCCGGACGACCGCGGGGGAGTTGGTCAAGACCCTTTGCCTGGCACTTGCGGTGGCGGGCGCCTTTTACGCGCTCCTTTTTGCCTCTTACGCGGTTTTTCACACCGACTTCCGGTTCCTGTTCGTCGCGGCGCCGGCCTCCTTCCCAGTCCGCATGTTCGCCGTGGCGTTGGAGTACCTGCCCCTTTTCTTTGTCTTCTATCTCGCGAACTCGATTCGGGTCAATTCCGCGAGCCGTTTTGACGGTCAGCGGGAATGGGTCGGCATGCTGATCATGGGCCTCGGCAATTCCGTTGGCCTCATGCTGATCCTGGCGATCCACTATGGCAACCTGGCCTTTTCGGACAAGCTGTTCTGGGCCAAAGACTGGATCCACATCAACCTTCTATTCGGGATCATCCCGATGATGTTCATCCTTCCCTATTTCAACCGGTCCTTTTTCCGGATGACAGGCAGGGTGTATCTCGGGCCGATGGTGACATGTATCGTCTTCATCATGATGATGCTGACGAGCAGCGTCTGCTACATTCCTCTCACCTAGGTTGAGGCATGCCTCATGCGATGACGGGTGCCGTCGGTTGGGTTTAGTCCGGAACAACGGACACCATGGTGATCGCCAACATGGCGATGCCGAGAACGGCAAGCGCCACCCCCCACCAACCAATCAACCGATAGTCCCGCTCGATCTTTCCCGGCTCGACATTTTCTTGGGGACGGAGCAAGGCGACCATGGGAGTCCTCTCTCGACCCTGTTGTCGATATTATTGGAGATCTGTTGGCGGCAAGACCATCCGGGGGCGACCAGGAACGAGGACTGCCGAGCCCCGAAAGACGCGCAACTCCAGAGCTTGCGAACAAGGGTGAACCCGTCCGGTTTCAAAAGAATTTCAATAATTCGTCTATTTGGTAACAGAATTTTACCCTGCGGCGACGACCCGATGACACGGCGTTATGCGGCTTTCCCGGTGCCCGGCGAAGGGGAGGCGTCACGGTGTCGTCACGGCGCGGCGATATGACGGCGTCGGCGGCATCTGGCCTGTAACGAAATGAAACCTGCAAGACATTATGACGTCACGATCTTCGCCTATTCTCTTCGTCTGACAGGGTTGACCGGATTGTTTCGGCCCCAAAATTATTCGAGGTCTGGCGATGCAAACAAGAGAGACCGGGCGACGATTCGCCTCATGGCTCTTCGCCTTCGGTGTGGGCGCCTTGCTCATGGCGCCTGTTGGTCCCGCCATGGCGCAAGAGCGTGGTCATCATGACTTCCACGGTCGCGATGTCCACCGGTTCGATCGGCATGAGCTCGGCTTGTGGAGAACCGGCGGGTGGCGTCACGAATGGCATAACGGGCGCTTGGGATGGTGGTGGCTGGTCGGCGGCGTCTGGTATTTTTACGAAAGGCCGGTCTATCCCTACCCGGTCGTGGTGTCCGAAATCGCCTTTGCCGAACCCGTTATCGCCGCACCGCCGCCCGCCGTCGTTGTGCCGGGAGCGCCGGTCATGGCGGCACCGCCGCCGCAACAGCCGATGTGGTACTACTGCGACAATCCCGCCGGCTATTACCCCTATGTCGCCACCTGCGCGACTCCGTTCCGGGCCGTACCGGCCAAACCACAATAAACAGGAGTTCGCCATGCGAAATTTCAGAGCCGTGGCCGTGTCATTGTCCGCCCTTGTGGCGCTGGCGGGATGCGCCACCCAGCCGATGGGGCCGAAAGTGCAAGTCATGCCCGCCGCCAACAAACCGTTCGAAGTCTTTCAACAAGACCAGGCGACCTGCAAGCAGTACGCCGCCGATCAGGTCGGGGGGCAAGCGGACTCGGCCAATGAAAAAGCCGTTGGAACAGCGGTGATCGGCACGGTGCTAGGCGCCGGGTTGGGCGCCGCCGTCGGCGGAGGCCATGGCGCGGGCGTCGGCGCGGCCACCGGCGGCGTTTTAGGCACGGCTGTCGGGGCCGGCAACTCACAGCAGGACCAACGGAGCATTCAACGGCAATATGACACTGCCTATGCGCAGTGCATGTATGCCAAGGGCAATCAGGTGGTGCCCCCTGCGGTTCCCGTCATGGTGCAGCCGATCGTCGTTTATCCGGCGCCTGCCGTGATCTATACGCAGCCCCCCACTGTTTACGGCCCGCCCTCCGGTGGCGCCACGATGGCGCCACCGCCGCCGCCGCCCGGAATGCCGGCTCCGCAATGATCTTTGGGGTCTCGATATCGCTCGGCCCGATCTTGCCGGCCGACTTCCCTTCGCTCTTCCGGTGGGCCGATGATTTCGACGCCGCACGTCTCAACGACGTTTACCGTCCGGCTGTCGTCAGGTCTCAGGAGGAGTATTGGCTCAACACGGGCAATGACGCGTCGAAGGTCTTGTTCGCCATCCGAAAACTGAATATGCCGCCGATCATCGGCTATGTCCAAATTAAGAATATCGATCCCATTCATCGATCCGCCATCATCGGCATCCGAATCGGCGATGAGGCCAATCGTAGCCAGGGGTACGGAACCGAAGCCCTTCGTCTCGCCATATCCTACTGTTGGAATCACCTCAATCTCAGCCGTATTGAGCTGACCGTGTTCGGAACGAACCCAAGGGCGGCCAAGCTCTATTCCTCCCTCGGGTTTGATACGGAAGGCGTCCTACGGAAAGCCATTTTCATCGATGGCCATTGGCTTGATGTCGTGCTGATGGGGCTGCTTCATCCAACGCGGGCAAACGGATCGACCATCGAAGCCTGAAGGCGCTGATGAGGTCTCATCAGCGCACGTTGATATCAGTCCAACGCTCCCTGAGCATTGAACACGTCGCCGGCCTCCCACCATCCGCCCCCCATCACCACGAAAAACTGCGCGACATCCTGAAATTGCTGAATTTGCGCGGAGGCGAAGGATGAACGGGCCTGGGCGTAGGCCCGTTCGGCCACGATCAGATCCAGGAGACTTGTTTTGCCCGCGTCGTAACTGGCCCGTTGAAGGGCCAGTGATTTTTCCGAAACATCCAGGGATTGGCGCACGTTGGCGATGAACTCGGCGTCATGGTCCAGCGCCCGCAAAACGTCGGCAACCTGACCGAAGGCCTGGATGACGGTTTGTTGGAACGTGGCCAACTGCGCGGCGTAAGCATCGATCGCCGCCTGTTTCTGCGCCTCCAGAGCGCCACCATGAAAGACGGGCACCGCGACATTGGCTCCGAGCGACCACAAGGCGCTGGCCCCCTTCAACACGGTCTCGATGCCCGACGACTGCTGCGTCAGGGCGCCGGACAGCGTGAGGGTCGGATAGAGTTGCGCCGTCGCCACGCCGATGGCCGCTCCGGCGGCGTGAAGTTGCGCCTCCGCCGCGAGAATATCCGGCCGTTGACGCACCAACGCGGAGGGAACGCTGGCCGGAAGCTCATGTGGCAGCGAAAAATCCCCGATATCGAACTCCGGCGGCATCCATTCCGCCGGTGAGCGGCTGGCCAGCACGGCCAACGCGTGACGCGCCACGCTGAGTTGCTGGCGCAGAGAGGAAAGCTGCGCGCGATCGCCGAGCAACTGGCTTTCCGCCGTCAATATATCGGTTCGCGCCGCCTTCCCCATTTCGAATTTGCGCCGGACCAGATCGAGAGTCTTTTGATCGCTGGCGATCACATCCGAAGCGGTGGCGATCTGCAAGCGGGCGGCGGCGATGGCGATGGCCTCCGTCACCGCATCGCCGGTCAAGCTCAGATAGGCTTCGGCAAGCAGATATTGCTGATTTTCGGCGAGAGCTTCCTGCTGCTCGACGGTTCGTCGCGTCAAACCGAAGAGATCGACCGTATAACCGAGGGAGGGTCCGAGAGAATAGGCGCTTGCGGCGGCCCCACTGCCCGTCGGCGTAAAAAGGCCAGCCCCGCTCCGGACCGCGCCCGCCTGGAGATCGAGTTGGGGAAACGCCCCGGCTTTGGCGACGACGACCGCCTGCTGCGCCTGCGCCAAGGTCGCCTTGGCAGCAGCCAGCGTATTGTTGTTCTCCACCACCAAACGAAGCGTTTGTTCCAGGGCCGCCGAATGGAACAGCGCCCACCACCGGGCCGGAATCCGCTGCCCCGGAATCACCCTCGGATCGCTGTCCTGAACCCGTTCGGCCTGCGGCAGGTCATCGGTGTCATAGGTTGGCAAGACGGACGCAGCGGGACGATGGAAGTCCGGCCCAACCGTGCAGGCCGAAAGCCAGAGAGCCAAAGCAATCGGAGGCAGCGCGATTTTTCTCATGGGCTATTCATATCGCAAGGCGTCGATGGGATTGAGCCGCGCCGCCTGCCGCGCCGGATAGTACCCAAAGAAGACGCCAATGGCGGCGGAGAAGACAAAAGCCGCCAGCACGACCGACGAAGACAGTTGCGTCGGCCACCCGGCAACCGACGAGATCACTTCCGAAGCGATGATGCCGGCCAGAACGCCAGCGCCACCGCCGGCAATGCTCAACAGCACGGCTTCCAGCAGAAATTGAAGCAGAATATGCGTCCGCCGCGCGCCGATCGCCATCCGAATACCAATCTCGCGGGTCCGTTCGGTGACGGAGACCAGCAGAATGTTCATGATGCCGATACCGCCGACCACCAGAGAAATGGAGGCGATCACCGCCAACAGCATTTCCAGGACCCGGCCGCTCTCTTCCGCCACTTCCGCGATTTCCGTGAGATCGCGAACCGTAAAATCGTCATCGGCGTCGGGTTTGATGCGGTGACGCCGTTGCAAGGTGGCCGTCACCTGGTCCAGAGCGGTCTTCACCAGCGCGGCGCTGCGCGCCTGAACGTAAATGGCTTGGACGAAACCGCCCAATTTGGGCTGAATGCCGAACGGATTGGAAGAGGTCGCGGCGAGAGCCGAAGCGGTCCCGCCGAGCGTCGACACGGTCGCCGTTTGGGGCGAAGAGACGGTCGCGACCCCGAGAATACGCTGCTGTGACGTACTGAAGGGAATCAACACGACATCGTCCTGGTCCTGCCCGCCCCCGGAATGACCTTTCGCGGCAAGCACGCCAATCACACGCATCGGAACATTTTTGATGATGACGGTCGCCCCGACAGGATCGGAGGTCTGGTTGAAAAGAGTATCCACCACCGTTTGTCCAAGCAGGCAAACGGCGGCGCCGCTCCGCTCGTCCTCCTCCGTCAAAGCGCGGCCGCTGGCGATCGGCCAGTTGCGAATGGAGACATAGCTGGGCGTCACCCCTTGAATGCTGGTGCTCCAGTTTTCGTCTCCATAGACCGCCTGAGCGGTCTGGCGGTTGATATAGCTGACGTCGGAAACCGCCACATCCTCCTCGAGGATGGCCGTGGCATCGGACGCCTTCAAGGACGACGCGCTGCCCGCGCCCCCCCGCACGCCGCCGGTCCTGGAACTGGCCGGCGACACGATGAGCAGATCGGTCCCCAGACTTTGCATCCGCGCCCGCACGGCGGCACGGGCTCCTTCACCGACGGCGACCATGGCGATCAACGCCGCCACGCCGATGAAGATCCCCAACATGGTCAACGCCGAGCGTAGCTTATGTCGACCGATCGCCCGCACGGCGGCCAGCAGGGCGATCCAATTGACCGAGCGAATCTCGCGCCACCACGTCGGTGCCGGATCCTCCCCACGCCCCACGCCCCGTGCGACAGCGACACGGGATTCCTCCACGCGCAGGGTCGGAACGTCGGAAACGATCACACCGTCGCGCAACGTCACAATCCGCTCGGCAAATGCCGCCATCTCCGGTTCATGGGTCACCAGAACGACGGTGACCCCCTTTTGCCGATTGAGGGCGCGGATCGCCTCCATGATCTCGTGGGCGGTATGCGAATCGAGATTGCCGGTCGGTTCGTCGGCCAGAAGGATCGCCGGATCGTTGATCAAAGCCCGGGCAATGGCGACCCGTTGCTGTTGGCCGCCCGACAATTGGTTCGGATGATTCCGCTCACGATCCGTCAGCCCCAACGCGTCCAGGGCACTCCGGACTCGATCCGCCGTTTTCGTGGTGCGACCGGCGTAGAAGAGCGGCAGGGACACATTGTCGAGCGTGCTGGTTCGCGCCAACAGATTGAAATTTTGAAAAACGAAGCCGATGCGGCGCCCGCGAATGCGCGCCAAAGAGGGCTCGTCCAAACGCGCGGCGTCCACCCCTTCCAACAGGAAGGTCCCCGCGGTCGGCCGGTCCAGACAGCCGACGATATTCATCAGGGTCGACTTTCCGGACCCGGACGCCCCCATGATGGCGATGAATTCGCCCTGTTCGACCGTCAGAGTCACATCCCGCAAGGCATGAACCTCGACATCGCCCATCCGGTACGTCTTTGTCACGTCGATAAGGGCGATGGCGGGAGAGGTCACCTTGTTCATCTCCAAAAGGGACTAAAACCGTAGGCCGGAACGGCGCAAGGATTGCGGTTCAACCGCCCGGCGTTCCTGCGGGCGCGCCTCGTTGACCACCACCGGATCACCGACGGCCAATCCCTCACCGGAAATCTCGATCACGCTGCCATCGTCCAACCCCGTCGTCACGCGAACCGGTTTGAGATGCCCGTCACGCAGGAGCCAAACCCGGCTGGCGGGATGGCGCTCGTCACGACCGGACGAGCGTCCGCGGGCGCCTTCCGGCGAAAAACGAAGCGCCGCCAGGGGCACCCTCAACACATCGCGGCGCTCATCGGTAATGATATGCGTATCGGCGGTCATGCCGGGAAACAAGGCCCGCGCGGGATTGTCGACGGCCACAACGACATCGTAGGTGACGACGTTCTGCACGGTGATCGGCGCCTTGCGGACGTCCGTGACGTCGCCCAGGAACGTCTTGTCCGGATAGGCCTGAACGGTGAAGAACACCTTTTGCCCGGTGTGGACCGAACTCACGTCGGCTTCACTGACATTGGTGTCGACTTGCATTTTGCTCAGATCCTTGGCGATCAGAAAAAGCGTCGAACTTTGCAAACTGGTGACCACCGTCTGACCGACATCGACATTGCGGGTAATGACGGTGCCACTCACCGGCGAGACGATATCGGTATAGGCTAAATTGACTTCCGCGGCGCGCAGTGACGCCTTCTTCGACAAAATGGCGGCATCATCAAGGGCGATCTGAGCGACAGCCTGGTCGAAACCATTTCGGTCGTTATCCACCGTGTCTTGGGAAACGACCCCCTTCTCCAGCAGCGTCCGATCCCGTTCGTAAGAAATCCTGGCGTAAGCGAGAGCCGCCAGATCCTTCTTTCGCTGGGCGTCGGCTGTCGCCACGTCGGCCCGGTCCTGGTCGACCACCACCTGAAAGGGCAGAGGATCGATCTTGGCGCATGACTGACCGATTTTGACCTCGGTGTTGAAGTCGCATCCGAGCCATTTGACGATCCCCGACACATAAGATCCCACTTGCACCGTGACCACGGGATTTAATGTGCCCGTCATCGTCACCGTGCGCTGGATATCGCCGCGGGAAACGACGGCGGTCAGGTAGTGCGGCTGTTCGGTGTGCCGACGCCACCACAGGGTCGACAGGACCGCCCCGACCAGAATGACGGCGGCGGTGGCGGCGAAAATCATCTGCCGATAGGAAAATCTCGTGATCACTCTTCGGAAAAACCACTCAGTCTAAGGGCTGACAAGAATAAACCACGCATCGAAGGACGGTCGTCAGTCCCGACTTGAACCGCAGGGCCTCGTGGCACGCTTCATCTTAAATGAAATGTGCCACGAGGCCCGAACGGCGCTTGAGCCTGCCGAAGCCGGAGGCATCGTATAGAATCCGGCATCATAGGTTTTGTTTGTTTCATCGATATGAAAGCAACCCCGCTATTCTGTTACAGAATGTTTCATATCGCGGCGCTGCGCGAACGCTTCACCGCTCACGGCGCCAGGAGCAAACAGCCTCTGGATTCAGAGAAGATTTGTCAGGAACTCCGGGATATCCTGCGCGGACCGGCGCAGCGTTCTCAATCGCCGCGGTCACAGGGAAGGACGGCACAATGCTGACGTTGGAAGATTTGACGGACGTGGCACGGATGGTCGCCATCGATGCGGAGACCACCGGCATTCGCATCCCTGGCGCCGGCGAAATCAGGAAGATGCCCAAGGGCCTGCGACTGCCGGGCATCATCATCGAGATCGGCTGTGTCGAATTGTTGCGCGACGGCGACGGCTGGAAGACGGGAGAAACCTGGCAACGTCGGATTCAGCCCGACGGCCCCATCGCCAAGGCGTCCATCGCCGTGCATGGCATCAATCCTGCCCAGTTGAAGGATGCGCCCCGCTTCCGCGACGTGCTCGACGACTTCGAGACCTTTATCGGGCAGGACGTGCTGTTGGCCCACAGCGCCGCCAACGAGATCGATTTCCTGAATTTCGAATATGCGAGAATCGGTCGGTGCGGTTTCGATGAAACGATCTTCTCGGAGAACGATTTCGTCTGCACCCAGGCGTTGTCGCGGCAATTCTTCCCGGGCGTGCCGGGGTCACTGGACGTGCTGTGCGATCGGCTGTGGATCGACCGCTCCGACCGCTTTCAGCATCACGGCGCTCTCCTCGACGCCATCCTCACGGCGGAAGCCTTTCTGAAGATGCAGGGCGGGTTCGTCGTGAACGAGACGCGCTCGGTCAGTTTCGGCGACCAGTAGCCGTCTCGGCGGGCCCGGGGTTGCCGATCATTGAGACGTCGCTCGGTCATACCCAGACGCAGACGACGGCGCGTTACGCCCATCTCGTCGCCGATCCGATCAAGACGGCGGCAGCCGCTATCGCGGGGAAATTTGAGGACGTGATGACGACAGTGGCTGAAGATGGAAATCGGGCTGGTAGTACGCTGACTTGCGGCTCCCGGACGAATGATCACAGGAAAGGAAAATCATGACTGAACGGGACCGTGCCATCGCCAGCCTTCAAAGGCACCGAGTCGAGCTTGAATCTCTTGGTGTCATTCATGCCGCCGTGTTCGGCTCTGTCGCCAGGGGAGACGATCGCCCGGACAGCGATATCGACGTGATGGTTGAAGTCGATCCGATCAAAGTTCGTAGCATTCTGGCGCTGGGGAGAATTCAGGCTCGTCTTGAGCGCATTATGGAACGTCCGGTCGATGTTGCGCGACGTAGGAAACATTCTGCGGCACCAATATGACGAGATCGAGAATCCGACGATCTGGTTCGGCATCGTCGAAGACATACCCAAGTTACGACAATCTGCGTTGAACGAAATAGCCAGGCTGCAGCCGCCAACCCCGTAAAGTACGGGGTCTGCTTTGACGACGGAAAAGGTGACCCGAGGGCCAGCCCATATTCATGACATTTACTTGAGCTCCCGATTAGTTACGGAAACTCAAGATAAACACATCGTCACAGGACTCCTTTTCCATCGTTCACCTTGCCTCACCCCCCGGTTGCACATACCCTCATCCACCGACATCCACTCCAGTGGAAGAACCGTGGCCGCGTCTTCACCCAACTTCAACTTTCTTGCTGTGCATGCGCCCCAGCTCGTCTCGCTGGGGGCGATGGCCAAGCGTTATTTCCGGGGCGATCCCAACACCGCTCTCATCAAGCTCCGCCACTTTAGAGAAACCCTGGCCCCAGTGCGTCGCGGCCACCTAGTGGATCGCCTGGATCAGTCCATCCTCGGCAAGGCTTTCGCCGGAGAACTTGTCCCCCAGAACCCCACCGACGAGCCAACCGCCGTATTGCTGGACCGCATCAAGGCGGCGCGCGGTGACGCAACAGCACCCCGGCGCAAACGCCGTGCGGAAGGGAGGTAACCGATGCTGCCCGAATCGCTGATAGCCACCTTCGATAGGTTGTGGAAAGTCGAGACCGAGAAACTGGACGAGCAGGTTCAAGCCGGAATCATGTCGGCAATCAGCGAATGCGCGCAACGTGGCATGCTCCATTCAAGCGGCGCCTGTCTGATGGTGGTGGCTGCTGCGAGCAATGAGCGGCTTCGCGGCGAACTGGAATTGACGGTTGCGGCCACCTCGCTACGACAGAACCAAGCCAATGGCCAGTCCAGCGGCACCGCACCGACAATGGTCTTCAACGCCCCTGTCGGGGTACTCCAGACAGGGCCGGGTAGCTACGGCGTGGCGCACCAGCAAATCGACCAGGGAACGTCGGAGAATCTGCGGCGGGCCTTGGAGATGCTGGTCAAGCAGCTTCCAACGTCCCAGGAGGATTTGCCGTTCGATCCCTCGGAAGTGCGCGACATGATCGAAGCAAGTACAACTGAACTCGACGCCCCGAAGCCCAATGCCCTGAAGTTGCGATCTCTGCTTTCCGGTATCGGAGGGGTAATCTTGAACGCGCCTCGTTTGAAGGACGCCTATGACACCCTAAAGTGGGCGGCCAAGTTTGTCGGTGTCGACCTACCATAAGGGGTGAAACGGAGCGACATCATGACCATTCCCGACTTCCAGACCCTGATGCTCCCCGTCCTACGCACCTCAGCCGGTAGCGAGGTCCGCATCTCGGATGTGGTCGAGCGGCTGGCCGATGAGTTCGGCCTGCCCCCGGAAGAGCGGACGCATCTGCTGCCGTCGGGAAAGCAGACCACCTTCGCAAACCGGGTCCACTGGGCCAAGAGCTACCTCGGCAAGGCTGGGCTGGTCGAACTCACCAGGCGCGCCCACTTTCAGATCACTGACCAGGGCCGCACCGCACTGACATCGCCACCGGAGCGGATCGACATCAAGTACCTCGACCGCTTCCCCGGCTTCAGGGCGTTTCGCGACACCGAAACCGACGAGGGAAACGCCCAGTTCGCTGTCGACGCCGTCGCGACCCTGACCCCAGACGAGATCATGCGAAAGGCCCACCGGCAGCTGGAAGCAACCCTCGCCAACGACCTCCTGCAGCGCGTCCGGTCAGGCACGCCGGCCTTCTTTGAGAGCCTTGTGGTCCGCCTGCTGGTGGCGATGGGCTACGGCGGGTCGTCGGTCACCGACGTCGGAAAGGCGCTCGTGGGTGGCACCGGTGACGGCGGTATCGATGGAGTCATCGACCAGGACCCACTGGGGCTCGACCGCATCTATGTTCAGGCCAAGCGGTACTCCGACGGTAACACCGTTGGCGCCGCCGCCATCCGCGACTTCTTCGGCAGCCTTGACCGCTTCAAGGCCAGCAAGGGCCTCTTTGTCACCACTTCGACATTCTCGGCCCAGGCTCGCGAGACGGCGGAGCTTCTAAGCAAGCGCATCGTCCTGATCGACGGCGACCAACTCTCACGGCTGATGATCCGCCATGATGTGGCCTGTCGGGTCGAGGAGACGCTGACCATCAAGAAGGTCGACGAGGAGTTCTTCGAGTAGAGTTGAACCTGACGAAGCGGCAGAGTGAAAATTGAGAATGTTGTGAAAATGAGGTAAATGAAAAGGATGGGAGATGATCATGGCTAACCGCGCAATGGTTCCGATGGCGCTCCGGGCTTTCACGGAAGAGCTTGCTCGTCGCGAAGGAAGCCGTTTTCGGTCAGCATTCTTGTTCGGAAGTCATGCCCGCGGTGAAGATCGGAATGAAAGCGACGTCGATGTCGCTGTCATCTTTTCGGAGATGCCTTCCAGCTTGATCGACACCAAGCTTGCTTTGGCGGATATCGCTTATGACGTGCTTCTGGAAACCGGTGTGTTGATCCAACCCATGCCGCTCTTGGCTGATGAGTGGGACCATCCCGAACATCATCTCAACCCCCGTTTGGTCAACAACATTCGCCGCGACGGTCAATTGTTGTGAGCGACGTTTCAGACCTGCTGGAAAAGGCGGCGCGTGCGGCAAACTCGGCGAGATTGCTCCTGGATGTGGGCGATCGCGATGGTGCTTGTAGCCGGGCGTATTACGCCATGTTCGACGCCGCGCGGGCCGCGCTTATAACGGCTGGATTTGCGCCAGAGGACCTGAAAACCCATGGGTCTGTCATCGGGCAATTTGGCTTGCATATGGTCAAGACCGGCCTTATCGCCAGAGAGGTCGGTAAAGCCCTCAATGACGTACAAGAAATCCGCCAGCTTGCCGATTATCTTCCCGCCGAAGTGCCTACGGAAAAGGCCGAATGGGCAGTAGAACAGGCTCACATTTTCGTCAACGCTGTCGCCGACTTGCCGTCAGTAAAGCAAAGCCGCTAAAAAACCAAGTTCCTCTGGCGCTCAACGCGGAGCGGTAAATAGGTGAACCACGAAGATTGCAAACAGCGCTAAGCCTTCTTGACGAATTCCGACTTCAAAGTCATCGCGCCGATGCCGTCGATCTTGCAGTCGATGTTGTGACCGTCGGTGGCGTCGACGAGACGGATGTTCTTCACCTTGGTTCCACCTTTGACGACCAGGGACGACCCCTTGACCTTCAGATCCTTGATGACGCTCACGCTGTCGCCATCGGCGAGCAGGTTGCCGTTCGCATCGCGGATCTGGCCGTCCCCATTGGCGCCGTCGGCGTCGCCCGTGACGACGTCCGGGTTCCACTCATGGGCGCAGTCCGGGCACATCCACAGGCTGCCGTCCTGATACACGTTCTCAGAGCTGCATTTCGGGCATTTCACGTCACTGTCCATCCTTGACCTCATTTTCGTCGGGTGCCGGCCTCAACCCTGGGCTGAGACCACCGGGGACCCAGATGGGGACCTGCGGGGAACCGGGGATAAGCGAAAGGCCCGATCTCTCGACCGGGCCTTTCGAACGCGATGAAATTCATCACGAATTTGGTGGGCGCGCACGGACTCGAACCGTGGGCCCGCTGATTAAGAGTCAGCTGCTCTACCAACTGAGCTACGCGCCCGTAAACGGGAGGCCGGTTATTAGCAAAGGTGGGCGGGTTTGTCGAATGCTTTTTTGAAAGAATTGGTTATTCGCGCCTGTCACGGGCCTTTCGCCCGCTCAGACATCGTCCGAAGCGCCGCGGCGGCCGATATGCACATCGCGGTGGATATAGACGCTCAAGATCAGTCCGAAGCCGAACAGCAGGGTCAACATGGCGGTGCCGCCATAGGAGATCAGCGGCAGGGGCACGCCGACCACCGGGACCAGGCCCATCACCATGGCGATGTTGATGAAGGCGTACAGAAAGAAGGTGGTGGTGAGCCCCAAGCCGACCAGTTGGGCGAACTGGCTGCGGGCCCTGAGGCTCATGGCATAGCCATAGACCAGGATCAGACAATAGAGCGACACCAGCACGACGCCGCCGACCATCCCCCACTCCTCGGCCAGCATGGTGAAGATGAAGTCGGTCTGCTTTTCCGGCAGAAAATTGAGATGGCTCTGCGTGCCCAGCATGAAGCCCTTGCCGAACATCCCCCCCGAGCCCAAGGCGATTTTCGATTGCAGGATGTGATAGCCGGCGCCCAGCGGATCATTCTCCGGATTGAGAAAGGTGATGATGCGCTGGCGCTGATATTCGCGCATGAATTTCCAGGCCACGGGGATGGCGCCCAGGCCGGCGGCGATGATCAGACCGAATTTCCAAAGGCGTACGCCGGCCAGGAAAAACATCGCGCCGCTGGCCAAGGTCAGCATCATGGCGGTTCCCAAATCCGGCTGCTTCAGCACCAAGCCGACCGGCAGGAACACCATGATCAGCGGCGGAACGAGATAGACCGGACGTCCGACATCCTGGTAGCTGGCGCCGTGAAAATAGCGGGCCAAGGACAACACCAGGGTAATTTTCATGATTTCCGAGGGCTGCAACTGGATGAACCCCAAATCGATCCAGCGTTGCGCGCCCATGCCGACCGACCCGCGCACCTCCACGGCCACCAACAGCACCAGGGCAACGCCATAGAGCACATAGGCCCAACGCATCCAAAAGCGGATGTCGACCATAGCCACGCCCAGCATCACCACCACACCGACGAAGAAGCGCATCATCTGGCGCGACGCCCAGGGATCGATATTGCCGTTGGCCGCCGAATAAAGGGTCAGGAAGCCGACCGAACACACCACCGTGACCAGAAAGACGAACGACCAGCTGACATGCCACAGCTTCTCGCGGAGCGTCATCTCGGAACGGCTAAAACGAAAATGCATCTGTCCCGACCTCATCCGTGGTCTTCGTGATCATGGGGGTGATCCCCATGATCATGCCCGAGCGGTCCGTCCCCCGGACGCGGCCCTGCGGCGAAAGACCGGCCATCGGTTTTATCCGCCGTATGTTGCAGATAACGCTTCTGCACCTCGATCAAGACGTCGCGGGCAACCGGCCCGGCCGCCGATCCGCCGTGCGATCCATGTTCGACGACCACGCAGCAGGCGTACCGCGGCTCGGCTTCCGGCGCATAGGCGATAAACAGCGCATGATCACGGTCTTTCCACGGCATGTCTTCCATCTTCTTCATGCCGATTTCCCGTTCGCGCATGGTGATGCGCTTGACCTGGGCCGATCCGGTCTTGCCCGACATCGCCATGGCTTCGTCCTTGATCCGCACGGAAAAGGCGGTGCCGCCCGGTTCGTTGCAGACGGAATACATGCCGCGTCTTATCAACGCCAGGGATTGGCGTGAAACGCCAAGCTCCGGCCAATTGGGCGCCGGACGCGGAATCGCGTGGACTCCCTCCACCGTGTCGCGGGCCAGATGCGGCTTGACGGCGAACCCGCCATTGGCCAAGCGCGCCGTCATCACCGCCAATTGCAGCGGCGTCGCCTGCACATAGCCCTGGCCGATGGCATTGATCGGCGTCTCGCCGGGATACCAGGGCTGGCCTAAGGTCGCCCGTTTCCAGTCGCGGTTGGGAATGGTGCCGCCGCGTTCGCCCGGCAGATCCAAGCCTGAGGGAGCCCCCAGGCCGAACCGCTTGGACATCTCGGCGATGCGCTCGAAACCGGTGCGCCGGGCGATTTCATAAAAGTAGACGTCGCAGGAATTCTTGATCCCGCCCAGCATGTCCAGCGAGCCGTGCCCCCCCTTCTTCCAGCAATGCAGCGTGATATTGCCGATATTCATCTGGCCGGGGCAAAAGATCCGCTGATCGCCGGTCACGGCGCCGCTCTCCAGGGCCGCCATCGCCGTCATCAATTTGAAGGTCGAACCCGGAGGATATTGACCGGCGATCGCCTTGTTGGTCAGTGGCGCGCGCGGATTGGTGATCAGGTCCCGCCATTCGTCGGAGGTGAGCCCGCGGTTGAAGGCGTTGGGGTCGAAAGACGGCGTCGAGGCCATCACCAGGATGTCACCGGTGTGGATGTCGAGCACCACCACCGATCCGCTTTCCGCCCCCAGGCGCTGCGCGGCGAACTGCTGCAAGTCGAGATCGATGGTAAGATGCAGATCGAGCCCCGGCTCCCCTTCGTCGCGCTTCAGTTCCCGGATGGTCCGCCCCACCGCATTGACCTCGACCTGGCTGGTGCCGCCTTTGCCGCGCAACGCCAGATCGTAGATCCGTTCGATGCCGTTCTTGCCGATGCGAAACCCCGGCAGTTCGAGCAAGGGATCGCTTGACGCCTGCAGATCGGCCTCGGAGACGGCCGACACATAGCCCAGCAGATGCGCCCCCAGCCCGACCAAGGGATAATTGCGGCTTTGCCCGACATCGATCATCACCCCGGGCAAGTCGGGCGTATTGATCTCGATTCGCGCGACATCCTCCCAAGACAGATTCTCGCGCACCGTCACCGGAACGAAACTGCGGCGCCGCTTGATTTCGCGGGCGATGCGGGAGCGGTCGTGGTCGTTGACCGGAATGATGGTGGCGAGCGCGTCCAGGGTGTCGTCCATATCGTCGGTCTGCTCCGAGACGATCAGCACGCGATAGTTCTGTTGATTGACCGCCATCGGCACGCCGTTGCGATCGAGAATCCGTCCGCGCGGCGGCGGCAACAGCCGGAGATTGATGCGATTCTCGTCGGCCAGCGTGGCGTATTTGTCAGCCTCGAGGACTTGCAGATAATACATCCGCCCGATCAAGGCGGAGAGCAGCGCCAATTTCCCGCCACCCAGGAAAAGCGCCCGGCGGCTAACGAACTTGGCGCGATCATTGTCGCGGTTCATGGGTCAGGCGCTGCGTAACAAAGCCAGCTGGGTGCGGGCGAACAGCCAGCTGAGCAGCGGATAAAAAAACAGGGTCATCAAGAACTCGAAGACCACGGCGCGCGGCTCCAAAGCGTGTTTCACCAGCGCCGACACCAACAGCCATTGCAGGATGAAGGCCCCGCTGCTGACCAACCCGAATCCCCACCAGGCGATGCGAAACGGTTTGCCGTGGAAGAAGCGTCGTTGCGACGCCGTCATTCCCTGCACCAGAAGATAAATCAGCGACGACACGCCCAACGGCAGACCGGCGATCACGTCGTTCAGCAATCCCAAGCCGAAGGCCATCGCCGGCGGCATCAAGTCGGGACGATAGATCGACCAGTAATAGACGCCGATCAACGGCAGCAACGGCGCCACGGCGGCAAAGCCGGGCAGCCGGGACGGAAGAGCGTTCACCAGAATCAGGATCAGGACCAAACTCACCGGCAACAGTTGCCGGATCATTTGGTTGATCCGCTGCAGCAAAGACCCCTTCACCGCTCGCGTCCCTCGGAGGGCGGGTCCGACGGCATGATCCCGGCCAGGCCGTAATCGACCACCGTGACATATTCAAGCTGATAGCGATGCACGAACGGCTCGACCCTGACGATGCCGTCTTGCACCGATGAGACGACGCCGATCGGCACGCCGGGCGGAAAGGCGCCGCCATGTCCCGAACTCACCACCCGGTCACCCGGTGCGGCATTGCTGTTCGGCGACAAATAATTGAGACGCGGCCGATCGCTGTTGTCGCCGGTCAAAATCGCCTTGGCCCGAGAACTCTCGAGAAGCACGGGAATATGGCTGTTGATGTCGGTCAGCAACAGGACGCGGGACGACCGTTGGCCGACTTCCGCGATACGTCCGATTAGAAACTCTCCGGCGATCACCGCCTGGCCTTTGCGGATTCCCTCGCGGGCCCCCGAATTGACCAGCATGGAATGGACGAAGGCGCCCCCGGTATCACCGACCACGCGCGCGGTGACAAATGAGGGATCGGGATCGGGAACGAAATTGAGCTGACCGCGCAAGGACCGGTTTTCATTGTCGAGTTGGCGCGCCAACGTCTGCCAATGCATGAGATTGGCGTTTTCCTCGCGCAGACGGACATTTTCCGCCCGAAGCGTCGCCAGTTCGCGGACCCCGCTGACCACGTCGGCAATGGTCCCGGCCGGACGCGACATGACGTCGAGAATCGGAACCACCGTATCGCTGATGGCCAAGCGCATCCGCTCGACCAAAACCGTATCGGCCTTGCCCAGCAACATCAGTCCGAAAGAGGCGATCGCCAGCGCCAGAAAGGTAAACCGTTGGGCAAGCTGCCGCAGCGTCGCCAGACGTCCCAGCGCTCCCGAATGCTGCTTCACACCCTACCTCCTCCGATGCCCCAGGGGGCAACGGTCAGTACATGCTGGTCAGGACGTTCTTCAATTTTGGCATCTCTTCCAAGGCGCGGCCCGTGCCCAAGGCCACACAGGACAGCGGATCATCGGCGATCGACACCGGCAGACCCGTGGCGTGGCGAAGCACGAAATCGAGGTTGGACAGCAACGCCCCACCGCCGGTCAACACGATTCCCTTATCGACGATATCGGCCGCCAATTCCGGCGCCGTATGTTCCAGCGCCACCTTGACCGCCTCGATGATGGCGCCAACCGGTTCGGCCAGGCTTTCGGCGATCTGCCGCTCCGAGATGATCAATTCCTTCGGCACACCGTTCATCAGGTCGCGCCCCTTGATCTCCATCGTCCGGCCTTCGCCGTCTTCCGGCGGGCAGGCGGAACCGATTTCCTTCTTGATGCGCTCGGCCGAGCCTTCGCCGACCAGCAGATTATGGTTGCGCCGGATATAGGCGATGATCGCCTCGTCCATCTTGTCGCCGCCGACGCGCACGCTGCGCGAATAGACGATGCCGCCCAAAGACAACACCGCGACCTCGGTGGTGCCACCACCGATATCGACCACCATCGAACCGGTCGGCTCGGTCACCGGCAGACCGGCGCCGATCGCCGCCGCCATCGGCTCCTCGATCAGGAACACGCGACGCGCGCCGGCGCTTTCCGCCGATTCCTGAATGGCTCGACGCTCCACCGCGGTCGATCCCGAGGGAACGCAAACGATAACCAACGGACTGGCGAAGCTGCGGCGGTTATGCACCTTGCGGATGAAATGCTTGATCATCTCTTCGGCGACTTCGAAGTCGGCGATCACGCCGTCACGCAAAGGACGAATGGCTTGAATATAGCCGGGCGTCCGGCCCAGCATCATCTTGGCTTCGTCACCGACGGCCAGGACTTTCTTCTTGCCTTTTTCCTCAGCAATGGCCACCACCGATGGCTCATTGAGGACGATGCCACGTCCTTTCACATAGACCAGCGTATTGGCGGTCCCCAGATCGATCGCCATGTCTGCGGACATCCACCCAGTCACTCTGGAAAACATCATGCCTCACTCAATACCGTGCGTTTGCGTTGCAACAATGCCGGAGGTTACCCCCCGGCATCGCGTTCCTTTGGGCCAGTGTCATGGCGGTAAAGGGTGATACCCGGCATCATGTTTGCACCACAACACTTTTCGTCACGACCACAAATCTTTTCGACTCTTCGGCGCGGAGCCACTCTTTGACCCCTCGCCGCGCCAGTCGCTCCCGCGGCGCATTTATATCAGGACGGAAGCGCTTCCGGAGCGGTTTTTTCCCGTTTCACCAACAATTTATTCAAGGCGTTGACATAGGCCCGAGCGGAGGCCACCAAGGTATCGGTATCGGCGCCCTGCCCGCTCACCGTCTTGCCCTCTTCTTCCAGTCGCACCGTCACCTCGGCCTGCGCATCCGTGCCTTGCGTCACCGCATGGACTTGGAACAATTGCAGGCGCGCGTCATGCGGAAACAGCTGACGGATGGCATTGAAGGTGGCGTCCACCGGACCGTCGCCGGTCGCCCGGACACGGGCCGGCGCCCCATCGACGTCCAATTCCAGATCGGCATAAGGCGGTTGCTTCGAGCCACACACGATTTCCAACGACAAAAACCGGATGCGCTGGGCTGTTCCGACACCGGCATCGCCCAACAGGGCCTGAACATCTTCGTCAAATACGTCCTTTTTACGGTCGGCAAGATCCTTAAACCGACGAAACGCGTCTTCGACGGCATTTTCGCCCAGCGCGTAGCCCAGGGCCGTCAGTTTGGCCTTGAAGGCGGCCCGGCCCGAATGCTTGCCGAGCACCAGGGTCGATTGGGTGAGACCGACCGATTCGGGCGTCATGATCTCATAGGTCTGGGCATTCTTCAGCATGCCGTCTTGATGAATGCCGGATTCATGGGCAAAGGCGTTCTTGCCGACAATCGCCTTGTTCGGCTGCACCGAAATTCCGGTGATCGTCGAGACCAGCCGCGAGGCCCGGGTAATCAATTCGGTCTTGACGCCCGCCCGATAGGGCAAGCGGTCGGGCCGCGTTTTCAGGCCCATGACGATTTCTTCGAGCGCCGCATTGCCCGCTCGCTCGCCCAGGCCGTTGATGGTGCATTCGACCTGACGCGCGCCGGCCCGCACGGCCGCCAGGGAGTTGGCCACAGCCAGCCCCAAATCGTTGTGGCAATGGACCGATAGGATCGCCTTGTCGATGTTCGGCACGCGCGTCACCAACATGGCGATCAGAGCGGCATATTCGTCCGGCACCGCATAGCCGACGGTGTCGGGAATATTGATGGTTCGCGCCCCGGCATCGATCGCCGCCTCGACGCACCGGCAGAGGAAGTCATGTTCGGTGCGCGAGCCATCCTCGGCCGACCATTCCACGTCATCGGTCAGCCGGCGCGCCAGCGTCACGCTGTCGGTCACCGCTTCCAGCACCCGCTCCGGCGTCATCTGCAATTTGAATTTCATATGCAGCGGCGACGTGGAAATGAAGGTGTGGATACGCTTCAAGGGCGCCGGACGTATCGCCTCGGCGCAGCGCTCGATATCGGCTTTGGTGGCGCGCGCCAGTCCACACACCGTCGAGCGGGTCACCACCTGGGCGATCTTATGGACAGCTTCGAAATCGCCATTCGAGGCGATCGGAAAGCCGGCCTCGATCACATCGACGCCCATCTCCTCGAGCAGCAACGCCACCGCCAGCTTTTCTTCGAGATTCATCGAAGCGCCGGGCGATTGTTCGCCATCCCGCAACGTGGTGTCAAAAATTACGATTTGGTCCATCTGCCTGCTCATCGATGGGATCCGCGATAGATCATCTCAGCATAAATTCGGTGGCCCAGCGCGACGCCCGGAACGGGGCTTCACGCCTCTTGTCTTTGCCCGCCGTGGCAACGTCGGGACGCAAATTCTCGATGGACGGGCAAATGAGGGTGCTAACATGAGGAACCACGATACGGGAGGAGGGTGCGATTGCATTCCGACCGACGTCCGACCATCCCTCTTGTCCGCCCACGCTCTCGACTGGCATTGCCAGGAATGGCGGCCAGCCATCCCTTACGATCAATAGGAAGGATGGAAGAATAATTGTCAATACGGTTCATAGCCCTTTTTCTCCAATCAATGGAGGCGACCGCATTTTCAAACCTGTCCGACGAGTGGCGTCCTTAAAGATAAATCGATTAAATCGATTTATTCGCCACATTTTATTCGTTTCTATCGATCTGCATCCCGATCTAGGCTGCCCTGACATTGCCTCCGGCAACGTCACAAACGGATTTAAAAAATCCAAAATGCGAATGGAGCTGACATGGAAAACGATAGCAAATGCCCGGTGACCGGCGGGTCTCACAAGCGCGCGGCGGTGGGGCCCAAGTCGAATCAGGAGTGGTGGCCCAATCAGCTGAACCTGAAGATTCTCAACCAAAACTCTCCCCTGTCCGATCCCATGGGCGAAGCATTCGACTACGCCCTTGAGTTCAAGAGCCTCGACCTGGATGCCGTCATCAAGGACCTTCATGCCTTGATGACGGATTCGCAGGATTGGTGGCCCGCCGACTTTGGCCACTATGGACCGTTGTTCGTCCGGATGGCGTGGCACAGCGCAGGCACCTATCGCGTCGGCGACGGCCGCGGCGGCGCCGGCTCCGGCACGCAACGCTTTGCGCCGCTCAATAGCTGGCCGGACAATGTGAACCTCGACAAGGCGCGCCGTTTGCTCTGGCCGATCAAGCAGAAATACGGCCGG
>Ga0209415_10006202_pt1 | contig 21363 bp, 20 predicted proteins | sample PeaSoiSIISIP2007_FD_187696 | JGI IMG/M metagenome (GOLD analysis project Ga0209415, IMG submission 187696) | Peat soil microbial communities from Weissenstadt, Germany - SII-SIP-2007 (SPAdes) (version 2) | ecosystem: Environmental > Terrestrial > Soil > Wetlands > Peat | place: Germany... | reverse complement strand
GACCCCGAGGCCTACGACCGCTTCTACAACATCTTCGCGAACCCGATGCTGTGGTTCATCCAGCACTACCTGTGGGACCTGTCCAACGCGCCGGACATCAGGCGCGAGGAGATCGAGGCGTTCGAGTTCGGCTACAACGTCGTCAACGAAGACCTCGCGCGCGCCGTCGTGGAGGAGCTGCAGGGCACGAGCGAACCGGTGGTCATGGTCCACGACTACCACCTCTACACGCTGCCGGACCTCGTGCGCCGGGAGCGCCCCGACGTCTTCCTGCATCACTTCATCCACATCCCCTGGACGCAGGCCGACGCCTGGCGCGTGCTGCCCTCGCGCATCCGCGAGGAGATCTTCGCGGGGCTGCTCGCGAACGACATCGTGGGCTTCCACACGCGCTCCTACCGGCACAACTTCCTGCAGTGCTGCCGCGACCTGATGGATCTCGAGGTCGACTTCGAGCTGGGCGTGGTGCACTTCGGCGAGCGCGAGGTGTGGGTGCGCGCCTACCCGCTCCCGATCGACCACCGCGCGACCCGCCAGATAGCCCAGCGTCAGCGGGTGCACGAATTCGAGGAGCAGCTGCTGCGTAGGCGGCGCGATCACCTGATCCTGCGCGTTGACCGCGCCGACCTCTCCAAGAACGTGCTGCGCGGGTTCTCTGCGTTCGACCTGTTCCTCGAGGACCACCCCGAGTTCACCGAGCGGGTGACGTTCATCGCGCAGCTGATGCCCTCCCGCACGGACGTGCCCCAGTACGCCGAGTACCTCGAGCGCATCGAGGCGCTCGTGGCCGTCGTCAACCACCGCCACGGCACGCCCGACTGGATGCCGATCCAGCTCAAGCTGCGCGACGACATCGACGAGGCGATGGCGGCGTACAAGCACTACGACGTGCTGCTCGTCAACGCGATGTTCGACGGCATGAACCTGGTCGCCAAGGAGGGGCCGATCGTCAACGAGCGCGAGGGCGTGTCGATCCTCTCGGAGAACACCGGCGCCCACGAGGAGCTCGGCGACTACGCCCTGTCGGTCAACCCGTTCGACATCCAGGAGCTCGCCAACTCGATCTACGCGGCGCTCACCATGGACCCGCGCGAGCGTCGCCGGCGCGCCGAGGGCCTGGCCCAGATCGTCACCTCGCGCGACCCTGGCGACTGGATCGACGAGCAGCTCGCCGACATCAGGGCCAAGGGGCAGTAGCGCCTGACCCGCTAGTCTTTCCCGAGCGATTCGCATGTCCCTGCCCGCAGTCACATATGACCTCGTGCTGATCCTCGACCCGCAGGCCGACGAGGCCGCGCGCGCCAAGGTCGTCGCCGACACGCGCGCCACGATCGAGGCGCAGGGCGAGCTGCTGCGCCACGACGACTGGGGCGAGCGTCCGCTGGCCTACCCGATAGAGCGCCGCGCGACCGGCGAGTACCACCTGCTCCAGTTCCACCCCGGCAGCGTCGAGCTGCTGAACGGCCTCGAGCGCACGCTGCACATCACCGACGACGTGCTGCGCTTCCGCATCGTCAAGCTGCGGCCGGGCGTCCCCGAGGCCCCCGACATGGGCACAGCCGCGCCGGCAGCGCGGCGCCCGGACGGCGCGGCCGAGCCTGCCACCGAGGGCGTCGAGGCTCCCGAGCAGGCGCCCGCCGACCTGGCGGCAGAGCCGGCCTGAGCGGCGAGGGCGGCCCGCCGGGCGCGCGGCCGTTCAAGGAGATCGCCAGGGGGGATAAGATCGGCGGATGAGCTGGGCCGAAGCCGAGGACATGCAGGACCGAGCGGCCAAGAGGACGGACGTGCTCCGCGCCTCTCCGCCGATGTTCGAGTCGCGCGTGCTGGACTCGCTCTCGCGCGTGCACCCGGTGGTGCCCGTGATGATCTTCCTGCCCGCGATCGTGGCGCTGCTCGCGTGGAGCCTCTCGCAGGTGAGCTTGCTGGTGACGCTCGGCCTGACGGCCGGCGGCTATGCGCTGTGGACGCTGTTCGAGTACTGGCTGCACCGCCTGATCTTCCACTTCGAGCCCGAGCACGGGATCGGCGCGCGCATGCACTGGATCATCCACGGCGTCCACCACGACCACCCCAACGACCCGCTGCGCCTGGTGATGCCCCCCGCCGTTAGCATCCCCCTCGGCGCAATCGTGTTCGGCGTGCTCTACGTGGCGTTCGGCTCCCGTTACGCGCCCGCACTGGGCGCCGGGTTCTTCGCGGGCTACCTGATCTACGACATGACGCACTACTACCTGCACCACTTCCGCCCGCGCGGGCCGCTCGGCCGGATGCTGCGCGAGCGCCACATGCGCCACCACTTCCAGGACGACACGCGTGGCTTCGGGATCAGCGCGCCCTACTGGGACGAGGTCTTCCGCACGTCCCCGCGCGCCAAGCGAACCCCGCAATGAGCGGCCTTGCCGGCGTGCGCGTGCGAGACCGCGCCCGGCCGTCGCTCTAGACTCGGTTCGTGCGCAGCAGCTGAGGCCCCCCGGGTCGCAGACCGACGAGGAATGAGCTGAAAGGAAGAGAAGCCGTGGCCGCCACCAACATCAACAGGGTCGTGCTGACCGGAAACCTGACCGCCGACCCGGAGCTGCGTTCGCTGCCAAGCGGCAACTCCGTGTGCAAGCTGCGCGTCGCGTGCAACACGCGCCGCAAGAACCCGAGCAGCGGCGAATGGGAGGACAAGCCCAACTACTTCAACGTCACCGTGTGGGGCGCGCAGGGCGAGAACGCGGCGCGCTATCTCCACAAGGGCCGGCCGGTGGCGATCGACGGGCGCCTGGAGTGGCGCGAGTGGGAGACGCAGGAGGGCGCCAAACGCCAGGACATCGATATCATTGCCGACTCGGTGCAGTTCCTGGGCTCGCGCGACGACGCCTCCGGAGGAGGCGGCTTTGCCGGCAACGGAGCCTCCAAGGGCGGCGAGACCCCCGTTGACGAAGGGGACTTCCAGCCCGCACCGGTCGCCGGCGGGACCGGCGACGACGACATTCCGTTCTAGCCAGCACAGCGAGGTCTTTCTTGTATTCCACCGCACCCATGTCCGAGCACGGCCCGAGCACCGGCGGCGAGCGCTGATGGCCAAGGCACGCGGTCGCGGCAAGCCGGTGCGCCGTCGCGACAAGAAGGGCGGTCCCGGCAGCGGGCGGCGCAAGCCCTGCCAGCACTGCCGCGACAAGATCGACCAGGTCGACTACAAGGACGTGGCCTCGCTGCGCAAGTTCATCTCCGAGAAGGGGAAGATCCGCTCGCGGCGGATCACCGGCTCCTGCCGCCGCCACCAGGTGCAGATCGCGCGCGCCGTCAAGCGCGCGCGCGAGCTGGCGCTGCTGCCCTACGTCAACGAGGGCGGCCGCGACGACAGCCCGCGCCGCGACCGCGGCGACCGGGAACGCTAGCGGTGCCCGAAGCGATCCTCCTCAAGGACGTCGAGACGCTCGGCGAGCAGGGCAGCGTGGTCGACGTGTCCAAGGGCTACCTGCGCAACTACCTGATCCCGCGCAAGCTCGCCCAGCCCGCCACGCAGGGAGCGATCGAAACGATCCGCCAGCGGCAGGCGGCCGCCGAGCGCGCGGCCGTGGAAGCCGTGGAGAAGGCGCAGGAGAACGTCAACCTGCTCAATCGCACGGTGCTCACGATCCCCCAGCAGGCGGGCGCCGACGGCCGCCTGTTCGGCTCGGTCACCGCCCAGGACATCGCCACCGCGGTCCGTGAAGCGCGCGGCCTGCGGATCGACAAACGCAACGTGCACCTGCCCGAGCCGATCAAGAACGTGGGCACCTACATGGTCGTGGTCGAGGTGGTTGACGGCGCGACCGCCACGATCAAGACGATGGTGGTCGCCAAGAAATAGGCGCTCCGCTCGTCGAGCCGCTCGCGCGCCGGCCGCTGCCGCGGCGGGCAAGTGATCGTTTCGCGAGCTCCGCTTGGCCGAGGTGCTCGCTTGGCGGTCGCAGCGCGGGCTAGAGCGCTGCCGGTTCGTCCCCGCGCTGTGCGAACATGTGTTCGTGAAAGGCGTCCCACCTTTTCCTACCGCGATTTGCGGGAACCCTCTCCTGGCGCGCCGGCGCGCCGCCTAAACTCGCCGCACAGATGAGCGCCGTCTCGATAGCAAATGGCGCGCCGCGCCCGCCGGTGGGCGCTGTGACGCCGCCGCACAACCTCGACGCGGAGCGCTCCGTGCTCGGCGCGATCCTGCTCTCGGACCGGTCGCTGTATGCGCTCGTGATCGAAGAGGGCCTGCTCGCCGAGGACTTCTACCGCGAGCGCCACGGGATGATCTACGAGGCGATGCTCTCCCTCTACAACGAGAGCGAGCCGGTGGACGTGCTCACGGTCACCGACCGGCTGCGCCAGATGGGCAAGCTGGAGGAGGTCGGCGGCCAGGCGACCGTGGACGAACTCACGGGCGTCGTGCCGGCGGCCGGCCACGCGCGCCGCTACGCGCAGATCGTGCGCGAGAACGCGCTGCTGCGGCGGCTGCTGCGGGCCTCCTACGAGATCCAGGAGAGCGTGCTCGGCCACCAGGGCCCGCCGCGCGAGCTCGTGGAGGCGGCCGAGAAGGCGATGCTCGAGGTCGCGCGCGACGACCGCCAGCAGGACTTTCGCTCGATCGAGGAGGTGCTCCACGAGGAGCTCGACAAGCTCCACCGGCTGTCGCTGGAGAAGACCTCGCTGACGGGTACGCCGTCCGGCTTCAAGGACCTCGACGAGATCACCGGCGGCTTCCAGGCGGGCAACTTGATCATCATCGCCGCGCGCCCCGCGATGGGCAAGAGCGCGCTGGTCTGCAACATCGCCGAGAACGCTGCCGTCGAGCACGGCAGGCCGGTGGCGCTGTTCTCGCTGGAGATGGCCGAGGCCGAGCTGGCCCAGCGGTTTGTCGCCTCGCGGGCGCGGATCAAGGGCGAGGAGCTGCGCAAGGGGAGGGTCGCCGAGCAGCGCTGGCCGAAGATCCTCGACGCCAGCCAGCGCCTGGCCAGGGCGCCGCTGTGGGTGGACGACTCAAGCGACGTGGGCCTGCTCGAGATCCGCGCCAAGGCGCGCAGGCTCCACAGCCAGTGCGACGGCGGCCTCGGGCTGATCATCATCGACTACCTGCAGCTGATGCGCACCGAAAGCCGCTACGAGAACCGCGTGACCGCGGTCGGCGAACTGAGCCGCGGGCTGAAGATCCTCGCGCGCGAGCTCGGCGTGCCGGTGATCGCGCTCTCGCAGCTGAGCCGCGCGGTCGAGCAGCGCTCGCCGAAGAAGCCGATGCTCTCGGACCTGCGCGAGAGCGGCAACCTCGAGCAGGACGCCGACCTGGTCATGTTCATCTACCGGGACGAGTACTACGAGGCCGACTCCGAGCGGCCGGGAGAGGCCGACCTGATCATCGCCAAGCACCGCAACGGCGCCACCGGCGAAGTCACGCTCACCTTCCAGAAGGAGTACCCGAAGTTCATGAACTACGCCGGCGAACGCTACGCGCGGTGAGCGCAGAGGTCCCCACGCCCGGCGCGGGCGAGCTCGAGCTCCCGATCGAGGTCCGCGCGCGACGCCTGACGGGGGGCGGCGCGTGCCCGCTCGGACGCTGCGACGGCAGCGGCTTTCTCGTGGACGAGGCGACGAACACGGCCTCCGACTGCGAGTGCCGCGCGGCGCGCATCGCCTCGGCGCGCACGCGCAGCCTCGCCGGGCGCATTCCGCGGCGCTACGCGGGCGTGTCCTTCGAGCGCCCGCCGGTGAGCGACATCGCGCGGACCGCTCCCGACCAGATCCGCGCCGTGCGCCGCTACGTCGGGGCGATCGAGCGCAACCTCGACAGCGGCCGCGGCCTGTGGATTCAGGGCGACGTGGGCACCGGCAAGACCACGCTGGCGATGCTCATCTCCAAAGCGGCGCTCGACGCGGGGCGCTCGGTGGCGATCTACTCGCTACCGCGCCTGCTGAACCTGCTGCGCGAGTCGATGGACTCCGAGGGCGGCAAGCTCGACTTCATCGACCGCCTCACGGCCGTCGACCTGCTGCACGTCGACGACCTCGGCGCCGAGCACCAGACCGACTGGGTGCTCGAGCAGCTCTACTCGATCGTCAACGCCCGCTACGAGTCCGAGCGCGCGATCGTGGCCACGACAAACCTGATGCCCGACGAGCTCTCCGAGCGCCTCGGCGCGCGCACTGTCTCGAGGCTGGTGGAGATCTGCGGCGATCTGATTCCGCTGTTCGGCGAGGACAAGCGGCGCGAGTTCCGCGCAGAGCCGAGCGAGCTCGCGCGCGACGGCGGCTGAGCGCGCCGTCCTAGACTGCACACGGCATGCCAGGCATCGTGATAGTTGGCGCCCAGTGGGGCGACGAGGGCAAGGGCAAGATCACCGATCTGCTCGCCGAGTACGGCGACGCCGTCGTGCGCTTCCAGGGAGGCAACAACGCCGGCCACACGATCGTGCGCGGCAAGGAGCAGTGGAAGCTGCACCTGATCCCCTCGGGCATCCTCTACCCGGGCAAGCGCTGCGTGATCGGCAACGGCGTTGTGATCGACCCGAAGGTGCTGATCGACGAGCTCGACGCCCTGCGAGCCCGCCGGGTGGATGTCAGCGGCCTGCGCATCTCCGCCAACGCCCACCTGATCATGCCCTACCACCTGCTGCTGGACTCCGCCGGCGAGGCGAGGCTGGGGAGCCTGCAGATCGGGACCACGCGCCGCGGGATCGGCCCCTGCTACGCCGACAAGGCGGCGCGCCTGGGCATCCGCGTGCAGGACCTGCTCGACGAGAAGATCCTCAAGAAGAAGATCGTGGCCGCGATGGAGCCCAAGCGGCTCTCGCTGCGGCCCTTCGAGAAGGACCCGGCCCTCGACCTGCGCACGATGACCGAGGAATACCTGACGTTCGGACATCGCCTGGAGCAGCACATCGCCGACACCTCCAAGCTGATGTGGGAGATGCTCGACGCGGGCAAGAAGGTGATCCTCGAGGGTGCGCAGGGCGCGATGCTCGACATCGACCACGGCACCTATCCGTTCGTCACCTCCTCCAACCCGCTCGCCGGCGCCGCCGCGGTTGGCACGGGCATCGGACCGAAGGCGATCGACGAAGTGTGGGGGATATCGAAGGCGTACACGACGCGCGTCGGCGCGGGACCGTTCCCGAGCGAGCTGGTCGAGCCCGACCCGACCGGGGAGCAGATCCGCCAGCGCGGCGGCGAGTTCGGGACCACCACCGGCCGCGCGCGCCGCACCGGCTGGCTCGATCTCGTGGCGCTCCGCTACGCCTCGAGGCTGAACACGCTGACCTCGCTGGTGATCACCAAGCTCGACGTGCTCTCCGGCTTTGACCGGATCGGCGTGTGCACGAGCTACCGCGGCGCCGACGGCGCGGAGTTCGAGGACTTCCCCTACCACCAGACCGTGCTGCACCACACCACCGCGGAGCTCACCGAGCTGCCCGGATGGAAGGAGGACCTCGGCGACTGCCGCACGCTCGCGGACCTGCCCGCCGCGGCGCGCGAGTACCTCGACTTCATCGCCGAGCACACCGGCGCGCCGGTGGCGATGGTCGGCGTGGGCCCTGGGCGCGAGCAGGTGATCTGGACCGACGCCGGGCGCAACACGCTGATCGCCAGCGGCTAGCATTCAGCACGGTCGCCTCGGGCCGCGAGCCCCGAGGGAGTCCCCACCAGCAGCGCGGTCCCGCCGGCTTCCCCGCCGGAAGGTTCTGTTCAGGGACTGCGTCTTGGAGTTCCGATCGAGCTTTTCTGAGCAGCTACGACCACGGGAGGCACCCGGGCATGAACACGACGAGCATCGCCGCAGGGGGCGGCATCGTCCGCTGGACGCGGTTCGTGGTCGCGCATCGCCGCAGCGTGCTTGCGATCTGGTTCGTTCTGCTGGCGCTGGGCGCCTGGGCGACGAGCGACCTCGGCAGGCTGCTCACCAACCGCTTCAGCGTGCCCGGCTCGGACGCCGAACGCGGGCTTGAAATCCTGCAATCGCGCTTCAACGAGCGCGGCGACGGCGCGTTTACGCTGGTCGTGCAGTCAAGCGGCGCAAAGCCCGACCTCGCGGGCGCCGAGGCCGCCGCGCAGCGCGCCGCCGGGGCGATCCCGCACGGCAAAGCGGGACCGCCGCGGGTGGCCGCGCCGGGCGTGGCCTACGTGCAGATAGCGACCCCGCTGCAGGCGGCCGACGCGAAAAACTACACCGACGGCATGCGCCGGGCGGTCGGCGCGATGGGGGGCGAGCGCACCTACCTGACGGGCTTTCCCGCGCTCGGCCACGACCTCGCGCCGGTGTACAGCCGCGACCTCGGCAAAGGCGAGACGATCGCGGTGCCGATCGCGATCCTGGTCTTGCTGTTCATGTTCGGCACGCTCGGCGCGGTGATCGTGCCGTTCGCGTTCGCGTTCGTCACGCTGCCCACCACGCTCGGCCTGGTCTGGGTGGTCGCCCACCTCGGGAACATGGCCGAATACGTCACCAACATCGTCACGCTGATCGGCCTGGCGATCGCGATCGACTACTCGATGCTGATCGTCTTCCGCTTTCGCGAGCAGCTCAACGAAGGCGAAGAGCCGCAGGCGGCGCTGGAGACGACGATGGCGAACGCCGGCCGCGCCACGTTCTTCTCGGGCCTGACCGTCGCGATCGGGCTCGCGCTGCTGCTGCTGATGCCGCTGCCGTTCATGCGCTCGATGGGCGCCGGCGCGGTGCTGATCCCGCTCGTCTCGATCGCCGCCTCGGCCACGTTCCTGCCGGCGTTCCTGTCCGTGCTCGGCACGGGCGTGAACCGCGTCCGCGTCGTGCCGCGCGGCCTGCTCGAACGCCGCGCGAGCGGCGCGCCGGGGATGTGGTCGCGGCTGGCGCACTCGATCATGCGCCACCCGGTCGCCTATCTCCTCGGCGCGGGCGGGCTGATGGTCGCGCTCGCGCTGCCCGCGCTGCAGCTGCACGTGACCGGCGGCGACAACCGCAGCACGCCGCGCGGCACCGAGGCCAGCGAAGGCCTCTACCTGCTCGAGCGGAGCATCGGCCCCGGGCCGCTCGCGCCCCAGCAGATCGTGGTCGACACCGGCCGGCCCGGCGGGGCGAGCTCCGCCGCCACGGTCGCCGCCGAGCTGCGCCTGATCGCCGCGCTGCGCGCTGACGGCCGCATCGAGGCAAGCTCGATCCAGGCGCCCGTGCTCAGCTCGGCAGCCGTCAACCGCCAAGCCGATCTGCTCGACCCCCAGGCCCAGGCGCTGCAGATACGGGCCTCGGGACGCACCGACGCGGGCACGGCGGAGGCGAAAGCGCTCGTGCACGCGATCCGCGAACGCTACATCCCCGCCGCCGGCTTCCCCCGCACCGACCGCGTGCTGCTGACCGGCGCGCCGGCGTTCGGCGTCGATTTCGTGAACAAGGCCTACGACGCGTTCCCATGGCTGGTCCTGGCCGTGCTGGTGATCACCTACTTCGTGCTGCTGCGCGCGTTCCGCTCGGTCGTCCTGCCGCTGAAGGCGGTCCTGCTGAACCTGCTCTCGGTCAGCGCCGCATACGGCGTGCTGGTGCTCGTCTTCCAGCACGGGTGGGGAAAGGCGCTCGGCTTCCACAGCTCGCCGCAGATCGAAGCGTGGATCCCGATCTTCCTGTTCGCCACGATCTTCGGGATCTCGATGGACTACGAGGTGTTCCTGCTCTCGCGGATGCGCGAGGAGTGGGACCGCCACCACGACAACGAGCGCGCCGTCGCCTACGGGTTGGAGCACACGGGGCGGATCATCACGGCCGCGGCGGTGATCATGATCGCGGCCTTCTCCGGGTTCATGGCCGGGAGCTTCGTCGGCCTGCAGGAGTTCGGCCTCGGGCTGGCGGCGGCGATCTTCCTCGACGCCACGGTCGTGCGCGCGCTGATGGTGCCCGCCGCGATGAAGCTGCTCGGCCGCTGGAACTGGTACCTGCCCGAACGCGTGCGCCGCGCGATGCGCCTGCGGCGCGCGCCCGCCGCGCCCCAGGCGGCGCGCTGAGCGCCACCCGCGGCGCGGGCACGAGAGCCGATCAGGAGCGCGGCGCGGCCTGCGTGTGTGCGGCGGCGAGCAGGTCCGTCAGGTCGGCGCGCATCCCCTCCAGCATGACGTCGAGGTCGGGCACCGTGTCCTGGTCGGCCACCACGCCGCAGAACGCCGTGCCGTCGTAGCTCACGATCGCCACCCCGACCGCGTGCTCGGCAGCGAGCGGCACGAGCGGGTGGATCTCCCGCAGCGGGCAGCCGAAGGAGTAGAGCGTCTGCTGCGGCCCGGGCACGTTGGTGACCGTGAGGTTGAACAGCCGCCTGGCGTAGAGGGCCTGCGCGACCGTCGCGTGGAACACCGGCGGGGCGAGGCCGGCGATCTCGATCACCGTGCTCGTGCCGGCGGCCTGGCGGCCCTCGGACTTCAGCTCCCGCGAGTTCGCAACCGTCTCGCGGTAGCGGCGGACCGCATCGACGTCCACGACGGGGAGGTCGACGAACAGCGAGGAGACCTTGTTGCCGAGCGCGAGGTGCTCTGAGGCCACGCGCACGTTCACCGGCACCATCGCCCGCAGCCCCTGGGGGGGAAGCTCCTCCCCGCGCGAGGCGAGCAGCGCCCGCATCCCGCCGGCTGTGATCGCGAGCGCCACGTCGTTGATCGTGCCGCCGAGCGCACGCTTGATCGCGCGCATGTCCGCCAGCGCCACGGGCACCACCTCGAAGCGCCGGTGCGTTCCGATCGGCTCGTTGAGGCTCGTGTGCGGCGCCGCGTGCAGCTCGTCGCGCACTAGCACCTCGAGCGCCGCGCGCGCGCTGCGCAGGGCCTCGCGGGGGTGCATCATGCCGTGTACGCCCATCTGCGCGGCATGGGTGACGGTCTCGCCGGGCAGCAGGCCCTCGGCCGCGCGCGCCATGCGCGCGACCGCCCCGTGGGCCTGCTCGGGTTCGAGCGCCGCGCTTTCGGGCCCGACGGCCCGCGCCGCGCCGGCGCGAGCCGGCCCGGTGATGCGCCCGCGCCCGCCGGCGCCCGTCCCGGCCTCCGCTTCGGAGTCGAGCAGCAGGTGCCCCACGTCGAGCGAGCCGACACCGTCGACCATGCAGTGGTGCGTCTTGGTGGCCAGCGCCCAGCGCCCGTCCGCGAGGCCCTCCACGAGCACCATCTCCCAAAGCGGGCGGCGGCGGTCGAGGCGCTGGGAGAAGAACGCCGAGGACCACTCCTGCAGCTCGCGCGCACCTCCCGGGGCGGGCAGGGCCGCGCGCGTTAGGTGCCTAGAGAGGTCGAACGCGTCATCGTCCTTCCACTGCGGCCAGGAGAGGCCGCCGGTGCGCGGTTCGGAGAGGTGCTGGCGGTAGCGCGGCAGCGCCCCCAAGCGGCTCTCCAGGTCCTCGCAGAACTGCTCGCGCGTGGGCTGCACGCCGTCCGCGCGGGGGTCGAACACCATCACAGCGCCGATGTGCATGTGGGCGCTGTCGTCGACCTGTTCGAGCTCCAGGAATGTCGCATCGAGGGGTGTGAGCGCCACGGCCATGTTCAACAAGCCAACGCTACGGACACCGGTGTGCGCCGTCATCTCGGATAGTCCACACACGGCAAGTGGAAACCACGGATCGGGCGGTGCCGAGCCGCACCGGCGGTTGCACCCCGAGCGGGAGCGCGCCGCTAGCCGCGGCGCTGCTCGCGGATCGTGCGCCGCGCAGCCGTGTCGGCGATCGCGGTGGCCAGCCAGATGATCACGGTGGCCTCCACGTAGGTGGCGGCGCCGTGCACGTGCAGGCCTTCGACGATGATCGCGACGATCACCAGCGCGATCACGGTCGAGAGCAGCGCCAGCAGGCCCACGAGCGGGACCGAGGGCTGGCGCAGGAGGATCCGCAGCGCCATGAACTGCACGCCGAGGTGGACCAGCCAGAACAGCAGCGTGGCCTCCACGAGCGCGGTAGCGTCGATCGAGAAGTTGCTCAGCACGGCCGAGCACAGCAGCAGCGCGACCGCGATCCCCGCCAGCGACGCTCCCAGCCTGATCCCCCACCTCCGGAGCACCCTGCGAGCATATCGGCGCCCGTCCGAGGAGGATCAGCGGCTCGGCAGCCGCAGTCGGTGGGAGCCGGCGATGCGCTCTGCCATCTGCTGATCCACCCCGACCTCCTCGGCGACGCGGGGCCAGCCCGCGACGACCTCGGTCACCTGCGCGAGGATCGCCTCGGCGCGGCCGCGGGCGAGACCGGCCACGCGGGCGACCGCGCGCAGGTCGGCGACGCTGAAGCCGTCACGCTTGCCGTCGATCGACATCTGGTGGCTGTCGAGCCACGGGTTGCCGGGCTTCCACGCCCAGATCACGTCGTAGGCGGGTGCCAGCGACCACCCGCCCTCGCGGTCCATCAGGAACGCCACGTTCTTGACGTGGTCATCCTGGTTGCGCGCGACCACGTTGAAGACCATGCGCCTGAACTGCTGCTCGGCGACGGGGGTACCGAGGCCGAGCCGGCGGATCAGCAGCATCAGTTGCTCGTAGCTGTAGGTGCCGGGCTCGTCGTAGCTGACGTGCTCGAGCGCTCCCACGGTCTGCATGTGCAGCTTGCCGGCGCCGTCGGGCCGGTCGAAGCGTCGCGTCATGAAATGGCGGCGGCCGTGCTCGTCGAGCAGCCGGCACTCGGTCATCTCGATGCCGGCCGCGGTGGCCATTCTCGAGTACGCGTACTCCACCGCTCCCCAGCCCTGCGGGTCGGTCAGCCCGTGGTCCCCTGCGCGCGCGACCCCGTCGAACTTCAGCAGCCAGTGCCGAAAGCCCTCGCCGACCTCGACCTGGCCCGAGCGCACCTGGCCGGTCGCGTCGTTGTAGGCGATGAACGCCTTCGGGCGCGCGCCGCCCGCAGAGCTGCCGATCGCGAGCATCGCCCTCATCGCCTCCTCGTCGGGGTTCCTGCTCAGCTCGGCCACGAACTCCGCGCGCTCGGCAAGCACCTCGCTGGCGAGACGCACGAGCGCGTCAACCTGGAGGTCAGCTGCGCCGGACACGTCCGGCTCGCGCGCCGGCTGGAACTCCAGCGCCCCCACGCCGCGGGTGCCCACGTAGCAGAGCCGTTGCACGACGTCGAAGCTCGACTGCTCGCGGCCCTGGGAGGCCAGCCAGGCGTTGACGAGCGCCGTGCCCCAGCGATCGGGCAGCGAATCCGCGAGCAGGCCGGGAAGGCCCCTGAACGCATCCTCCGGCAGGCCCGCAAAGGTGTAGGGCGCCGCGCGGAGGGGCATCTTGACCGGCGCGATCTCGATGCCGCTGCGGACAAATGCCGGGTCGTACTGGAAGGTCGCGTAGCGCGCGCCCGCCTCGATGGAGACCGCCGCGATGCGCGCCCCCCACAGCGTGACCGCCGCCACGGTCATCCGGGCTCGTCCCGCTCGTCACCCCACGTCCACGGCCGCTCGGCGGCCTCGACTGGCCTACCGCGCCGCCCGCCCGCGCGGCGGCGGATCTTGCGCTGCTCGCGTTCCAGCCGGGCGATCGGCAGGTCGATCGACTCGGGGACCGCCACGTCGAGGCCGCCCAGCAGTCCCAGCGTCCGCAGCAGCTTGATCATCGAGGTCATCTGCACCGACCGCCCACGCTCGGCGCGTTGCACGGTCGCCTGGCCGACTCCGGCCTCGGCCGCGAGCTCGGCCTGGGTCCAGTTGCGCTCGAGGCGGTGCCGCGTGAGCCTGCGGCCGAGCTCGGCCAGCACCGCCGCGTCGGTCATCAGCTCGTCGAGATGCATCAGTATTGATGTGTCATTGGCCTATATGATGATAATACATCGAATCTGATGCAGAGATTATCACACTCTGCGCAACCCCATCAATCATCTCTGATGTGTTACGGAATCAATGGCTCATAGTGCATCAATATTGATGCACCGGCTCCAGCGCCCGGCTGGCTCATGCGCAGCTCGCCGGCCCTGGTCGAGTGCCGCCGCCCACGAAGCAGGCGCGTCGCACCGTCTGCTTTTGCCGGAGGCGGTGGGTCGCTCAGCCGACCTCCTCGAGCAGGACCCTGGCTATCCTCTCGGCGGCCGCAGACGTCGCAGGGTGCGCGCGCATCGCCGTTAGGAAAGCCTCGCGGCCGACGCTCAGGAGGGTCGTCTCGCTCGTCGCGGTGACCGTGGCGGTGCGCCTGACGGGGTGAAGCAGCGCGATCTCACCGAAGCCGTCTCCCCTGTCGAGCCGCCTGATCTCGCGCTCGCCTTTAGTGACACGGGCTGACCCGTGCGTGATCGCGTAGTAGCCGTCCCCCTCCTCGCCCTCAGTGATGATCGCGGTGCCTGGGTGGACGCTCACGTAGTGTGCTTCGCGGGCGAGCGTCTCGAGCGCCGCAGCGGGGAGGGCTGAGAAGATCCCCATGTTGCGCAGCGTCCCCATCTCAACGACCGGGATTGAGGCCTCTGAGTCGATCCGGCGGATCCGCCGCGCGGCTGCGAGCACCGCGATCAGGGCGAAGCAGGCCATCCCAACGAAGGCTGCCTTGGCACCGCCAACAGCGATAAGTAGCGGAACGATCAACGCACTGAAGGCCATACCGAGGTCGCGCATCGACTCGATCAAGGCGAACGCGCAGACGATCACATCCAGGGGCGTGGAACGCTGTAGCAGCGTCTGGGCGGTGACACTCTGCACGGTGCGGGCAGCGCCCACGAGCGCCAGCAGCAGCACCGCGACGAGCACCGTCGAGGCCAATGCCAGTGCGCCGAGAGCCAGACCGCCGATGAGGGTGGCGGCAGCTAGAGGCATTGCGAGCCGACGGCCCGCGAACAGCACGGCTATGGTGGCGCCGAGCAGGCCGCCTGCGCCGAAGGCAGCGCTCAGGTAGCCCGCAGCACCTGGTCCGATTGCAAGGATCTGCACAGCGAGCACGACGACGAGCAAGTCGATCGCCCCCTCGATCGCAGCGGCTCCGGCGGGGAAGGCGATCAGCGCCCGGGTGTTCGGCCGGGAGAAGATAACCCGGGCGGCGGCGAGCAGATCGGAGAGACCGCCCTCTTCCTCTCCGGGCTCCTGAGCGTCGGCTCGCAGCGGACGCACGTGAGCCAGCAGGGGAGTGGAGAGACACAGCCCGGCGAGCGCCGTACAAGCGAGACCGGGTCCGTCAGCGCTGATCAGCACGCCCGCGAGCGCGGGGCCGACCAACGCTCCCACGCCCTCGCTCCAACTCGTGGCGACGTTGGCCGAGGTGAGCTCATCCGGGTGGCGTACAACGAGTGGCATCAGGACGTGGTGCAGAGGCCTGCCCACCCCGAGTGAGAGTGAGAATGCCATTGCGGCGAGGTACACGACGGACACGGGCGCACCCGCGAGAATCGCCACGCCACAGCACCCGAGCGTCGCCGTCGCGGCGGCATAGGCGCCGGCGAGCAGTCTGGCGACGCCGATGCGCGCCAGGCTGGCGCTGATCAGCGGGGCGAGGAGCATCGATGGGAGCAGCTGCAGGATCGCCACCAGGCCCGCCGCAGACGCGCCACCGCGAACGTACGCGTAGACGATCACGGCGAGCCACTCACCGAACTCGGCGACGGTCATCACCAGGTAGGCGAGCAGCAGCCGGGTCAGGGCGTGGTTGCGCGCAACCACCCCAATCACCCGACCGAATCGGCTCTCCACGACCGACACGCTACCTGCGGCAGTGGGGAGTGAGGCGCCCGCTCCGGACGAGAAGGCTCGGGCGAAACCGCGAAATCAGGCCCGAAAACAGGGCTAAGTGCTACACCAGTCCTATAGCGTATGGGCCGTCCGGGAATCGAACCCGGAACCTTGGGCTTAAGAGGCCCCTGCTCTGCCGGTTGAGCTAACGGCCCGCGAGGGCGCCGGCAGGCGGCCGGCTCGGGCGAGGATTCTAGCGGCCCGGCGGGTGCCGCCGGGGCAGCGCTATTTCTTGGGCGTGGTGGTCGTAGACGTCGAGGTCGGCACCGGCACGGCGGCCGTGACCACGTGCCCCGTGAACGTGCCGTTGGGTGCCTTCTTGACCACGTAGGTTTTGCCTTTGCTCGTGGTCGTGTAGGTCTTTTCGCCGTTCGGGTTGCTCTTGAATTCGGCCAGTTCTTTCTGCACGCGCACGCGCTGCGCGGGCGGCGCGAGGCTGACGGCCTTGGCCGCAGCGAGGTCGCCGATGCGCACGTTCTTGGCTTTGTAGGCGTACTCGGCGAGCGTCGCGTAGAGCGCCGCGCTGGTGGGACGCGCGGCGACCACGATCTGCAGGACCGAGACGGCCTGGGCGGGCTGGTTGAGGCCTTCTTCCCCGTACACCGCGACCATCAGCTGGGCGAGTTCGGCGTTGGGCTTGGGCGGGTTGAGCGCCACGTAAGAGTTCCACGCCTGAGCCGCCTGCTCGTAGAGTTCCCGGCCTTTGCTGGTGAGGCCGTTCTGGGTGTAGTTGCTCGATTCGTGGAGCAGGTTCTTGGTGAGGCCTTCCCAGGCGACGACGTTCGTGGGCTGCTGCTGGGTGAGCTTGCGGTACTTCTTGATCTGGCTCGCGAAGGTGGCGCCGTTGGCGCCTTCGTTTTCGCTGGCGGCGCTGAGGATGCCGCCACCACCGAAGCCGCCGCCGATGCCGAAGCCGACCAGGCCCACGCCCATCAGCAGCGCCAGGCCGATGTAGATCACGCGGACCGTGCGGCGACGGCCGCGTCCCCTGAGGTCGAACAGCATCCTCTAGAGCCTCGGGTCCACGTGGTCGATCATGTCCTGCACGGTCGCTACCGCCTGTTCGTCAGGATTCGGCGACGGGGTCCCCTCGGAGTCCTCGGCGCCCTCGCTGGTGCTGCCCACATCGTGCAGGTCGGCATCCGCTCTCCCGGCAAACGATGCCAACAGGATACTCGCCTCGTAGAGGATGTAGAGGGGAACCGTCTCCAGCAGCAGCGTGATCGCGTCGCCGGGCAGGAACGCCGCCACCGCCGCGCAGGCGACGATCGCGTAGCGGCGGTTCTTGCGCAGCTGCTTGGGCGTGACCAGCCCGGCGCGCGTGGCCCCCAGGATCACGACCGGCACCTGGAAGACGAGCCCCATCGCCAGCAGCACGGTGGCCGCAAAGCTGTAGAACTGGCTGGCCTGGACGAGCACGTTGAACTCGCTGGCGTTGAAGTTCACGAAGAAGCGAACGGCCGCGGGCAGCACGACGAAGTAGCCGAACAGCACCCCCGCGACGAACAGGAACGGCACCGCCATCAGCAGCGGCACGACCGCGCGGCGCTCGTGGGGCTTCAGCGCGGGGAGCATGAAGCCAAAGAGCTCGTACAGGATCAGCGGCAGCGCGAAGATCAGCGCGAAGTAGAACGCGACCTTGATCGTTGTCGTGAACGGCTCGCCCACGCCCAGCGTGACGGGGTTGTCTCCCTGCGGGTTGCGCGGGATCTTGCTGACGTCGGAGGACAGCTTGCTGACGAGCGGCGGCAGCGCAGCGCGCGCCGGCGCGGAGAGACCGCTGCCCGGTTTGGCGAGCACGAGCAGGGCGGCCTGGGTATCGCGGGCGACCTTCAGCACCCCCTGCTGGGCGAGCACCGCCTGCCCGACCGTGCCTTCGCCCCTGGCCACCTGTTTCTGGGTTTGGGTCTTCAGCGGCTTGTTGATGATGTCCAGCAGCGCGTGGTTCTGCCACAGGCAGAAGCCGAACGCGACCGCGAGCACCGCTCCGCTGATGATCAGGCGGGAGCGCAGCTCGTCGAGGTGGTCCACGAGGCTGAGCCGATCCTCGTGGCCGATCGTGCGGATCGCTCTCGCCATGTGCCCCTTGAAGCTACCACCGCGCTCGCGCTGGGGGCGCACCCGCGGGCGCCGTGGCCGCTCGCCGCGGGCGTCCGGCGACTGCGTGGAAACCACGTAAGCGCGGGCCGGCCAGACCGCCGATAGCCGGACTAAAGGCCCTCGCCTCGTTCGTCGATGACGAACCAAGAACGGGCAATGGACTCAGCTAACGACCCAAATATCCTTCCTGGCGAACAGCCGCCGCCGACCGAGCACAGGGACGTCGTCTACGGCGATCAGCGGCGTGCATCGAACCCGCCGAGCGCTCCCGACCAGCTGCACGTGTGCTTCCACTGCGCGGGCGAGCTCGTCTACCCGCTGGACTGGTCGGAGGAGGGTCCGCGCCACTGGCGGATCGTGCTGCGCTGCCCGGAGTGCGAGTCGCGCCGCGAGGGGGTCTTCGACCAGCCCGCCGTGGAACGCCTCGACGACGAGCTGGACCGCGGCTCGAGCGCGCTGCTCGGGGACCTGCGGCGCATGACGCACTCGAACATGTCCGAGGAAGTCGAGTTCTTCGTGCGTGCGCTCGACGCGGACCTGATCATCCCGAGCGACTTCTAGCCCGGCCGCAGCCGGCCGCGGCCCGTGCGCCGCTCAGCGGTAGCGCTCGACCACCGAGTCGGCGACCAGCTCCAGCAGCGCCGAGCGCCCCCCGGGCAGGATCGCCGGCAGCGCGGCCTTGGCCTCGGCGACGACCGCCAGGGCGCGCTCGCGCGCCTCGTCCAGCGCACCCGTAGCCGCGATGCGCTCGCACAGCGCCTCCGCCTGCTCGGGTCCACGCAGCGCCGCGAGGTCGAAAGCGGCGAGGTCGGGGTCGCGCTCGCGCGCGAGGATCAGCGGCAGCGTGACGGTGCCGTCGAGCAGGTCCGTGCCGCGCGACTTGCCGGTCCGCTCGACCGGGCCGGAGACGTCGAGCACGTCGTCGAGCATCTGGAAGGCGAGGCCGATGCCGCGCGCGAACGCGCCCAGCGCCTCGGCCAGCGCGCTCGAGCCCTTGGACGCGGTGAGCGCGCCGAGGCGGCAGGCGGCCTCGAACAGCGCGGCGGTCTTCAGCTCGCAGCGCCTCAGGTAGCGACCAACGGCCACGTGCGCGGCGTAGGCGTCCTCGCGCTGCAGCAGCTCGCCCGCCGCGAGCGCCGAGCTGGCCTCCGAGAGGGCACAGAGCTGGGCGGCGTCCCCGTTGCGCGCCAGCTCCGCGAAGGCCCTTGAGAACAGCAGGTCGCCCGTCGCGACCGCCACCCGCCGGCCGGCGGTGGCGGCGACCGTCGGGTGGCCGCGCCGCAGCTGCGCGCCGTCGATCAGGTCGTCGTGCACGAGCGTGGCCGAGTGCACGAGCTCGACCGCCACCGCGGCCCGCACGAGCCGCTCCTCCCCTTCGGGGTCCGCCGGAGGGCCGCCGGCGGACTCGGCTGCGAGCACCACGAGCAGCGGTCGCAGGCGCTTGCCCCCGGCCATGATCGTGGCGTTGGCGTGGGAGGCCAGCGGCTCCCCGGAGCGGGCGGTCACCCGCTCGAGGTGCAGCTCGGTGCGTGCCATCAGAGCTCGCAGGCGCACGCCGCCGCGGCGCATGATGGCCTCCATCCCGTCTGCCGCGCCGGTCGAGTCCCCGGCGGCGGTGCTGTGCAGTGTGCTCACCATGCCCCCGGCACCGTACCCGCATGGATCGCCACGATGCCTCCCGCCGTGAGCAGGTAGCTGATCTCGACCAGCCCCGCACGCTCCATCTCGGCCGCCAGCTCGGCCGGCCCCGGGAAGCGCTTGACCGAGCTCGGCAGGTATGCGTAGGCGTCCGCGATCGACGGCCGCGCCGTGCGGCCGCGAAGCCGTGCCAGCAGTCCCAGCGCCGCGCCCGCAAGGCGTCCCAGCACGGGCACCGCGCGGTCGAACCACAGCCCGTAGAAAAGGGACAGCGGCGGACGCGTGGGGCTGGTGATCTCGAGCACCACCACGCGGCCGCCCGGCCGAACGACCCTGGCCATCTCCGCCAAGCCGCGGCCGAGGTCCTCGAAGTTGCGTGCGCCGAACCCCACGGTGGCCGCGTCGAAGGACCCGTCCGCGTAGGGCAGCGCCAGCGCGTCGCCCCACTCGAAGACGACCGCCGGGCGGCTCCCGTTGCTCGCCGCCGCGGCCTTCGCGCGGGCCCGCTCCAGCATTCCCTCGGCGAAGTCGCTGCCGAGCACCTCCCCGCCCGGCTGCACGCGGCGAGCCAGCTCGAGCGCGAGATCGCCCGTGCCCGTGGCCACGTCCAGCACGCGGCTGCCCGGGCCGACGCGGGCCATGTCGGCCGCGCGGGCGCGCCAGCGGTGATGCAGACCGGCGGTCATCGCCGTGTTCATCAGGTCGTACACGCCCGCGATGCGGTCGAACATCGCACGCACCTGTCCCGCCTGCAGCCTGCCGGCCTGCCCCTCCCCGTGAAGCGGGGGTGCCCCACGCGGCGCGCCGGCTCCCTGACGGGCGGACACGGCCCGGCTACTTGAGCTGGGCGAGGAAGTTGACGATCGCTTCGAACTTCGCCGGCGGCAGGTTCTTGAACGACGGCATCGGCGCAGTCGGGTTCACGAGCGTTCGCGCGATCCCCTGGCGTGGCAGCCGCGCGGCGATGTGCGTCAGGTTGGGTCCCGGCCCGTTGTTCCCGTTGTCCCCGATCTTGTGGCACGCGAGGCAGCCCGATTGAGCCACGACCAGCTTGCCCGCTTCGTACTGCGCGAACGTCACGCCGCCCGCCTGCACCACGTGCGCGGGCGTGGTCATTTCGATCACGGTGGGCGAGCCGGCGTTGGCGCCCTCATAGGTGAGGAAGGCCATCGCCGCGATCACCGCGATCCCCGTGATCGTGGCGAGCGGCCGGCGCTCGGGCCGGCGCTCGGGGCCGCGGTCGTAGAAGGGCAGCAGGAACAGCAGGATCATCGCGATCGTCGGCACGCCGATCGTCGCCAGCGGCACGAGGCTGGGCGGCTTGATCACGCGCAGCACCTCGAACAGGAAGAAGAAGTACCACTCCGGGCGCGGCACGTAGGTGCCCGTCGTGGGGTTCGCCTTGGAGCCGAGCTCGGCCCCCAGCACCAGCGACATGGTGATGATGACGGCCATCACCACGCACGCCATGACGGCGTCCTTTGCGACCGCATACGGGAAGAACGGCTTGCCCTGCGACTTCAGGATCGCGTACTCGCGGAGGTACTCCTCCTTCTCGCGCTGGTTCATCGCGTGCCCTCCACGGCCAGCGCGGAGCACGCCTGCGTTCGAGCGGACACCAGCTCTAGACCTCCGCCTCGCGCAGCTCCGAGCGCTTCTCGGCCTTCTGCCAGGGCGGTGCGGTGGTGCCGAGCTTGGCGACCAGGTACAGGTGCGCGCCGATCAGCGCGATCAGCGCGCCGGGCACGAGCAGCATGTGGATCGCGTAGAAGCGCGACAGCGTGGTCGCGCCGAATTCCGACCCGCCGCGCAGGAAGTCGCTCAGGTAGGGGCCGAGCAGCGGGCCGGTGCCGTTGATGTTGACGCCCACGATCGTCGCCCAGTAGGCGCGCTGGTCGAACGGCAGCAGGTAGCCCGTGAAGGACATGGTCATCGTCAGGATCAGCAGCACCACGCCGATCACCCAGTTGAGCTCGCGCGGGTACTTGTAGGCGCCGAAGAAGAACG
>Ga0209415_10006201_pt1 | contig 21364 bp, 17 predicted proteins | sample PeaSoiSIISIP2007_FD_187696 | JGI IMG/M metagenome (GOLD analysis project Ga0209415, IMG submission 187696) | Peat soil microbial communities from Weissenstadt, Germany - SII-SIP-2007 (SPAdes) (version 2) | ecosystem: Environmental > Terrestrial > Soil > Wetlands > Peat | place: Germany... | reverse complement strand
GCCGTTGGAGCGGGCGGGGACATCGCCGCGGAGGGCGGCATATTCGTGGAAATTGTGGTGCATGACGGCCTGGCCCTGGGTGGCGTTGAGCATGCGGGTGCGGAGGCCGATCAGGCCGCGGGCGGGAATGGTGAATTCCAGGTGGACCTGTCCGGAGCGGTTGTCCATGCGGACGAGTTCACCGCGGCGATTTCCGACCAATTCCATCGCCCCGCCGAGATTTTTCTCCGGAACGTCGATGACGAGATATTCGATGGGCTCCAGGATATTTCCTTCGTCGTCTTTTTTGAGGATGGCGTGGGGCTTGCTGATGGACATTTCGTAACCCTCGCGGCGCATGTTTTCGATGAGGATGCCGAGATGGAGCAGGCCGCGGCCGGAGACTTTGAAGGCGTCCTTGACGGCGGTTTCCTCGACCTTGAGTGCGACGTTGCTTTCCAGTTCCTTGAAAAGGCGTTCGCGGAGATTTCGGCTGGTGACGTATTTGCCCTCCTTGCCGACGAACGGGGAGTCGTTGACGCTGAACATCATGGTGAGCGTGGGCGGTTCGATTTCGGTGGCGGCCAGCGGCTGGGGGTCGATTGGGTCGCAAATGGAATCGGCGATGTCGACGGTTTCCAGGCCGACCAGGGCAACGATGTCGCCAGCCTCGGCTTCCTCGACGTCCTTTCGGCCGAGGCCGTCGAAAACCTGGACTTGCTGAACCTTGGTTTTGATGCGTTCGCCGTCGCGCCGGACGACGGTGATCGGTTGGCCGGTGCGAATTCGGCCGTTGAAGATCCGGCCGACGCCGATGCGCCCGACGTAGTCGTTGTATAGAATGCTGCTGATTTGTATTTGGAGGGATTTGTCGGGATCGCCGTGCGGAGCGGGGATATATTTCAGAAGAGCTTCGAAGACGGGAAGGATGTCTGTGCCCTTCTGCTCGAGATGCCAGGAGGCGATGCCGGCGCGGCCGCTGGCGTAGAGGACGGGGAAATCGAGGGTTTCGTCATCGGCGCCAAGTTCGACAAACAGGTCGAAGACCTCGTCGAGAACCTGGTGGGCTCGGGCGTCCTGGCGGTCAATCTTGTTGATGACCACGATGGGGTGCAGCTCGTGCTGGAATGCCTTTTTGAGAACGAAGCGGGTCTGGGGCATGGGGCCTTCGGCGGCATCGACGAGGAGGAAAACGCCGTCGGCCATGCCGAGGACGCGCTCGACCTCACCGCCGAAATCGGCGTGGCCGGGGGTGTCGATCAGGTTGATCTTGGTGGTTATGCCCTCGGGGCCGGTGTAGTTGATGGCGACGTTCTTGGCCAGGATGGTGATCCCCCGCTCGCGCTCCAGGGGATTGGAATCGAGCAGGGTGTCCTGCTGGACCTGGCTGTCGCGGAAATTGCCGCTTTGGCGAAGCAAGGCGTCGACGAGCGTGGTCTTGCCATGATCGACATGGGCGATAATGGCGACATTGCGGATGTTGTTACGCACCTGATTCATTCTATGACTTTCGTTGCAAAATTGTTGTACCTGGGCATCCAACGCCGTCAAAAAACGCGTTTCCCTGCGGCTAAAAAGGGATTCGACAACCGGCGATTTCCCAATTAGAACGTCATTGCGGGATGGATAGGATACTGTCGCGGTTATAAGTACACAATCTCTTTACCCTTTGGGAGGCATTTATGAAGAAAGCGGCGGCATTATTAGCGCCAATCGCATTGGCGGCGGGCATTTGCGGAATGTTGAGGGCGGACGATTCGTCGCCGCCACCGGCCCCGTCGCAGGGGACGGATAGCATGCAGATCAAGGATGAGTATGTCTGGTTGGTCGAGCACCAGGCGGCGATCGACAACGACGCCGGGATGAGCGGAGTGCAAGCGGTGATCGAGGCCAAGGAGATGCTTGGAAAAGGGCAACCGGCGATCGATTTTTTTAACAAGGCATTGTACGACGCCAAGAGCCGGACGGTTCAGCGGCAGATTCGGTTGGCGCTGTTCGATCTGTACAAGGAACAGGGCCAGACCGACAAGGCGCTGGATCAGTTGCGGATGTTGATGATGGATCAGTGAATCGGCGGTGGTCAGGAACGCTTCAGGCGCCTATCACAAGACACGCCCCCACGGCAGCGCCATGGGCGTTCGGGGCGGATCAACTGAAATTGAAATGGGTTCTAGATGGGGCGGGGAGTGATGCGCGACAGGCCGCGGAGGGAGGCTTCGGTTTCGGATTTGAAGCGCCAGTGGCCGGGCCAGTCGCGATAGAGAACCTGGTGGAGTGCGCCGGCCGCCCCGCCGCTGACGAAAACTGTCGGCCGGATTCGGACGCCCCGGGATTTCAGAAGCGCCAGGCGGGCGCCGCTGGCTTTGGCAAGGGCGTCGATGATCGACATCAGCATGTCCTCGCGGGTCGTGGCAAGCGTGAGGTTGGTGAAGGAGGCTTGCTTTTGCTCGATGCTGGTGCGCTCGCCGGCGAGATAAGGCTCGAAAATAACCGTGGGATCCGGCTGGTGTTTTGACTTTCGGGCGAGATTGGCCAGCAGGCGATAGTAGTCATCGGTGGAAAGATCGCGGAAGAATTGGTCGCGGGCCCAGGTGATGGCGGAGCCGGCGGCGGCGAGGGTGCCGACGGACAGCCAGAGGCGGCCGATGCCCAGGGCGCGGGTGAGAAGATTTTCGTGCGGGCGCGGGTGGCGGGTGCAGAGGCATAGAACGTCGGTGGAGCCGCTGACGTTCAGGAGTTGTCCGGGGCGAGGATCGAAGAGCATGAGGGCGGCGCCGGTGTCGATCATGCCGGTCATGACCGGCGTGCCTTCGGTGACGCCGAAGCGGTGGGCGGCGGGGAGCGTGATGGAGCCGGGGATTCGATCGGCGGGGATGATTTGGGGAAGTTTTGCCGGTGAGACGCCGGCGGCTTGGCAGAGTTCCTCGCTCCAGGAGCCGAGCTTGAGGGTTTCGTAGAGGCCGGTGAACGAGGCGTTGGACGGATCGATCACGCGCTGGCCGGTGAATTGGCGATGGAGGAAAGTGTTGAGATGGCCGATGAGATCGGCGTTGCGGATGATTTGCGGCTCGTGTTTGGCGTACCAGGCGAGGGTGGTGATGCTGATGCCGCCGGGGAAGGGGCGGTTGCCGGCGATGTTGAGGAATCGTTGTTTGCCGACGCGGGCTTCGAGGTCGCGGGCGATTTGGATGCTGCGGCGATCCTGGTGGGTCACGATGGGCGTGAGGGGTTTGCCGGCGCGGTCCATGGCAATCCAAGCGGGGGCCATGACGGACAGGCCGATGGCATCGACCCGGCGCGCGGCCGGGCCGAGATCGGCAATGGCATGGGCGACGGCCTTCAAGACTTTGGCGGGATCGACTTCAACCTTCGGGCCATCGAAATGCGTGGGATAGGCGGCGCGGGCGAGGGAACCGATGATGCGGCCATCGCGAACGATGCCGGCTTTGACGGAGGAGGAACCGAGGTCGAGGCCAAGAATATTCATCGACGAGCATTGGTTATACTTCGCAGGCCGCGCGTCGCAAGCGACGCGGCTAAGCCATGAATTCTGATCGACGGCTGAAATACATTGAAGGTTTGCGCGGGATCGCGGTGCTGCTGGTGGTGCTGGATCACGTGTTCCGCTCGACGCTGGTGTTTTGGCCGTATGTCGGGTGGAAAGCGACGGTACGGGATGGGCTGAACTGGGTGAGCAACGGACGGGCGAGCCTGGCGTTTTTCATCGTGTTGTCGGGATACCTGCTGATGCGGCCAGTGCTGGAAAACGGTGGGAAGTTGCGCGGGGGTTTTGGGGGTTATATTGGCCGGCGAGCGGGGCGAATATTGCCGGGGTATTACGCGGCGTTTGCCGGGTCGATTCTGGGGATGCTTTGGTTGCCGGTAATGCAAACGCGGCTGAGCGTGGAATGGCAGGATGCGTTGCCGGTGGTCGGGCCAGGATCGGCGAAAATGATTCTTGCGCATCTTTTGCTGGTTCATAATTTTTCGTATCACTGGGCGTTCAAGGGCAATCCGCCGATCTGGACCGTGGCGACGCAAGGGCAGATTTACCTGCTGATGCCGCTGCTGCTGCTTCCGGTCTGGCGGAGGATCGGGATGACGGGCACGGTCGCCGTTGCGCTGGGGCTGGGGTTGGGAACGTTTCTGGCAACCGGGAAAGGCCACGCGGCGGCACCGTGGTTTTTGGGCCTGTTCGCCTTCGGAATGGCCGCGGCACAGCGCGAACGCACGCATCGCGGATACGAGCGGCAATTCTACGGATGGCTGGCGGCGATCCTCTTCGCGGCATACGCGGGCGTCACCCTGGCGTTCTCATTCGGATGTTACCGGTTCATCACCATCGACGGATGGGAAGGGGTCGGGGCACATTGGCTTTTCGATTGCTGGATCGGATTGGCGACGGCGTGCCTGCTTGTCTTCGCGTCGTCGGGAGCGAAACCCCTTTCCCCCACCGAAAGACCCTCACCCCAACCCTCTCCCGGAGTACCGGGAGAGGGGGAAGTTTCAAATGCGGCGTCCCGAAGCGACGAACATTGGCTGATGCGATTGCTGTCTCGGCCATGGCTGGTGGGCGTCGGGGCGATCTCGTACAGCGTCTATCTCATTCACGATCCGATGCTGGCGATGATGAAAATCGGGCTGGACCGTTGCGGGCTGGGCCAATTTGAGCAGTTTGGCTGCTACCTGATCGTGGGCGTGCCGATATTGCTGGGGGCCGGCTGGGTGTTCCATCAGTTGTTTGAAAAAGCGTTTCGAGAACGTACATTGGCGGATTGAGCACCCGTAGCTCAGTTGGACAGAGCAGTGGATTTCTAATCCACCGGTCGCAGGTTCGAATCCTGCCGGGTGCGATCGCTGGCGAAGGCGGGGGCGGTGGTCCAAGGGGACAGGCGGACAACGGCGTAGGATCACTTCACTCCGTATTTCATCGCCACTTGATCCAGATCGAGGATTGCCGATTGGATTGCATCCAAGTCACGCTTTATTTCGTCGGCAACTTTGTCGGCGTGCTCGTATGGTGACTGGTGTGCCCAAAAGTCGAAGAGCAGCCTCGCGGCTCCATCACCTCTTTTGCCCGTGTCCATGTGTGCATCTCTGCTGAGGGTGGATTCAGCACCAATCAATCGCATTTCTGACATCCGAAAATCTGCCGGACATTTCGACGTTTCGATCAAAGTCTCTTGCGATACCAACGCGTCTACCTCGGCCAACGGTGTCAGTTGCCCCGCCTGTTGTTCACTTGTCACGATTCGCTGAATCACTGTGATCTGATTCATCACGGCTTGACAGGCTTGAGTTGTTTCGGCGGGCACGACGTTTGACTGCGGTTGCTGGGCAGCCGCTTGGGCCGTCTGCGGCATTGACCGTCGGCTACCGAATACCGCGAGCGCGACCGTAATCACGCAGCCCGGCAAGACGATCCAACCAATAGATTTCCGTGTCATCGTTCATCCTCCATCGCCCCGTGTCGAGGGGTGAGGGTTAGGCGGCCTTCCGCTTGGGAGATTCCTTTTTGAATTCGTCGAGCGCTGGCCTTAGCTCCTCGGCCATGCGGGAAACCGTGCTGGTAAGCTCTTCGAAATACTCGATGAAATCCCAGAGATTGTTGACCGCCTCGGGCTCTTCGCGGCCGGCAATGAGCTGCTCGGCGTAGGCGGCGGCTTTCTTCATGTCCTGAACCGATCTGGTGATCGCAATTTCACGGGCGAGCGCGGCTTTAACGGTTGCCACGGCGTTGCAGACGCTGCGTTTTGGTGTGTTTGCCATCGTCGATCCTTCCGGTAAGAACCCCGTCCCTCCATCGGCATTCCACGAAGTCCACTTTAGCAGATTGGTTCACCCCGCATTATTCACCGCGAAGGCGCACAGCGCGAGCTATGCCCGCACCCAAAAGAGTTTTACCGCGAAGACGCGAAGGTCGCGAAGTTGCGCGAAGCGGAACGAAGCTGCGTGATCTCGAAAAATCTTGTCGCAAAAACAAGAAATTGCAGGATATCAACGAAGGTCGCGAAGTTGCGCGAAGTTAAATTAAATGTTGTTTTTTCTTCGCGCAACTTCGCGTCCTTCGCGCCTTCGCGGTAAAAAATCCGAGCTAGGCGGCCCTGGCGGCTTGCAGGGGCGCGACGGGGAAGCCGCGGGATTGGTCGCGGGGGATCAGCTTCATCAGATTGCGCATGCCATCGAGCTCTTCTTTCGACGCGAAGGCACGCTTGGGGACTATCAGGCCATTCGATTCGCTGGTGAAGAGAAGGAAGAGATGGCGGGTTTCTTCGCCTTTGACGAAAGCGGGCCATTGATAATCGTGGCGGCAGACGGTGTCAGAGAAAATGACGCCGGCGGCGGAAATGTCGACGGTCTGATGACGATGAAGATCGGGGCGATTGAGCCAGTGGCGCGGGAGGGAATTGGAATGGTTGTAGGCGGCCATCGAACTGACGTAGAGAAGGAGCATGAGCCAGATGGAATGGGGGAGGAGGGTTTGCCAAGTTAGGGTTTGGGCGTGGGAGGTGGGATTGTATTTGCGGTTGAACCAATGCTGGAAGATGAGCGCGGCGATGAGGAGGATGAAGGTCGAGAGCGAGATTGCCTGGCGGGCGGTGAGCCAGGGGAAACGGCGGGCGCGGAAGCTGGCGGGAAGGCTCAGGGCCAGCCAGGTGAATCCGAAGGCGACGATGGCGATCCACATATTGACCCAGGCCATTTGGCCGTCGGCGTCGCCGGCCTTTTGCCAGAGGAAGCGGGTGACGGCGTAATAGAGGCCGAAGACGAGGACGAGAACGACGATCTGCCAGGGGCTGTTGACGGGCCGGCGGGCGGCGGTGACGGCGTTGGTCAACTCGCGGTAATCGTCGAGCGTGTTCTGGTATTGGATGAGCATGGGGCAGATTGGGCCGGCGCGCGGCCTGTGAGTATGTTCGGCCAATGAATGAGGGGGCTTGAGAGGATTATTGGCAGTTGTCTGTCGCGCGCGTAGCCGGCGAAGAGCATTCGATCGAGACGGCGCGGGTCGGATGGATGGACAAGAGGATGATCGGTTGCGGTTTTCGAGCCGCCCGCAGGCGCTTACTCGAATATGACAGAGCGCCGCCGATGCGGGAGCCTCTGGCTTGCCCGCTCACGTTCGTAACGGCCGTCTGCGAGAAAGCAGCGGAGGAGTCGCCGCGTGCCGCGGCCATTGCAGCGGACTTTCGCGCTCAAGCGCGACGGGACCCGGCGATGAATCGCCGTGACCCCCTCAACCGTCACAAGGCAACCGCCGCTTGTCCGACCTCCCGCTCCCATTCGCACCGCCCCGTCTTGGGCATCCTCCAAAGGGGTTGGACAAGCGGGGCCGTGTTGGGACGGTTGAGTGTCACACGCCAGACGCCCATGCCTATCAGCGCCCCCGGGGGTGGAGATCGGGTTTCCTAATCCCATGCGATCTTGGGCTATCGAAGCTGTGCGCCGGGGGGGATCACGGACATAAGATGGTTGCGCACGTTGTCGGCGTCGGGGTGATCGCCGAGGGATTCGAGCAACGTGAGATAGTGCTTGCCGACGAGGTAATACGGGGTGGAGTAGACATAGGACGAACGTTCGGGCAGGGGCATCCGCGGCCAAACCCGGCTGTAGACCAGGGCGAGGCGTGGAAGCTCGTGCTGGGCGCGCAGGACCTTTTCGACGCGCTGCATGGCCTGGAGGACGATCGGGCCGGCGTTCAAGTCGTTGGTCAACACATCATCGAGCTCGGTCAGGGCCTGATCGGTTTGATTGATCTTGAGGAGCAGATCGGCCTGGCGGATGCGCACTGTGGCTTTGAGATCGGGACGCGAGGGAAAGAGCAGCGCGATGCGATCGAGGGCGGCGACTTGGGCGAGATTGGGCCGGGCGGCGACGGCGCGGGTGAGCGTCTGGCAGGCGAAGTCGGGATAGGGTCGAACGAGGAAGTCGTCAATGGCCTGGCTGAAGGCGTCGGTTTGTGCGGGGCTGAGTTGATTCTTTGCGGCGAGATCGGTCAGGGCGACCCAGGCGGGGCGATTTCCGGGCGAGAGTTGGATTTCGCGCATGTAGAGGTCGAACCTGCGCGGCGGCGGAAGCAAATCGGCCAGCGAGAGAAAGAGAGCGGAGGCCTGGCGGGTGGAGCGGTCGACGCTCTGGAGTGCGGCGAGGAGGGCAACGTCGGCATCGGTCAGAGGCTGCTGGGTTTGGGGATCGGTTATCTCGGCAGACCAGTAGAGATCTTCGGGGTATCGGCCCTGATTGAAATCCCAAACCGGTTGCCGATTGATTTGGTTGAGCAACCCGACCCAGGCGTGTGCGACACTGCCGGCCCCCCCGCCGCGGCTGTGGCAGATGCAGGCGGGAATTCCGAGGGACTTGGCGACACCCGTGGCGAAGTAGGCCTGCTCGATGCAGACGCCGCCGAATTGGAGGATGTTTTGCAGAGTGTAGGGGTGAGCGGCGATTTTCTTATCTCCGCCGGTGTAGAACGCGGAGTCGTCATAGTTGACGTCGAAATAGATCGAGCCGATCGAATAGTTATTGGCGTATCGGCGGGTGGCCCAGAGGATTTCATCATCGGAGATTTGCAGATCGACGACGTAGGTTTCGAGTTGCCAACAGAGCGATCCCTGGTCGAAACGGACGGGGATGCGGGGATGGGTGAAGTAGGCGAACAACTGTGCGGGTCGCTGCGGATCGAGCTGGGGCGGAGCGTGGTCGCCTTGCCGGGCGGGAGGTTTGTCCCAGACGACGGCCAGGGCGGTGGCGAGGTCGGGATAGTCGTCAAGGTTGGCGGCCTGGGAGTCGCGAAGCTGGCGGAGGATTTCGATGACTCGCTGGGGCGGGTCGCGGTCGCTGACGGCGGACATGAGGGTCGGCATCAGGTTTGGCTGGGCGGCCAGCCAGGCGAGGGTTTGCTTTTGATCGGGGGTGATTTGGCGCAGGGAACCGAAATAGCGGGCGAATTGGCGGCAAGCGGCAAGGGTGACGATTCGGGGCTGGTCCGCCGACGTCGGATTGGCCAGAGCGGCGGCGGCTTGGCGCTCCAAATCGGTCGCAAGGGCGGAAAGGCCATCGGAATCGATGGCGGCGATGGTTTGCTGAATTAGGGAACTGGACGCGGCCGGCAACGCGGCCAAAGCGGGGCGCCGAAGCATCAGAGCAAGCAGCAGCAACGTCGCAATTCGGCTTGATCGCCCCATCGTTGTTTTCTCCGGACGCAGGTGGATCATAACGGGCAGCCGGGCGGCGCGAAAGGTCGCGATTCAGCCGGGTTAAGAATACGCCTGTTGCCAGCGTGGCGGGGGATGGTGATAATAATAGGGGCGGGACTCACGGAGGATTTTCGATGCATCCACCAAACATTTCCGAGATGAAGTTTGAGGAGCTGATCGACCGGGAATGGGTGACGGCCAACGGGCTGGGAGGCTATGCCAGTTCCACGCTGTGCGGGCTGAACACTCGGAAATATCACGGGTTGCTGGTGGCGGCGATGTCGCCGCCGGTGCGGCGAATGGTGTTGCTGTCGCACGTAGAGGAGACGGTGTGGACGTCGCACGGGGAGTTTGCATTGGGGAACAACGAATATCCGGGGACGATTTTTCCGCGGGGGTTTCAATATTTGCGCGCGTTCAACGTGGAGCCGTTCCCGCGCTGGGCATATCAGGGCGACGGGTTTACGATCGAGAAATCGCTGCGGCTGCTGCCGGGGGAAAACACGGCTTGTCTTTCGTATTCGCTGCTGACCGGGGAGAAGTCGGTGACGCTGGAGATCAAGGCGTTATTGGCGTTGCGGGGGATTCACGAGTTGATGTACCAGTGGAACAGCAGGCTGGCGGCGGAATCGAAAAATGGAGTGGTTCGGATTCCGGCGAGCACGCGGACGCCGGAGGTTTTCTTTGCGCATGATGGTGAATTCCGGACGGATGCGCACTGGCATCTGAACACGATTTATCGGCGTGAAGATGAGCGGGGATACAGCGGTCTGGAGGATTTGTGGAAGCCGGGGAGTTTTCGGTGGACGCTTTCGCCAGGGCAGACGGTGCATCTGGCATGCTCGACGGAGCCGGTGGAGTTGGCGCGGGTGAAGAGCGATCTGGACCGTGCGCGGGACGATTTCGACCGTCGGACGTCGATCGTGAGTTCGGAGGTGGACGAATCGCTGGAAACGCTGTTGCGTGCGGCCGACTCGTTCGTGGTGTGCCCGCCGGGGGAGACGCCGGGCGAGCGTGCGGTTCAGGTGATCACGCAATATCCATGGTCGTCGCCGAGCGGGCGGACGGCGTTGGTGGGATTCCGGGGATTGTTTGTGGTCCCGGGGCGGTTGGAAGAGGGTCGGGCGCTGCTGCTGGGGTTGGCGGCGCAGATAAAGGACGGGCTTGTCCCAACCGAATATGGCGAGATCGGGGAGGGGCCGAGTTACTGCGGCGCGGATACTTCGTTGTGGTTCGTCGACGCGGTGGGGGAATATTTGCGCAGAACGGAGGACGAGAAGACGATCGGCGCGTTGTTTGCGGCGGTGGAGAGGATCATAGAGGCGTACCGGCAGGGAAAGGCCCCGGGAATTTTCTGCGATTCGGACGGGCTGGTGGGGACGCGGTTGGCGGGTGCGGCGGGATCGTGGATGGATGCGCGGGTGGCAGACTGGATCGTCACGCCGCGGCAGGGCCGGCCCGTGGAACTGAACGCGCTGTGGTACAACGCGCTGGTGACGGCGGGGTCGCTGGCGTCAAAACTGGGGAAACAGGCGTTGGCGTGGCAATGGGAGGAACTGGGACGGCGGGTGCAGGCATCGTTCAACCGGCGGTTCTGGAACGCGAATTTGGATTGCTGTTACGACGTGGTGGAAGACGACGGATTTGACGCGTCGGTTCGGCCGAACCAGATCTTTGCCATCAGCCTGCCGCATGCGGTGCTGGCCGCGGAACGGCACCGGGCGGTGATTCAGAAGGTGATGGAAGAGTTGCTGACGCCGATGGGAGTGCGAAGCCTTTCGGCGCGTGATCCTGCATACCGGGGCCGTTACGGGGGGAACGTGGTTTCGCGAGATCGTGCGCAGCATCAAGGGTCGGTGTACCCATGGCTGCTGGGGCCGCTGGCGACGGCGTACACGAAGGCGTGGGGACGAAACGAGGAGACGATATTCAGAATCTCGCAATGGGTTGCGCCGTGCCTGGATTACTTGGCGGGAGACGGGCTGGGGCAGATTTGCGAATTATTCGACGGGGAATCGCCGAAGGCGGGACGGGGCGCTCCGGCGTGTGCGCTTAGCACGGCGGAGATTCTGCGTTGTTACACGCAGGAGATTTTGGGGATCGCTACGGCGCCGAGGAGGGCTCGGCCGGGACCGTCCGCGTCGCCGGGGACGCCGGTGGGATCGTCGACGCTGGAATAGAAAAATCGCGGGGGTGGGGATCTCGCGATGGGGCGGGCAGATCGAGCCGGACGATGAACCAATCGTGCTGCGCGGTCTGGACCTGGATGTGTCCGTTGAGAAGCCTGGAAAGGCGTTGGCAAAGGGACAATCCCAATCCGCAGTGGACGCCGGTATCGGTCCGCGCCTGATCGCCGCGCCAAAATCGCTCGAACAACTGGTCGGCGTCGCCGGGTGCGATTCGGCTGCCGGTGTTGGCGACCTCGATCAACAAGCGGCCCAAGTCCAGGCGAGCGGTGACGCGCACGGTGCCGGCGTCGTTGGCATAGCAGACGGCATTGTCGAAAAGATTCTGGAGGATAATCAGCAGTCTTTCGGGATCGGTTTCGATGAGGATCGGGGCGGGGACCTGCCATTGCAGTTGCAGGCCGCGGGCCTGGGCACGTGGAGCGAACAAAGCCCAGGAGACGTCGAGCAGATCGGCGGCGTCGGCGTTCTGCAGCTTGAGAGAAAGCTGGCCGGCGTCGGCGCGGGCCAGGACCAGGAGGGTTTCGACCATGGCCTGCATGCGTTGGGCGACGTCGCGGGATTTGTCGATGGCGGCGATATAGGCGGATTCGTCGCGCGGGCGGGAACGGCAAACTTCCAAGGTGGTCAGCATCGCCGCCAGCGGGTTGCGAAGCTCGTGGGCGACGTCGGCGGCGAAGGCCTTTTCGCGCGCGAAGGCGGATTCCAGACGGGAAAGAAGGCCGTTGAGTTTGTCGATCACGGGCGCAAGTTCGGTCGGCGCGTCGCCAGAGCGAAGGCGAACGGACAAATCATTTTCTCGGAGTTGGTCGATGTCTCCGGCGACGCGTTCGACGGGTCGAACCGCCCTGCCGACGATCCAGATTAGAACCGCGCCGCAAACGACGACGGCGAGGCAACACCATCCCGCGAGAAGCCAGCGGAAATTTTCCAGCGTGTGATGCATCGACAGGGTATCACTGGCGACGCTGAGGAGGACGGTGTGGGGGCTGTCCGCCGTGGACGAATTGCCCGTGGCATTTTGTTCGATGGTGGTGGTGAACGACATGACGACCATGCGTCCGGGTCGACCGTCAGGCAGAACGATGTCGCGATAGCTGATGCCGGAATATGCGGGGGGCCTGGGAAGGTCGCCATGGCCGAGGGACGGAGAGCGGATGACGATGTCGGGATCGATCCAGGCCTGAAAATAATCGGGATGATCGGCAGTGACGAATTTGGGCAATTCGTCGGGGGCATAGTCGAAGACGATTTGCTGATCATGCTGCTCGGCGGTGGCGGCGACGGCGCGAGCTTCGGTCAGGAGAGACTTATTGTATTCGAATTCCACGGAGCGCCGGACGCCGAAGTAGAGAGCCAAGCCGAGCAGTCCCAGGACGATGGCGGTGGCAAGGGAGGTGTGAAGGAGCAGGCGGAAGCGAAGGGAGCGGATCATGCCGGCTCCAACTCGGCCAGAAGGTATCCCTGTCCGCGGCGGGTATGGATGAGCCGGGGGCTGTCGGGGCGTTCGATTTTTTTCCGGAGAAGGCCGATGTAAACGTCGACGACGTTGCTTTCGGGGGAGGCGTTGAAGTCGTAAACGTGCTGCCAGATGTCGGCGCGGGAAACGATCCTTCCGATGTTGTGGGCGAGATATTCCAGGAGGGCATACTCGCGGCCGCTGAGATCGACGGCTTTGCCGGCGCGGCGAACGACGCGGTGAGTGGTGTCGACCTCGAGATCGGCGATGCGGAGGACGGTGGCCTTGGTTTCATACTTGCGGCGGATCATGGCGCGGACGCGGGCCAGCAATTCGGCGAACACAAAGGGCTTGACGAGATAATCGTCGGCGCCGAGTTCCAGGCCGGCGATCCTGTCCTGAGGGGCGTCCTTGGCGGTGAGAAACAGGACCATGGAGGGACAGTTGCGTTCGCGAAGCTGGCGAAGAACGGACAGTCCGTCGACCTTGGGGAGCATGATGTCGAGGATGATGACGTCGTGCTCGCCATTGCGGGCGTGCCAAAGCGCGGTTTGGCCGTCGGTGGCTTCATCCACGGCGAAGCCGGCCTCGCGAAGGCCCTGAACGAGCGACTCGCGAAGCGGCTGGAAATCTTCGACGACGAGAAGGCGCATGCAAACGGTATATGATACCGGCTCTTGGGCAAGTGCAAAGGGGAATGCCGAATGCCGATCGGCGTTTTGACATCGATGGCGTGCCCGCTACACTCCGGGAAACTGCCGCGAGCGGGGCGAGACGGCAGCAAGGCCAAAGGGAATCGGGCGGCGCGTGCAACTTCATCCTCGTGCAAGGCAGTTGTCGGTCGGTTTTTGGGTGGGGATATTGATTGCGCAGTGGATCGGCGGGTCGATGGCGCTGGGACAGACAGCGGGCAGCGGCGCCGAGCGGGACGTGTCGGCGGCGGGGCAATACGCGGGCCGGATCATCGACGCCGTGCGGATCGTGGGGAACACGCAGGTGAGCACGTCGGTGATCCTGCAACTGGTGAGGACGCGCCAGGGGGATAAATTCGATCCGGCGACGGTGGTCGGCGATTACCAGCGGATTTACGACAAGATGAAGAAGTTCGCGGACGTGGAGGCTCGGGTTCAGCCGACGGCTTCGGGGGTCATCGTCACGTTTATCGTGTCGGAACAACAGCAGATCAAGGAAATCCGCTACGAGGGAAACAACAACGTCAAGACCAAAGACCTGGAGACGACGGCGGGGCTGGCGGTCGGAGAGGCCATCGACCGGTTCCGCATCAACCTGGCACAGCAAGGGATCGAGAAGTACTACCGCGACAAGAATTATTCGTTCGTGCACGCGCAGTGGTCCTACGAGGATTTGCAGAAGACGGGCGTGCTGGTGTTTCACATCGTCGAGGGTCCGCAGGTGCGGGTGCGCAAGATCGACTTCATCGGGAACAACAGCTTCAGTGCCTGGAAGCTCAAGGACCAGATCAAGACGGGAATATACATCTTCATTTTCAACGCGGGGAAATACGATCCGGAGGAGGTGGACGAGGACGTCCTGAGCGTGACGAAGTTTTACCGGGACAAGGGTTTTTTCGACGTGCGGGTGGGACGGAAGCTGTCGCGGTCGCCGGACATGAAGGAAATGCAGATCACGTTCGTGATAGACGAGGGAGTGCGATACACGATCGACCAGGTGCTGTTCGACGGGAATTCGTGGGTGTCGGAGGGGGCGCTGCGGAAAGGGCTGAAGGACGTGGAAGGCGCTCCGTACGACCGCGATGTGGTGGACAACGACGTGCGCGAGATGGTCAAGACGTACAGCAAGGCAGGAGGGTTCATCTACCAGGAACAGCCGGGAATTCAGCCCAATCCGGAATACCTGCACATCACGCCGCAAACGTATTTTGAAAAGGAGGTGGGCAAGGTGAGGCTGGTGTACGACATCAGCGAGGGCAAGCAGTTCCGGTCGGGCCGGATTCTGATCAAGGGCAATTCCAAGACGCAGGACAAGGTGATTTTGCGGGAGCTGCACATGAGGCCGGGGCAGCAATACGATTCGTCGGAGGTGCAGGATGCGGAGGATAGGCTGCGGGGCTTGCCGGAGTTTCAGAGCGTGACGATCACGCCGGTGGGAGACGATCCGAACTCGCGCGATCTGCTGGTGGAAGTGACGGAACAGCGGACGGCGCAGATCAACGTGGGGGTAGGAGTGAACAGCAACGGGGGATTCGGCGGGCAGCTTGGATACGAGCAGACGAACTTCGACATCACGAATTTTCCAACGAGTTGGGGGGAGGCGTTCAGCGACCGGGCGTTCACGGGTGCGGGGCAGGATTTCACCGCCCGGTTTGAACCGGGCACTCTGGGAACTGATGCGGTGGTCAGCTTCACCGAACCGTATTTGCTGGATCAGCCCTACAGCTTCTCGTCGAGCGGGTATTACGAAACGCACATCCGGCCGGTGTTCAACGACCAGCGTGTGGGGGTGTCTCTCGGGATCGGAAGACGATTCAATTACGTTTATTCGGCATCGCTGACGTTCGGGGCGGCGGACGTGGACATCAAGAGCATCGAACTTCCGTACCTGTTTCGGGCGCCGGAAATCGTCGCGGGAGCCGGGCATCATACGCTGACGACGATCGGCGCGAAGTTCGACCGCGATACGACCAACCATGGGCCGGTAACCTACGAGGGGACGGACTCCTGGATCAGCTTCACCGATGCGGGGGCGATGGGGGGAACGGTGAATTACGAGCGGATGATGTATGGGCTGTCGGGGTATCAGCTACTGAGCGACGACCTGCTGGGCCGCAAGTCGGTGCTGAACTTGCATCTCGAGGGGGGAGACGACCTACGGAAGGCGCCCTTCTACGACCGGTTTTATGGGGGAGGGATCGGGAGCCTGCGTGGATTTGAATACTGGGGAGTCAGCCCCCGCGCGGGTCCGACCCCGGACGTGGTGGGCGCGGATTTCTTTATGACGGGCGGCGCGGAATATGGGTTCCCGCTGGCGGAGGACTTCCTGCGGGGCGTGCTGTTTATCGACGCGGGAGATTATGAACCGGACTGGCGTTACGGCGTGATCCGGACCTCGGTGGGTTTTGGCTTCCGGCTGGTCCTGCCGATTTTTGGAAAGCAGCCTCTGGCGCTTGACTTCGGCTTCCCGATCACTCACAGTCGAGAGGATAATGAGCAGGTTCTGAGCTTCTCATTCGGCTTCAGCCGATAGGTCCGGTTGCCCTGCCGGGCGCCCGATGCGGGGCTTGAAATTTCGACGGTAAGAGGTTTCTATTAGAGTTCTTTATAGAAGGAATTGACATGAACGTGCGAATTGCGGTGTTGGCGGGCATGGTGGCGGGCGCGGGGTGGCTGTTGACGGCGGCGAGGTCGGCGGCGGCGGATGAAACCGGCACGCCGGCAATCAAGGTGGCGGTCTGCGATCCCATCACGGTGCTGAACAAGATCCAGGAAGGCAAAGACGTAATGGCCAAGTGGAAACAGGATGGAGAGACCCTCCAGAACCAGGCGACGGTGCGGAAAGGCCAATTGCAGACCGAGAGCGACGAAATCAAGCTTTTGCTGCCGACGTCGGATGAATATCAGAAGAAGATAGAAAAGTTCACGGAAGACCAGGCGGATACGCAGGCGTGGTTTCAGGCCGCGCAAGTCAACATGGCCAGAAAGCAGCGGGAAGAGGAGAAGAAGCTGTTCTCCGAAATCCTCAAGGCCGTGGCGGACGTGGCCAAAGAACAGGGGATCACGATCGTGATCAACGGCGCGCACGCGGATTTTCCGGAGCTTGACAAGCTGGACGCCAACGCGTTTGTCCAGACGATCCTTCTACACACCAGCCTGTATAACGACGTGTCGCTGGACATCACGGACAAGGTAATCATCGCCATGGACAAGAGCTACAGCGCGAGCCCGGCTCCCGCGCCGGCCCCGGCGCCGAGCCATTGAATGGATTGCCGGGCGCCAGCTGGACCTGAGCCGATGAAGAATGGTTCTCGAGGGATCGCGTTGCGTGACATCGCCGCGACGTTGGGTTGCGCCGCGCCGCCGGGGGATTTGCACATCACGGGGGTTGCGAACCTGACGGAAGCGGGCCCGCAGGACATTTCATTCCTGGGTTCCGAAGCATTGCTGAAGGAGTTCAAGGCCAGCGGCGCCGGGGCGGTGCTGGTGCAGAGGAACCTTCGCGTTCCGGAGCCGTCGCGGGTGATCGTGCTGAGGGTGGACGACGCGGACCTGGCGATAGCCAAGGTGCTGGAATCGTTCGCGCCGCCGCGAGCGCGTCCGGCGGCCGGGGTGGATGCCCGGGCGTACGTCGATCCCAGCGCGCGGATTGGGCAGGAGGTTTCGATCGGAGCGTTTTGCGTGATCGGCCCGGGCGCGCAGATCGGACGGGGATCGGTCATCCATCCGCTGGTCTACATCGGGCAGGAGGTGGAGATCGGCCAAGACTGCGAGATTTTCCCCAACGTGACGATTCGAGAGCGAATCCGCATCGGCTCGCGGGTGGTCATCAACGCCGGCAGCGTGCTGGGAACGGACGGATTTGGATATCGGTGGGACGGGAACAAGCAGGCGAAGATTCCGCAGATCGGGAACGTGGTTGTGGAGGATGACGTGGACATCGGGTCGTGCGTCTGCATCGACCGGGCAAAATTCAGCTCCACCCGGATTGGCCGCGGAACCAAGATCGACAACCTGGTGCAGATCGCGCACAACGTGACGATCGGCGCGCACAGCATCATTGCGGGGCAGGCGGGATTGGCGGGCAGCGCGTCCCTGGGGACCCAGGTTTCGCTGGGGGGCCAGTCGGCGTTGAGGGACCACGTGCATATCGGCGACGGGGCGATGGTGGCGGCATGTGCGGCGGTGGCCAACGACATCGACGCGGGGGAGATCGTGAGCGGGATGCCCGCCCTACCGCACCGGCAGAACCTCCGGGAGTACGCGGCTATGCGGCGATTGCCGGATCTGGTGGTGCTGGTACGGAAGCTGGAGGAGGAAGTGAAGCAGCTTCGCGCCCGGCTGTCCACGGGCGCGGATCAGCAAAAGAAGTAGGCGGCGGGGAACGGATCACGTCAATTTGTCTCAGTCGAATAGCCGGCGCGCCGGTCGGTTGTGGGGAAAAATATCACTTGTCTTTTGGAAGATCTGCCCGCCTATAATCGCCCTACAACCTGCGTCACCCGGCAAGACAAGCGTCCATGCCGTTGTCGCGGAAAGGAGGCGATTCGACATCGAGGTTCCCGGAAGTTGTTTGAATCGTCACGTTTTTCGTCATTGAATCTGAATCGCGAGCAGGTGCGGATGTTTCCGCAGATAGGCCGCGGTTCCCCATCGAAAGGAAAGAGACCATGAAGCGCAGTACAAAGATTATGTGTTCGTCCACGGGCTTGCTAGCGGCCGCGGCGTTTGCGGGATTGATCGGGGGCGCGTCGAGCCCCGCCACGGCCGCCGCCACGATGCCGGGCATTTCCCATTCCACGGCTGCCAAGGCCGCCGTGGTGGCCAACGCCGGCACCAAGGCCCGCACTATGGACGGCGCAACGACGCAGCATGACTGTAAAGGCAACAACGAATGCAAGGGCCAGGGTGGCTGCAAGTCCGGCGACAACGGCTGCAAGGGCCAGAACAGCTGCAAAGGCAAAGGCGGCTGCAAGACCAGCGGGTCGGCACTGGCGTTCTAACTTACAAAAGGAAATAGGACCGCGGATTTCACGGACTTCACGGATAAAAATATTTCTTATCCGCGTCCATCCGCGTCATCCGCGGTTCCTTCTTTGTCATGCCCGCCAATCGATTTAACGGATTCACGGAGCTAGGAATCGGGATCGGACTGAGGATTCCCCATTATCGTCACATTCTCAGCAAAAAGCCGACGGTGGATTGGTTCGAGATCATTTCGGAAAACTACATGTGCGATGCCGGCAGGCCGCTGGAGGTGCTGGACGATATCCTCGAGCAGTATCAGGTGATTCAGCATGGGGTGGCGCTGTATTTCGGCTCGACGGACCCGATCGACCGGGAACAACTCAAGCGGCTGAAGGCTTTGGTCCAGCGCACGAAAACGCCGTTCCTTTCGGATCACCTTTGCTGGGGCAGCGTGGATGGGACGTACACCCACGACCTGTTGCCTACGCCGTATACGTTCGCATCCGCAAAAAACACGGCCAAGCGAATCCGCGAGGTGCGGGACTATCTGGAAATCCCGCTGATCGTGGAAAACGTCAGCAGCTATGCGGAGTTTCATGCCTCGGAAATGACCGAGTGGGAATTTCTCACGGAAGTGGTCGAGCGGGCCGACTGCGGCATCCTGCTGGACGTCAACAACATATACGTTTCCAGCAAAAACCATGATTTCGATCCGTACGAATACCTCAACAACATCCCCCACGAACGAGTGGGGCAAATGCACATCGCGGGACATACGAAATACGAAAAATACATCCTCGACACGCACGATCATCCGGTGCTGGACCCGGTGTGGAAAATGTATGCCCACGCCATCCGCAAGTGCGGGCCTACTTCCACGCTGCTGGAATGGGATGCGAATATTCCGTCGTTCGAGGAAGTGCATCGCGAGGCGCTGAAGGCCAGGAAATTCCTGAATGCGGTGACGGAGACGGCGGTGCAACCGGCATGATCCGCGCACGGACGAAGCATCGGCAAACGCTGGCGGAACTGCGTCAATTGCAGCGGCTCGCTGGGGCGGTCATTATGCGCCCGCTTTCACGCCGATGGCGCATGCAGCGCACGTGGACCGACCATCGCGACATGCACGAGGTGACGGCTGAGTTCATCAAGCCCAACAGCCGGCTCAGCAGCCTGGAACGCATCGAAATCTATAACCGGCAATATTGGTTCCGGCTGATCGATTCGTTCTACGACGATTTTCCGGGATTGCGGGCGATCCTCGGCCGGCTGAAGTTCAACCGGCTGGTCAGGGAATATCTGACCGAACATCCCTCCACTTCGTATACCCTGCGCAACCTGGGGCGATTCCTTCCGGCATTCATCGGAAAACGTCCGGAACTGGTCTCGCCGAGATTTGATCTGGCGTTAGACATGGCCAGATTCGAATGGGCACAGGTGGAAGCGTTCGACGGACCCGCCCTACCGCCGGTGACGGTCGATGATCTGCTCGGCAAGGACCCGGCGAAGATTCGCCTGTCGCTTCAGCCGTATATGAGCGTATTGCAACTGCGATTTCCGCTGGATGATTACCTGATCCGGCTGAAAAAAACCGGCCTGCGCGGCGAAGCGAGCAACGCCGTGGAGGAGAATTCGCCCGAGAAATCCCGCCGCAAACCCCGCTCGGCGATCCCCCGCGCCCGTGAAACGTTCCTGGTCGTGCATCGGCTGGACAATTCGCTGTTTTACAAACGAATCGATCGGCCTGCGTATCGCTTGCTGACAAGTCTGAATCGTGGAACGACGTTGGGCAAGGCGATCAAATCCGCGTTTGCGGACCCGCCCGATCCGGAGTTGATCCGCGAATGGTTCAAGACCTGGACGGAATTGGGGTGGTTCTGCAAACCGACTGGCCGCTGAGGGGAATGTATTGGATATTACGGTTGGAGGGTAAGGGTGCGGCGGATGCCGCGCGGTATTCCATGGCGCAATCGGGCCAACCACGACCGATTCCAGAGGCGCGACGCGACGGGATGATGTTTGTGCTGTCGCCCGATTCCCCATTGCCATGTCGCTGCCTCAAATGCAACGCCGAGACCGGCGGCTTTCGGATTTCCCGGAAAATCTCCACGCTGAGTCCGTGGTATCCCCTGTTCAGCTCCGCCGGCTGGAACGCGCACTGCGTGGACGATCGGCCCATCCACATCGCCTTCAGCCTCTGCCCGCGACACCGATTGCAATGGCTCTGGCGTTTGATGCTCATCGGCTTGATAGTGGTCGCAAATGTGTTTTGCCTGGCGATCCACATGGTAGCCCCACACCTGGGCGCCACGATCGACGTTCTGACGATAATCCTGCCAGTGATTTTACTCGCCGTAACGCTGACGCTACGGCCGATGCTCCGGCCGCGCCGAGTGTATCACGGGCTGGCCTGGTTCGCCGGTGCGGGGCGGGAATTTTTGGATTCGTTGCCGGAGTTGAATGCCCCGCCGAGCGAGAGGTCGGACATCGCCCTCGCCTGAGCTGGTTTTATTTGTTTCAATCCATCCGACGGGATCATTCTGCATGTCCACGGCGAGAAGATTCGCATCAAGGGGCGCAATCTGAACGCCGAAGCTCGGCCCGAGGTTCGGTTGTTTCAGGGGATTGCCCTTCATCGTGTAGCGTGGGTGCAAGAACCGGACAGGCCCGGCACTATGAATGGCGGCGAGCGGGCCACGATCGTCGAGGAAATTGCTTGGTGACACTGGTTCGAATCTTGTCGCCCAAGTTTTTTTGCGGACCTTGCTTTTGAACAAATCATATTACGGAAGTTGCCGAGAGATTTGATTTATCGGTTCCGGATTCTGACTGTTTAGACTTCTCTTGGCCATCCGAGGATTTTAGGCCCGACGACGGCGGACC
>Ga0209415_10006200_pt1 | contig 21366 bp, 16 predicted proteins | sample PeaSoiSIISIP2007_FD_187696 | JGI IMG/M metagenome (GOLD analysis project Ga0209415, IMG submission 187696) | Peat soil microbial communities from Weissenstadt, Germany - SII-SIP-2007 (SPAdes) (version 2) | ecosystem: Environmental > Terrestrial > Soil > Wetlands > Peat | place: Germany... | reverse complement strand
CGACGCATGGTCGGTCACAAGATCGGCCTGACCTCACGCGCCATGCAGACGAACGCCCAGATCGACGAGCCCGACTACGGCGTGCTGCTGGACGACATGGTGTTTGCCGACGGCGCCGAAGTGCCCGCCGCTCGCTTCATCGCGCCCATGGGCGCCACCGACGACGTCGCGCCGGCGCTCGAGGTCATCGATCTGCGGGTCCAACCCGTGGACCCCGAGACTCGAACCACGATGAAGGGACTCGGCAGCATCTCGGACAACGCTGCGTGCGCGGGATCGCCTGGCTCGCCAACAAGCTCGCAGCGCACGGCGTGGAGCTTCAGGCCGGCGAAGTCCTGCTATGCGGCTCTTTCACTCGTCCGATCTCGGCGCGCCCAGGCGACGTGTTCCACGCCGACTACGGCCCCCTCGGGAGCGTCGCCGTTCGGCTTTCCGGCTGACACGCGATGCAATGTACGCTTTCCCCCTTAGCGGTCGCTCCGAGAGTCCGCTTCCGGGCAGTCTGAATCGGTGGGGAGAAGCTCCCGCGAAGCGACAGCGTGAGCTAAGCCTTTAGACCCTCTGTGGTGCGCTCGGCGCGGCGGTGCTGTTGGCGGCGATCTAGCCCCGCTGTCGCTAGGCGCCGGCGCGAACCATCGCTTCGAAGGCAGCGAACAGTTTGCGCATGGGTTCGGCCTTGTAAGCAAACGGATCGGGCGGATCCATCGCATGCACGATCATCGCGGTGTCCGCCTCGAACAGCAGCAGGCGCCCATCCTCGAGCTCGGCGCAGTCGATGCCCATGTAGTCCAGCCCGAGCCGCTCATGCAGGGCGGCGAACGCGCCCGCGTGTCGCGCGGCGAAGCCCTGGTCGAACGCGGCCATGAAAGCGGCCTCTTCGGCGCGACGGGCGGGGTTCTCCGCCATGCCGGCGTTCAGATAGTGCACCATCCAGTGCTCGGAGATCGCTAGGTGGCAGACGAACGGGCGGCCCTGGATCAGCGCAACGCGCTGCTTGCGGTAGAGGCCATCGGTGCTCGCATAGTCGACGAACGGGCAGAGGTAGAACAGGTCTTCGGTCCGCTCGGCGAGGTAGGGGGCGATCGCGGCCGGATCGTCCATTCGCGCAAGCCCGGCGCCGGCGTGCGAGGCGATCGGGCGGACCAGCAGAGGGAAATGGCTCGGCGGACAAGCGCCCGCGGCGAGCGCCTCGAGCGCCGCGCGCGTCACGCGCTGCGACGTGGGTGCGCACACCCCTGGCGCGTCGGCCATCAGCCCACTCACGCTGTCGCGGCTGAGACGCTGGATGCGGGCGGGATCGCCGTTCAACACCGGCCTGGGCCAGCGCGCCAGCGTCGGCGCGACGCCCGACAGCACGGCGCGGTTCGCCTCCGACTCGCCGATCGCGAGAAAGGCTCTGTCGTGCGGCGGCGGGTCGGGAAGCCCGCCGCCCGGCTCGGCAAACAGGCTGACCAGGTCGATGGCGGCTTCCTCCATGAGGAAGTCGAGCGGCGTGTTGGCCATGAGGTCGCCGGGCGCCACGATGGCGAGCAGAGTGAGATCGGCCGGCGTTCGGGCGCGGCGGACATAGGCGCGCTGCATGGCCAGGGCATGCGCCTGCAGATCCAGGCCCGCTTCCTGCTGGCCAGAGAGAAGGAGCAGGGTGGCAAGATCCATCAACGCGCCGGCATCGTCGGGCGCAGCCTGCGCGCGCGCCTGCAGGCGCTCGAACAGCGGCTGGACGGGAACGCCTTCGAAGACCATGCGCGCGAGCTTGGCGGTGCCGATCACCTCGGCGGGCGGCGCTGCATCCGCGCTCATGCGGCGCCCTTGCGGGCGGCGTCGCCGAACGCAACCACCCCGCGCACCAGAGCATCGAGGTCGCGGGTGTCGCTGCGATGGTTGAACAAGGCGGCGCGGATCGCGACCTTGCCGTCTATGCGCGTAAGCGACGGCGCCGCCTCGCCAGCCTCCTGCAGGTCCGCCACGATCGCTCGGTTGACCCGGTCGGCGTCGTCGCACGCGTAGCGGAAGCAGACGATGTTGAGCGCGACCGGCGCAAGAAGCTCCAGCTGGGGCGCGGCCGCGATGCGGCGCTCGAGGTCCTTGGCGAGCGCGCAGCTGCGCTCGATCGCCGCGCCGATCGCGTCGGCGCCCAGCACCTTGAGCGTGAACCAGACCTTGAGCGCGCGGAACCCACGCGACAGCTCGGGCCCGTCGTCGCACGGCCACCAGTCGCCACCGGCGAGTCCGCGCCGGTCGCGCTGCAGATAGGCCGCCTCGCCGGCGAAGGTCGCCCGCTGCAGCGCGGCGTCGCGCACCAGGATCACGCCGGCGTCGTAGGGGACTTGCGCCCACTTGTGCAGGTCGAAGGCCAGCGAGTCGGCTTGCTCGAGCCCTGCGACCAAAGGTTTGAGCGCCGGGGTCAGCACGCAGAGCGCGCCGAATGCGCCGTCGATGTGGAAGTGCAGGCCCTCGGCGCGGGCGATCGCGGCAAGCGCCGCAAGGTCGTCGATCGCGCCGACGTCGACCGTCCCGGCGTTACCCACCAGAAGGAAGGGCGTGAGCCCGGCGCGCCGGTCAGCCGCGATCGCGGCGCGGAGCGCGGCGGTATCGATGCGGTGATCGGGGCCGACGCCGACCAGGCGCAGCGCCTCGGTGCCCAGGCCGGCCATCTCGAAGGCGCGCGTCACGCAGGCGTGCGTGGCGGTTGAGGCGTAGCCGGCCAAGCGCGCGCCTGCGAGGCCCTTGCGCCGGACCTCGGCGCCGAGGGCGCGCTGGCGGGCCGCCAGGACGCCCACGAAGTTGGCCATCGAGGCGCCGGTGAGCAGTATCCCGCCTGCGTTGTCGGGAAAACCGACCAACTCGCGGAGCCAACCGATCACCTGGCGCTCGACCTCGATCGGCATGTGGTCGCGCCCGCCCAGGTTGGCGTTCAAGCCGGCCGCAAGCATGTCCGCCAGCATGCCCACGGGCGTGCCGGCCCCCTGCACCCAACCCATGAAGCCCGGGTGCAGGTTGCCGCCGGCGTAGGGCAGCACGTCGCGCATGAAGATAGCGTGGGCTTCGGCGAGCGACCCCGGCTCGGCCGGGATGGGCGAGCGGAAGCGGCGCTTGACCTCCGCGGGGACCGGCAGCCAGACAGGCGTCCGCCGCAGGTGCTCCAAGTGCTCGAACAGGTCGTCGAGCATGCGGTGGCCCTGTTCACGAACCGCGCGCCAGTCGGCGGGATCGAGATCGCGTTTTCCGTCCAAGGCCGCTCCGTTCCTCCCGTTCCGGCGCCTAAGGAGATTCGGGCTCGCCGGTTCCGATCTCCTTAACACGCGGACGTTGTCGCCCGGGCTTCATGCTGGCTCGACGAAACGGGTCGAGGTCAGCCGCCAGGCGCTCAGGCAGGCGGCCAGCGTCAACGGCGTGAATGCGGCGAACAGCCAGAACCCCGCCGCCCGCGCTTCTTCCAAGCTCATGCCGCGGCCGACGCCAAGCGCCGTCGCAATCGAACCCGCCGCCGCCGCGGCCACGGCCGCGCCGATCATCGAGGCGGTTGGAACCGAGCTCGACGCCAGCGCTCGTTCGGCTCCTGTGGTGTTGGCGACGATGCGCGCCGCCGCGAAGGCCCAGGTCAGGCCAAATCCGGCGCCAGAGGTGAATACCAGCAGGACGATGGCCGGGATCGAGCCGTGCGGCACGGCGAGCATCATCGCCGCCTGGCAGAGCGTGATCATGGCGACGCCGATGCGGATGAAGCCGCGCGCGAAGCCGCGGCCAGCGACCCCGAGCGCCGTCAGCGTCCAGCCCATGGCGCCTCCGCCCAGCACATAGCCTGCGACGATTGGCGGAACGCCGTAGAGCTTCTGCATGAGCGCACTGCCGTACACTGAGAAGGCCGTCGTGCCGGCGCTGAGGGCGAAGATCATGAAGAGTCCCGCCGCGGGCCCGCTCGCCGCTCGCGCGACTTCGCGCGGCAACAGGCTCGCAGGCGCTCGGCTGTCGATGCGCAGAAAGACACCGAGCAAGACGAGGCCGATCAGGGCCGAGGCGATCTTCTCGAGCGGCGAGGGAACCAGCCCCGCCGCGCCGATCGCTGCGACGCTGACCGCCAGCACCAGGATCTGCGCCAGCGGAAGCCGCGCTTGACCCGCATCCCCGGCGCCTGCACCCTTGGGCACCAGGACAGCAGTGGCGGCGATGAAGCCCACGCCTTGGAGGGCGAAGATCCAGAAGGCGCCCCGCCAGAACCCGGCCTGGGCGAAGATTCCACCGATCAGCGGGCCGAACAACGTCGCCGCGCCCCAGACGCCGGCCAGGCCGCTCAGGACCCTGGACCAAAGCGCTTCGGGGAACAGGCTGGTCGAGGCGACGTAGGAGAGGCCGACCACCGAGCCGCCGCCCAGCCCCTGCGCCAGCCGGCCAGCCAGAAAGAGACCCATGTCCGGCGCAGACGCGCTCGCGGTGCAACCGACGGCGTAGGCGGCGCCCGCGACGGCCATCGCACGCTTCAGGCCCAAGCGCGAGGCGAGCCGGCCCGCGGTCGCGCCGCCAAGGATCGAGCCCAGGAGGAAGATCGCCACCGCCCAGCCGAACGCCGAATAGCCGCCGATGTCGCGCGCCGCGCTCGGCATGACGGTCGCTGTGACCAACTCGTCGGCGGCGGCAAGCCAGGTTCCCGCGCAAACGAGCGCGAAGCGGGGGAGCCGACCCTCAGCCACCAGGTCGCGCCATCCAACAGTCGGTGTGCTCGCGAGATCGGCGGCCATCTTGGATAGTTTACTCGGCCGTCGGCGAATTGACGCGCACGCCCGGCGCGATGCGCGGCTGGCAGTCGCCGTTCGGCGGCGGCGAGCCGCTGACAAGCTCCACCCCGTAGGCGATTCCAGGCTTGCCGGGGTCGCCGCGGGTCTCCGGCGGCAGGGGAACGACGGAAGCGAAACAGCGCTCGAGATGGGCGGCCGCCATGCGGTCGGCCAGGTCGACCACCAGCCCCGGCCGGTTGAGGTCGGCGCGCCACGATGCGTCGGAAGGGGGATAGCGTTCGCGTTCGCGCAGTTCGAAGATTGGCGCGCCGATGTTGCGCGCCGCCGCGAGCTCGCCGGTGGTTCCATAGCTCAGCGTGCCGATCCAGGCGGCGTTGTGCGCGCTGCGCTCGGCCTCGATGCGGGCGGTGAACTGCGGCCAGCCGCGGAGGCTCAACGCCGGATCATGGCGGCCGACGTCGGTCGAAGGCCAGAGCATGTGCAACAGGATGATCGCCGAGGCGAACCAGCCCATGGGCGCGGCCCGCCAGCGAAGACCAGCCACATAGCTTGGCTCGAGCACGTTATCCGCCCCGCAGGCGGCGACGATGACCAGCGCGGCGTAGATCGGAGCCGGCCAGTGCGCCTCGACGCGATCGTGGAGAGCGTGGATGATGAGGTAGGCGAAATAGGGCAGGCTCGTCGCCAGCGGCAGGCGCAGGTCGGCGCCGAGGGTCGTCTTTGTCCGCCAGGCTCGCCACGCTTCGAGCACGCCTTTGCCCAGGAACCACGAGACATACATGTTGAAGAGGAATTCCTGGCCGGCGATGAACCAGAAGAGGTTCATCGGAGCGAATTGAGTCGGAACCAGCCGGCCGAACTGCTTGGCGAAGGTCACCCAGTGGTGCTCGGCGTTCCACGCGACGTTGAGGCCGAACACGGCGCAGGCGATCAGCGCCGCGGCCCAGGGCCAGGGACTCCTCAGCGTGCGCCAACCCTCCGGCTTCAGGACGAGCCAAAGGCCGATACCGGGCGCAAGGAAGAGGGCGGAGTACTTCGAGAGCGCGGCCAGCCCGGCGGCCAGCCCCGCGGCCAGCCACCATGCGCGAGCGCCGGGTCCGCTGGTCCGCGCCAGACAGGACAGCGTCAGCGCCCAGAACAGGATGTTCGGTGCGTCCGGCACGGCCAGGATGGCCCCCACGGCCACGAGCACCGAGGCGTTGAACCAGACCGCCGCGCGCACCGCCGTGCGCTCGCTGGTCCCCAGCCGCATGGCCAAGTCGAAGACCAGGAAGCTGGTGAGGACCGACGAGAGCACCGGCAGCAGCCGCACGCCTAGCGGCGTGTCGCCGGCGACGGTCATCCCGGCGCGTATCCACCAGGCGATCATCGGCGGGTGGTCGAAGTAGCCCAGCTGCAGGCTCTGCGCCCAAAGCCGGTAGTAGGCCTCGTCTTCGGTGAGCGGGATCGCGCCCGCGAGCGCCAAATGGATGGCGGCGGCGGCAAGCAGGAAGATGACGAGCGCGCGTGGCGGCTTCGCCAGCAAGCTCTGCGCGCCGGCAGGGCTCAAGCCGCGCTCGCGGCGCGCGCTGGGGTCAGGCGTTTGATGGCGGCGGAAAGCCGGTGCCTCAGCCGCTGCCAGTGGGCGACGCCTTCGGAGGTCACCCAGTTCATCTGCAGGACCCGCCTTGGCCCATGAAACGGCTTGTGGCCATGCCACGACCGATCGGAGCGCTTGAAGGCGACGAGCGAGCCGAAGGTGGGCGCGGCTTCCGCCGCATAGTCCTCGAGATCGCGGCCGTTGCGCAGCAGCCGCAGCCGCCCGCCGTCGGGCGCCCAGTCCTCGTTCAGGTAGACCAGGATCGTGATGATCTTGCTCTTCGAGTCGGTGTGGATGTAGCCGTCCTTGTCCCCGCACATCCCGCGCAGCGTGAACGTCACGGGCTTGTCGGCGAGCCGCACGGAGAACTTCTCCTCGATCGCCCGGCGGAAGGGCTCGCCCTTCATCTCCTCGATCAACGCCGCCACGGCCCCCTTCACGTCGAGATCCGCGAGCGCGAACGAGCCAGGCTTGTCGATGCGCGGATAGTCGGCCGCGATCGCCGCCCGCGCGTCGGCCCGAACAAAGCCTTCCAGCACAAGGTAATCGAACGGTTCGTCGTTCGCCGGCGCGCGCTTAAGCGCCTCGATGTCGAGGAATCCCATGCCGGCTCCATATCGCAACCCCGATTCCTTTGGCTATAGGCTGGGGCCGCTGCGTTCCTTCAGAAGGGCCTCCGTGACCTCTGCGGCGTCTTGCTGGTTCATGACGACGGGCGAAGCGGGGTTCCGCACCCAGGCGCGCAGCCTGGCCAACGCCGTCTTCGCCGCGCCGCGCGAGATGGTGGCGGGGCTCAAGCCCCCATGGGACCGCCTTCCGGCGGCCTGGACGCCCGCACCGCTCGAGCATCTCGATCCCAAGCGCGACCGCCCCGCGCCGCCGTGGCCCGACGTGCTGATCAGCTGCGGCCGCGGCACGGCCGCGCTTTCGATGGCGATCCGCAAGGCGAGCGGGGGGCGGACGCTGACCGTGCAGATCCAGGATCCGCTGGCGCCGGCGGACAGATTCGACCTGGTCGTCGCCATGGCGCACGACACGATCTCCGGCCCGAATGTGGTCAAGGTCGCCACCGCCCTCCATGACGTCACGGGCGAGCGGCTGGCGGACGCCGCCGCGGCCTGGTCCGAGCGGATGCCGGCCGGCAGCGGACCTCTGGTCGGCGTCATCCTCGGCGATCCCACGCGGGGCGGTCGCGCGGCGGCTGGTGAGGTGCTGCTGGCGGGGCTGCGCCGGCTGCGAGCCGGTGGCGCGCGGCTGGCGATCGTCGCCTCCCGCCGCACGCCAGAGGCGGTGGTCGCCGGGTTGCGCGATGCGTTCTCCGGCGATGCAGGCGTACTCGTCTGGGATCGCCAGGGTGACAACCCCTACCTCGGGACGCTCGCGCTGGCCGACCGGCTGGTCGTCACCAGCGACAGCGTGTCGATGATCTCCGAGGCGCTGGCCACGGCGCATCCGGTCGAGGTGTTCGGGCAAGCGCAGAACGCCCGCCATCGCCGCTTTCTGGCCAAGCTCCAGGCCGAGGGGCAGATCGCGCCGTTCAGTGGGGGTCCGCCGCCGCCGCGCTCGACGCAGATCGTCTCGGGCCTAGCGGTGGCGACTCAGGCGGTGCGGGCGCTGCTGGCCGCCCGCACCGGGCTGTCCGCGTAGGCTAGCTGCCAGCGGTCGCGCCAAGCGTCTGTGACGTAATTCATGACGATCGAGCGGCGAACGCCGGGGATCGGGCGCTGTTCGAAGCCGTGCCAAGTGTTGTCGGAGGGAACGAACATCAGGGCCTGGTTGCGCCTGAACGGCGCGCGCCTCACCCACTTGTCCTCGGCGGCATAGACGTCGGTCCCGAGATCCTCCTGTCCGTCCCGGGCGAGATAGTAGAGGAAGGTCAGCCGTTTGACGCCAAGGTCGGTATGCGGCCGAAGCCAAAAGCCCGTCGTGTCCAACGCGTACTCGAACCGAAGGAGCGTGCCGTCCAGCTGCGAGCCGGTGGCGCGGGCGAAGGCGCCGACGACCTCCTCGTCGTGGAACGCGGCCGCGACGGCCCCGCACACCGGATAGCGATCGATGTTCGCCTGGTCGAAGTAGGTCCGCGTGTCGTTGTGCAACTCGCGCTCGCCGGAGACGCCGCCCACGTCCTGCGCCGCGAAAGGCAGCGCCAGCAGCGCATCGATAGTACTGTCCGGCAGCACCTTGGTGAGCGCCCAGTGCCGGTACGGCGCTTCGTAACGCTCAGCCGCGGCCAGGCTCTCGAGCAGCGAAGCCTTGAGGGCGGCGGATGTCGTCAGGGCATCGGGGTTCGCGACGGCGGTCGGCAACTCGGCGGTCCTTATACGAGAGCGCGCGACGCGCAGGCCAGACCTAGATGGCACACTTCGGGCGTCGAGGCGACACCGCGCGCAGCCGAGGTCCTTGAATCGCTGGGGGAAAGGGTGTCGGCCGACCGGCGTCCGCCGATCCAGGGGGGCTGGGGGGGCTGTTCAGGATCCAGGACCCGCAAGAGCAACCAATCAGCCGACATGTCGGTTATCGGAGCCGCGTGGGGCCGCGGCGCGACCGGAATGGGGCGATTTCGCGTCTTGGCTCTGTGCCCGCGGCGCAACAGTCTGCGAGCTTCGCAAACCAAGCCGCGCGTGACGCCTTCCCGCCGCGGCCGGGATCGGACAACATTACATCGAATTTAGCTTCGCGGTGGCGGCGCGGCCGCCACTGTCGGGGGTAGGGGAGTCCCGCGGGAGGCTCCCGAAAGGACAGGCGATCCTATCCGCCTGTGCTTCGGGCCGCGGATCGAGGCAGAGCCGAACTTAAGGGCGACCCCTGGCGGTCGCCCTTTTGCGTTGCAGAGCCCTATGGTTGCGCCCTAAGTCGCGGTCCGGATCGGCGGGCGGCGCCGGCCGCGGGAGGCGTTGAGGAATGAGCGGTGTGGCGCTCGCCGGCCTTGGGGGGCTCGCGCGTGGCTGATGCGGTGCTCGGCGTCGAGTCCGGGGTCGTCGGCGTTGGCGGCGAGGTGCTTTCGGTGCGCGGGCTGGCCAAGCGCTTCAGCGGGCGACCGGCTGTGGTTGACGTATCGCTCGACCTGACAGCGGGCGAGGTTGTCGGCTTCGTCGGACCGAACGGCGCCGGCAAGACGACGACTTTACGCATTCTCGCCGGACTGCTCCGGGCGGATTCCGGCAGCGGTCACGTCCTTGGGCACGATGTCATGGCCGCAGGGCGATCCGTCGGCCGCCTCGTCGGCTACATGCCGCAGCGGCTCGCCCTCTATCCGGACCTGACCGTCGCCGAGAACCTGCGCTTCCGCGCGTCGGTCTATGAGCTTGCCAGCCCGGCGCGCGCCGCGGCGGCCGCCATCGAGGACTTCGATCTCGCCCCCTTTCGCCGCCAGCAGGCGGCGAAGCTCTCCGGCGGCTGGGCGCGTCGCCTGCAGCTCGCCGCGGCGCTCATCCACAAGCCGGCGCTGGCGCTCCTCGACGAGCCCACCGCCGGGCTGGACACCGAGTCGCGACAGGACGTCTGGCGCCGGATCGCCCGACTCGCAGCCCAGGGCGGCAGCGTCATCATCAACACTCACGACTTGGCCGACGCCGAGCAGTGCACGCGCGTGGCGCTGTTTTCGCGCGGAAGCGTGCTGGCGCTGGGCGAGCCGCGCAAGCTGGCGGCGAGCGCGCCCTTCGAGGCGGCGCTGGTCGAAGGCGGCGACGCCCACAACGCCGGGCGCCTGTTCGACGCCCGCCCGGGCGTCGTTGCGACCTATGTCGAGGGACGGCGGCTGCGCGTGCTGTTCCGGCCGGAGGCGAAGGCCGATGTGCTGGCTCGGGCGAGCGCGGCCGGGCATGGCGTCGAGATGTCTCCGACGCGACTCGAGGACACGGCGTTCGTGCTCGCCAAGGAAAGCCTGCAGGGCCGGAGCGCATGACCTTTCATCTCTGGCGATGCCTGGCGGTGGCCAGGGTCGAGAGCCTGGGCCTGCTCGCCGATCGGGCGGCGCTCGTACTCATCTTCATCCTTCCCGTGCTGCAGATCCTCCTCTACGGCTACGCCATCAGCCTCGAGCCCAAGCACGTCCCGATCGCCATCGCCACGAGCGAGCCGCACCTGGTTCAGCCGGCGATCGAGACGATCCGCAGCAACCCGTCGGTCACGTTGGTCGGCGGCCTGGGTCCGCCGGGCTCGGCCAGGACGGCCGTCGCCCAGGGGCGTGCGATGATCGGAGTCGAGGTCGGGCGCGATGTATCGACCCGCGCCGTCGAGGTCCGTATCATCGCCGACGCCGGCGACCCGGCCGAGGTCCGCCCGGTGGTCGCCGCGCTCACGCTCGGCGTCTGGCGCAGGACCGCCGAACTCTACGCCGAGGACCAGGCGCCGAGCGTGGTCACCGTCTGGCTGCACGACCCGACGGGCGGCAGCGCCTGGGACATCACGCCTGGCCTGGTCGGCGCGATCGTGATGATCACGATGCTGTTCCTGGGCGCGCTGACCCTGGTGCGCGAGCGGGAGCGCGGCAGCTGGGAGAGTCTGCTGGCGACTCCCGTGCGTCCCGCCGAGGCTCTGGTTGGCAAGCTCGCCCCCTACTTGGTGATCGGCGTCGGACAGACGGTGTGTCTGCTGGGGGTCGTGCATGCGCTGTTCGGCGTTCCATTGCCCGTCTCGACCTGGGCGTTGGTCGTCGCGACGCCGCTCTTCGTCAGCTCCTACCTCGTGCTCGGGTTTGCGTTCTCGGCGCTCGCACAGACTCAGATCCAGGCCGTGCAGGCGTCGGCCTTCTCCTACCTGCCGTCAGTCCTGCTGTCGGGGTTCATGTTCCCCTTCGACGGCATGCCGCGTTGGGCGCAGGTGGTCGGGGAGACGATTCCGCTAACCCACTACATCCGCGCCACGCGCGACGTCCTCCTCCGTGGTCTCGGCCCGGACGCGGTCTGGAGCCACATAGGCCCGATCCTTGTCTTCACCGTCGTCGCCTTCTCAATCGCCATCGTCTGCTACCGACGGCGGCTGGACTGAGGCACGGCCCGGGCCCCTACGGGATCAGGATCGCAGAGGAGGCCGGGATGTCGCCGGAGGACTGCTTCAGGGCGACGAGCGCGGTCAGGATGTTGAAGATTTCGCGCGTCGTGCCCGCCCCATCGCCGCGGCCCGGTGCACAGTAGGTGGCGTCTTCATATCGGATTGCGGTGAAGCAGCCTTCGGGGAGGCCGCCTGTCGTGTCGATCTTGAACAGGGATCCCGAGGGCGTCATTTCCGGAACGCCGCCCGGGTAGTCCTTGCTGTAATCGTCGAGCATCGGCGAGCCTACGGGATTCCTCACCAGACCGCCCAGGTATCTGAAGATTCCATAGGTGGAACGGAACACCACCTCGATCTTGTAGGCTTTGCCGTTCAACAGGACGAGCTGCTGCGCCGGCGGGGTATCGCCTGACCCACAGAAGTTGACGTGGACCAGCTTGAAGTCGTCCATCGCCGCTGGGCTGGCGAGCGCCGGTTCGTAGCAGGTCTGGCGGGCCGCACGCGGCGGCGCCGTCTTCGAGGAGTCGGAGGGCGGTGGACCGCCTGCGCCCGCCGGCGCCTGTTCGGTCGTAAGGCCGTGTTCCATCGCAGCCTGGATGAAGGCCTGGAACTCCGGAAAGCTCGGGTCGCCGGGTCGGTTGTAGTCGAAGTGCGGTTGCGCCGCCTGCGCGCCTCCCGGGTTGAACGGCGTGATCTTCGCCTTGTCGATCACCAGATAGAAGACGAGTTCCCGCGAATAGCCCTGGTGCAACAGCAGGTCGATCTCATCCAGGCTGAGCGGCGTCATCAGGCCTAGATAGAAGTCGTGAGTCGCGAACAGGTTGGCCGTGAAGTTGGTGCTCATCGTGTTGTCGAGGAACTGGCTCGCCGAGCCGAACGTGAGCTGATTCAGCGTATCGCTATGCTTCAGGCCTGGGCCCTCGATCGCTTGAGGGCTGCTCAGACGCAGATCGGTCGAGCCGGTGGCCTGAATGGCTGAGGGGGAGAGGAAGTAGAGCGGTTCAGAAAGGCTCGCCCGAGCGATGTTGATCAGCATCCCGCGGTTCTGCATCGAGCCGACCCCGAGATCGACGATGGTCCCGCGGTTGGCCACCGACCCGGCCGAAAGGCATCCGCTCAGGGCCAGCCCGGCAGCGGCCAGCACCAACATCCGCAACGGCGTCCGCATCGTTCTTCCCCCCGAAAGACGTATTTCAGGTCAGAAAAGCGTCGCGGATGCACAAGTCAAGGGGCGCCGCTGTCGCGGGGCGGCGCCCCCTCACGCTGGCAGACTGAGGGGCCGCGTGCCGAACAAGGTGCGCCACTCCGAGTGCTCCGCGCCCATAACCGCCACGGCCCGCTGGATGCGGTCGGACAGGCGCGTGAAGTCCGGCGGATCCTTCTGCATCGCCTCGACGATGGTCGCCAGATGCGCGGCGGTGTCCTCCGAACGGATGCCGACGGTCTCGAAGTCGGCCTGGACGCGGATGGCGTTGAGCGCGGCGCCAATGGCCGGGAAGGCCGCCGTGATGGCCACGATCCAGAAGCGGTAGTCATGGGCCCAGGTCGCGCCCGCGAGGACGAAGCGGGCGTAGCCGACGATGAAGACGACGCCAGCGGCAATCGGCGTGCCGAACAAGACGAGCCCCGCCCAGTGCAGGCGATGGGCGGCGAACGCCATGCTGTCGCGGTTGGCGTGGTGGTAGTTGATCTGCCCGACGAGTTCCGCGCCGATAACAGCCTTGCGCACGGCCTCGACGTATTGCCTGTCGGCGACGCGAGTCGGTAGCGGAAGGAGGCGGCCGATTGCGCCCACATACCAGCTGACCCAGTCGTCCTGGTCGAGCCGGCGGCCGCGATCGCCTTCCGTGCGAGCGCTCGGCATTGGCCTTGGTCGCGCGAGCGGCGCGCGAGCGCCGACGAGGCAAAGCACGCGCAGGTACCTGAGCCACTCGGCCGCGCGGCGATAGTCCAGCCAACGCCGGTGCCAGGCCCGGCGCGCGCCCCATAGCCAGACGCCGACGATCGACAAGAGCAGAATCACTTCGGCAAGCACGAATCCGAACTTGACCGACATCGCCGCGCACATGCTGCTTCTCAGCTGCGGCAGCTCGGTCATCAGCCCCGCCAGGGCCAGGACCACGGCGACCGCGGCGGCGAGGAAATTGAACACGAACGCCGAGCGATAGAGCTCCGCGTATCGGACCGCGAGGCGGTCCGGCGCTGTTATCGACGGCAGAAGCGTATCGCACACCCTTTGGCTCAGGGGGCCGCCCGCGTCGGGGAAGTGTTCTCGCCAGGACTCAGCCGAAAACGGATGCTCGTCCTTGGGAATGAAATCGGTGCGTTTCAGCTTGCGCACGGCCAACAAGGCCAAGAGCGCCGAGTAGAGCGGCCAACCGTGCTCCGGGCCTGGCGCTTCGGAATAGAAATCCCTCAACCCCCCCACCGTCGTCGGGTCGGCCGGCGGCGCGACCAGCGCCTTCACCAGCGCCGGCGCCTCGATGAACGCGTCCTTCCTCTCCGCCTCCTCGAGGCGCGCCGCGCCGGGCGGCAAGTCCAGGGTTCCGGTCCACAGCAGGTGCGCGGCATCCGGCGTCGCCGGGTTGATCAGGAGAATCGGCGCGCCCTCGACGAAGGCCCTCTCGACGATCTCGGCGGTGCCCCCGATTCCGGCGGCTTCGCCCTCGTCCCAGACCGCGATCAGCAGGTCGGCGTGTGCGAGCATGACCAGGCCCGCGGCCTGATACCCTCGTTTCTCCTTCAGCTCGCCGTCAGGCGTGTCGAGTTGAAACGTGCTTCTGGATCTGTGGAGCAGGTCGCGAAACTCAATTTTCGACCGCTGAGTCTGGAAATCCGCCTCATAAGACGCTTGCGCCGAGGGGAGCACCACATCGAGCACCGCTCCGGCGGCGAGGCCAGCTTCGGCCACGATGCGATCGGCGCCTTCCGCGAGAGCCGAGACCACCACAAGCTGGGGGGTTTCCGGCGCGAACGCCCAGTTCGCGCCTTCGACGGCCTCCTTGAACGATCGGCTGAGCACTTCGAACAGGCGCGCCACGGTTGCGCGCACGGCTGGCTGCTGATGGACCTCGAGCTTTGGTCCGGTCCGGTGGCCGGCGACGCCGACCCTCAGGCAGGCGCGCGGCCTGCAAACGGAAGCCTCCTGCCGCCCCATGTGGCTGTCCCCTTGTCGCGCCCCGCGCGCCACTGTTGTCTCCGCAGTCCGCCCGAGGAGCAAGAGTGAGATAGTCCGTCAGGCGGCCGCTTTGAGGCCGAGCGCCTCGAGCATCTCCGCGCGCCCAGGGCCGAGCAGGGGCGGATAGTAGCGCGCATTCGCCGCACGCCCGCGCGCCCAACGGTCGAGCGACTTGACCAGCGTCGACGGCCGGCGGATCCAGGCGCGCGGCGGGTCGAGCATGTTGAACTCGCGCAGGGCGGCGCGCAGCAGTGGAAGGTCGGAGCGAACGGCGATAGCGACGCCGTCCTCGCGGAAGCTGCGTCCCACCCGCTCGGCCAGGGAGGCGGGCCGCGCCGGCCCGCGCGCGGCTCGCGCGCGCCGGATGGCGTCGCGGTCCAGCCCGCACATGTCGTCGTAGAACGGCCGAAGCGCCTCGGTGACCCTCACGTCGTAGAGCCGGGCGCGCACGGCCGGATCGGTCGTCTCGCGCAAGACCTGCCCCAGGCTCTCCGATTGCACGGCCGCGAACGAGCAGCCGCGGCCATAGAGCGGGTTGGTGCGCACGAGGCTGTCGCCCACCGAGAAGAAACCCAGGATCGCGCGCTGATCGTCGCTTACGAAACGCCGCCAGTGGTTCTTCAGGTCGCCCATGCCGTAGACCGGGCTGATCGGCTCGGCGCCGGCCGGATCGACCCAGGCTGCGATCCCGGGCAGCAGCGCGCAGATGTGGTCGAACACCTCGGGACGGACGACCGCCGCACGAAGCTCCGCCTCCATTTCCGGCACGGCCAGCGTGATCGAAAAGCAGCCGTTGTCGCCGGGGAATCGCCCGTACTTGATGTAGGCGAGGTCGCCGGTCGCCGTTGCCCGCGCAGGCGGCGGATCCTCCGCGGTGCGCCGATAGTGGCGGGTAAAGTAGAGGATGCCGCAATCTTCCGACTCCTCGCCGATCTGGGCGCCGGCCGCGCGCAACTGTTCGGCGCAGGCCGAAAGGCGGCCCTGCGCATCGATGACGACGTCGGCTGGCCAGGCTTCGGTTCGACCGTCGCGCTCGACGGCGGCGCCGGTGACCCGCAACGCTCCGTCGCCGGACTCGATAGCGAGCGCGCGCACGAAGGTGTCGGGCGCGATGGTCACGCCCGGAAGCGCTTGCGCATATCGACGCAACAAGAGCTCGAAGGTGGTGCGGCGGCTGGTCAGGATCACCATCTCCTCGTCGCCGGACTCAGGTTCGTAGAACGCCCTCAGCGCAAGCGGCGTCATCTCGGTGAAGCCGATTTCGCGGCAGCCTGCGTCGCGCAGCTGCTCCAAGAAGGCCGGATGTCGCGCGCGGATCACTTCGCGCATGCGCGCCAGGAAGCCATGGCTATGGCGAAGCTGGCCGACGCCCCGCCGCTTCCACTCGAAAAAGGCGGCATCGGGTCCGCCCTCCGGCGGCGGCGGGTCGCGGTCGACCAGCGTGATCTCGTGGTCGCCGGGCGCCAGCGCGAGCGCGACGAGCAGCCCGGCCATGCCCGCGCCCAACACCAGTACGCGTTCGCTCACGGTCGCGGCCGCGAGGCTAGCCGGGGTGCTGTTGCAGCCAGGTGATGGCGTCCTCTTTGCCCTGGGCGGCGGAGCGGGCCATCCACATGTGCGCGAGGTTGTCGTCCTCGGTGACGCCCTGGCCGTTCGCATAGAGCCAGCCGATGTTGTACTCGGCGTTCTCCTCGCCCTGGTTCGCGGCGAGCTGGTACCAGTGGAAGGCCGTCGCATAGTCCGACGGCACGCCATGGCCGTAGTAATAGAGTTCGCCCAGGTTGTTCTGGGCGTCCTTGTCGCCCTGGTCGGCCGCTTTCACGTACCACGTCTGCGCCTGGCCATAGTCCTGAGGAACCCCCTCGCCGCTGTCGTAGAGCCAGGCGACCTGGTACTGCGCGCGCGAGTCGCCCTGGTTGGCCGCGATCAGGTAGTCCTTCATCGCGTCCGTGTAGTCCTTTTGCTGCATCGCGGCGTCGCCCTTGGCGTTAGCCTCGGTGATGGACATCTGCGGGGTCATGCTGCGCATGACGCTGACCACAATGGCGACGATCAGGAGCAGGCCAAGCACGCCCCCGCCGATCATCAACAGCAGGCGGTTGTTGTTGGCTGGCGCGACTAGCGGACCCGTGGGCGGGGGCGCAGCGGGGCGGGCGGATGCGGGCGCGCCGGCCGACGCCGCGGCAGCCGCCGCCGGCGGCCTCAGCGCCGCGGCGGCGGCGCGGTCCTTGCGCGCCATGTCGTGCAGCCCTTTGCGGTCGTAGGTGCTGGCGCGGTTGTTCAGCGCGGCTGCGAGGTCGGGTTTCAGCTGCAGTGCGACCGTATAGTCGCGGATCGCGCGGTCGTACTCGCCCTTGGCCTGGAAGGCGTTGCCGCGATTGCAGTAGGCGGCCGCGAAGTCGGGCTTCAGCGCGATCGCACGGTCGAAATCCGAGATCGCCTGCTCCTGCTGGCCCTTGGCCAACAGCGCGTTGCCCCGGTTGTTGAGCGCGCTCGCGTGGTCCGGCTTCTCGCCGATCACCTGATTGTACTGCTCGATCGCCTGGTCGTATTCACCGGCGCGCGCGTGGGCGTTGGCCTGCTCGTAGAGGGCGTCGACATCGACGGTCGGCCGCTCGGGCTCGACGGCGGGGGCCGCCGCCTCGGCCGCGCCGGCGCGCCGCGTGCGGCGCGGGCGGTCCGCTTCGGCCTCCGCTGGGGTCTGCATGGCGGTGACGGCCTTGATCTGGGTCATCAGCTGGTCGAGCGATGCTTCCCAGTCGTTGAACAGGTCTATCCACTGGCGCGTGGCGAACTCGTAGGCGAACGCCTCGTTCGGCGCGACGTCCTCCACGCGAACCGGGATCACGAACAGCTTGTTCTGACCGGCGAGCGCGATTTCCTTCTTGACCTCGTCGGAGTTGTTCGAATTGGCCGAGAAGACGAACAGCATGACCTTCGTCGCACGAATGGCGCGCACGATGGCCTCCTGGAAGTTCTCGCCCGGATGGATGTCGCGCGTCGCCATCCAGCACTCAACGCCGCGCGACTCGATGGCGGCACAAATCGTGTCCGCCATCTTCTTGTCCTTCGAGGCGTGGCTCAGGAAAACCGTGGCGGCCATGGCGAGCGTTCCTGTCTGGGCGGTCCGGTCAGTTGACCCAGGTGCTCTGCGCCGGCCCAGCCGGGGCGCCCGCGTCGCTCAGCGGATCGGACCCATACTGATTGTCGCCGACGGTTCCGCGGGCCGCGAACCAGATGATCAGCGGGATGACCCCGATGATCGTGAAAACGATCAGATACCACCATCCGCTCCGGTTGGTGTCGTGCAATCGGCGGACAGCCACGGCAAGCGACGGCAGGAAGACGCCGAGGTTGACCAGATAGCTCAGGCCGACCACCGCCCCGTACATCGGAGAGTTCGGCCCGCCGACGATGACCTCGAGCAGCCCGAAGACGAAACCGATCCCGAAGGTGAAGAGAATCCACCACCAGTATTCGGAGCGCGCCGAACGCCCATTGAAGTCGACGTAGCGTTTGAAGTTGCTGACGATGGCGTCCGAGAAGTTCAAGTGCGCCTCCCCCGTTTCACCGACCGGGGCCGTCCAGTCGGCCGCGGCATACCGTTCCCCTAAGCGACATAGCAAAGGCGATGACCCTTGTAGGGGTCAATGGGATTTTTGCGAAACTTCGACGGCCTAGCGCAGCGAGGCGTTCAGTTCGGCGAGCGCCGCCGCGCCCGGCGTCAGTTCGGCGTCCGTGAGCGCGTTCAGAGGCCTCGCCACGGTGTCGAGGTGGTCATGCAGGTCCTTCGGCGTCGGATCCACGAACAGCAGACCGGTCACGACCTCGCCCAGCGCCTGCCGCTGTTGCAGGAAAGCCAGCGCGGCCGCTCGGTCGGACGGATCGTACTGGGCGTCCAGCTTGCGGAGCGCCAACACCGAGCCGTCGTGCTGGGTCACCATCTCGAGCGTGCCGGGCGCATGGTCGATGGTGATGGGCGCGCGCGGCGGGATGATGTCGAGCCGGTTCACCGCTTCGTTGTGCTCACGCACATAGTCGAAGCTCTTGGTCGAGCCGACGTGGTTGTTGAACTGCACACAAGGGCTGATGCAGTCGATGAAGGCGGCGCCGTTGTGGCTCAGCGCCGCCTTGATCAGCGGGGTCAGCTGGCGCTTGTCGCCGGAGAAGCTGCGGGCGACGAAGCTCGCGCCCAGCTGCAAGGCCAGCGACACCAGGTCGACGGCCGAGTCGTGGTTGACCACGCCGCGCTTGGACTTCGAGCCATAGTCCGACGTGGCGGAGAACTGGCCCTTGGTCAGCCCATAGACCCCGTTGTTCTCCACGATGTAGACCATGTTGACGCCACGGCGGATGCAGTGGGCGAACTGGCCAAGCCCGATGGAGGCCGAATCCCCGTCGCCGGAGACGCCCAGGTAGATCAGCTCCTTGTTGGCGAGGTTGGCGCCCGTCAGCACCGAGGGCATCCGTCCGTGCACGGTGTTGAAGCCGTGGCTGTTGCCGAGGAAGTAATCCGGCGTCTTCGACGAACAGCCGATGCCCGAAAGCTTGGCGATCCGGTGCGGGGGCAGCTCCAGCTCGTAGCAGGCCCGGATGATCGAGGCGCTGATCGAGTCGTGGCCACAGCCGGCGCAGAGCGTCGAGACGGCCCCCTCGTAGTCGCGGCGGGTGAACCCCAGGCTGTTCGAGGCCAGCTTGGGATGGTGCATGCGCGGCTTGGCGATGTAGGTCATTCGGCGGCCTCGGCGATCGGGCGGGCCGCAAGCTTGGCGGCGATCTCCCCGGCGATGAACCGGGCGGTGATAGGGGTGCCGTCGTAGTGGTTGACCGGCACGAGCTTCGCCGGGTCGACCCCGACCTCGTTCATGATCAGGGTGCGCAGCTGCCCGTCGCGGTTCTGCTCGACCACGAACACCTGGTCGTGCTCGGCGATGAAGTCGCCGACGGCGTCGGCGAAGGGAAAGCCGCGCACGCGAAGCGCATTCACATGCCGGCCCTGCGCCTCGAGCATTTCCAGAGCTTCGCTCAGCGCCGGCGTGGTCGAGCCGAAGTAGATCACCCCGCTCTTCGTCGCCCGGCTGGCGTCTTGCCGCATCGGGGCGGGCACGAGGCTCTTGGCCGTCTCGAACTTGCGCAGGAGGCGCTGCATGTTGTCGACGTAGACCGCGCCCTCTTCCGAGTAGCGGGCGTAAGGGTTGCGCGAGGTGCCCCGCGTGAAATAGCCGCCGCGGTCGGGGTGGGTCCCAGGGTAGGTGCGGTAGGGGATGCCGTCGCCGTCGACGTCGAGATAGCGGCCGAAGTCCTTGCCGGCCTCGAGGTCGTCGTAGGTCATCACCTTGCCGCGGTCGATGCGGCGGCCGTCCTCCCACTCGAAGGGCTTGGTCAGCCACTCGTTCATGCCGATGTCGAGGTCGAGCATGACGAAGATGGTGGTCTGCAGCCGGTCGGCGAGGTCGAAGGCCAGCGCGGCCATCTCGAAGCACTCGCCCGGCTCGGCGGGGAACAGCAGCGGATGCTTGGTGTCGCCGTGCGCGGCGTAGGCAGCCGCCAGTATGTCGGCCTGCTGGGTGCGGGTCGGCATGCCGGTCGATGGCCCGCCGCGCTGGACGTCGAAGATGACCGCCGGCACCTCGGCGAAGTAGCTTAGGCCCACGAACTCGGTCATCAGCGACACACCCGGCCCGGATGTGCAGGTGAAGGCCCTGGCCCCGTTCCAGGCCGCGCCGATGACGATGCCGATCGAGGCGATCTCGTCCTCGGCCTGGATGATGGCGTAGCGCGCCTTTCCCGTCTCCGGATCGGTGCGGAACTGCTCGCAGTAGCCGGTGAAGGCCTCGGCCAGCGATGTCGACGGCGTGATCGGATACCAGGCGCAAACGGTCGCGCCGCCAAAGACCGCGCCCAGCGCGGCGGCCGCATTGCCCTCGACGAAGATGCGGTCGCCCACCTTATCGGCTCGCCGCACGCGCAGCCCGATGGCTTTGAGGTTCTGGGCCACGTAGTCGCGGCCCATGTGCAGCGCTTCGATGTTCGGGGCGATCAGCCGGTCCTTGCCCTTGAACTGCTCGCCGACAAGCTGCTCGATAACAGCCATATCGATGTCGAGCAGGGCCGAAAGCGCGCCGACGTAGATGATGTTCTTGAACAGCTGCCGCTGCCGCGGGTCGCTGTAGGCGGCATTGCACATCGCCGTCAGCGGCACGCCGACGACCTTGATGTCGTCGCGGAACTTCTCGTGCGGCAAGGGCTTGGTCGAGTCGTAGAACAGGTAGCCGCCGGGCTCGATCTCGGCGAGGTCCTTGTCCCAGGTCTGCGGGTTCATGGCGACCATCAGGTCAACGCCCCCGCGCCGGCCCAGATGCCCGCTCTCGGAGATCCTGACCTCGAACCAGGTGGGCAGACCTTGGATGTTCGACGGGAAGATATTGCGGGCGGCGACCGGCACGCCCATGCGCAGGATCGACTTGGCGAACAGGCCATTGGCGCTGGCCGAGCCCGACCCGTTGACGTTGGCGAACTTGACAACGAAGTCGTTGACGCGGGCGACTGAACTCATCTCCTTGCGCTCACTCCGCCGCGATCCGTGTTGCGGGCTCCGGCTCGCCCTTGGCGTAGGTCATGTCGAGAAGGAACTTCTGCATGTCCCACGCGCCGGTCGGGCAGCGCTCGGCGCAGAGGCCGCAGTGCAGGCAGACGTCCTCGTCCTTCACCATGACTCGCCCGGTCGGCAGCGGGCCCGAAACATAGAGATCCTGGGTCACGTTCAGGGCCGGCGCGTTCAACCGACCGCGCAGGTCGGGCTCGTCCCCGTTCTCGGTGAAGGTGATGCAGTCCATCGGGCAGATGTCGACGCAGGCGTCGCACTCGATGCACAGCGGGTCGGC
>Ga0209415_10006198_pt1 | contig 21369 bp, 23 predicted proteins | sample PeaSoiSIISIP2007_FD_187696 | JGI IMG/M metagenome (GOLD analysis project Ga0209415, IMG submission 187696) | Peat soil microbial communities from Weissenstadt, Germany - SII-SIP-2007 (SPAdes) (version 2) | ecosystem: Environmental > Terrestrial > Soil > Wetlands > Peat | place: Germany... | reverse complement strand
TCCATAAGGTCGTCGACCAGCGTATCATGACGATTCTCGACGCGCTCGACGCGCACGGCCTGACCGAGCGCACCGTCGTGGTTCGGACCGCCGATCATGGCGAACTCGGTCTGTCGCATGGGATGAGGGAGAAGAGCTACACCGCTTACGAAGAGATGATCCATATTCCGCTGGTCGTCTCCAACCCGCTCGTGTATCCCGAGCCGCACGAAACGCAGGCCTTCTACTCCCACCTCGATCTCCTTCCGACGCTCGCCGAAGTGGCCGGGGTGCCGGAGCTGGCGTCACATGGGCTTGGCCGGAGCATCGTGCCGGTGCTGCGCGATCCGTCGGCGAGCGTGCAAGATTCCGTCCTTTTCTCCTATGACGACGTGTTCGGCCTGTCGGCCGGCGCTGCCGGTGCCAACCTGCGCGCGCTGCGGGAGCGGGACTGGACCTACGCGGTCTATTTCGGCATCGACGGCAGCGGCATCGAATACGAGCTCTACGATCTCGCAACCGATCCGCTCCAGATGAAGAATCTGGTGCACGGCTCGCCGCCGGTGGACGTACAGTCCGAATGGGCGCGGTTGCACGAGGCGTTAACGCAGAAGCTCGTCGAGGCCGCCAACCTGCCGGTGAGCTTTCCCTGGCCCATTGCTCCGGCCGCCTGAGTGCTGATTCCGTCTTCGTAGGGGGACGGCGGCATGCTCAGTCGAAAGCCTGATCGCAGAGGCAGAGGAAGTACGCCGGCTAGCGGTCGAGAAAGGACAGTTTGCCGCTGCGATAGCGGCGATCCGAGAAAAGGGCGTTTTGTCCGGCAAACGCATCGAGAGGTCGGAGTATGAGAAGACGAATGTCAATTACGAGGTTTCCGATCGCCCTGTGGGGATCCAACCCAGCAGTTGGAGCGATGCTTGCCGCTCAATTGCCCAAGTTAGATCACCGCCTCCAAACGCGGGGACGAATAGTGCAGCGTATCCGGCAATCGCTAATCCAATAAGAATTCCATAAGTAGCCGACAGTCATAATAAGATTTGACCATTCTTGGATCTCGGCACGCGCCCATCCGCGAGCATCGGAGGAAATACGCGGAAACCGGGCGATGCGTCCCGGCTTGTCGGATGGCCGTCCTATCCGCGCGATTTGAATTATGAGCGCGGTCGCGCCAGCTTCACAACAAGAACCAGCTTCCAGCTCGCAATAATTCGCCCACGCCTCCACTAGCGCCCGCCTCTTTTCGAGCGCGTCGCTCCGCCGGTACGCCGCCTCGACCGCATTACCCACAGAATGCGCGAGCGCCGCTTCGGCAATCTCTCGTGGAAAATGCGTCTCGTTTCCTGCCCAATCGCGGAAGCTTGATCGGAAGCCATGCGGCGTCGCCCCGTAAATCTGCAATCGCTGCAGCACCTTGGCCATCGCCACATGAGAAAGAGGCCGCCCACCACGAGGGCTTGGAAAAACGAGATCGCACGTCATGGCATCATGGAAATTTTCGAGGATGGCGAGCGCGCGCTCGGACAGAGGAACACGATGCTCGCGCCCGGCCTTCATGCGACCGGCAGGAACGGTCCAGACTCTCGCCTCAAGATCGATTTCAGACCATCGCGCACCATAGACTTCGCCGGACCGCGCCGCTGTCAGAATGGCGAATTCGAGCGCCATTGCGGCGATGGCATCGCATTCGCGCAACCGGGCGACGAAAGCTGGGATGTCCCGATAATCCATCGCTGCGTGATGGCCGCGCGTGAGCCTCCCGTGCTTCGGCAGGAGGTGTGAAAGGTGCCCGCGCCATGCCCGCCGGGTTTTCGCCTGATCGATGGCCTTGCGCCTTGGCCGCGTCCAGAACCGCTTCGATGCGCCCGCGCAATCGGGAAGCGGTTTCCGGCTTCGCCTGCCAAAGGGGCGTGAGGACGCCCAGAACTGCCGCTGTGTCGATTTCGTCTACGGGACGGGAGCGAAGTGGCGCAGCCAAATCGGTGAGGGCCGAGCGCCATTGCGCCCGGTGCTTTTCGTTGCGCCATCCGCTTTCCTTTGCGGCAATCAGCGCATCCGCGACGGCGCCGAACGTCGGAATTCCCGCTTCGATTATCGCGGCTTGGCGCTTCACTTCGATAGGGTTTTTCCCTGCTGCCACTTGCTTCCGGGTGTCACGCGCCTTGTCTCGTGCCTCGGCAAGTGACACTACGGCCGCCGATCCGAGCCCCGTTTCCGTTACCCTGCCGCCGAATGTGAAACGGTAGACCCAGTTGCGCGCGCCGCTCGGGGACACCACCAGATAAAGGCCCCCGCCATCGCCATAACGCCCCGGTTTCGAGGTCGCCGCTGTCCGCGCCGTCAGTTTCTGCTTTCCGCCCGCCATGGCCGCCACTCGGTCTTACAATCAGTCTTACAATTCGACGCGGATTATATCAGATGGGGGCGGACACAGAAAGACGCATGAGATATTAAACCAATGAAAAACAATGGATACAGAGGACGACCTCGAATTGCCTTGGATAGCAGTTTAGCGGACTCTCACTCCGACCAATTTCGCGCGACATCGCGGGCGGCGCCCGACGCATCTCATCGCTGATTTCGAACCTGGCGGCGGAGGCGCGACTCCTGGCGTCAAAAGGTATCCGCACAGTCCTTGTCTTGGGCTCAAGCACCCAGTGCGGCGGCGAAGGCGCCGAGATCGGCGGCCGCAATGTCGACTGGGACCGAAGGGCGGCTCTCGCCCTTGCCGGGGCCGTGCTCGTTCGGCCGCGCGATATGCCCGGTGCGTAAGCCGCAGGCGGCCGCCGCTTCGAGATCTGACGAATGGGCCGCGACCATCATGCAGGCCTCTGGCGGCACGCCGAATGCCTCCGCTGCGCTGAGATAAACCTGCGGCTTCGGCTTGTAATCGCGGGCGACCTCGCCGCCGAGGATCGCGTCCCAGATGAGGCTGTTGCGGCGGGCGAGATCGACTTGAATCGCAATATTGCCGTTCGAGACCGGCGCCAGCAGAAAGCGCGTCCGCAGGCGCGCGAGGGCGCCCGGCACATCCGGCCAGACATCGAGCCGATGCCAAGCGAGATTGAGATCCGCGCGCGTCTCCTCGTCGAGATCCTCGAGCCCGAAGCGCGGCAGGATGCGCTCGAGGTTGCGGCGGTGGATGATGTCGAGCCGGACAAAGCCGCTGCGGCCCCTGCGCACCTCCTCCATGCCGGTCTGGTATTCGCCGCGCCAGGCGTCCGCGAAGGCGAGCCAATCGAGCGAGACGCCGCGCGGTGCTAGCGATCTTTCGGCTTCCCGCGCGACGCCGCTGCGCCAATCGACGAGCGTGCCGAAGACATCGAAGAAGAGAGCTCTGGGAGGCAAGATTGAAACTCACGTCTGAAGGCGAATGCGTAAATTGAACGCTGACGGCAGAGTTCAAGTACGCCGTTCCGGCAAGCGAGGAGCCTGCGCTTTGCCTTCGTTCAACGCGCGAAGTTTTGCCGGGGTGAGCCGTTTTGGATTTCCTTGGTAAGGTCCCACGGCATGCCAAGCTCGACGGACGCTCCGGCGCCAAAAACAACCCCACTTCCGACTACACCGCGACCGCCTCAGTATTGCCGGACGGCGTGGAGCGGCCGGCAGTCCCAGTTGCCGATCGCGGGACGAGGCATCCAGCTTAAGCTGTGCCGCCAGAAATTGAGGCAAGGGAAACAGATGTACGCGGGCCGTGAGGCGGTCGGGGTGGCACCCCGTTTTTGCGCCGAGCCAATGCGACGGCATCAGCCGCAGCGCGCCGATTTTCAGCAATCACGGCAAGGGCTTACGTGCAGGGGCCGGCGCCTGACGCACCGCTCCTCCTCACATTGTCAATATTTCATCGCTTTTGGGCTACCATGCGAGGCATGCCCGCCTTTGCGTCCGGCCTCCGAAGCCAGCTGATGATTCTGCGAAAAGCTCCGTTTGTTCGGGCTGACACTTTGGCCGCCCTTGCGACCGGCCAGGGCCGCGAGACCGGGATTTTGTGAAAAACTCCGCTTTTCGTGGGGCACGCTCTCACCCCCTTTGCGGGCGATCGCACGCTGCTTCTCGGGATCCATGGACGCGAATCCTCGGGTGGATGTTCTGTTCGGGAAGTCGATCGAATTGGTCATGCGTCATCCCTCGTGATGATTGCCTGTATTTTGGCCTATGCGGACCAACGCGCCGCGCCGATGAAGGTTCCGACAAGGGGCATGGAACGGTTTCGTGGCCTCGACCGTTGCTTGAAGGACCTTTGCCATCGATCCGCGCAGTGGCACCCCCGCGAATACCTTACCCATGCAGTGGAACCCGCGAATAGGGCCGATAGCGCAATCGAAGTGCGCGAAGCGCAGTTAGGATTAATAATAGCGCATAATAATCATGGGTGCGACACATGGCTTCCACGCGCGTGCTGGTTGCCCTGAATGATGATAGTGCATCCGCAACCCAAAGGGTATGGAGAACGATATGTCAGACTTCGAACACATCGGAGAGCAAGCTCGACGCGACCTTGGTGCCGATCTCGCCGACCTTCGCGAAGATATCTCCAAGCTTTCCGCTTCAGTGCTTGAGCTCGTTCAGAATCAGGCCGCCTCGGCGAAGCAACAGGTGCTCGGCGCGGCGGACGAGGCTCGGCAAAAATTCTCGGCTCAAACAGCCGAAGCAAAGGATCGACTCGGCGCGATCACTGCAGATCTTGAGAACACGATCGAGCGTAGTCCATTCACCGCCGTTTTCGCCGGGGCCATCGCGGGATTCCTGATCGGAATCTTGGTCCGTCCGCACAAATGATCGAATTCCTGACCCGACAATTGCGCGAAATCACCGCGTCCGTCGAGGCTATGGGCAGGCGCCTGCTGACCAGCATGGTTCTGCTCATCGTGACGCTCATCTTTTCCCTCGCCGGCTTCGCCTTCTTGTCGGTCGCGCTTTATCTCTGGGTCGCGGAGATGACCCGACCGACCATCGCAGCCCTCTCGGTCGCCGGCTTTCAAATCGTGATTGCGGCCGCGTGTCTGGTCGCGTTCCGTTTGAAAGGACAGAAGCCGCCGCAAAAGTCGGCTCAAGCGGATCTGCCTCCCGAAGATTCGGGCGAGGCGAGCCGTGCAGAACTCTCCGAGAGCATTGATCAAACCATGGCACCGCTCATCGCGGTCTTGCATGAGGCCAATATGAAACCCGAAGAAGCCGCTCTGCGACTCGGCGTGGCCTTGACCAAGCAAGTGGGACCGCTTGCCCTTGTCGGACTCGCGCTCGCCGCCGGCTTCATGTTCGGGCGCCGATTGAGGGCTCCGAACAAAGACTGACACTCGACCTTTCGAAGATCATGCATCGCGTCGAAGAGCCTGTGCTTGACTACAGGCGTAGACTCAGCGAATGGTTCCCTCTCTCATAAAAAATTACATGCTTCCTAATTGCAGGCGGCGCTGCTAGCTTCCAGCATGATGTTCCGCGCAGTAGATTGCATCACCGCGGAGCACAGCGTGAGGGGCATCCCCGTGTCTGCTGCTGCCGAAATTGCACTTGAGCGCGACATTGTCTTGCGGCGTCCGGTTCGCGAACCCGCCGGCAGCCTGCGAGATCTCATCGGCCTCGAGGAAGCCTCCGGCGATATCGGCATGGCCGGAACGATGATGACCCAAACGCTCGACCTCCATCTTCTCTTCGACGGCCTCTCTCACGCGGCCTTGATTGTTTCGAGCGCCGGAACGATCGAATACGATGCTGCCCACTGCGTGGTGCGCATGAGACCGGTCCACCCGTTCGAAGCGAATGGGGATCGAGCCGAACTCGCTTCGCTGATTCGAACTCCGGGCTGGCCCGTGCGTTGTTTGGCGGCGCAGGGCGAGGGGAGCGCCGTTCCAGCTGATGGAGCGCGCCGCATTCTGATCGTCGAAGATGATTACTTCGTCGGTCTCCAGAATGAAGACCTGCTGGCCAAAGCCGGGTTCGCCGTGGTCGGCATCGCGACCAATGCCGAATACGCCCTCAGCTTGGCTGCCCAAGAGCAACCGGATCTCGTCCTGATGGATATTCGGCTTGCGCAGGGCGACGACGGGATCGACGCGGCGACCGAGCTTCTTCAGCGCCATGCGCTTCGTTGTGTCTTTGTCACGGCGCATGCGGGTCCTGCCATGCGATCCCGCGGCGTGGCGGCGCGTCCGCTCGGCTGGCTCGTAAAGCCTTTCACCGCAGGAACATTGGTGAAATGCGTGAGGGATGCGCTGGCCGCCAAGCAAAGAGAGGACGGCAATTAGCCGCCATCTTTGCGCCGCCCAAGAGGCTAGACAAACGCCCCGTTCGTCTCCGGTTCGTCCTTTCGACGCGATTTCCGATCAAAGAAGAGCGCCTGGCTGATCACGGCCTTTAAACTGTCGACCCCGAAGGGCTTGGTGATCAGAAAGGCCGGCTCCGGCGGCGTGCCCGTCAAGAACCGTTCCGGATAGGCCGTGATGAAGATGACCGGGACGGAGAAATTGCCGAGGATCTGATTGACGGCTTCAAGGCCCGAACTGCCGTCGGCGAGCTGAATGTCCGCCAGGATGAGGCCGGGTGTCATGCTCTCTGCCGCCGTCACGGCCTCCCCGTGGGTGCGGGCGATATTGACGACCCTATGCCCAAGTTCCTCGACGAGCATCTGGATATCGATCGCAATCAAAGGCTCGTCTTCAATGATCAGCACGTCGCTGCGAATCTGCTTGGAGATCTCCTTGCCGGCCCTGTCGATGAGCTCGGCCGCCTCTTCGGCCGTGCAATCCATCACCCGGGCGATCTCCGCCGTTTCGAATCCTTCGAGCGAGCTCAAGAGGAAGGCCACGCGGGGGCGCAGCGGGATGGCTTCGAGATTGCGCTGCGCGCCCTTTTCGTCCGGCGAGAACGACGGCTGGTCGACGTAGCCATTGACCGGCATCGATTCCCAGACTTTGAGGAACAGCCCATAGAGCGAGGCTCTGAGATCGGCGCTCTCCGAAAACACCTCCGGCTCGGCGACCACTGCCTCCAAAGTCGCCAGAACATAGGCGTCGCCCCCGGCCTGGGTTCCGGTCAGGGCCCGCGCGAATCGACGCAGATAAGGGATGTGGGAGGAAATCGCTTTCGAAATCGACATAGATCCCGGCTCCTCTGCCGCGCCAGCCCAACCCACGCCATAGCTTGCTTAATGCGTAAGCCGAAATTTGGTTCCCGGCCTGGAACTTTCGCGAGAAGATCGCGTTGTGAGTGGGGTGCTCCGCGGTTCATTGCTTGGAGAGCATAGAGCAAAACACCGGACAATCAAAACACCGACATAAAACAGGCTCCGATTCGAGGCTGCGTGACCCGCGGATCTGCCGCGGGAGGGCTGGATCCGCTGATGGGACACGATCAAGATGCACGCAAAGGCACACCAGTGACAAAACCGATCGATTTAAAAGCGAAAGATTTAAAGGCGAAAAGGGCGGGCCTGCCAAGTCACGGAAGAGTTGAGAAAGGCCAATGCGCGGACCTCAAGGAGGTCTCCGCGGCGAAAGAATTGCGTCGGTCGACTGCGGTCAGCACGCTCGCGGCGGCGCGGGTGCGCAAGATGGCACCAAAGCCGGAGATCGTCGAACAGATTGGGCTGCGATTGCGCGGCGTCTACAATGATGTGCTGATGCAACCGATCCCCGAGCGGTTCATCGATCTGCTGAGCCAACTCGAAGCCCGCATTCCGGCCGCTACGCACCAGGGGGCCCGCAGCACTGCTTCGAAGAAGGACGCAAAGTGACCGGGGCGCAGAAGGGCGAGATTCCGCATCCGGCGCATGCGAGTGCCCAAATCAAGGCGGATCTCATCGCCGTCATTCCGAACCTGCGCGCCTTCGCGGTGTCGCTCTGCGGCAATCCCGACCGCGCCGATGACCTCGTGCAAGAGACGCTTGTCAAGGCCTGGGGAAATCTCGATTCCTTCGTCGAGGGAACCAATCTGCCGGCCTGGCTCTTCACGATCCTGCGCAACTTTTATTATTCCGAATATCGCAAGCGGCGGCGCGAGGTCGCCGATTCCGATGGCGCCATAGCAACCAGGCTCGCGACCGCGCCGGCGCAGAACGGGCACATGGACCTGCTCGATTTGCACGGCGCGCTGCAGCAACTGCCGAACGATCAGCGCGAGGCTCTGATTCTCATCGGCGCGTCGGGCCTCTCCTACGAAGAGGCCGCAACCATTTGCGGCTGTGCCATCGGCACGATGAAAAGCCGCGTCAACCGCGCCCGCAACCGCCTAGCCGAGATTCTGTCGATCCATTCGAGCAGCGAGTTCGGGCACGACGGCGATTGGCAGCTCGGCGACCCGATCTCAATCGGCCAGCGCTATTCGAAAACCGGCAGCGATTAGAATCACGGCCCACTGCGCTTGTCAGCCGCGGCAAAAGGCTTCAGCGCAATTCCCGCCTCGGTGAGACGCCGGCGTACGGCCCGTGCGATGACCACTGCATTCGGCGTGTCGCCGTGTACGCAGATGGAATCGATCCCGATCGGAATGCGCTTGCCGGAGGCGGCGATCACGGCTCCCTCACGAGCCATGGCAAGAACGCGGCCGGCGATCGTCTCAGGCTCTCGCAGGACAGCGCCTTGCTGTGATCTCGGAAGCAGAAGCGCGTCGTCCGAATAGCTCCGGTCGGCGTAGATCTCGCGGGCGATGACGAGGCCTTCGGCCTCTCCCGCGCCCTCGAGTTTCGTCCCGGCGACGGCGAGAAAAATGAGCTGAGGATCGACCGCCTTCGTCGCGCGGGCGATGGCGCGAGCGACGCCCTCATCCTCCGTCGCGATATTGCTCAAGGCGCCATGCGGCTTGACATGGGTCAGTCTATGCCCGGCATAGGCGGCGAGCGCCTGCGCCGCGCCGATCTGATAGGCGACGAGCCGCTCGATCTCCGCCGCCGAGAACGGCAGGCGGCGGCGGCCGAAGCCCCAGAGATCCGGAAAGCCGGGATGCGCGCCGACGGCGACCCCCTTTTTCTTCGCCATGCGAAAGGTGTTGGCCATGACCTCCGGGTCGCCGCCGTGAAAGCCGCAGGCGACATTGGCCGTCGTGACGAGATCGAGCATGGCCGCATCATCGCCCATGACATAGACGCCGAAGCTTTCGCCGCAGTCGCAATTGAGATCGATGCTTGGCATGGATTGAAGGCCGCCGGCAGGATCGGCCATGATGCACGTGCCTTCCTTGCGGCACAAGCAGGACTCGAACCGAGGAACAAGCCTATTTCGGACCGCCCGCGATCTCCTTGCGCCGGCGGTCAATCAGCATGTTGGCGATCTTCATCCGGGAGGTCGCTTGCGCGCACAAGCCATGATGAAAGAGATCGGGATGATTGCGCAACGCGAAGGCGCGGCGGATTCGCTTCAGGTCGGCGGCAGTTGCAGCGCTATCAAGCTCGAGTTCGACGGCGACCCGCTCTTCTTCGCTCATCGGCGCCGTGGGCGGCGCTTCGACCGCCGCCTCGCGATAGGCCTTGCCGCCGGATGTCGGATCCGGGGAAGATTCGATGGCCGAGAAAAGTTGAAACAGCCAATCCCGATTGGCTGAAGCGATGGCGGCGGCAGGCTGCTCAGCCACGCAATCGAGCGGAAGGTCATCGAGGATCTCGATAAATGACAAGGGCCGGATCGGCTGCACGTGAATCAATTTGAACTCCCCGCAGGCGGCTACGCTGATTGAAACGCCGATGCGCTTAAGAAGTTCTTAACCCTTCCGCCGCCTCGCCCGAAGCCCCATCGCCGCCAGATCGGGGGCGAACAGAGGCTCTCGTAACCCTCCTTAAAAGTTTTTTGGTCAAGAGAAGACTCACACACTGCCATCGCAGGGCCCGCGCGAAAGGAAATAGGTGACGAGCATCGTCTGCGCGGCCGAGAGCGCCAAAACAGCCGAACACGGCGAAGTCCGCAGCCGCATTCCCGTGTGGCTGCTGATCGGGCTTGCCTTGGCGCTGGGCTGCGCATTGTCGTTCGCCGGCGCGCGCACCGTCTGGCAGCACGGCACGTTCTTCGATTCCGATGATGCCATGCAGCTCGTCCAGGTGCGCGAGCTGCTTGCCGGCCAGAATTGGTTCGACATGACGATCGGGCGGCTCGATCCGCCGCATGGCGTGTTCATGCATTGGTCGCGGGTCGTCGACTTGCCGCTCGCGCTGATGATCAAGATCTTCGCGAGCTTTCTGCCGGTCGAAACCGCCGAGCGCCTCACGCGACTGCTCTTCCCGCTCATGCTCCAGGGCCTGCTTTACGGCGCCATCGCCTGGCTCGCGCGCGTCCTGATTGGGGCGCAGGCGATCCTGCCGGCGATCGTGCTCACCCTTTTGAGCGGCATGGTTTTCGGCGAATTCCAACCCGGCCGTATCGATCATTCTGCGCCGCAGATCGTCCTCCTCATGTTCATGCTGGCGAGCCTCGTTGAGGCCGTCGAACCGGCGCATGCGCGACGCGCCGCGATCGCTGGTGCGCTTGCCGCGCTCTCTGCCGCGATCAGTATCGAGAACCTGCCGTTCATCATCGCTCTCGCAGGCCTGTTCGTCGCGTTCTGGGTCGGGCGCGGCGCGGCGATGCAGAAGGCGCTCGCAAGCTTCGGCATCGGGCTCGGCCTGGCTCTGCCCGCAACTTTCCTTGCGACGATCGGCAAGGCACATTGGTCGGATGCCGGCTGCGACGCCTATTCGCTCGCCTATCTCGTACCCGGCCTCGCCGGCGCAGGAGCCATGATCGCGCTCGCCGCCGCCTCGCCTCGGTTGGAAAGCAAATTCCGCCGGCTCGCCGCCGCGAGCCTCGCTGCGGCCGCCGTGATCGCAGCCGCGGTGTTCACGAAGCCGATCTGTTTCTATGATCCGTACACTGGCATCGATCCTCTTGTGCGCGAGATCTGGCTCAGGAACGTCGAAGAAGCGATGCCGCTCAGCCGCCTCTTCCACCGAGAGCCATTTACGGCCACGATCTTCATTCTGCCGATCGCGCTCGGCTTTGTCGGGGCAATCGCCGCGGTTTTCCGAGAGAAGAACCTGGCGCAGCTGCGTTGGCTCATCGTCGCAGCGATGTGCGCGCTTGCCATTGCGCTGTCATGCTGGATGATCAGAGTGATCGGCTTCGCCAGCCCGATCGCGCTGCTCGGCGCAGCCTGGTGCATCGTTCGGCTGCACGAGGTCCTGAGCGGAACGAAATGGCGCGAGGCGGCGATGCTCGCATTCGTCCTTGTCTTGCCGTTTTCGCCGATCGGCTGGGTACTCGTCCTCCCTGCAGACTCGGATGCGGCGAAGGAAAAGGAGCGCGCCGCCTGTCTTGCCTCGGCCGCCTTCGCGCCGCTTGCAGCACTGCCGCCCGGTATTGTCCTCGCGCCGATCGACGCTGGTTCGCACATGCTCGCCTTGACGCCGCATAGCGTGCTCGCCGCACCTTATCATCGCGACAATCACGGCAATCGGGCGGCACTCGATGCGTTCCTTTCCGATCCGGAAACCGCCCGCCAGATCCTGCGCGCCAATCACGTCACCTATGTCATGACATGTCCCGGCCTGAAGGAAACCGACGCGCTCGCGAGGCGCGCACCACACGGTCTTGCCGCAGCGCTGATGGCCGGCACGACGCCGGATTGGTTACAGCCGCTGGCGCGCAACATTCCCTATCAAGTCTTCGTGATGAAGCCGTGATCGCCGAAGGGATTCGGCTCCGCGCCGCGAAGATTGCCAAAGCTTAATTTGAAGGGGGTCGCAACGCAGCCTACGCCTTGTTGCGTTGATGCAGTCCCAGGGAGATGAAAGATGACATTGCGCTTGCCTCTCGCCTTTGCCGTTGCGGGGCTCCTCGGCGTCGGTACACTCGGCATGGCCCTCACGGCCAACGCAGATCAAGACACGGACAAGAGCGCCGCCGCAGAACAGGCACAGCCGCGTTTCGTGCCGTCGCCGGCGGACCGCGCCGCCTTTCTCGATGCCCGTATCGCCGCGCTCCACGCCGGTCTCGAGCTTACGCCCGATCAAGACAAGCTTTGGCCCGCCGTCGACTCGGCGTTCCGCGATCTCCACAAGACCATCGCTGACCAGCGCGAGAAGGCCAAGAACGAGCCGCGTCCCGCCGATCCAGTGGCTCGGCTGCAGCGCATGAGCGAAAATCAGATTGCGCGGGGCGAAGCCTTGAAGAAGTTGGCCGATGCGGCGGCGCCCCTCTACGCCGCATTGACGGATGACCAGAAGAATCGGCTGCCGATTCTGCTGCGTGCCACGCATATGGGTTTTGGGCACCACAGGCACTTCGCGATGAATGAAGGCTGGCGGGGTCACGAAGGCGGCTGGCGTGGGCAGGACGGGCGCGGCGACTTCGGCAGGGGCGGCGACGAAGACGGCCGCGGCGACCGTGGCGAGGGTGGCGACCGCGGCGACTGGGATCAGCGCTGAGGCGAACCCTGAAGAAACGGAGCTGATTGAACAGAGATCTTGGCTCGTCCGCTCAGCGTCGAGCCAAGAGATCGCGAATTTCTTCGAGCAGAACCTCCTGGCGCGGCGGCGGCGCGGCGGCTTTTTCTTCCTGCTGCTCGTGGAGGACCTTGCCGCGCAGCATCATGATGCCGCGCACCACGAGAAAGAGCACGAAGGCGACGATCAGAAAATTGAGCACGATCGTCAAGAAACTGCCCCAGGCGAGCACGGCGCCCTGTTTGCGCGCTTCGGCCAGTACCGGCGCCGTGACGGCCTTGGACAAGGGCAGAAAGTAATTTGAGAAATCGAGCCCGCCGGTCACCGCGCCGATGACCGGCATGATGATGTCGTTGACGAGCGAATCGACGATCTTGCCGAAGGCGACGCCGATAATCACGGCGACGGCGAGATCGACGACATTACCCCTCATCGCAAAATCGCGAAACTCTTTCAGCATAGCGCACCCCCCAGCATTGGATTGCAGTCCTTTTCGGCCGCAGTCACGTCCCTCTTACCAGAACCGATGGAAATGGTGGAGCGGCCCCGGCCCGCGGCCCACATCAAGTTCGTCCGCCGCGGCGAGCGCGTCGCTGACATAGGCTTTCGCCGCTTCGATCGCTTCGATCATGTCCGAGCCATGCGCGAGATGGGCGGCAATCGCAGCAGAAAGCGTGCAACCGGTTCCGTGCGTATTGCGCGTCGCGATGCGCGGCGAGGAAAAGGTCCGATGCGACGTTCCATCGAAGAGAATATCGTCGGCCGTAGCGCCTCGCATGTCGCCGCCCGTGACAAGCACGGATCTGAACCCGCGCCGGTGCAATTGCTCGGCGAGCTTGTGCATGCCGACAGTCGTCGTCGGCACCGGCGCCTCGGCAAGGCAGGCTGCCTCCGCCAGATTGGGGGTCACCAGAGTGACCAGCGGCGCGAGCAGATCCACCACGGCACGAGCCACATCCCCGCTGGCGAGTGGATCGCCGCTCGAGGCCGCGAGCACCGGATCGAGCACCACGGGCCTCGGGCGATGTTCGGCAAGCCTTTTCGCGACCGTTTTGACGATGGCCGGGGCGGCGAGCATGCCGATCTTCACCGCCGCAATGTCACTATCCGCGAAGAGCGCATCGATTTGCGCGGCGACGAATTCGCTCGGCACGACATGGATCCCAGTTACGCCTTGCGTATTCTGCGCGGTCAAAGCGGTGACGACCGCAAGGCCATGGCAGCGCAAGGCGGCGAAGGTCTTGATGTCGGCCAGGACGCCGGCGCCGCCGGCCGGATCGAATCCGGCGATCGACAGAACGTTGGGCACCATTCGCGCTAGGCTTTTACGAGAGGTTCGGCGGTCTCCGGCTTGGACCGCCGGCCAAACAATTTGTGCCGATGCCGGATCGGCAGACCGATCAAATGGACGATGCCGCCGCCCACGATGAAGCCGATGACGCCGGCAATGAATCCTTCCGCCGACGTTGGAATTGCCGGCTGGAAGGTCTCATAGGTCCGTTCGGCAATATAGGGATCGAAGGTTCTGACAAGCGTCGTCCACTTGCTGGCGATGTTCGGATCATTGAAGGCCGCCGCGGCACGGCGCAGTTTCGCAAGCCGCGCTATGATGCGGTGCATCTCGTCGCCCCGGCCCTGCACGAGCGGATCGGGGTTCGCCTCCAGGCGAGCGATCGCCGCCTCCGGGGCAAGGTTCTGGGCCGTCGCCTGCGTATCGAATTGCGCAACGATTGCGGTTAGTTCATCGATCGCGCCGCCGAGGCGCTGGCGATATTGCTGCCAGAACTCCGGCATCTGGGTTGATGCGACGCCAAACAGAAGGGCGAAGAAAATGGCGATGCGGCCGATGATCATCAGACCTCCCTGGTGCTTCGATCGCCGATCGGAAGCTTCGGCGCTTCGAGACTTCTCGGTGCTAATATAGTTCATCCGGAGGGTCGCGGCTGCCCTCTTTGCGCGCGCCTGTACCAAAATGTTGGGCCGGCAAGATCGCAAATGCCGGTCACGGCATGGCAAGGATGCCGGCATTGCCTTCGCTCGTGCCGAACAAGAGGCGCTGCCCGTCGTCGTCCCAGGTGAGCGCCGAGATCGGATCATGCGCATCGGTCCGCGGCTGGCGCACGGGGATTTCGGCTCCATCGGCGAGCCGGCAAAGGAGAACCCATCCGTCCTCATAGCCGATCGCGATCACCAGCGCCTTCGGATGAAAAGCCACGCGCGAAACTTTCGCCCGCCGGACCCCGCATTCGCGCGGCGCCTTTTTCATCGGTCCGTCCTTGTCCTTGAAAGGCCAGACGATGCAGGCCTCGGCCCCCGAAGTCGCAAGCCAGTGACCGTCGCTCGACCATGAACAGGAGCGGGTCTTGGCGGGGTAGCCGCTCAGCCGCATGTCCTCCTTGTCGGCGATCCGCCAACCATGCAGCGCATTTTCCTGCATCGAGGTGATGAGGAAGCGCCCGTCCGGCGAAAACCAAACATCGAGATGCGCGCCTTTCCAGACAAAGACGTCGGGCGCCGCCGCGGTGTTGGGAAACCAGAGCGTCGCGCCATTATAATGCGCGATCGCGAGTCGATAGCCTTTCGGCGCATAGGCGAGCCCGCGCACCGAGGAGGGCGCGGTGAACAGTTTCACCTTCCCCTGCGGATCGCGGGCGCTGACCTGCCGCCCGCTCGACCATGCGATGGAGGAATCGCCGCGCCCGATGAGCGCGTCGATCCATTTGCCATCCCCTTGGAAAATTTCCTCAGTCGATCCGTCGGCGCGCATGGCCATGATCCGGCCGTCATCCCCGCCGGTGACCAATCTTTTGCCGGCCCGCGCCGCCACGAGGATTGCCCCGTCCGCATGGAGCGCGACACGCTTCTCGCCGTCCGCATCGATGCGCAGCGCGGTTCCGTCCCCAAGCGCGAGAACCGGAACGCCGCCCAGAAACGTGGCCGCCGTGACATGCGCGCCGACAACAATCGGGGTGACGTTTTCGACGAGGGAGGTTTGTGCCATGTCAAGCTTGGAGGGCGAAGAATCTAACTGCGAGGGATACAGCGCGACCCCTCTCCCTGTGGGAGAGGGTGGCTTGCCATAGGGCGCGCTCCGCGCCCGTCATTAATAACACACGCCCTGCGCGCAGCGCAGGGCTATGGCAAGCCGGGTGAGGGGCTACGATGCCGCAATTCGACAGCGATTGTAACCCCTCATCCAGCCGGTTCCGCCGGCTACCTTCTCCCGTAGGGAGAAGGTGCGCGCTCACGCGGCGCAGGCCAAAAAACCCCGCCTGATCTCATCCTCCTTCAGGTTGCGGCCGATGAAGACGACGCGGCTCATGCGCGGCTCGGCAGGATTCCAGTCGCGTTGCAGATCGCCTTCGAGGATCATGTGGACGCCCTGGAAGACGAAGCGCTTCGGCTCGTCCTTGAAGGCGACGATCCCCTTCACACGCAGGATCGACGGCCCTTCCTTCTGCACGTAGTCATTGAGCCAGGGCAGGAATTTTTCCGGGTCGACATCGCCTTCGATCGATAAGCCGACGGATTGCATGTCCTCGTCATGATAATGTTTGAGACCACGCGCATGTTCGCCGTCATGATGATTGTGCTCGTGGTGCCCATCATGCTCGTGGTGATCGTGGTGATCGTGATGGTGGTCGTGATCGTCGGCCTCGAGAAATTCTGGCTCGATCTCCAGGATGCGGTCGAGATCGAAGGCGTTGCGGCCGAGCACGGCATCGAGCGGCACGCCGCAATTCACGGTCTTGTGGAGCTTGGCGTAGGGGTTGATGGCGCGGATCCGCGCCTCGATCTCGCGCAGTTCGTGGGCGTTGACGAGATCGGTCTTGTTGAGCAGAATCACATCCGCGAAAGCGATCTGATTTTTTGCCTCCGGCGCGTCCTTCAGACGCTGCGACAGCCATTTGGCGTCGGTCACGGTGACCACTGCGTCGAGCCGCGCCGCTTCCTCGACGTCGGCGTCGACGAAGAAAGTCTGTGCTACCGGCGCCGGATCGGCGAGGCCGGTGGTCTCGACGAGGATGGCGTCGAATTTGCCCTTGCGCTTCATCAGGCCTTCGATGATCCGAATGAGATCGCCGCGCACCGTGCAGCAGATGCAGCCGTTGTTCATCTCGAAGATTTCCTCGTCGGCGCCGACGACCAGATCATTGTCGATGCCGATTTCGCCGAACTCGTTGACGATGACGGCGAATTTCTTTCCGTGCGGCTCGCTCAAGATGCGGTTCAACAGCGTCGTCTTGCCGGCTCCGAGATAGCCGGTGAGCACGGTGACGGGAATTTTTTCGGCCATGCCAAACTCCGATCTCAGTGAAGAGGGCGCCTCGTATAGCAAACCGGCGCGCAGCATTTCGCTTGAGCCGACGAGGGCCGCCATTCCTATATTGTGTCGCATCATGGCAATATTAATGCCGCCGCGCGCTCACCCGAATGCTGCACTGGCTCAACGCGCGCCGATGAGATCATCCGCCGCGATACTTCCGCCAGCCCTCGGCGCGCAATCGGCAGGCGGGGCATTCGCCGCAGCCGTAGCCCCAGCGATGTCTTTGCCCGCGCTCGCCCAAATAGCAGGTATGCGTCTCTTCGATGATGAGGTCGATCAGCGCGGTGCCGCCGAGCCGTTCAGCAAGCTTCCAGGTCTCGGCCTTGTCGAGCCACATGAGCGGCGTGTCGAGGACGAAGTTTTTCTGCATGCCGAGATTCAGGGCGACCTGCATGGCTTTGACCGTGTCGTCGCGGCAATCGGGATAGCCGGAGAAATCCATCTCGCACATCCCGCCGACGATATGTCGCAAGCCGCGCCGATAGGCGAGTGCCGCGGCGAAGGTCAGGAACAGCAGGTTGCGGCCCGGCACGAACGTGTTCGGCAGGCCGTTGGCGTCGCACTGGATGGCGACGTCGCGCGTCATGGCGGTGGCGGAGATTTCGCCCAAGATACCGAGATCGAGGCGATGGTCCTCGCCGAGCCGCGCCGCCCAGGCGGGATTGAGCGCGGCGATCTTCGCCCGGATCTTGGCCCGCTGGTCGAGTTCGATCCTGTGCCGCTGGCGGTAATCGAAGCCGATCGTCTCGACATGGTCGAAACGGTCGAGAGCGAAGGCTAGGCAGGTGGTCGAATCCTGGCCGCCGGAAAAAAGAACGAGCGCGCTGGTCATTGGCCCGATCGGGATTGGCGCAGTTTCAGCCGCAACACATGGTGAAGCCGGAGCGCATTGCAATCACGCCTAAGTCGTTGTTTCGGCGTGTCCTCTGCTGGAGAGTCTGCATCTTTTCGCGATTCGGCGCTATTGCGGATTTGGCCCGCATGGTCCATCTTAGGCTCGGGAGGTTGGCGGTGGACGCACCACTCGCCAACCGGGTCAGGTCCGGAAGGAAGCAGCCCAGACGAGACCGGGCGGGTCTCTGTCCAGCCTCCCACTCCCCATGCCAAAGAGCGCACCTCTATCACTGCATTGAGCCCGGTGTCACGCTGGAGCGCCGGCGGGAAAACGATTGCACCTGCGGGCGCGCGGCTGATGCCGATCCGTCGTTCTCAAGGCACAAGGAATCCTGTAAAGCACCAGCGCCTCTCGGCATGGACGAATTTCAATCCCCCAAAGGGGCCGAAGCGATGGACGCCGCACAATCCGCCATGCTGGCCTTGAGCCTAGATGACGCCGCGCCGGCCGCGCCCTATCGCGTGCTGGCGCGCAAATACAGGCCCGCAAGCTTCGAGGATCTCATCGGCCAGGAGCCGATGGTGAAAACGCTGTCGAACGCTTTCGACCTTGGGCGCATTCACCAAGCCTATATTCTCACGGGCGTCCGCGGCGTCGGAAAGACGACGACGGCGCGCATCCTGGCGCGCGCCTTCAATTACGAGCTGCCGGCGCACGGCGACAGGCCTGCGGTCGCTGAGCCGACAATCCACATGCCCGAGCTCGGCGTCCATTGCCAGGCCATCATCGATTCGCGCCATGTCGACGTGATCGAAATGGATGCCGCCTCCCACACCGGCATCGACGATGTGCGCGAGATCATCGAGAACGCCCGCTATCGCCCGGTCCTCGCGCGCACCAAGGTCTATATCATCGACGAAGTCCACATGCTCTCGAAACAGGCGTTCAACGGCCTGCTGAAGACCTTGGAGGAACCGCCCGATCACGTGAAGTTCATCTTCGCGACGACGGAAATCGAGAAGGTGCCGGTCACGGTGCGCTCGCGCTGCCAGAGATTCGATCTGCGGCGGATCGAGGCGGACCTGCTAGTCGCGCACCTCGCTTCGATCTGCGCCAAAGAGGCGGTCGCCATCGAGGCGGAGGCGCTCGCGCTGATCGCGCGCGCTTCCGAAGGTTCGGTGCGCGACGCGTTGAGCCTGCTCGATCAGGCCATTGCTCATGCGAAGGGCGACCTGCGCACGCAGATCAAGGCCGAGGATCTGCGCCTGATGCTCGGCCTCGCCGATCGCGTGCGGATCATCGATCTCTTCGAAGAGATCATGAGGGGCGACATCGCTGCTGGGCTCGCCTCGTTGAAGGCGCTCTATGATGCCGGCGCCGATCCCTGCCGGATTCTCGGCGAGCTCGCCGAATTCGTGCATTTCGTGACCCGCGTGAAGCTCGCGCCGGACAGCGCGAAGGACCCGTCCGTCACCGAGGAAGAGCGCCGGCGCGGCGGCGAATTTGCGCAGAAGCTTTCGCTCGCCGTTCTCACCCGCGCCTGGCAATTGCTGCTCAAGGGCTTGCAGGAGGTGCGGGATTCGCCGCGCCCGCTGGCTGGCGCCGACATGGTGCTCGTGCGTCTCGCCTATGCGGCGGATCTGCCGACGCCCGACGAGGCGCTGCGTCGGCTTGCCCAGCAGGGGCCGGCGACCGGCGCGCCCGCGCCTGCGCCGGCTCGCCCTGCTCCCGCAGGCGTGGGCGCGCGGGCCGCTCTTGGCGCAGGCTTCAATGCAAGCTCCGGCGCGGCGCCAGCCAGGGCGCCGATCGCGCCGACGGAGGCGCACGAGCAGCAGCTCCGCTTGGCCCGCTTCGAGGATGTGGTTGCGCTGGCGGCCGAGCGTCGCGACATTCAGCTGAAAATCGCGCTCGAGCGCGACATTCGGCTGGTTCGTTTCGAGGAAGGCTCGATCGAATTCGCGCTGTCGCCCGGCGCCTCGCCGCAAATTGCGCAGCAGCTCACGCGCCGACTGCAGGAATGGACCGGTCGCCGCTGGATCGTGGCGGTCTCGACAGAAGTCGGCACGCCGAGCTTGAGCGAACAGGCCGAGGCCGCCGCCGCGGCCGCCTTGGTCGGCGTGCGGGCGGATCCGCTCGTGCAACGCGCCCTGGCGCTGTTTCCAGGGGCCGAAATCGTTGCCGTCCGCGGCGCCGAGCCAGCAACGGACGCCGCCGAGAGCGTGGCCGGCGAGGACATCGCCTATCCGGATTCGGCCTTCACCGAAGATGATCTATAATCGAAGGAGCGGCGTTGGCCGACGCGCCAGGGGTCTTTTACGCGAGAGGAGCCTCCATGCCCGACATGATGAGCTTGATGAAACAGGCGCAGGCCGTGCAAGCGAAAATGCAGGAAGTGCAAGCCGAGATGGAGCGTCTCGAAGTCGAAGGCCAATCCGGCGGCGGCCTGGTCCGCGTGACGCTCACCGCCAAAGGCCAGATGAAGGCGCTGGCGATCGACGGTTCGCTGCTGAAGCCGGACGACAAGGAAATGGTTGAGGACTTGATCGTCGCCGCGCATGAGGATGCCCGCAAAAAGGCCGAGCGGCTGATGCAAGAAAAGATGAAGGCTGTTACCGCGGGTCTGCCGCTGCCGCCGGGCATGAAGCTTTTCTGATGGTTGAACGCATCGCCGGCCCCGAAATCGAGCGGCTGATCCAATTGCTGGCGCGTCTGCCGGGCCTCGGGCCGCGTTCGGCGCGTCGCGCCGCTCTTTACCTGATCCGCAAGCGCGAAGACCTATTGGGACCGCTCGCCGATGCCTTGGCGACGGCCCGCGAGCGCGTCGTCGCCTGTTCGGTCTGCGGCAATGTCGACAGCTGCGATCCTTGCACCGTCTGCCGCGATGAACGACGTGATCGCAAGCTGCTCGTCGTGGTCGAAACCGTGGCCGATCTCTGGGCGCTCGAACGCGCCGGCGCCTTGTCGGCGCGCTATCATGTGCTCGGCGGCTGCTTGTCGCCGCTCGACGGCATCGGGCCGAAGGAGCTCAACCTGGCCGGCCTTGTCGAAAGGGTCGCGGGCGACGGCGTCGAGGAAGTGGTGCTCGCCGTCAACGCGACGGTCGATGGCCAGACGACCGCCCATTATGTGACCGATCTCCTGGCGAATCTGCCGGTCCGCATCACCCGCCTCGCGCATGGCGTGCCGGTCGGCGGCGAGCTCGATTACCTCGATGAGGGAACGCTCGTGGCCGCGATCCGCAGCCGCACGGATTTCTAAAGCGCAGCGCAGCCACGACGGCGATGTCGAGTTCTTCTGATCGAGGCGAGGCTTTGAGCATGGCAATGAATTCCGCCGACCGAGCGGTGCCGATCAGCGATGTGACCGACCGGGTCGGCGACGCATTGAGCGACTTGTGCCGATCGTGCGAGCGCCTGCAGGGCCTGATCGCGCCGCTGATCCTCGAGGCGGCGGGACGCCACCCGTCGCATTTGAAGGAGTTGCAGGAATTCGACCATATCTGCCAAAAGCTCGGCAATCTCGCCGATTTCGTCGCCGCGCTCGCCTTGGTTCTGCCGGATGATTGGCGGCTCGATCCAAGCGTGGCCTCGCGGGTCGTGACGATGTCCGATCTTTCGTCGCACCTTGGCTTCGCCGGTGAAGCCGAGGCCGCGCGCGACCATGCGCCGGGCGATTTCGAGCTGTTCTGAGAAGAGCTAACCCTCTCCCTGTGGGAGAGCGTGGCTTGCGGAGCAAGCCGGCCGTCATTGCGAGCGAAGTGCGCGTTCCTTCTCCCCTTGCGGGAGAAGGTGCCCCGCGAAGCGGGGCGGATGAGGGGTTGCGCGACCC
>Ga0209415_10006195_pt1 | contig 21370 bp, 16 predicted proteins | sample PeaSoiSIISIP2007_FD_187696 | JGI IMG/M metagenome (GOLD analysis project Ga0209415, IMG submission 187696) | Peat soil microbial communities from Weissenstadt, Germany - SII-SIP-2007 (SPAdes) (version 2) | ecosystem: Environmental > Terrestrial > Soil > Wetlands > Peat | place: Germany... | reverse complement strand
CGCCTGCCGCAGCCGGAGGCGAAGGCATCGTTTAGACACTATTGATCCATGTCATTTTAGATGACATGGATCAATAGAGCCGGATGATTTTAGGTGGAATCGCTCCGCGATACCGCCAAAAATCTGAATCCGCCTCTATCTCAATAATGTGGAGAGCAATTCAGACTTTGGGTCGAAGCGGTTCCGCTTCGACCCAAAGTCATCGCGCTCTAGCAACGATGTCAATAAGGCAGCGTGCTGAAACAGATCGGCATCGGATGGGGACCCACGTGGGCAATGCCGATCCCGGTAAGCCGGATGTCCTGACGTGGTGCTGCTATTCACCTGACAGCGGGAACGCCGAAATCGCCGCCCTGCTTCGATCAACCGAACGCCGGTCGCCTCGCGCTCGAATAGGGAAACGCCGAGTTTGTCTTCCAGCGCCCACACCCTTCGGCTGGCGGCCGATTGCCCCGGAGGCCAAGAACCGGTGCGGCACGGCTGAAACTGCGGTGTTCGGCAACCAGAAGCGCCTGAAAGATCGATAGGTACTTGACCGCCTGCCGGCCCTCAACATAGTCGCAATCGCAATACGTCCGTGAGGAAGGTTCACACAGCTATTGGGAGAAAATGCAGCAAGTCGAGGTGTCGCCGGTCAGGTCAGCATCCTAGCCGGAGGAATAGTTTTGCGATTAAATCCGCCAAGATAGTTCGCACGAAAGCTGCATGATGACGGAAAAGTCCCTCGTCGCGATTCTCGCCATGTTTTCTCTCTCCGTTTGCACCATCGACGTCAACACGGCGAGCATTCTCGGTTCCGATGACGAGGTTATTCCTTCTGAACGGGCGACTAATTCGCGGACTCACAATACACGCGGCTCAAATTTGGCTTAGCGAACCATCCGGCGGACGAAGCGTAGTTCCACAGCGGATAGAGGGCCGCCGAGCTGTTGCATCGCACCGCCGTCCGCGAGAGAGCCGAGGTCGAGCGCGACCAGGCCAGTCGAATCGATAAGTTCGACCACGAGCGCCTTGGCATCGCGATCGTCTCCTGACACGAACAGTATGGTCTTCGGCTTCTGTGGCGAGAAATCCTGTATCCAAGCCATCGGCATATTGCTGATCGACTTCACCAGCCTAGCCCCGGGCGCCATTGCGGCGACGATCTCGCTCGACGTGCGGCCCTCCAACGCGGCAACCGATCTCGCTACGCCGGCGGCGCTGGGGTCCGGTTTCTCGCCCATGTGAGCGTTCGTCCCGTCGACGAGTATGCGGCCGCCCCAGTCGATTCCCTTAAGCGCCTCCGGCGCATCCGCCCAATTCGTGGCGAGGATCACCACATCGCATTCCGCAGCTTCCTGCCTGGATCCTGCGCTGGCGGCCGGCCCCAGATCGGCGACGAGCCCCGCCAACGCCTCCGGCCTCCGCGAACTGGACAGGATGACCTCGTGGCCCGCACCCATCAAATGACGACCGATGGTCGTAGCCATGCGACCAGCGCCGAAGAACCCAATTTTCATAACCGTTTCTCCTAGATCAAACGCTGACTCAAGCAGCCGCAGCCAATGCAACCACTTCGCCGAACTCCTCCACCGCCGTCTCGCCCGCCATTCCAGCGCGCGCACGGTCGGCCGTGACCTACGCGATACAGAAGCTCGAAGCCCAAATCGGATTGCCGCTGTTCGACCGCGTCGCATACCGTCCGACGCTGACCGAGGCGGGCCGCACGCTCCTTTGGCGTGCGCGACGCATTGCCGACGAGTCGGATGCTTTTCAGCAGTCCGCGCGAAGTCTGGCGAGCGGGCTGGAAGCCGAGTTGACGATCATGATGGACTCGATGTTCCCCGCGCCCCCGATCGTCGAAGCGCTCCGGGCCTTTACGATGACGTTTCCAACCGTCCAACCGCGCGTCTACGTACAGCCGCTCGGTGCGGCAGCGGAACTGGTGCTCGACGGAACTTGCGTGATCGGCCTCCTCCCACTCATCTTCAGTGATTTGGCCGCCTTCAAGAGCTTTCCGCTACTGACCATCGACCTCGTTCCAGTCGTCGCTCCCGATCACCCACTCGCGGCGATCGAAGGAACGATCGAGACGCATGTCCTGCAGCAGCACGTGCAACTCGTGCTGACCGATCGCTCCGCCCTGACGGCGGGGCGGGACTATGGCGTCCTTTCCGCGCGAACCTGGCGCTTGGCAGACCTTAGTGCCAAGCAGTCGATGCTGCTGGCCGGCCTCGGCTGGGGCAACATGCCCTTCCATATGGTTGAAGATGACATCGAGCGGGGACGATTGAAGGTCATCCGACCGGCAGACTTCGACCCTCGTGTCGCTCGTCTTGTAATGGGATGCGCCTATCTCACCGCCGATCGGTTAGGCCCCGGTGCTCGATGGTTGGTCGAACGGCTGACGTCGGGTCCGGGGCTGCATTTCAACGCCGCTGATAGGCACGCGGCTCAAACTTCCGCAGAATGACGACGAAGATACTACTGGTGTCGAGCGCGTTGGTCATACTGGCGTGACTTTCCGCGCGGCAAGACAGAGTTGGCGGAGAAAGCGCTTAGCAGACGTGGGAGCCGTGGGGCGGGTGATGGCGCGCGGGCGCATTGAACTGCAGGGACCGAAGGCCGGGCTTTGGATAGGCGACGCGCCAAAACCGGATAGGCAAGAAAAATTCCAGTCATTTCTCTGCGTTCCCCGCGCCTCTGTGGTGAATTCCCATTCGTTAAACGGAGCCGATAGCACCAATCTCCTTCCAGCGATGGCAGGCGACGCCATGCCGGCTGTCGGCTGAGTCGAGCGGCGGCTCCTCAAGCCGACACCGATCTTGCGCGTGGGAACAGCGCGTATGAAAGACGCACCCCGTCGGCGGATGGAGGGCCGAGGGAAGCTCCCCGGTCAAACGGACCCGCCCGCGCCGCCGTTCGAGATCCGGATCGGGAATGGGGACCGCCGACAACAAGGCTTGGGTATAGGGATGACGCGGCCTCTCATATAGCGAATCGCGATCGGCGATTTCCATCACGCGGCCCAGATAAAGCACCATGATGCGATCGCTGATCTGACGCACCACTGCCAGATTGTGCGAAATGAACAGCAGGGAGATCCCCATCTCCCGACGCACGTCGCCCAACAAGGCGATGATTTGCGCCTGAACCGAAACATCGAGCGCCGAAACCGCTTCATCGCAAACGATCATCTTCGGCTTCGACACAAGGGCGCGGGCGATGCCGATGCGCTGACATTGGCCGCCCGAGAACTGATGCGGATAACGGTCGATGGCGTCGGCGGGTAGGCCGACGCGCTCCAGGATGACCGCGATTCGCCGATATCGTTCCTGTTTCGGCACATCCGGCTCGAAAATATCGAGGGGTTCCCCGACCAGCGCCCCGACGGTCATCCGGGGATCGAGCGATGCCAGGGGATCTTGAAAGACGATGGTCATCTCGCGCCGCAGCAGACGACGGTCCCGATACCGAAGCTCTCCAAGATCCATGCCATTCCAGAGGACGCGACCGGAAGACGGCGACACCAAAGCGAGGACGGCACGTCCCAGGGTCGATTTGCCGCATCCGGATTCGCCGACGATCCCCAATGTCTCGCCGGAGACCAAGTCAAAGCTCACGTTCCGCACCGCGCGAACAAAAGATTTAGCCCCCCACAGCGACCCCGTCACCGGAAAATCAACCGAGAGGTCTTCGACCTGAAGGAGCGTCATGATGGCAACGCCTCGGGATTTTCCCGATAACAGGCCACCGCACCATCTCGGTCATGCTCCAAGAGTTTCGGACTCTTTCTGCGGCAGATCTCCCTCACGCAAAAACAACGGGGCGCGAAGGCGCAGCCCTCGGGCAACGCCAGCAGATCCGGCGGCTGTCCGTCGATCGGCTTTCTGGGGTTGCAAAGGTCGTCATCCAGACGCGGAATGGCCGCCAGCAACCCAACCGTATAGGGATGCCGCGGATGACTGAAAACCTCTCGCGTCCATCCCTCCTCGACCACCCGCCCGGCATACATCACCATCACCCGGTCGCAAAGCCGCGCCACGACGCCGAGATCGTGGGTCACCAGAACGATCGCCGTCCCGGCCTCGCGCTGTTCGGCCAGCAGATCGAGAATATCGGCCTGTATGGTCACATCGAGCGCCGTCGTCGGTTCATCGGCCAACAACAAGGCCGGTGAGCCGATCATCGCCATGGCGATGACGACGCGCTGACGCATGCCCCCTGACAATTGGTGGGGATAGCGATCGAGTTGGCGCGCCGATTCCGGCATATGAACGCGTTGCAATGCCAGCAAGGCTTCGGCCCGCGCCTGGCGGCGGGAAAGCCCTCGATGATATTGCAGCACTTCGGACAATTGCCGTTCGACGGTCAAATAGGGATTGAGCGCCGTCATCGGGTCCTGAAACACCATCGCCAGCCGCTCGCCACGCAATTTGTTCAAGGCGACTGGCGCCAAGTCGATCAATTCCCGCCCCTCAAACCGAACCGAGCCCTGGATCTCGGCATTGAACGGCAAGAGTCCCATGATGGAAAACAAGGTCTGACTTTTGCCGCTGCCCGACTCGCCGACGATGCCCAGACTCCCCCCGGCCGCGAGCGAAAAGGAAACCCCGTCCACGGCGGTCACCACGCCATGCGGCGTCTGAAAGCGGGTCGAGAGGTTGGAGACGTCGAGCAATTGTCGACCTGTCGCACCTTCAGGGACGCTAGCGTCCCTGCCGGCATTGCCGGCAACGCCGGCACGGAGGCCGGCGCCACCGAGCGAATTGTCCCTGCGAGTCCCGATGCCGTCCGAATGCGCCACGCCCTTACTCCTTCGGATCCAAAGCGTCGCGCAACCCGTCGCCGAAGAAATTGAAGGCCAGCAGGGTGACCGCCAGAAAAGCGCCGGGAAACAGCAACATCCAGGGCGCCTCCGTCATGCTTTGCGCGCCTTCGCCGATCAACACCCCCCAACTGGTGTTCGGCTCCTGCACGCCGAGGCCGAGAAAGGACAGGAAGGATTCGGTCAGGATGGCGTCTGGAATCACCAGCAACATGCTGATAATGACCGGACCCAGCAGGTTGGGAATGATGTGGCTCACAAGGATGCGACGATTGGTTGCGCCGAAAGCGCGCGCCGCCTCGACGAACTCCCGTTGTTTCAACGCCAGCGTCTGGCCGCGCACGATGCGCGCCATATCCAGCCAGATCACCGCGCCGATGGTGATGAAAATGGTCGACAGACTGCGCCCCACATAAACCGTCAACAAAATGACGAAGAAGACGAAGGGCAACGAATACAGAATATCGACAATGCGCATCATCACGCTGTCGACATGACCGCCCCAAAACCCGGCCACCGCGCCATAGGCGACGCCGATCACCAGACTGATCAGAGACGCCGCCAACCCGACCAGCAGAGAAACGCGCGCGCCAAGCACCGTTCGCACGAAGAGATCCCGGCCATTGGCATCGGTGCCGAAATAGAAGCCAGCCTCGACGTCGGGAGGCGCGCTGATACGGTCCCAAAACACGTCATCGATCGCATGGACGGAAAGACCAGACCCGAACAGCGCCAACAGAACGATCAGCGTCAGAACGACCACGCCACCCATCGCCATCGGATTGCGCGCCAGGCGCCGCCAACTGGTATCGCGCGTCATCGTCTGGTGATCCTTGGGTCAAGAACCCCATACAGAACGTCGACGATCAGATTGAACAGCACGATGATGCAGCCGTAGAAGATCACCACTCCGGAAACCAGCGTGTAGTCGCGGTTGAGCGCAGCGTCGACGAAGTAACGGCCAATTCCGGGTATCGAAAAGACCTGCTCGACGATGATCGATCCGGTGATGATCCCCGCCGTCGCCGGCCCCAGATAGGAGACCACCGGCAAAATGGCGGCCCGCGAGGCATGGCGGAACAAAACCAGACGACGCGGCAATCCCTTGGCATAAGCGGTGCGGATGAACGGCATCTGCAATGCTTCGATCATGCTGCTGCGCGACAGTCGGGCGATCGATGAAATGCGCGGCAAGGCAAGGGCGATCACCGGCAAAATCTTATAGGACAACTGATGCCCGTCTCCCCAGCCGCCGGCCGGCAGCCACTGCAGCGTGACCCCGAACACCAGCGTCAGGATCGGCGCCATGACAAAACTGGGGATGATGATGCCGACCATCGAAAAGGCAATGACGACGTGATCCGAGGCTTGATTGCGCCGGAGCGCGCTGAAGGTCCCCAGCCCAAGGCCTGCGACCAGCGCGAGCGCCATGGCGCTCACCCCCAATTCGAGGGAAACGGGGAACCCCTGGCGGATCAATTGCGTGACGCTGAAGTCCTTGCTGGTAAAGGACGGCCCGAAATCGCCCCGCGTCAGGTCACCCAGATAACGCAGATATTGCTGAAAAAGCGGCTCGTCCAGATGATAGGCCCGCATCAGATTGGCCTGCACCTCGGGAGAAACCACACGGCCGGTATCGAACGGCCCTCCGGGCGTCAGACGCATCATGACGAACGTCATTGTAATAATGACGAACAATGTGGGAATGGCCCCGACAAGCCGTTTGACCAGCATCGATAGCATCGGCGACCCTCAGTGCGGGAGGATGGTGACGGTCTTCGAATAGGTATATCCGCATGGATTCGGGCGGTAATCCTTCACATAGGGTTTGACCAGAAAGAGTTCGACGCGGTTGTAAGTAGGAATGATGGCATTGTCCTCCAGCAACAAGGTTTCCGCTCGTTGGAGCAAACTCGCCCGCCCCGCCACATCGAGGGTTTTTCCGGCCTCTGCGATGAGGGCGTCGAATTTGGGATTGGCATAGCCCGGATCATTTTCGCCCGAACCGCTGGTAAACAGATCGAGGAAAGTGGTGGCGTCCGGATAATCGCCGACCCAGGCGTCATAAAAGACCTGGGTGAGTTGTTTCTCGTGACGATGGGCCACCAGCATTTTGAACTCTTCGCTGACCAGCGACGTCTTGACGCCGAGCGCCGTCTGCCACATCGACGCGATGGCGATCACCACCTTTCGCGCGTCCTCATCGGTCTGAAAGCGAAATTCAATCGACAATGGATGGTCCGGACCATAGCCCGCCTCGGCATAGATCGCCTTGGCCTTACTGATCCGCTCGGCCATCGGCAAGGAAGACCAGATGAGTTTGGCCGGTTTATAGTTCGGGTCTCCGGCGGCCGGCACGGCCGAATAGGCGGCCGGCGCGCCGTCCTTGATCAGCTTTTCGACCAAGGTCTCGCGGTCGATCACCATGGACAAGGCTTGCCTGAGCTTGGGATTGTCAGCGAACGGCGGCTTGGTCAGATTGAATCCCAAATAATTCAACTCGAATTGGGTGTTGGAATGCAATTCAGGACCGAGCGTCTTGCGCAACGTGTCGATTTGCGCGTTGGGCACGATATAGGTGACATCCAGTTCGCCAGCCCGATACCGGTTCAATTCTTCATTCGGCGATGAGATCGGATAGAAAATGACTTTGTCGATATGAACATTCGCCGCATCCCAATATTTGGGATTCTTCGCCACGACGATCCGCGCCTGTGGCGTCCATTCCTCAAGAACAAAGGCCCCGTTCGACACCAGATTGCCGGGTTGAGTAAAGCTGGCGCCATATTTTTCCACATTCGCCCGTTTGACCGGCATGAATTTGGCGTGCGCCAATTCCGCCAGAAGATAGGGCGTCGGCCGTTTCAATTGAATCCGCAGAGTTCGCGAATCCGGCGCCTCGACCCCCAGCTTGGACAGATCCTTGATCTTGCCCTGCACGATCTCTTCGGCATTCTGGAAGGAAAACAGGATAAAGGCATAAGAGGACGCCGTCGCCGGATCGACGACGCGGCGGAAGCTATAGACGAAATCCTCGGCCGTCAAAGGCGACCCGTCCGACCAAACCAAGCCGGGGCGCAGCTTGAAGACATAGGTCAAACCGTCGGACGATACCGTCCAACTCTCGGCGGCGCCGGGCTGCGGACGGTCGTCCGCGTCCAGGATCACCAATCCCTCGAACAAGTCGTCCTGGATGCGGCTGGCGTTCACCGTATCGGATCGCGCGGGATCGAGCGATTCGGGTTCGGCGGCATTGCCGCGCCGCAGAACGATGCCGTCACTGGCCTGGGCGACCGGGACAAACGAAAGGGTCGTGACCAGACAGGCGAGCAAGATGCTCATCACCAGGGCGGCAGGGGTTAGGCGCCGCGCGACAATAACCGCACCTCTTTCGTCATCCCCGCGAAAGCGGGGATCCACACCGCCGGCTGGATTCCCGCTTTCGCGAGAATAACGAGGTGATTCGTTTATTTCTGCGGAACACCTTAGGCGCATCGACGACACTCCAATAAACTTCCCGGCCTACTGTAAGCTTTTGCTGGCCATTTCGAAGGTCCCTTTGCTCAGGCCGGGCACCGCCAGAATGCGCTCCAGCGCTTGGCGCATCAGATTTTGGCGCGGAGCGTCGTAGCGCCGCCACGCACCAAGCGCCTGCGTGAGACGCGCCGCCATGGTGGCGTTCATCGGATCGAGCGCGATGACCTGATCGGCCAGGAAGGCGTATCCGGCGCCGCCCGCCTCGTGAAAGCGAAGCTGGTTGGCCTGCGTGAAGGCCCCGATCAAAGAGCGGACCCGATTGGGATTCTTCAGATCAAAATCCGGATGACCAAGCAATGCCATGCAGCGCGCGAGCGTGTCCGGGAGCGCGCTGGTCGCCTGCAAGGCGAACCATTTGTCGACCACCAGATCGTCTTGCCGCCACGTCCTATAGAATGATCCGAACGCGTGGTCGCGCTCAGGCCCGTCCACATCTCCCAGCAGAGACAACGCCGCCAGCACATCGGTCATATTTTGACCGGCATTGAACTGCGCCACCAGACGGCCTATCGCCGACGCCCCTCCGCTGGCCGCCAGATAAGACAGACAGATATTGCGCAAGGCGCGCGCGCCGATGGCCTTCGGATCAATCCGGTAGGGACCATTGTCCGCCAATCGTTCATAGACGGCGGCGAATTCCGGTTCCAGCCGCCGACCGATTTCCGTCCTCAAATAGTCGCGGGCCGCGTGAATCGCCTCGACATCGACAACACCCATCTCGTCTGCCAGCGATGCTTCGCTCGGTAACGACAAGGCCAACGCGGCGAACGCCTGGTCGCCATCGCTATCGACCAATGTCCGGCGCAACGCGTCCAGAAGGTCCGGATCGGCCGTCAGCGGCTCGCCCCGTCGCCACGCCGCCATCAGATCGAGAAGATGGCTTGTGGCCACCCGCTGACCGGCCTCCCACCGGGCAAAGGGGTCACGGTCATGAGCGGCCAGAAATTTAAGTCGATCGAGGCTGACCCCCGTCACCTTGACCGGCGCCGAGAAGCCGCGAAACAGAGAGGGAACCGGCGGCTCCGTCACATCTTCGAAACGGAAGGTCTGTTCCCTCTCGGTCATCGTCAGAACGCGCGTCCCGACCCGTCCCGCCGTTTCTCCTTCGAGACGGATCGGCATCTCCTGGCCGCCGGGCGCCAACAATCCGATGGCGATCGGCAAGACCAGAGGTTCCTGCGCAGTCTTTTCGCAAGCGGCCGCCACGCTCTGGCGAAAGGTCAACTCATAGCGCCGAAGATCGGGCTGATAACGATCGCTCACCGTCACCTCCGGCGTACCGGCTTGCGCGTACCACCGCTTGAAGCGGGTCAAATCGACACCGCTGGCATCCTGCATGGCGGCGACGAAATCCTCGATAGTCACGGCGCTGTTATCGTGCCGGGCGAAATAGAGGTCCATTCCCTTGCGGAACCCATCGGCCCCCAACAACGTATGAATCATCCGCACGACCTCGGCGCCCTTTTCATAGACCGTCGCGGTGTAGAAATTGTTGATTTCGATATAGCTATCGGGCCTGACCGGATGGGCCAGCGGCCCATTGTCCTCGGGAAACTGGCGGGCCCGCAACGTCCTGACGTCGGAGATGCGCTTGACCGCCGGGCTCCCCTGGTCGGCCGAGAATTGCTGATCGCGAAAGACCGTCAACCCTTCCTTGAGGGACAGTTGGAACCAGTCGCGGCAGGTCACCCGGTCGCCGGTCCAATTGTGGAAATATTCATGGCCGATGACCGCCTCGATCCCCTGGTAATCGGCATCGGTCGCCGTTTCGGGTTTGGCCAAGACATATTTGGTGTTGAAGATATTGAGACCTTTGTTCTCCATCGCCCCCATATTGAAATCGGACACGGCGACGATGTTGAAGACGTCGAGGTCGTACTCCAACCCAAACATTTTTTCGTCCCAAGCCATGGCGTTCTGCAAGGACAGCATCGCATGGGCGCATTTGTCCTCGTCGCCCCGACGCACCCAAATGGCCAACGGCACCCGCCGCCCCGAGCGAGTAACGAAACTGTCCTCGACGGCCACCAGATCGCCGGCCACCAGGGCGAACAGATATGACGGCTTGGGATGCGGATCGACCCAGCGGGCCCAATGCCGGCCGTCCGCCGTTTCGCCCTTGGCAACCGGGTTGCCGTTGGACAACAACACCGGATAACGCCCTTTGTCGGCATGGATGAGTGTGGTGAACCGGGTCATGACATCGGGACGGTCGAGAAAATAGGTGATCCGGCGGAAGCCTTCGGCTTCGCACTGCGTACAGAAATTTCCCCCGGATTTATAAAGACCGGACAATTCGGTGTTATCTTGCGGCCGGATCAACGTCTCGACATCCAGCGTAAAGGCGTCCCCGACGTCATCGATAACGAGCGCAGTGTCCGAAAGCTGGTAGCGGTTCTCGCCCAGGATCTCTCCGTCGAGAGCCAGGGAGAGCAGCTCCAAAGATTCACCGTCGAGACGCAAAGAGGCCGTCGGATCGTCCGCCAAGGCATTGCGCCTTATCGTCAGATGCGCCGAAACCCGCGTGTCCTCCTCCCCAAGATCGAAGGAAAGCTCGACCGACTCGATCAGAAAATCAGGAACGCGATAGTCGGCGAGCCGAATGGTGCGAGCGGCAGGGCCGCCTTGGCGGACTTCGGACATGAGAGCTCCGTTGCTTACGAATTGACATTGTCACTATTGGTTCATGGCATCCAAAATGACATGAACCAATAGCGCTTATGCGATGCCTTCGCCTCCGGGGTGCTCGCTCGCGCTCGTCCCTGACGGGACCGTCGGCTTTGCCGACGTCGTTACGCTTCGCTCCTCCGGCAGGCTCAAGCGCCGCTCGGGCTATGGTGGCACATTTCATTTTAGATGAAACGTGTCACCGGCGAACACTCTGGCATGAAGGCCGGCGCGTTCTGCAACACCATATATTAGATCCAGGCGCCACAATTTCCTGAAGCGAACTTCGCGGGTCGGAATCCTCCGCCGTTTCAGAGACACCGTCCGACATTTTTCCGGATGAAACCGATAAAGGCGCGTAAGGCGGGACGTTGATGACTGCGCGACGGATAATAGAGAAAAAATCCCGGATAGGTCGGGCTCCAGTCGTCAAGCAGGCGCACCAGCGCGCCGGACGCAAGAAAGGGCTGAACACGGGATAGAACGCAATAGGCCACTCCAGCGCCCGCCAAGGCCGCTTCGAGCACCAGACCGTTGTCGTTCAGAATGAGCGAGGCCGGTACGACGACCTTGAGTTCCCGTCCGTCCTTGACGAATTCCCACCGGTAGGCCTCGCCCCCGGTAAAGCGCCGGCCGATACAAAAGTGCGACGCCAGATCGTCCGGGGTCTCCGGACGCGCATGACAGTGCAAGTAGGATGGCGAAGCGACGACTGCGGTACGCAACTCGCCGCCGAGCGGCAAGGCGATCATATCCTGATCGAGAAATTCACCCAGCCGGATGCCGGCATCGAAGCCTGCGGCGATGATGTCGACGAAATGATCATCGATGATGAAATCAAGAGCCACCTCGGGATAAGCCTGCTGGAACGCCGGCACCAGCGGCACCAGAAGCATTTCCGCCGCCAGCCTGGGAACCGTCAGTCGCAATTGCCCGCTTGGGCTGCTCTCCAAAGCCCGCGCATCTTCGACCGCGCTCTCGATTTCCGCCAAAGCCGGTTCCACGCGGCTCAGCAGACCCCGTCCCGCTTCGGTCAAGGATACGCTGCGGGTCGTCCGTTGCAGCAGACGCAACCCCAGGCGATTTTCCAGATCCGTCACCGCATGCGACAAGGCCGAGGGCGACAGTCCCAAATCGCGGGCCGCCGCGCGAAAATTCAGCCTCTTCGCCACCGCAGCCAGCAGGACGAACGCGGGCAGCAAGGACCGGTCCATTGATGAATATGCCTCAACAAGCTGTGCAACATTGTTCGGATTAACAGTGCCATGACGCCCTGTCAATATGACGTCATCACGATCCTATGAACGAGGACTATCTTATGGAAAAGCGACAACTCGGCCCCCTGGCGGTCTCAGCGATCGGCATCGGTTGCATGGGCATGACCCACGCCTATGGCGGCCAACCCGAGGCCGCCTCCGTCGAGGTCATCCACCGCGCCATCGATCTTGGCGTGACTTTTTTCGACACGGCCGAAGTCTATGGTCCTTTCGACAACGAAATCCTGCTCGGCAAGGCGTTGCAGGGGCGGCGCGATCAGGTGACGATCGCCACCAAATTCGGCTTCCGCTTCACCCCGAAGGAAAATGGCGTCAGCCGCATCCTCGGCTTCGACAGCCGGCCGGAGCATGTGCGCGAGGTCGCTGAAGCGTCTTTGAAGCGCCTCGGCACCGATCACATCGATCTGTTCTATCAGCATCGCCTCGACCCGATGGTCCCCATCGAAGAAACGATCGGCGCGCTGTCCCGACTGATCGAGGCGGGAAAGATTCGCGCCATCGGCCTCTCCGAAGTGTCCGCGGAAACCCTCCGGCGCGCCCATGCCGCCCATCCGATCGCCGCCGTTCAGTCGGAATATTCGCTGTCGACGCGCGACCCGGAAAGCGACGTGCTGCCAGCTTGCGCCGAACTGGGCGTCGGCTTCGTTCCCTTCAGCCCGCTTGGCCGGGGTCTGCTGTCGGGAGCCGTGAAGAGCGGCGATGATCTCGGCGAAAATGATTTCCGGCGGACCCTGCCGCGGTTCAGTGCGGACAATCTGGCCGCCAACGTCAGTCTGGCCGACACCCTGGCGCAGTTGGCGGCAACCAAGGGATGCACGGCGGCGCAACTCGCCCTGGCCTGGATCTTGAGCCGTGGCCCGCAGATCGTGCCCATTCCCGGCGTCCGCACACTGGCCCATCTGGAAGATAATGTCGGGGCGAGCGCGCTTCGTCTCTCCGCCGATGATCTGGCCGCCATCGAAGCCGCCGTCCCGGTCGCGGCGGTGATGGGCGCCCGTTATCCAGAAGGGGCGGTGCTGTCGCCCAAGCGTTAGAGGGCGGCTTTCAGCGGCCGGGTTGCTGCTTGGCGCGGGTCACCATCTGCGTCGGATTGACGTAACGCAACGCGATGACCAGCCAGACCAGCGTGGTCACCATATAGACCATCGCCATGGCGTCGATCGACTGCACGGCGCGCACGCCCGCGGCGAAGACGGCGTAATAGAGCGCCACCACCAGGGTCTGGCTGGTCGGCCCGGCGGTCAGGAAGGTCAGTTCGAACATGGCGATGGTGCGCACCAGCACGAGGAGGAGCGACGCCAGGACACCGGGCATGAGCAAGGGCAGCAGCACATAGACGAACATACGGAAGGTCCCGGCGCCGAAAACCCGCGCGGCGGCTTCGACCCTGGGATCGATCTGCTCGATGAAGGGTATCATGATCAAAATGACGAAAGGCACCGTCGGCACCAGATTGGCCAGAATGACACCCCACATCGTGCCGCCAAGACCGGATTGATAAAGGACGGTCGCCAACGGAATCCCGAAGGTTACCGGCGGCACCAGCAACGGCAGCAGGAACAGAAGCATCAGCGCTTTCTTGCCCGGGAAATCCCGTCTGGCCATGGCGTAGGCGGCCGGCACGCCGAACAAGCCCGACAAGACGACGACGGCGCCGACGACCTGGAAGGTGGTGATCAGCACATCGCCCAATTGGAACTCGTCCCACGCCGAAAAATACCATTTGATCGTATAGCCGTCGGGGAACCATGAGCGGAGCCAGCGCGAGGCAAAGGAACTCGTCACCACCGAGCCGATGATGCCGCACAGATTGACGACGAAGAGAACGACGACCGCCCAGACAGCGGTGATCCACAAGCTTGCCCCGATGTCGCGTGCCGTCCACCGCATCATCTCACCCTTTCCCACCGGCGGCCGGACCCCGATAGAACAATCGGCGCGACGCCAGCACGGCGATGACGAAGACCAGTTGGACCGCCCCCATGATCATCGCGATGGCCGAGGCCAAGGGATAGTCATACTGCTCGAAGGCGGCCTGATAGGCCGCGATGGAAATCACCCGCGTCGGGCCGGCCGGCGCCCCCAACAGAACCGCCGAGGGAAACACCGAATAGGCCTGGACAAAGGCCAGACAGAAGGTGATCGCCAGCCCCGGCATCAACAACGGCAGAAAAATGTGACGAAAGCGCGCCGCCGCGCGGGCGCCCAGAGTCGCGGCCGCCTGCTCCAACGCCGGATCGATGCCGCTGACATAGGAGAGCGTCAGCAAAAAGGTAAAGGGAAAGCCGGTGATCACCAGCGACAGGAAGACACCCCAATAATTGTGAACCAGCCTGATTTCACCGGGCGAGAACCATCCGAAGGAGACCAAAGCCCGGATAAACCAGCCCTGCGGTCCGAAATAATTCAACATCCCTTCGGCCACAAGCACCGTACCCAGGGTGATCGGCACCACCAGAATGGTCGTCAGCACACGCTGATTTTTCATTTTTCGGACGCGGAAAGCGACCGGAACGGCGGTAAAGACGTTGATCAACGTCACCGGCAGGGCCAGAGCCAGCGTCGTTCCAATCGTGTTGTAGAGAAAGGCGTCGGAAAAGAATTTGAGGTAATTGCCGAGAAGCGACCCGTCCTTGGGCTGAAAAGACAGCCACAGGCCGTAACCGAAGGGGTAGATGAAAAGGGCAACCAGCATCAACGCGGCGGGCAGGACGAGAAGGGTTACCCCATCGAGGCCACGGGCCGCCAGTCGCAGGGACAGAGGGAGCCGGGTCTCCATCTCTAAGCCCCTTTCGGATAAACGAGGACACGTGACGTCTCTGCCCCCAAACGCAGTTTTTCGCCCATCGCCAAGCGTGATTTGGCCCGAAAGAACAGTTCCTCCCCGCCAACGGCACGAGCCGACCCGAAGAAATCGTGGCCCCGAAATTCAATGGCCTCCACCACCGCCTCGATACCCGGCATCGTCTGCGACACCGGTATCAGATCATCCGGGCGAATCACCGCCACGACGGCATCGCCGGCGATCTCCCCCTGGGCCACCCCTTCGAGAGTCGTTCCGTTCACCGCCAGACTCACCACCTTATCGCGCCGACCGGCGACCTTGCCGTGGATCGCGTTGCGATAGCCCATGAATTCCGCCACATCGAGAGACGCCGGACGGGCATAGAGATCTTCCGGCGTCCCGATCTGACGGACGGCACCGTCACGCAGCACGACGATGCGGTCGGCCAAGGACAGCGCCTCCTCCTGGTCGTGGGTGACATAAATGGTGATGCAGCCGAGGTTCTGGTGAATGCGGCGTATCTCCTGGCGCATTTCCAGTCGCAATTTGGCATCCAGATTGGATAGCGGCTCGTCCATCAGCACCAGCGGCGGATCGATGGCGATGGCCCGGGCGATCGCCACCCGTTGCTGCTGTCCACCGGAAAGCTGGCCGGGCAGCTTTTCGGCCTGGCTTTCCAAGCGGACCGTCGCGATGGCTTGTGCGACGCGGAGATCCGCCTCGCTCTTGGGCACATTGCGCATCTTCAGACCGAAACCGACGTTCGACCGTACGGTCATATGCGGAAACAAGGCATAGTTCTGAAACACCATGCCAAAGCCCCGCTGTTCGGCCGCGAGCGTGTCGATCCGCCTGTCGTCGAGCCAGATCGAGCCGTGGGTCGTGGGCAAAAGCCCGGCAATGCAGTTGAGTGCCGTCGATTTGCCGCATCCCGAGGGCCCCAGCAAGGCGACGAACTCGCCGCGCGCGATCTCCAGCGTAAGGTTGGAGAGCGCGGTCATGGTGCCGAAATCACGGCCGACCCCGTCAAGACGCAGAGACCTGAAAGAGACATTCGAAGCCATGGTAAGCAGGTCCCCCGAAGAGGCCGCCCCTGCCGTGGAGGCGGCCGCATCACTTAAACGACGGACGGTTCATCCTATTTGAGGCTCTTGGAACCGATCTCTTCGTCCCATCGGCGGAAGGCAAGAACCAATTGATCGGAATCAAGCGGAATTTCCGTCGGATTGTTGGCGATCAACGCCTCATATTCGGAACGGCCGAATGCCTCGATCGCCTTCTGGCTTTCGGCGGGGGCCATCGACAGCGGCACATCCTTCACCGCCGGACCCGGATAGAAATAGCCCTCGTCATAGGTGAAAGCTTGCGCGGTTTTGGTCAGCATGAAATTGATAAGATCGATCAGCACGGCGAGCTTGTCGTTGGACAGCCCCTTCGGCACACAGATGTAATGTGCATCGACCACCCAGTGGAATCCTTTAAGGGTGCCGATCTTGGCTTCCTTCGGCACTACGCCGAGAACGCGGGGATTGATGTCCCAGCCGGTCGTTGTGACGATGATGTCGCGGCTGCCTTCGCCCAGTTCTTTCATCGTCGCGCCAGTGCCGCTGGGATAGTACTCGATCGAGCGGCCCAACTCCTTCAGATAGGCCCAGGTCTTGTCCCAACCCTTGATCGGATCTTTGGGATCCTTATCGCCGAGAATGTAAGGCAACCCCATGAGGAAGGTGCGGCCCGGACCGGAATTGGCCGGACGCGCATAAAGGAACTTGTTCGGATTGGCTTTGGCCCAGGCGAGCAAATCCTCGGCGGTGGCGGGCACGGTCTTGACGCGATCCGGCATATATTCGAGCAGCGGCCCCGAGGGATAATAGCAGATGGCGACGCCCTGCCCCTTGGCCAATTCCTGCATCTTCACCGCCGGCGGCAGCAGAATATCGCCGAGCCTGGGCAAGGCCGAACCATGCCCCCCCACCAGATCCACCCATAGCTTCTGGTCAATCCCGGCGGCAAGCGCATCGGTGCCGGTCAGGACCATATCGATATCGACACGCCCCGCATCCTGTTGCGCCTTGATCTTGCCTGGCAACTCGGGAGAGGGCGCCTTGGTGAAGGTTATTTTCGACACCAGATTGGGCTTGGCGGCGCGATAAGCCTCGAAAGCCTTCTGGGTCAGCGCCAGATTGCCTGCGACATCAACGATATTGAGCGAGACCGGCGTCTTCGGCAGTGTGAGTTGCGCCCACGCTCCCGTGGGACTGAGGGCGGCGAGGCCCGAGGCGCCGAAAGCAGCAAAACCCGCGACGTCGCCGACGAAACGGCGACGGGAGATGACAAAGCTGGACATTCAACTCTCCTTCCCAATGCTCGGCCTCGTCGGGATTCTTTTAAACTGCCCCGAATCTTGCCGAGATTTTATTGAACTCCGGCGGCCCCACTATTGGACGGAACGCTTCGGGCGGACGTTACGGATGCACGCAAAAATAAAATGTCGATATTTCTCCTGATGTCTTCGATCATTTCTGCCGTGTGAAGAAAAAACGACACATCGCGCCGTCACCGACACAGTCCGCCACCACGCCTCATCCCCGCCTTCCCTTAGAAGTCGGGAGCACTCTTTAAGACCAGAGCGCATCTTGTATGGTCGAAGATTATATCACGCATAAACCATATGCATTTAACAAGATTTGGACGCCTGATCCTTCCTCGCAAGACGGCAAGCCCAGCAGCCTCAAAACCACCCGAACGCGCCAGTCGTCACCGGGACGGATGCGAGTCGCAAGCCGCCCCGGCGTCGCACACTCAGTTGGACGGTGCTGTCGCGGTGTAGCCGCGAGCGCATTCCGGAGCCTCCTCAACCGCAGAATGGAATTGCGCCAGGGTCGGCGCGCTCACCACCACACTTTGGCCACCCGTGCTGCAGGTGGTGGACCAAACATTGGACATACGAACCACTGTAGAGCCCGAAGAGGAACAGGCAGACACCCCCAGCAGAGCGCCAGCGGCAACGATGGCAAGCAATTTGTTCATTGGAAGAAAAACCTCGATTTAATCATTGGATATGCGCGCCCCATCTCCAACGGGAAGCAGGACGAACGCGCATCTGGAGAAATTGGTGGGCCCGGCAGGACTCGAACCTGCAACCAGACCGTTATGAGCGGCCGGCTCTAACCATTGAGCTACAGGCCCCACCTCCGGCAGGACCAAGCCGGTCCAGCGGGAGCGAGAGTTTCCAGCTTGCAGGCCAGCCGGTCAAGCCCCTTAACCTCATTTCGTATACCCTCGTCATCGGCATCGCGTTTTAAAGAGACAATCCGACCAACTCGCAGCGTCTGACCGCCTTGGCAGACGCCATGACGGGAGGCCGCGCGTTTTCACCGGCAATTCCCGTCCTTGTCGGCCAAGGCAGCAGGCGTCCGCCGAAATGCGCCCCGCAGTCTTCACCAAAAAACCAGAGAAAATCACTCACCTTTATTTGTTTCGGATTTTTCCCAAAAACCAGACGAAACGCGTTTTGGAAGAAGATATACCCGACCATGAATTAGACAAATTCTCATGTCTTACCAGTATTAAAAAGATAAAATTTTATTCAATTACAAAACAACTTTGTTTTTCACCAACGATTATCGCGATTTCATTTCACCTATTAGGATTATCGATATAATCTCACAAAAAATAACCAATGCTCCCGAGGGTACCCGCATGGATCAGCAAAATGATACTTGCGTCAGGCTTGTTTTCGACGGACCCCGCACGATTGCGACATCCGATGAGACTCTCCAAAGCCTGCGTGAAACGGCCCGCCAAGGTGTGTCCGTCGAAATCGACTGCACGGCCCTCACCGCCGTCGACTTAAGCTTCATCCAAATGCTTCTCGCCGCACGACGCGCGATTTTAGCGACCGAGAGCAATCTCACGATTCAGGCTCAGGCGTCCGGCCCCTTGGAAAAGGCTCTCAAGGCCGGCGGCTTTTTCGGCATGCGTGACATCAGCAATTTCATCACATTCTCGGCTTGATATTTTGGGGAACAAACCATGGCAAAGACCGTTCTCACCGTCGACGATTCGGCCAGCATGCGACAATTGGTCAAGCTCACCCTAGGCGGCGCCGGTTACACGGTGGTCGAAGCATCGGATGGCATGGATGGACTCGACCGGGCCCGTTCACAACCCGTCGATCTCGTCGTCACCGATCTCAACATGCCTCGGATGGATGGCATCTCGCTGATCCAGGAGTTGCGGAAGATGAACAGCTACAAGGGTGTTCCAATCATTCTGCTGACCACCGAATCCGATGATGGCCGCAAGAAGGAAGCCCGTAGCGCCGGAGCCACCGGGTGGATCACCAAGCCCTTCAATCAGGATCAACTGTTGGGCGTGGTCAGGAAAGTCTTAGGAGCATGAGTTCTCCCGATCCCAGCGACATTTTTCGCCATGAAGCGCAGGAGTTGCTGGAACAGCTCGAGCAAGCCCTGCTTGACCTGGAAACCACTCCCGACGATGGCGAACTGGTCGGCTCCGCCTTCCGCGCCTTGCACACGTTGAAGGGCTCCGGGGCGATGTTCGGCTTCGACGCGGCAGCCCGCTTTGCCCACGGACTGGAAAATGCCTTCGATCTGGTCCGCAAAGGAAAAGTGCCGGTGAGCGGCGCTCTCATCGGCACCACGCTGACCGCCAAGGACCACCTTCGCCGATTGATCGAATGCCCCAGCGATACCAACCCCGAAGAAGGCTCCCGGATCCTGGCGGCCGTTGCCAAGGCCATCGGATCAAACCCAGCCTCGGAAGACACGCCGCTTCCAGCGGCGGATGAACCCGCGGAGTCCGAAAAACTCTCCACCTACCGGATTCAGATCCGTTTTCCCGACGATGTCATGGACAATGGCACCAATCCGCTGCTGCTGGTCGGCGAGTTGCAAACTCTCGGCACATGCACAGTCTGCCCGTTGACCAGCGGCATTCCCCCTCTCGACGAGATGCAGGCGACCGCCTGTTACGTCGGATGGGATGTCGTGCTGACCACGGACAAACCCCGCTCGGCGATCGAAGAGGTCTTCATCTTCGTTCTCGATGAGATGGAACTGCGCATCGAAGAGGTCGAGGAAAAAAGCAAACGCCTGGGAGAAATCCTGGTCGAACGTGGCGACGCGAAGCCAGACGCAGTGTTAACCGCCCTGTCGCAACAGCAGCGGTTGGGCGAAATTCTGGTCACCGGCGGCACCGCGTCGGAAGAAAGCATCGCGTCGGCGCTGGCCGAACAACGCCACATCATGGCGACGGTGCAAGCCCCCCAGAAGACGGCGCCACAGCAAGACAGCATCCGCGTTCCCGCCGAACGGCTCGACAATCTGATGGATCGCGTCGGCGAGTTGGTGATCGCCCAGGCGCGTTTGCGCGAAATCGCATCGGCGAGCCAGGATGTCGCCCTCAAGGTCGTCGCCGAGGAAATCGAAAGACTGTCCGCGGAACTGCGCGACAACACGATGAGCATTCGCCTGATCCCCATCGGTTCGCTGTTCGGACGCTTCCGCCGCCTGGTCCGGGACCTCTCCCAGGAACTCGGCAAAGAAGTGCAGCTCGTGACCAACGGTGAGGAAACAGAACTCGACAAGACCATGATCGAGCGGCTGAACGACCCGATGGTTCATCTCATCCGCAACAGCATCGACCATGGATTGGAAAGGCCCGACGGACGCCTGCAATCCGGCAAGACGTCGGAAGGCCGGATCGAGTTGTCCGCCGTCCATTCCGGAGCCCAGGTCATCGTCAGTATCCGGGACGACGGCCGCGGCCTCAACAGGGCGCGCATTCGCACGCGGGCAGAGGAAATGGGCTACTTGTCCCCCGGCGTAAAAGTCTCGGATGCGGAGTTGTTCCAGGTCATTTTCCAACCAGGGTTCTCGACCAGCCGTGAAGTGACCAATGTCTCCGGCCGCGGCGTCGGCATGGATGTGGTCCGACGCACCATCGAAGGACTGCGCGGCACCATCGAAATCACCAGCACCGAGGGTGTCGGCACCGAAATCACACTCAAATTGCCGTTGACGCTCGCCATCATCGACGGCCTTCTGGTCCGCGTCGGCCGAGGCCGCTACGTCATTCCTCTGTCGATGGTCGAAGAATGCGTCGAACTTTTGGACGAGCAGAGTCTACGCTCGAAGAATCGTAATTTTCTCAACATCCGCGACGAACTGGTGCCTTTCCTGCGCCTGCGGGAGATGTTCAACGTCACCACGCCGCAGGACCCGTTTCCCAAGGTCGTTATCGTCTCGGCGGGCGATCTTCGTGTTGGCTTGG
>Ga0209415_10006193_pt1 | contig 21372 bp, 21 predicted proteins | sample PeaSoiSIISIP2007_FD_187696 | JGI IMG/M metagenome (GOLD analysis project Ga0209415, IMG submission 187696) | Peat soil microbial communities from Weissenstadt, Germany - SII-SIP-2007 (SPAdes) (version 2) | ecosystem: Environmental > Terrestrial > Soil > Wetlands > Peat | place: Germany... | reverse complement strand
TCGATCCAGGTCTCGATCATCTCCTCGAACGACGGCTCGGTGCCGCCTGCCACGGGCCGGTCGAGGCGCAGCCCATCGACCACCAGCGACAGACGCTCGGGGTCGGCCGGCACGCCGCGCGCGCTGACCTGGGCCAGCGTCCAGCCGGCCACGAGCGATACCGGCCGGCCGGCCTCCGCGATGGTCAGCGGCCCGGATATCTCGGCGATCAGCAGGGTCGGTTGATAGACCTGTGCCACCACCACGATGTCCTTCGCCTTGATGGTCAGCGGCGGCTCGGCGTTGCGCAATTCGGCGCCCGCGTCGCTGCACCGCACCTCGATGCGGAACGGGAATCCGCCGATCGTCTGCGATCCGCAGCTATGGACGCGCCCGAGCCTCGCCTCCTGTGCCCGCCATTCGGCGATCCCCGCCGTCGCGGCGCTCGTGGCGTAGAACCAGAAGCCCGACCACAGGGCCGCGATGACGAGCACGAAGGCAAACGGCGCGATGATCCAGCGGGGTCGACGCGGGGATAGCAGCGGATGGGTCATCGGGCGCTTTCGGTCTCTTGCCGTCTCGGGGGCGAATGTGATCCTGGAAATGATCGGAACAAAGGCAATGTGTGGCGAAAAGTGTACCCGGGGCGCACCGGTTGCGCCAATTGCCGGCGCCTGTTAGGCGATCCGACGCTTCGTTTCACGAGCCGCACCTGACCTCCCGATGACGCCCGCATTCGATCATGCCGACGAGGATCTCTGGGTGTTCGCCTACGGCTCGCTGATGTGGCGCCCGGGCTTCGCGTTCGCGGAACGCGTTCCGGCTCGCCTCGTCGGCGCCCACCGGGCGCTCTGCGTCCTCTCCCACGTGCATCGCGGCACCCCCGAGCGGCCCGGCCTGGTGCTCGGGCTCGATCGCGGCGGCACCTGCCGCGGCATCGCCTATCGCGCGGCCGCGATCGACCGGGCGGCCACCCTCGCCTATCTGCGGGCGCGCGAGCAGGTCACCATGGTGTACCTCGAGACCTTGCGTCCGGTCGCGCTGCTGACCCGACCCGAACGGCGGGTGCGCGCCGTCTGCTTCATCGTGGACCGCGGGCATGCGCAATATGCCGGTCGGCTCGATCTGGCGACCCAGCTGCATCACGTCCGCCAGGGCCACGGACAGTCGGGGCCCAACCGCGAGTATGTGCTGGCCACCGTCAAGGAGCTCGAGGCGCTCGGCTGCCGCGACGCCGGGCTCCACCTCCTCGCCGAGCGTCTGCGCGGCACGCACGAGGCCCACGCCGACGCGCCGTCAGGCTGAACGGAGCGGATCAGCTCTCCGGCACATCCGGATCGCCCCCCGCCGCCAGTCGCGCCGTCGCCGCCTCGATCGCATCCTGCAGGCGCTCGCGCAGCGCCTGCAGGGGCAGGCCCGGCGGGATCACATCGAGGAACTCGACCCGGATCGTGCCCGGACGACGCGCCAACGATCGCAGCCGCCAGAGCAGCCCCGAGCTCAACGCGACCGGCAGGCAGGGCGCCCCGGTCTCGGAATAAAGCCGCGCGACGACGTCGCCATAGACCGGCTCGGCGCCGGGAAGCCGCCGCGCCCCTTCGGGAAACACGATGAGCTGGCGGCCGCGGTCGAGCTCGCGCCGGGCTCGCTCGGTCAGCGCGGCGCGATCCGCCGCTCGGCCGCGGCCGATCGCGACCATGCCGGCCTTGCGCATGCACCAGCCGAGCAAAGGGATTTGCATCGCCTCGCCTTTGATGATGAACGCCGGATCGTCGAAGGCGCCGATCAGCGCGAAGATCTCCCAGGTGGACTGGTGTTTGGAGGCGACGATGAGCCGCCCCGGCGGGATGCGCTCGAGCCCCGCCCATTCGACCTTGATGTCGCAGACCACCCGCAACAGCCAGGCAGTGGTGCGCGACCAGGATTTCGCGATCGTCATGACTGCGCGACGCGGCATCGCCAGCGTCGGCAATGCGGCGATCACATGGGCCGCGAGGTTGAGATGGAACAGGCCGGCGAACAGGATCGAGCGGGCAATGATGAGCACGGCGGCCCGACCTTTCCCGATGGATGTTGGACCTGTCGCAGCCTTGCCGCCGGAGCGGGTCGCCACGACGCTTGGGAGGACCTTCGCCCCGTCAGGCGCTGCCGCCGTCCCGCGCCAGGCTGGCGGGCGCGGAGGCGGGCGCGACCCGCATGCGGACCTGGGCCACGATATACTTGAGATACTCGGACACGAGCAGCCTTGCGGTCGGCGCGCTCGACCACCACGGCACGGCGCGCAGCTTGTCGGTCACCACCGGGAACGGGATCAGCGCGACGTCGGGAAGCTGCCGGGCGAGCTCGGCCATGGTCCGCGGCATGTGATAGCTCGACGTTACCACGATCAACGATCTGAAGCCCCGGTCCTTGACCCACCGCTTCGTCTCGACCGCATTGCCCACCGTGTTGATGGCCGAATGGTCGAGGTCGACGCAGCAGGTGACCAGCCGCTGATAGTCCGGGACCAGATGGGCGATTTCGCTCGACGTGGTGGCGGGATGCACACCGCTGATGAGCAGCCGCTTGCCGCGTCCCGACGCCAGGAGCTCGATGGCGTCGGCGATGCGCGAGGCGCCCCCGGTCAGAACCACGATGCCGTCGGCATCACGGTCGAGCACGACCTCGGCGGTGGGCACGCGTCCGACGAACCAGACGAACCCGCCCGCGAACGCTGCCAGCGTCATCAGGCCGACGAGAGCGGCGGCACGCGCCAGCCTGCGCCACGGACGCGGCGCCGCACCGGCACTTGCCGTGATCCCGGTGGTCCGCGATTCCACGACCGCCATCTGCCACATTCCCAGCGGTTTCCACGAACGACGCCCGGTCTGCCGGCCAGCCGAGGTCGAAACATTGGACCGAATATCAGCGTTCCGCGCCGACAAATGCAATGCAAAGCGTCGGAATCAGCCCGCCTCCCCGGCATCATAGCGCAAGTTTCGGGTGACGCGCGGCGCGTCGGCCTATTCCATCAATCGCAACGTGCGATAGACGGTCAGGCGCGAGGTGGCCGCCGTCACCCCGCCGATGACGACGATGAGCCCGGTGATCGCCACATAGCCGGACGCGCCGATCGCGAAGCTGCCGAACAAGGCCGCGACCTGCTCCTGCCCGGCCGTCGCGGTGAACCAGTCGCCGATGAGACCGGCCATGGCGAACAGCGCCATCGCGATGACCCCGCCGATCGCGCCCCCCTTGAGCCCGAGAAGCAGAAAATGCCGCTGGAATTCCCCGGCGATGAAGCCATCCTTGGCGCCGACAAAATGCAGAACCTCGATGATCGGACGATTGGTCGACATGGCACCGCGGGTCGCGAACGTGACGGTGAGCATCGTCGCCGCCAGCATCAGCACCAAGATGCCGATGCCGATGCCGACCGCCGAGCCCGCCATCGAGCGCATGCGGTCGATCCAGCCCCGGTGATCGTCGAGGCTGGCGCCGGCCACGCGGTCGGTCAGCATCTTGCGGAGAGCGCCGAGATCGGGCGCGGTGTCGGCCTCGATGCGCACCACGATCAGGCGCGGGACCGGAAGGTCCTCGAGCGCGAGGCCGGAGCCGAGCCAAGGTTCGAGCAGGCGCGCCGATTCGTCCCGCGTGTAGGGCCGCACGCTTCCGACGCCGCGAGCCGCGCTCGCGATATCCACCGCTTTCTTGATCTCGGCCTCGATGTCGCGCCCCTCCACGGGCCGGATCTGTATCGTCACCTCGCGCGCGACGGCGGCCTGCCACTCTCCGGCGGCGGCACGCACCAGCATGACGGCCCCGAGCGTGAGCGCGGCGAGGAACGTCATGATGGCGATCACCGCGATGAGGGCCCGGCCGGCGATCGAATCCGCCGGGACGATCGAGGATTCGCCCGACGGCATGGCGATGCTCGCGCGTTCGCGGGGCGGCGCGTCGTCGACCATCCTGCCCAGTTCCGCCATGCGGCGCGCATCATTCATAGACATGCAGTCGCCCTTCGTGCAGCACCAGACGGCGCGCGTCGTAGAGGTCCATCAGCCCGATATCGTGGGTGGCAATCACCACCGAGGTTCCGGACTTGTTGAGCTCGACGAACAGGCGAAGCAACCGGTGGGCGAGAACCGGATCGACGTTTCCGGTAGGCTCGTCGGCGAGCAGCAGTTGGGGCCGGGCGATCACGGCGCGGGCGATCGCGGCGCGCTGCTTCTCGCCGCCGGAGAGCACCGGCGGCAGAGCGAGCATGCGCTCGCCCAGGCCCACCCAGTTGAGCAGCTCGACGACCTCGTTGCGATAGCTCCGCTCGTCCTTGCCGAGCACACGGAACGGCAGGGCCACGTTCTCGTAGGTCGTCATGTGGTCGAGCAGGCGAAAATCCTGAAACACAATACCGACCCGGCGCCGCAAGGTCGACAGCGCATCCTGCGACAGGGTGGCGACGTCGTGGCCGAACAGCGTGATCAGACCGCGTGTCGGCTTCAATGACAGGTAGAGCAGGCGCAGCAGCGAGGTCTTGCCGGCTCCGGATGGGCCGGTGAGGAACTGGAACGAACGCGATTCGACCCGGAACGACAGGTCGCGGAGGACCTCAGGGCCCAGGCCATATCGCAAGCCTACATTCTCGAATCGGACCACGCGGCTCTCCGAATCGGCGGCTCGGACCTTGTGGCGCCGTTTGCGCTAAGGTTCCATTAACGATGTCGATCCCATCCTCAGGGTGTTCGCAGGCAATATCGTGGTTTTTTATGGTTTCCGATCCGTTAACGGTCGCAATGCTAATGTGGTGCCGGCGACGGGTGGTTTCGAGTCGGCGCCAGCTGAGTTGCCCCGGCGCGCAGCGTCGACCCGCCGGACCGTGTCCGATACCTCCGGGATGCCGAGACCATGAGCCACGATCGAGCGCCGACGACCCCGCATTGCGGTCCCGGACAACTACCCTCTGGTTGAGCGAGCGATGTTGATCATCTGCCCGTCCTGTTCGACGTCCTACCGCATCGAACCCGCGAGCCTCGGCGCGAGCGGGCGCCAGGTCCGCTGTGCCCGTTGCCGGACCACGTGGCTGGCGACTGCCGAGCGCACTTTGGCAACCGCCCAGGCCGACGCCGGAACCGGTCGTGAAGATCCTGGCGATGCCGATTCCGGCGATACCCCGGGTGCCGCTCCGACCTGGGAAAATGCGGACGATCCCACAATGCCCGAATGGGCCGCAGAGCCCGACAACGAGCCGCCGGGCTCGACCCCCATCGCGGGGCCGTCGACCGTGGCGGATTCCCCCTCCTTGATCCCGGAGCAGAATGGCGACCGGGTTGCCCATGCGGGCGCCACGATCGAACCCATCAGCGAGGACATCGAGACGACCGCGTCGCGTCGGGCGGGCGCCGCCCCGAAGGCCCGCAAGCGATGGAAGCCGAAGCTGGTCCGACCCGGCCTGCCGGTGGCCATCGCGATGCTGGTCATCGTGCTCGCCGGATTGCTGCAGTGGCGCAGCGCGGTGGTGCGGGTTTTCCCGCAGACCGGCTCGTTGTTCGGCGCGATCGGTCTTCCGGTCAATCTGCGCGGCATGACTTTCGAGAATCTCAAGACCTCGCATGAGTTTCAGGACGGCGTGCCGGTGCTCGTCGTCGAGGGAACGATCGTCAACAAGACCAGGAGCGCCGTCGACGTGCCCCGTCTGAGATTTGCCCTGCGCAACCGGATGGGACAGGAAATCTACGCGTGGACGGCCTTGCCGCAGCGTTCCGACCTCGCGCCGGAGGAATACGTGGCGTTCCGCTCGCGGCTGGCGTCGCCGCCGATCGACGGTCGGGACGTCGTCGTCCGGTTCTTCACCCGGCACGACATCGCGTCCGGCCTGCAATGAGACGGTCATGACTGGCACCAAAATCCGGGTGATGTTCGACGCGGATACGATCGCGGCGCGAAATCGCGAGCTGGCGCAGGAGATCAACGCGGCACATCCCGAGCGATTGCTGGTTGTCGCGGTGCTCAAGGGCAGCTTCATCTTCGCCGCTGATCTCATCCGGACGCTGCACGGCGTGGGGCTCGCTCCCGAGGTCGAGTTCATCTCGTTGTCGAGCTACCGCGCCGGCACGGTGTCGTCGGGCGCCGTGACGGTTCTGCGCGACGTCGAGAGCGACGTGCGCGGGCGCGACGTGCTCCTGGTCGACGATATCCTCGAATCCGGGCGCACGCTCGCCTATGCGAAGGATCTGCTCGCCGCCCGCGGCGCCCGCCGGGTGCTGGTCTGCGTGCTGCTGGAAAAGCCCGGCAAGCGTACGGTTACGCTCGATGCCGACTTCGTCGGCTTCGTCTGTCCGGACGTCTTCGTGGTCGGCTATGGCATGGATGTCGGCCACGCGTTCCGCCAATTGCCGTTCATCGGCGTCGTGCAGCATGACGCTTCGCCGGCTTGCTGAGGAGCTCTGGATGTCTCGCGTCCTGATCGCCGAAGACGAGGACTCGCTGCGCAGCCTGGTGCAGCGCGCCTTGCTGCTCGACGGTCACGATGTCCATGTCGCCCAGGACGGCGCCGAGGCGCTCGATATCCTGGGCCGCGAGCAAGGCCGCTTCGATCTGCTGCTCGCCGACATCAAGATGCCCATCATGGACGGCATCGCGCTGGCGCTCGCGGCGGCCCGTGACTTCCCGGATCTGACGATCCTGCTGATGACCGGATATGCGGACCAGCGCGAGCGCGCCCACGGCCTCGACGCGCTGGTGCACGACGTCATCACCAAGCCGTTCTCGCTCGTGGAGATCCGTCAGGCCGTCAGCGGCGCGCTCGCCGCCCGCGGCCGGCCGCCGCGCTGATCCGCCGGCACGTTCACGCCGGGCGCGGCGGCCAGACCGGCGGGTCGTGGTCGAGCGGCACCGGAGGCCGAGCCCAATGGCACGGCGTCTCCGGCAGCCCGACCACCGGCGCGAGATGACGGATCCGCCCGGCGGGCGCCGCCATCTCGGCCGACAGCCGTGCGATCTCGTCGGCGGGCAGATCCGACGGCACGCCCGCGAGCGCGGCCTGATCGATGAGACCGCGGTCCACGATCCAGCGGCCGGTGCGGGCGAGCGCGACGCGGACGAGCCAGCTCCCGCCGATCGTGGCACGCCGCGCCAGCGCCACCATGACGCCATAGGCCATCAGATAGCCGCTGACGTAGTCGATTGCCGACACCGGCAGCAGCTTCGGCCGGGTACCGCCTGCCGGCACGTGCGCCATGCCGCTCACGGTTTGCACGATGGTGTCGAAGCCGCGCCGCTCCCGCCATGGACCGGTCGGCCCCCAGGCGCTCAAGGTCACACAGATGATGCCGGGCCGCAGTGCTGCGAGCGCCTCGGGCCGAAAGCCCCGACGGGCCAGTGCGCCAGGTCGATAGGACTGAGAGAAGACGTCGGCCTCGCGCACCAGGCCGAGCAGGCTCTCGACTGCATCCGCGCCGCGCAGGTCGACGCGTGTCGCGAGCTTGCCGATTCCGGTATCGAGCTCGACCGCGCCGGAATCCGGCAGATGTGCCGCCGTGATCTTGAGCACGTCGGCGCCATGCTCGGCGAGAGAGCGCGCGCAGGTCGGCCCCGCCAGCACCCGGGTCAGATCCAGCACCCGGATGCCGGCGAGCGGCCGGGCTCCGGGCGGCAGCGGCTCGGGGGCCGCATCCCCGATCCGTATGATCTCGAGCAGCGGCTGGCCGCCGACGGCTGCGCACTGCGGATGGCGCGCCCAGTCCTCGGGCGTCCGCAGCAGCCCGGCGCAACCGCCTGCCGCGTGGATCGCGTCCTCGAGCGTCTCGCCCGGATAGCCGCGGGTCCTCTCGCCGATCGCCGCCCGATCCGCCGGCGCGCCGAGCACCGACAGCGCCGCGTCGCGGTGATTGGGAAAATTGCAATGGATATTGATCCAGCCGCCGTCGCGGACCGGGTAGAATCCCGAGAGCGCGTCCCACGGCTCGGGCGGCGGTGCACCGTTGATCCTGAGATAGCGGGTGCTGCGCAGCGAGGCCGCTGCCGCCCGCAGGTCGACTGCGACCCGCTGGCGCCGCCCGGTCCGCAACGCCCACAGCTCTGAGGCCGCGAGCCCGGTCGCGGCCACCGCTGCCGCCCCGGCCGCACCGACCCGGTAGCGCGTGGGAAACACCGGGTCGTCGCCCAGAATGACGACGGCGCCCGGATCAGGTTCGCCCAAGCCGGCGATTGCAACGAGCTGGCGCAGGGAGCCGGAGGGTATGCCTGTCATCCGGACACCCTGTGGGATGTCACCCAGATCGACCAATCGGCGACATCTGCCAGTCAGAAATCGTGCAGCAGACGCTCGATGTAGTCGAGCTCGAGCTGCGGCCGGGCCGGATCGGCAAATCGGCGGCGCAGCTCGTCCAGGATGCGACGTGCACGCTGGACATCGATCTCGCCGGGAACCTTCACGGTGGTGTCGTCCCCATACTCGCGACCGCGCAGCGGCCGGCCCAGCGGATCGGTGTCCTGCTGGGCGCGGGCCGGCCCGGTGCGCCGGGGCTGGCCGGGGCCCGGACCGGGGCCGGGCTGCATCTGCTGGGCGAGGCTCTGCGCGCCCTTGCGCATGGCGTCGAGCGCGCGGCCCTGCGCGTCCACGGCGCCATCGCCATTGCCGTCACCAAGGGCGGCCTCCGCGTCGCGCATCGCCTGCTCGGCACGGCCGAGCTGATCCCCGTCGCCCTGACCCTGACCCTGCTGCTGGCCCTGACCCTGCTGTCCCTGACCCTGCTGTCCTTGACCCTGCTGTCCTTGACCCTGCTGCCCTTGACCCTGCTGCCCCTGACCCTGCTGGCCGAGTTGACCGCGCTGGCGCAGCTCGTCCAGCATCTTCTTGAGCTGATCGCGCAGCGCCTGCTGGTTCTTCTTCAGATCGCCGAAACCCTGTTGGCCTTGCTGGCCCTGCTGACCCTGTTGGCCCTGCTGACCCGGCTGCCGCTGGCGGTCGCCGCGCCGGTTCTCCTGGCCCTGGCGGAACGTCTTGTCGCGCAACTGCTGCTGCTCGCGGATCATGTCACCGAGCTGGTCGAGAGCCGACATCATGTCGTCGCCGTCATCCGCGTCCTGGCCGGGCTGCGCCATCTGCAGGTTCTCGAGCATCGACTGCAACTCTTCCAGCATGCGCTTCGCCGCATCCTTGGCGCCGGACTTGGCCAGATTCTCGATCCGGTCGAGCATGTTCTTCAGATCCTGCGGCCGCAGCGTGCGGGTATTGGGATCGAGCGGGCGCGAGAGCTGCTGCGGGTTCTTGCGCATCTGTTCGGCGAGCGCCTGCATGAACTTGTCCAGGGCGGCGCGCAGATCCTCGGTCAGCTTCTTGACCTCGTCGTCCGTGGCACCCCGTTCGAGCGCCTGACGCAGCGCCTCCTCGGCGGCGCGCAACGCCTGCTCGGCGTCGGACACATTGCCGTCCTCGATGTTCACCGCCATCGACCACAGGCGGTCCACGACCTCGCGCAATGCATCGTCGGTCTTGGCATTGTCGAGCTGCCAGTAGATCGAGCGCAGCCCGAGATAGATCCCGGATTCCGGCGTGAAGCGATCGGGTGCGATCGTCAGTGCGTCGAGGGCGGTCGCGACGCGCGGCTTGGCGTCGGCATCGAGCGCCAGGATTCGCCGCTGCTCGATCAGCGCCTTGGCGAGCGGCTTGACGAACGGCCGCTGGGGCAGCCGCATCTCGGCGGGGCTCGACGCCCCCTCGTTGCCGCCCTCGTCGCGGGCCGTGAGCGTCATCACCACGTCGACGCCGGCCCATGGGTGCTCGGTCAGATCCTTGGTGGTCTGGCCCACTCCGTTGCGGGTGCGTGCCTGCGGCAGGACCAGCGCAAAGTTCGGCGCTCCATAGAGCGGGCGCGCCGACTTGGCGTCCGCCGCCGGCGCCTCCTTGCGGGCGAAGGTCGCCTGCGCGGACACCACACCGTAGTCGTCCTCGACCCGATAGCTCAGCTGCAGGGAGCCGCGCGCCTGCGCCTCGGGCTCCTTGGCGAGAGCGATCACCGGCGGCTTGTCGGGGATGGCATTGAACGTCCAGGCGACATCGCTGTCGATGGCGCCGCGCACCGTCACGGTCCCGCGGTCGCGGATCGCGTAGCGATGCTCCTCGGTGCCGGCCGGCGGTGGCGCCGCGGCAGGCGGCCCATCGGCGAGCCCGCCGGCGACCGCGATCTCGAGACCGCTCGCCCCCGACGAGCGAATCACCAGAATGCTTCCGGTCGGCACCGAGACCGGTGCCGAGGCCTGGACCGGCTCGCCGGCGCGTACTCCGGGCAGGATAACGGGCGGCTTGCCGGTATAGGCCGGCGGGGTCACCCAGGCGTCGACGCGAAAGTTCGGCGCGGTCACGACACCGGCCCAATCGAACGCCGCGGAGACGCGCTTCAGGCGCTCGCCACCGGCGCCGACGAACGCTGCGACCGCCACGAAGAGCACCAGAGCCCTGATCGCGGAGGGGTCGCGCGCGGCCAGTTGCGGGCGCGGAATCCCGGCCTTCAACGCCCTGGCGGAGCGCAGCACTCGCTCCACGTGGGCCCGCCACAGCGCCACCGAGACCTGATCGGTCGTCGCGGTCGCCATTGCGTCGGCGATCGCGGTGGCCGGGCGGTGCGGGAATCCGCTGCCGAGATCGAGCCGGCTCAGTCCGTCGCGCGTGGTCGGCAGCCGAAAACCGAGCAGCGGAACCGCGCAGATCGCCGTGACCACGAGCAGGCAGAACAGCCCGATGGCGCGGCCCATTGGCGGCAGCACGAGCCACAAGCCGGCCCACGATACCGCCAGGAACAGGCCGACAGCGGTTGCGAGCGCGGCAAGCGGCGGCCACAGCCGCTCCCACAGAATGGTCCACCACGCGCGCGACACCGCGCGTCGCAGAACAATCTCCGCGGCGCCGGGATTGCGGCGGAGCTGGTCGCCCTGACTGTCCGTAGGCCGATCCGTCACCTTGTTCTCCGCCATCGAGAATAAGCTGATTTGCCGAGGTGTAACAAGCCGGGGCCGAATACTGTCAGTCACCTGACCTTGAGCGGGCAGGATCGCCGCTCTTCCAACGTTCGGAGTCGTCGCAAGTTTCGGGCCACTCCGTCGAGATCACAGCCACGCCGGCAGGCGATCGAGCGAAATGAGTTTGTCGACCTCGATCCGCGGCCGCACCAGCGCCCAGTCGCCGCCGCGGACCATCACCTCCGGCACCAGGGGCCTCGTATTGTAGGTGCCGGCCTGGACCGCGCCATAGGCGCCGGCCGACAGGATCGCCAGCAGATCGCCGGGGCGGGGCTCGGGCAACTGGCGGTCGAGCGCGAGGAAATCGCCGGACTCGCAAACCGGTCCGACCAGGTCGGCGGCAATCTGCCGCACCTGCGGCGACGGCTCGGTCACCGGGCGAACCTCGTGGTGCGCATCGTAGAGGGTGGGGCGCACCAGGTCGTTCATGCCGGCGTCGACGATGACAAAGGTCTTGGCGTCGCCGTGCTTCACATAGAGCACCCGAGTGACCAAGATCCCGGCATTGCCGACGAGCAGCCGGCCGGGCTCGAAGATCAGGGTGCAATCGAGCGAGCGGGTCGCCCGCTTGACCATCTCGGCGTAGGCATCGGGGCTCGGCGGCGGGTCGCCGCCGTCGTGGTACGGGATGCCGAGGCCGCCACCGAGATCGACATGCTCGATGTGGTGCCCGTCGGTCCGCAGCGCGCGGACAAAATCGGAGAGCAGCGCAAATGCATCGGCGAACGGCGCAAGCTCGGTGATCTGGCTGCCGATATGCATGTCGACACCGGTGACCCGGAGCCCTGGCAGCTTCGCCGCATGGGCGTAGACCTCGCGAGCGCGGCTGATCGGGATGCCGAACTTGTTCTCCGCCTTGCCGGTCGCGATCTTGGCGTGGGTCCTCGCGTCCACATCCGGGTTGACGCGCAGCGCGATGGCGGTCGAGCGCTCCTTCGACGTGGAGATCGCCGACAGCAGGTCGAGTTCGGGCTCGGACTCGACGTTGACGCAGAGGATGCCTTCATCGACCGCCAGGGCGAGCTCGCGCTCGGTCTTCCCGACGCCGGAAAACATGATCCTGTCGGTCGGAACCCCGGCGGCGCGCGCCCGTTTGAGTTCGCCCTCCGACACGACGTCGGCGCCGGCCCCCAGCCGGGCGAGCGTCATGATCACCGCCTGATTGGAATTGGCCTTCATCGCGTAGCAGACGAGCGACGGCACGTCGGCGAACGCCTCGGCGAACACCCGGTAGTGACGCTCGAGCGTAGCGGTGGAGTAGCAATAGAACGGGGTTCCGACGGCCTGGGAGACGGCCGTGAGATTCACCGCTTCGGCGTGCAGCACGCCGTCACGATAGGCAAAGTGGTGCATCGTCCGCTCAGTTGAGGAGCACGTCGATCGGCAGCGATTTCTTGGTGCCCGGCGCCGCGACCGGCCGCCCGTCGGGAGTGAAGCCGCTCTGCGGGCCACCCGCCTCCTGACTGGACCCGGTCGCCGCCGGCCGATCGATGGCGGCGCTGGGCGGCGCATCGAGCCCGCCCTTGCGCCCGCAGGCGGCAAGCCCGAGGGCCATGGCCAGGAGGACAGCGATGACGGCCGATCGGGCGAAAAGGCAGGAAACCTGTCCGGTCACGCGATGCACTCCCTGGGAATGGATCACCATAGCAGATCGGCCGGATGCAGGCGAACCCTTCGTTCCGGGGTTTCGGGTGGGCCGCGGTCAAGCCCCGGACCCGCGTTCTTTGTCGAGCCTCTTCAGCCATTTGCGCGCCTCGCGACGGACATTTGCCGGAGCCGTGCCGCCGAAGGTCGTGCGGCTCGCGACCGAGCGCTCGACCGACAGGACCGAATACACGTCCTCGGTGATCCGCGGCTCGATCGTCCGCATCGCCTCGATCGGCAGCGCGTCGAGGGCCACGCCCGCGGCGTCCGCGGCTGCGACGATCCGCCCGCTGATGTGGTGGGCCTCCCGGAACGGAATGCCGAGCGTACGGACCAGCCAGTCGGCGAGGTCGGTCGCGGTTGCATGGCCGGCGCCGGCCGCCTGCTTCATCCGCGCCGCGTCGGGCTCCATGTCGACCACCATGCCGGTCATGGCGGCCAGCGCCAGCCCGAGGGCGGAAAACGCCTCCATGGCGCCCTCCTTGTCCTCCTGCATGTCCTTTTGATACGCCAGCGGCAGGCCCTTCATCACCACCAGGAGCTGGGTGAGCGCGCCGACCGTCCGTCCGGTTCTGGCGCGCACCAGCTCGGCCGCGTCGGGATTGCGCTTCTGCGGCATGATCGAGGAGCCTGTCGTGAACTTGTCCGAGAGCCTCAACAGTCCGACCAGCGGCGAGGTGAAGATCACGATCTCCTCGGCGAACCGCGACAGATGCACCGAGGCGATCGCGGCGGCAGCCAGCGTCTCCAGCACGAAATCGCGGTCCGCCACCGCATCGAGCGAATTGGCGGTCGGCCGATCGAATCCCAGCGCCCTGGCGGTCATCTCGCGGTCGAGCGGGAACGACGTCCCGGCGAGAGCCGCCGAGCCGAGCGGGTTTTCGTTGAGCCGCCGGCGCGCGTCGGCGAAGCGGCCGCGGTCGCGCGCAGCCATCTCCACATAGGCGAGCAGGTGGTGGCCGAACGTCACCGGTTGCGCGGTCTGCAGATGGGTGAAACCCGGCATCACGGTGCCGGCGTGGAGAAGCGCCTTTTCGGCCAGCGCCCTCTGGTAGGCGGCGAGCGCCGCGTCGATCTCGTCGATCGCATCACGCACCCAGAGCTTGAAATCGGTCGCCACCTGGTCGTTGCGCGAGCGTGCCGTGTGCAGCCGCCCGGCGGCCGGCCCGATGAGCTCGGCAAGCCGGGCCTCGATGTTCATGTGAATGTCCTCGAGCGACCGCCGGAAGGTGAATGTGTCGCTCTGGATTTCTGACAGGATCGTGTCTAGACCGCAGGCGATGCGGGCGGCATCGTCGGCCGCTATGATACCCCGGTGCGCCAGCATGTCGGCGTGGGCCTTGCTCGCCGCGATATCCTGACGGTAGAGCCGACGATCGAAGTCGATCGAGGCGTTGATCTCCTCCATGAGGCGGTCGGGGCCGGAACCGAAACGCCCGCCCCACATCTTGTTGCTCATGGCTCAACACCCGAGGATTCGCCGACCATGACGGTTCAACCGGACGACACGATGCCCGGCTCACGCCGTCGCCGGCTTGCAATTCTGATCGGCGCCGCCGTGGTGGCGGGAGCCGGCGTGGGGTTGGCGGCGGTATACGGGATCGGCAGCTTTGAGCGCAATGCGGGCGCCGATGCCGCCTGCCGGCCTGCTGTGGAGATGGCGAGCCGGCTGGCACCGCTGGTCCGCGGCCAGGTGGCGGCCATCGCGATGGCGACGCGGCCGGAACGACTTCCGGCGCTGGCGTTTCAGGATGGCGCCGGGCAGGCCCGGACGCTCGCCGACTGGCGCGGCCGCGTGGTGCTGTTCAACCTGTGGGCCACCTGGTGCGTGCCGTGCCGCAAGGAAATGCCCGCCCTCGACGGCCTCGAAGCCAAGCTCGGCGGGCCGCAGTTCCAGGTGGTCGCCGTCAATATCGACACCCGCGATCCCGACAAGCCTCGTGCCTGGCTGAAAGAGACCGGCATCGATCACCTTGCCTACTATGCCGATGCGAGCGCCGGCGTGTTTCGAGACCTCAAGCTTGCCGGCAAGGCCTTCGGAATGCCGACCACCCTGATCGTCGACCCGCAGGGCTGCGAGATCGGCAGCCTGGCCGGGCCGGCCGAGTGGGCGAGCGACGACGCCGTGAAGCTGATCACGGCGGCGCTGCGCGGTTAGTTTGGCGACGATCAAACGCTGATATTGAGACTGCCGCCGGTGCCGCTCGCCAGGTTGGCGAGGCTGTCGGGGCTCGGCTGTCCGGTCTGGAGCAGCTGCTGAACCGTGGCCGCTTCCATATGGGCGTTCATCTGCAGCACTCTTGCCGCGACGGCAACCTGCAGCTGGCCCGCCTGGGCGCTGAACAGTGCGGACGCGATGGTGGCAACATCCATGGCGAAACTCTGACTCGGGCCCTCGCCGGCGTCCGGCAGGCGGCACGGGTCGAATCTCCCGCGATTGTCTTAAAGAACCGTGTGTCGGATCACGGCAGGCGCGGCGTCCCGCATGCGGCATTCCGGCGCGGCGGTGAAGACCACATGAATTCAGCGGGTCGGCACCGGCTTTTCGCCCCGATAGTCGTAGAAGCCGCGCTGGGTCTTGCGGCCGAGCCAACCGGCCTCGACGTACTTCACCAGGAGGGGGCACGGGCGATACTTCGAATCCGCGAGCCCCTCGTGGAGCACCTGCATGACCGACAGGCAGGTATCCAGCCCGATGAAATCGGCGAGCTGCAGCGGCCCCATCGGATGGTTGGCGCCGAGCCGCATCGCGGTATCGATCGCCTCGACGTTGCCGACGCCCTCGTACAGCGTATAGATCGCCTCGTTGATCATCGGCAGCAGGATGCGGTTGACGATGAAGGCGGGGAAGTCCTCGGCGACCGCGATGGTCTTGCCGAGCTTGGCGACGTAGGCCTTGGTCGACTCGAAGGTCGTGTCCGCCGTCGCGATCCCGCGGATCAGCTCGACGAGCTCCATGATCGGCACCGGATTCATGAAATGGATGCCGATGAACCGCTCCGGCCGATCGGTCGAGGAGGCGAGCCGGGTGATCGAGATCGACGAGGTATTGCTGCCGACGATGGCGTCGGGCTTGAGCAGCGGACAGAGCGCGGCGAAGATCCTGGTCTTGAGCTCCTCGTTCTCGGCCGCGGTCTCGATCACGAGGTCGCAATCCGCGAGCAGGTCCAGCGTCTCGGCCGGCTGGATGCGGGCGAGCGCCGCCTTGCGGTCGTCCTCGCTGATGAGATTCTTGGTCGCCTGTCGCGCCATGTTGCCGTTGATGGTGGCGAGCCCCGCCTTGATGCGGTCGGGCGAGATGTCGTTGAGCAGGACCGAGAAGCCGGCCAGCGCGCTCACATGAGCGATACCGTTGCCCATCTGGCCGGCACCGATCACGCCGACTTTGCCGATATTGAAGGTCATGACATGGGTCCAATCAGTGACTCGATCGCCGCGTGACCGGCCTCGACGAGCCGGCGTCCGTCCATCGGAGCCCGCTGGCGCCCGGGCTGGGCTTCGTATTTACGACGTTCCGCGAACCGACGCCATCCGCGCTCGCCGATCACTTCTGCAGCTTGCCAAGGGCGTCAGCGAGCTCCGGCAGGGCCTGGAACAGATCGGCAACCAGGCCGTAGTCGGCGACCTGGAAGATCGGCGCTTCCTCATCCTTGTTGATCGCAACGATGACCTTGGAGTCCTTCATTCCGGCGAGATGCTGGATCGCGCCCGAAATGCCCACCGCGATGTAGAGCTCCGGGGCCACCACCTTGCCGGTCTGGCCGACCTGCCAGTCATTCGGCGCATAGCCGGCGTCGACCGCCGCGCGAGAGGCGCCGACCGCCGCGCCGAGCTTGTCGGCCACCGGCTCGATGTATTTGGTGAAGTTCTCCCGGCTCTGCATCGCCCGGCCGCCCGAGATGATGATCTTTGCGGCAGTCAGCTCCGGCCGGTCGGTCTTCGACAGCTCCTCGCCGACGAAGCTGGAAATCGCCGGGTCGGCCGCCGGCGTCACCGTCTCGATCGGCGCCGGCCCCCCGGCAGCGGTCGCCTGGAAAGCCGCAGTGCGCACCGTGATGACCTTCTTGGGATCGGTCGAGCGCACCGTCTGGATCGCGTTGCCCGCATAGATCGGTCGCTCGAACGTGTCGGGCGCCAGGACCTTCATGATCTCGGAGATCTGCATCACGTCGAGCAGCGCCGCGACCCGCGGCATGATGTTCTTTCCGGCGGTCGTCGCCGGCGCCACGATCGCCTCGTAGGGGCCGGCCAGCGACACGATCAGCGCGGCGGTCGGCTCGGCCAGCAGGTGCTCGTAGGGCGGGCTCTCGGCGAGAAGGACCTTGGCGACCCCGTCGAGCTTGCTGGCCGCCTCCGCGGCCGGCCGCGCGCCCTGCCCGGCAACCAGGACATGGACCTCGCCGCCGAGCGACCTGGCAGCAGTCAGCGCCTTGGCGGTCGCCTCCTTCAGGCTCTTGTTGTCGTGTTCAGCGAGAAGCAGCGTCGGCATCACAGCACCCCGGCTTCGTTCTTGAGCTTGCCGACGAGTTCCTCGACGGTCTTGACCTTGACGCCGCCCTTGCGGCCTGCCGGCTCGGTGGTCTTCACCACCTCGAGGCGCGGCTTGACGTCGACCCCATAGGACTCCGGGGTCTTGTCGGCGATCGGTTTCTTCTTTGCTTTCATGATGTTGGGCAGGCTCGCATAGCGCGGCTCGTTGAGCCGCAGATCGGTGGACACGATCGCCGGGCCGGTGAGCCGCACGGTCTGCAGCCCGCCGTCGACCTCGCGAGTGACCGTGATATCGGCGCCATCGACGGTGAGCTTCGAGGCGAACGTTCCCTGCGGCCAGCCGAGCAGGGCCGCCAGCATCTGACCGGTCTGATTGCAATCATCGTCGATCGCCTGCTTCCCGAGTATCACCAGCCCGGGCTTCTCCTCGTCGACCACGCCCTTGAGGATTTTTGCCACCGCGAGCGGCTCCACGGCGCCGTCGGTCTTTACCAGGATGCCGCGGTCCGCGCCCATCGCCAGCGCCGTGCGGATCGTCTCGGCGGCCTGCGCCGGGCCGATCGACACCGCCACGATCTCGGTTGCCTTGCCCTGTTCCTTGAGCCGGATCGCCTCCTCGATGGCGATTTCATCGAAGGGGTTCATCGACATCTTCACGTTGGCGAGCTCGACCCCGGACCCGTCCGGCTTGACGCGGACCTTCACGTTGTAGTCGACCACCCGCTTGACCGGGACGATGATTTTCATGGGGTTCCGCTCTTCGAAATGCCGCCCAGAGGTGGCGCATGTCCACGGCGGCGACGCAACCACCGCGGATCCGGTCCGTCGCAGGCTGCCTGCAGGAACATGCGCTTGCGTAAAGCGCCGGCACCCTAATGGCCGCTGTGTTCGGGGTCAACGGACGACCGACCGGGGATCAGGCGGGGCATCCGGTGCTGCGACCACCGCGGGCCCATCACTGATCCCGGTTCTTGCCCGGAACCCACAGCACGTCGCCGGCCCCCCTGTCGTTGAGGTGGCGGGACGCGACGAACAGGAAGTCCGAAAGCCGGTTGACGAACCGCAGCGCCGGCGCCGACACGGTCTCCCCCGGCTGTGCCGCGAGCTCGACCATGAGCCGCTCGGCGCGTCGGCAGACGGTGCGGGCGAGATGCAGGTGGGCGGCCGCCGCGGTGCCGCCGGGGAGCACGAACGAGCGCAGCGGGGCAAGATCGCGATTGAGCTCGTCGATCTCGCGCTCGAGCCTTGCGACCTGCGCATCCACGATCGCCAGCCGTGCGCCACCGGGGCCCTTGCCCTGGTCGGGCGAGCAGAGATCCGCGCCGAGATCGAACAGATCGTTCTGGATGCGCCCAAGCATGGCGTCGACCTTCGGATCGTCACCGGTGTGCAGCCGGACCATGCCGACCGTCGCGTTGACCTCGTCGACGGTGCCGTACGATTGGATCCGCAGGTGATGCTTCGGCAGGCGCTCCCCGCTGCCGAGCGCCGTCGTGCCGTCATCTCCGGTCCTCGTATAGATGCGGTTGAGCACGACCATGATGGCTCCTCGCTGCCCCAACCTCTCTAGTGCGGTGGATTTGAAGTTCCTATCAGATGTGCGGCACGCTCGTCATAGGAACTTAAAATCCAAAAACCGCACTAGAATCATATACTTGCTAGTGCACCGATTCCGAAGTTCGCACCAGAGTGATGTCGCAAAGTGATGCGAACTTCGGAATCGGTGCACTAGCGCCCGAGCGCCCAGATCGTCACCATGATTATCACGATGGCGACGAACTGGAGCAAGACGCGCAGCCGCATCAACTGCTGCGACCGGTTGGGCGAGCCGCCGCGCATCATGTTGACCAGCCCGAGCACGAGCACCGTCGCGACGGCGACGATCGCGATCGGTACCACATAGTTGGCGAGCACGGCCGACATGAGGTCCTCTTGGTTTGCGGCCACTGGACCTATGGCGCAAAACCCTGCAGTCAAGGGCATCGCGCAGGTTCCGGTGTTCGCGGCCATGGGACATGGGCCACGCGAGGATATCGCAACCGCTGCTCGCGGCCACGGAGACGATCGATGGACAGGCCACCTTCCGCGCATCTCAGAGCGCGCACCGTGGCGGCGCAGGCGCTCGGCGGCCTCGAGCCGGCGACCAAGGGCATCGTGCCGCCCGTTCATGTCGCCACCACGTTCGTGCGCGATCCGGACAATCAATACCGGTCCGGGTTCGTCTACGGCCGGCCCGACAATGCGACGGTGCGCCATGTCGAGGCCGTGCTGGCCGCCCTCGAAGGCGGCGAAGCCGCGCTGATGTTCGGCTCCGGCATGTCGGCCGCCACCGTGGCCATGCTGGCGCTCGACCCGGGCTCGCACATCGTGGCGCCCGACGTGATGTACTGGGGGCTGCGCAGCTGGCTCGTCACCGAGGCGCCGCGGCTCGGCTATCGGGTCACCCTGGTGGATACCTCGGACCTCGATGCGGTGCGTGGCGCGATCAGGCCGGGCGAGACCCGGCTGGTCTGGCTGGAGACGCCATCCAATCCGCTGTGGAACATCAGCGACATTGCGGCCATTGCCGATGTCGCGCACGCGGCGGGCGCGCGGGTCGCGGTCGACTCGACGGTGGCGACGCCGGTCTTCACCCGGCCGCTCGCCCTCGGCGCCGATCTCGTCATGCATTCGGCGACCAAATACCTGAACGGCCATTCCGACGTGCTCGCCGGCGCACTGGCGACGGCCCGCGCCGACGAACATTGGTCGAGCATCGTCAGGATGCGGGCCGCGCTCGGCACCATCCTCGGCCCCTTCGAGGCCTGGCTGGTATTGCGCGGGATGCGCACGCTCGAGCTCAGGGTCAAGGCCCAGTCCGAAAGCGCGACCCTGTTGGCGACCTGGCTCGGCCACCATCCGGACGTTTCCCGGGTGCTCTATCCGGGCCTCCCGCACCATCCGGGCCACGACATCGCGGCCAGGCAGATGGCCGGCGGCTTCGGCGGGATGCTGTCGATCCGGCTGAAGGGCGGCGAAGCCGCCGCCATCGCGGCCGCCGCCCGCGTGGAGTTGTGGAAGCGCGCGACCTCGCTCGGAGGCGTCGAAAGCCTGATCGAGCACCGCGCCTCGATCGAGGGAGCCGGCTCACCCTGCCCGCCCGACCTGCTGCGGCTCTCGGTCGGGCTCGAGGATCCGGAGGATCTGTTCGCCGATCTCGACCGCGCGCTGCGAGCCGCCAACAGCTGATCAGTTGTTCGCGCGTCCGGTTCAGTTGCTGCCGTCAAGCAGTCGCCGCGCAATGCAGTTGGAATCTTGTCATTGCGCGTCCGGTTCAGTTGCTGCCGTCAAGCAGTCGCCGCGCAATGACCTGCGCCTGGATCTCGGCGGCGCCTTCGAAAATGTTGAGGATGCGGGCATCGCACAGGACCCGCGAGACCGGGTATTCGAGCGCGAAGCCGTTGCCGCCGTGGACCTGCACGGCGTTGTCGGCGGCCGCCCAGGCGACCCGCGCGGCGAGCAGTTTGGCCATGCCGGCCTCGAGGTCGCAGCGGCGGCCGGAATCCTTCTCCCGGGCGGCGAAATAGGTGATCTGGCGGGAGATCATGATCTCGACCGCCATCATGGCGATCTTGTCGGCGACGCGGGGGAAGCCGATCAGCGCCTGGCCGAACTGCACGCGTTCCTCGGCGTAACGCAAAGCCAGATCCATCGCGGATTGGGCGACGCCGATCGCGCGCGCCGCGGTCTGGATACGCGCCGACTCGAATGTCTGCATCAGTTGCTTGAAGCCCTGGCCTTCGGTGCCGCCGAGGAGATTGTCCGCCGCGACCTCGAACCCGTCGAACCCGATCTCGAATTCCTTCATCCCGCGATAGCCGAGAACCTCGATCTCGCCGCCCGACATGCCGGCCGCCGGGAACGGATCCGCGTCGGTCCCCCGCGGCTTCTCGGCGAGCAGCATGGAAAGGCCGCGATAGCCGGGCTCCGCCGGGTCGGTGCGGACCAGGAGCGTCATCAGGTCGGCGCGCACCGGATGGGTGATCCAGGTCTTGTTGCCGAACACCTTGTAGACCCCGCCCTCGTGCACCGCCCGGGTCTTGAGCGAGGCGAGATCGGAGCCGGTATTGGGCTCGGTGAACACCGCAGTGGGCAGCACCTCGCCGGATGCGATCCTGGGCAGCCATGTCCGCTTCTGCGCATCCGTGCCGCCGCCCAGGATGAGCTCGGCGGCGATCTCCGACCGGGTCCCGAGCGAGCCGACCCCGATATAGCCGCGCGACA
>Ga0209415_10006192_pt1 | contig 21373 bp, 18 predicted proteins | sample PeaSoiSIISIP2007_FD_187696 | JGI IMG/M metagenome (GOLD analysis project Ga0209415, IMG submission 187696) | Peat soil microbial communities from Weissenstadt, Germany - SII-SIP-2007 (SPAdes) (version 2) | ecosystem: Environmental > Terrestrial > Soil > Wetlands > Peat | place: Germany... | reverse complement strand
TTGAGTCTCCCGGACCCTGCTGCCCGCGCATCTCGGCTGAGGGATAGGATACGCCGTTCCGTCGAGATACTTGCATCCCCACAGGCGCGCTTGCTAGTCTCGTTCAGGACTTTCGGAACGCACTAAAGCTCGCGCTGCACGCCACTCTCTCCTGGTACGTCTCCGAAGCTGCAAAATACGGCTTCCCCGGAGAGGTGGCGTTGATTCAGGTCGCGACGGCAACGCCGTGGGGACATTTTCAGGGCTTGAAAGAGGCTCTCAAAGCACATGGGAGTGAATGCGCTTATCGGCGTCGGCCTGCCGGTTTACAACGGCGAGGAATTCCTCGCTACGGCCATCGATTCCGTGCTGGCGCAGACCTTTCAGGATTTTCAAGTCCTCATCTCCGATAACGCTTCCACCGATCGAACCGAGGAGATTTGCCGCGAATACGTAGCCCGCGATAGCCGCGTCAAGTACTTCCGCGCCCCCGAAAATCGAGGAATCGTTTGGAATTACAACGAGGTCTTCAAGCTGTCCTCCCAGAAATACTTCATGTGGTTCTCCCACGATGACGTGATCGCTCCCACCTATCTCGAGCGCTGCGTGAAGGCCTGCGAGGAAGACCCCAACGTCGTTCTCTGCTTTTCCAATTGGGGCGAGATTGATTCCGCCGGGCATCTGCGCTTCACTCAGAAAAGCCGCGTGGTGATGGATTCTCCGGACCGCGTGGAGAGATTCCGCGCCGCTATAAGCCTCGATCATCTCTGCGAGCCGTGGTGCGGCGTCACGCGATCCGACATCTTGAAGAAAACCCCGCTCTACGGAAGCTTCGCGGATTATGATCGCGTGATGATCGCCGAGCTGGGTTTGTATGGACGCTTCGTCGAGATTCCCGAGCCGCTCTTCTTTCGCCGCGAACACGAAGGACGCTCCATTTATATGCATCCGACACGATTTGAGCGCACTGGATGGCTCGACCGAAAACTTAAAGGCTCCATCGTCTTCCCGCATTTCCGCGAATATCGCGAGTTTTGGGCTGCGGCGAGCCGGGTGAATTTGCCCTGGCGTGAGAGAATGGGCTGCGACTGGGCCCTCTTGAAATGGGCCGCGACGTATTGGCCCAGAATGGCGACGGATCTCCGGGTGGCCGCGCACGAGACTCTGCGGCCGCTTTTTTCCCGCTGAAACTTGATAATCGTCACGGCTGAAGGCACGAACGGACTTGAGACTGACTTTTCGCGCCGGATGACGGCGCGTGTGCTGCGAATGGGGTTGCGAATCGAGATTGGTGATGGGGAATAGGCGGATTCTTCGAAAAATAATCGTGGCCGCAGCTCTGGCCGCCATCGTGTTCCTGGTAGCGGTCGCCTCCCTTCGCCCGCTTCGCTGGCGCGCGATCATTGCTTTCGACAAAGCCACCGGCCGCCTCAACGATATCGAGTGGTCCGATCTGCGCTGGATGTTCCGCCCCGGAAGCAGCGTGGATCTCGAGGTCTTGGCCGACTCGCAAAATCCTTTCGAAGCGATTACCAATCCCCTGCACTCGCAAAGCGACCTGAGCATGGGTGAACGATTGTTCCGCGCGAAATGCAGCTCGTGCCATGGGGACGCCGCTCATGGCGGTCCCGGCGGTCCGGATCTGCATAACCGAGCCTTCAAGCGCGGCCGCAGCGATTGGGCGCTCTTCCAGACCGTCACTCTCGGTCTACCCGGCACGGCAATGCCTGCCTGGAAATTGCCTCGCGAAGACGTTTGGCGGATCGTCGCCTATCTCAGCAACGAGTTGATCCAGCACAATGCCAACGGAGCTGCGGGCCAGTCCGGCTCTGCACCCGCTTCAGTTCAGCCTGTCGCCCCGGCGGAGCTGCGCGACGCGGGGAACCAGACCGCCGATTGGCTGATCTACTCCGGCTCTTATTCGAGCCAGCGCTACACCCATTCGCGCCAGATCACTCGTGAGAATGTCGATCAACTTCGCGTTGAATGGCAACGTCAGCTTCCCACCTCGGAAGATAAAGTCGAGACTTCTCCCATCGTTCGCGGCTCGACCATGTTCGTCACCGAGCCTCCCGGCAGCGTCCTGGCTCTGGACGCCGCGACGGGCCGCGTGCTCTGGACCTATACGCGCGATCTTCCGTCGCCCATTCTGTTGTGTTGCGGGCCCGTAAATCGCGGCGTCGCGGTCATGGGCGACCGCGTCTTTGTCGGAACTCTCGACGCGCACCTGCTCGCTCTGGATGCGGGGACCGGCCGCGTACTCTGGGACGTAGTAGCCGCCGACCATTCGACCGGTTACTCAATTACCGGCGCGCCTCTCGCCATCGACGACATGGTTTTGACCGGCGTCGCGGGCGGAGAATATCGCATTCGCGGATTTATCGACGCGTATGACGCTGCGACGGGCCGCCGCCGCTGGCGTTTCTATACCGTGCCCGTAGCTGGTGATCCCGGCATCGATACCTGGGGCGGCGATCCCGGCGGAGACGGTGGCGCGCCCACCTGGCTCACAGGATCGTTCGATCCCGCCTTGCGCCTCATCTATTGGGGCACCGGAAATCCTTCGCCGAACTACTACGGCGAAAAGCGCCAGGGCGACAATCTTTATTCCAATTGCATGTTGGCGATCGACGTGGACACTGGAAAGCTGCGCTGGTACTTCCAGTTCACTCCGCACGACCTGCACGATTGGGATGCCGTTCAGATTCCCGTCCTCTTCGATGCCGATGTCAATGGGGTTAAGCGCCAGCTCATCGCCCAAGCCGATCGCAATGGCTTTTACTACGTTCTCGATCGCGCTACTGGAGAATTCCTCTCCGGGACGCCTTACGTGAAGCAAACCTGGGCCAGCGGCCTGGACGAAAAAGGCCGCCCGAAAGTCCGGCCGGAATCGATACCGAGCCGCGCTGGCGCCGTCGTCTATCCCAGCGTCACCGGCGGCACCAACTGGTGGTCCCCTTCCTACGATCCTGAATTGCAGGCGATGTTTGTGCCTACCATCGATCGGGGAAGCATTTTTTACGCGCGTCCGGATCTGCCGGTCGACGATCAAGGCGAAAATCTTGGCGGCGACGCCATGATGCTCCCCAACGAGAACATGAAAATTGCCGTCAAGGCGCTTGATGCCGCCACCGGTCGCGTGCGCTGGCAATATTTTCGACCGCCGCGGCAGAGACCCGGACAGATGGGCGGCCTGCTGAGCACTGCAGGAAAGATCGTTTTCGGCGGAGATCTTGAAACTGTCTTCGCCCTCGATTCCGAATCAGGCGCAGAACTCTGGCATCTCGAGGTTGGCGGAGTAGTTCAAGCGGGCCCAGTGAGCTATGAGATTGCGGGGCGTCAGTATCTGGCCGTTGCAGCAGGCCGCAGCATTATGGCGTTCGCGCTGCCGCCGTCAAACACCGCGAAGAAATCTAAGCAACCGGCCAATCACTAGAGCAGCCGTAGCGCCGGCTGCCAGCCGGCGTCTTTGTGCGGCGACGAGCAAAACGAAACCACCTGCCGCCGTCCGTTGTTTTCTACGCCGCCGAAAAAATCATACCTTGCGGCTGCCGGCCAGCTCTTCGCGGCTCTCCACAGGCTTTTCTTCGACTCGCTTCAGCCAAATCTCCCGCCAATAAGGATAAATGCTTCGCGGGCAAAATAGCCGACGGTCGCTATACTTCGCACAGCACACCGCGCCCTCGAGAATCAGGCAGTCCTTGGTAAAAGTGACCATCCGCCCGGTACGCTCGTCAATAATGCGCTCAACTCGCGCCAGCACGCGCCGCTTCGTCTCGCAGTAGGGCACCATCTCGGCGTCGAAAGAAAGCCCCTGGTTGCGGTTCCGCTTGTTTAGCGTCGTCAAAATCTCGCTATAAGGCTTCACCTGCACCAATTCTCCTGGCTGAAGATCGAGCGTTTCACGCGGCGTCTTGTCGAGCGTTCCGGCGAGGAATGGAAATGGCTCACTACCGCGCCATCGTTGCACCGTGTTGTACATCGCCAGCTGCGCGCGGTAACCCACCGTATGCACCGACCGGTAGAATGCCCGGAAGAACAGCGATTTTAGGACGTCCAGCACTCCCACGTTTTGCGAAAGAATTTCGCGCACGTACTGCCGCACGTCCCACCATGGCAGCGGCTCGGACGCGTGCAGCAGTTCCGTAGCCTGACAGCGATAGTGAATCTCGCCGTTGTTCGCCGCGCCTTGCGTCTGGGTTAGCTGGATGAGCCGATCGTGATTGCAACGCACCGGAGCAGCAGCGGCCGAAGCATCGGCGCGGTCCGTGGCAAACGAGCGCGACTCATCGCGGTCAACCCGCCGCAGCCACGCTTCCTTCCAGAAAAATAGGCACATCGCCTGGCATCCGGCATGAGCTCCGCCGTTGCATCGCAAACCCTCGAGATGCACCATGTCGTACATGCGCCTCGAGCCGGTGAGATTAATCGTGTCGCACGTCTTGTCGGCGCGCTTGAAAACCCGGAATCGCTTCCCGCAGAATTCCAGCATCTCCGGCATGAACGGCATGCCGTCGATTCCGCCGCGCTCATCGAGCGTCGCCAGAATTTCCTGCTCGCTGCGGACTTCGACGATCTCTCCCGCGTGGAGATTTAGCGGCCGCGTTTTCGTATTCCGGTTGGGCATCTCGGGCCTTATCTAACGGACCTTTCCATCGGAGCGGTCACCGGGCCGAATGCGGTGACCTTGGGAAATGGATTCATCACGCCGCGTGCACCCGGACTCGAATTCACAAAAATCGTCGCCGCGGGATAAAGCCTGTCCACGACCTTTTCGTTGTTGAAGCGAAACAGCACGATGCCAAAATAGTAGGTGCCTCCCGCAAGGTTCAGGTCCATTTCAAACGTGCATGCGAATCGCTCGCCCGGCTTCATCGCAATCGGCGGAAATCCCAGATACTCCGTCGAAGTATGGAAGATTTCATACTGCCGGTCGTCGTTGGCCTGTAGCACCACGGAGAACGGCTCGCTTTCTCCGGCACATTCCACTTCCACATCCACATAGACCTTTTCCCCGGACTCGAACGCGACATTTTCGTGGTCCACTCCCCTTACTCTTACCTGTGCCACGCGCACGGCCTTCGATTCCGATTCGCGCGCTTGCGCCCCGCTCCGCTCCAAATACATCCGGATCACCTGGGAACTCGACGCCGCTTCCACCACTTTTCCTCGCTCGAGCAAAATACTCCGCGGGCAAAGCTCGGCGATCGCGCGCAAATTGTGCGACACGAATATCACCGACGCCCCGCCGCGAATGATCGCGTTCATTCTCTCCAGGCAGCGGTTCTGAAACACGATGTCGCCCACGCTCAGAACTTCATCCACAATCAAAATATCCGGGTCGACGTGCGCCGCCACCGAAAACCCCAGCCGCGCGTACATTCCCGTCGAATATCTTTTCACCGGTGTATCAATAAAATCCGCCAACCCTGAAAATTCCACGATGGAGTCGAATTTCTGCGCGATCTCCGCTCGCGTCATCCCTAGAATCGCCCCGTTCAAATAAATATTCTCGCGGCCGGTGAGATCGGGATGAAATCCCGCGCCCACTTCAATCAGCGCAGATAGCTTCCCATTCACTTCGATCCTTCCGCTCGTCGGCGACATCACGCCGCTGATGAGCTTCAAGATCGTGCTCTTCCCCGCTCCGTTCGCGCCAACGATTCCGAACGCTTCGCCCCGTGCCAGCTCGAAGCTCACGTTCCGCAGCGCCCAAAAATCCCGCTTCGCCGCATCCGCGCGGCTGCGCCCGGTCACGCGCGAAAAGAATGCAGGCACCAAATCGCGCAGCGAATCGTGGATTTCCCCTCGAATAAACTTCTTCGAGACATCGTCCACGCGCAAAACTGTGTCCTTCGCCCCCACTAGATGCTCTCCGCGAACATCGGCTCCCATTTCTTGAACAAATAGAAGCCTCCGAGCAAGCTGATTGCTGCAAATGCGGCGCTATACGCAAGCCAGTGCAAATCCGGCGCGCTGCGGTAAACGATGCACTTTTCCAGGCCCTCGATCGGCGCCGCCAGCGGGTTCACCAGCAGATAGTTGGCCCATTTTCCGAACATTTCTACGTCGTAGAAAACCGGCGTGATAAAAATCGCGAACGTGATCACCACTTCCACGAGATATTTCACATCGCGGAAGAAAAGCGACGCCGCCGACACAATCAGCGCCCAGCCGATCGCCAGTGCCACAACAATCGCCAGAAGCACCGGCACCCACAGCAATTCCCAGCTCACGCGAAAACGGATGACCAGCAAAGCGATTCCGAAGCAGGTGGACGCGATCGCGAAATCAAATAGCTGCGAGAGCGTGGCGGCGATCGGAAATATCGCCCGCGGCATGTAAATCTTGGTGATCAAATTGGGATTTCCGATCAGGCTCGTCGAAGAAAATCGCATCGTGCTGGCAAAAAACGCCCACACCAGCCCTTTCACGGTCACTCCCGCGATTTCCTCCGCCACAATCGGCTTCCCCGAAAGCGCCGACATGCCGTAGCGCACGATTACTCCCGCAGCCACGATCACCGCCGGCAGCAAAATCGCCCACAAAAATCCCATCACCGACTGCTTGTAGCGGATCTTGATCTCTCTCCACGTGATGATGTAGAGAAGATCGCCCCGCTGAATCAGTTCCAGGATTCCCTTGTACATTTCCAACCAGCCTTTGCCTCGATGCCGTCAATTGCGAATCTCGTCCCAATGCATTCCCAATCGCGCAACTCCACCGAACACTCGCTCTACAGCAGAGCCTTCCGGCAATAAAATCCCTCCGCGCAACCGCCCAGGGCCCGCGATTCCATTCCGCGAATCCTCAGCATCGCGCGAAAAGTATCTTCGGTGAACCAAACGCGATTCGTCTGCGAGTCAAACGCAGCAAAAATCGCTCGAATTTTCCGCGCGCACAGCGCCTCATCCAAATCGACGAACAAATTCGGCGAACCCAAATCGCCGTCGTATTTCGGGATCTCGTATTCCAGAATCATGTGATCCCGCCAAGTATTCCAAGTCAGGTCGGAGATCAGCCGGTGGTCCTGATGGAGGTCGTCGCGGTAGTGCGTGAAAATCAAATCGGGCGAGATGCGGCGCTTGAGCTGCTCGAAGTACTCCTTGATCCTCGATCCCACAAACGGAAAATGCCCATCCCGGAAACTCTTCACTTCCACAGTCCGCTTCCGCACTCCCTCGAGAAAAAGTCCCGCGGCTTTCAGCGCTTCGCGCTTCCGCTTCGGATTCGAACTGAAGACGATCCAGGTGAACTCGAGGCCCGGATTTTCCCGCGCCAGCCTCAGAATCGTGCCGCCACAGCCGATTTCAATATCGTCGCAGTGCGCTCCGAGGCACAGCACCTTGCGAAATTGCTGCTTGCGGCCGCCGAAATTCAGTTTAAGCACGCCCGTCCCTCAGGCGAGCCCGCCCGCGCGGCTTCTGCGATCGCTCTTTCGTATCGCGCCGCGGCGCCGAATTTTCCTTCTTTGCAGCCGGCAAATTCCATACTTCCCACGGCGCGTGGCCCGAGGCCAGCAAATCTTCCAAGACCTGCCGGTCCTTGAACGTATCCATCGCATGGAAAAATCCGTCGTACTCATACGCGGCCAATTTCTTCTCTTGAATCAGCCGCTGGAACGGCTCCTGCACCAACTCCTCGCCTTCACGGATGTAATCAAAAATCTCCTTGCGCAGCACGAAATAGCCCGAGTTGATGCGGATGTTCGCCTTGGTCATCTCCCGAATGCCGTCCACCATTCCGTTACTCGCCGCCGTCACCACGTGAAAGCTCAGATTCGGCCGCGCGCTCAAAAACGTCGCGATGGCCTTGTGCTTGTCGATCTGCTCGATCATCGACGGAAGCTGCAAATCCGTAAGCCCGTCGGTATAATTCGCCAGAAAAACTTCCTCGCCCTCCAGATATTTCTTCACCGCTTTCAATCTCTGCCCGATGTTGGAATCAATCCCCGTGTTCGCAAACGTGATGTTCCAATCGTGAATGTCGCTGTGGGAAAGAAGCAGCTTCTTGCCGCCCTCCGAGTAAACGAAATCGTTCGAGAGGCACTCGTCGTAATTGAGAAAGAATTCCTTGATCGCTTCGGCCCGGTACCCGAGGCACAAAATAAAATCCCGGTGCCCGTAGTGCGCGTAATACTTCATCACGTGCCACAAAATCGGCCGCGTCCCGATGGGCACCAGCGGCTTCGGAATACTCTCCGAGTAATCCCGGATGCGAAGCCCGAGCCCTCCGCAAAAAAGAACCACCTTCACAGCCGTCCTCCTCGCCTCACGAATAGACCTTCACCCGCGGAATGGGCACCACGAATTTCCCGCCCCATTCGCGGATATACCCGTTCAATTGCATGATTTCATCTTTGAGATTCCACGGCAGAATCAGCACGTAATCCGGCTTCGTCTCGCGGATGTGCTCCGGTAGATGAATCGGGATATGCGTCCCCGGCAAAAAGCGCCCGTGCTTGTAAGGATTCCGATCCACTGTGTAATCCACGAAATCCGTGCGAATCCCGCAATAATTCAAAAGCGTGTTCCCCTTGCCGGGCGCGCCATAGCCGGCAATCGTCTTGCCCGTGCGCTTGGCGTCAATCAGAAACTCCAGCAGCGCCCGCTTGGTCTCCTTCACCTGCTCAGTGAACGTGCTGTAGAGCTTCAATCCGCTGATGCCCGCCGCATCTTCGCGCGCTCGCAGATCTCTCACTCGCGCGCTTGCCGGCTTCGATCCGTCCTCAGCGTGGCAACCATAAATTCGCAGCGATCCTCCGTGCGTGGGAATTTCATCCACGTCGAAAAGCCTCATCCCATGCGCCGCAAAAATCTTCTCCGCCGTGAAAAACGAAAAATACGAAAAATGTTCGTGGTAAATCGTGTCGAACTGATTCTCTTCGATCAGCCGCAGCAGATGCGGAAACTCCATGGTAATCACGCCGCCGGGCTTCAGCAGAATCCTCATCCCGGCCACAAAGCTGTTCAAATCCGGCACCTGGGCCAGAACATTGTTCCCCAACAGCAAATCCGCGCGCTTACCCTCGGCCGCCAACTCCGCAGCCAATCCCTCATTGAAAAATTTGACCAGCGTCGGCACGCCTTTCGCCACCGCCGCCTTAGCCACATTCGCCGCCGGCTCGATCCCCAGCGCCGGAACTCCACGCTCGACAAAATATTGCAGCAGGTATCCGTCGTTACTCGCCAACTCGACCACGTGGCTCTTCTTGCCCAGCCCGAATCGCGCGATCATCTCCTCGGTATATTTCTTCGCGTGCGCCAGCCAGCTATCCGAGTACGATGAGAAGTAAGCGTATTCCTCGAAAATCGAAGCCACGCTCACATACTGCTGAAGCTGGACGAGAAAACATTTGTCGCAGAGATACACGTGCAGCGGATAAAACACTTCTCCCTGATTCACCTGATCGGCGGCAAGAAAACTCTCGCACAGGGGCGACATTCCCAAATCCACAAACGTATGATTCAGCGAGCTCCCGCAAAAACGGCAGCAATTCTGCTCCCCCGTGCCCCGTGCTTCTCCGGAGCCCGTCGACCGCGTTTTCACCGCCGCACCCGCCGCAGGGCTCGCGCCATTTCGCTTCCGCGAAGACGAAGCCCGGCTGGGAATGCGCGTCTTGCTCATAACCATGGCTAATTCCGCCCCAAAAATGCAGTGGGATCCGGCAGAAACTTCCACCCGCTCAATTGAATTTACGGAAAACCGGCTTCACTGGACGGCCCACCAAATATTTCTCAGCGCCGTCCTCGAGCGCCTTGCGATACACCACCAGAGCTTCGCCGATGGCCTCTATTGACCGGTCTATATCCGCATCGCTATGAGAATAGCTGACCACCAGTGACGGCGCCACCAACCCGCGCTGGATTGTTTCCTGGAGGAAAAGTGTGCGATAAGGCTGCGAAGGATTCTTCTCGCGATCGCGGGTGGCGTACACCAGATTCGGCGCTTTCCCCAAAACCTCGAAATAGCCCTCCAAATGCAGTTCTTGGATGATCTTGTTGATTCCATTCCGCAGCCGCTCGCCCTGCTTGTGCAATTGCTCCACAACTTTTTCGCGCTTGTAGGTGCGCATGGTCTCGATCGCTGCCGCCAGACAATGGCTCTCCGCCCCGTGCGTGAGCGACAGTAGGAACACGCGTTCGTGCGCATGTTCGATCCCGCCCCGCTCCATGATTTCGCGCTTTCCCACCAGCGCTCCGAGCGAAAACCCATTGCCGATGCACTTTCCGAATGTCGATAGGTCCGGCGTGATCCCGTAATATTTCTGCGCGCCGCCGAGATGCCAGCGAAATCCCGTAATCATTTCATCGAGAATGAAGACGGCACCGTTCTCTTTGCAGGTTTTCTGCACGTCCGCGAGGAATCCCGGCAGTGGCTCAACGGCAGTCGCCGCCTCCATGATCACGCAAGCGATTTTTCCCGGATGCTGCTCGAACAAATTCCGCAGGCTGGCAATGTCGTTATAGTGGAACTGCAGAGTGAGATCCTGGATGGCCTTAGGGATCCCAGCGGACATTGGCGTGCTGCCAATGAACCAGTCATCCACCGAGAAGAAAGGTTGGTCGCACCGCGCAATGAGATCCCGGCCGGTGTAAGCCCGCGACAGTTTCACCGCACCGCTCGTCGCGTCCGAGCCGTTCTTCCCGAATTTCACCATCTCGGCGCTTTCAATCAATCCCGCCAGCTCGTCGGCGCAGTCCAATTCTAACGGCGAAGGCCGCGTGAAATTATTCCCCAGCAACATCGCGCGGTACGCCGCTTCGATCACGGGCTTGTACGCATGGCCAAGCCCCACCGCGCGCAATCCCATTCCGTACTCAATGAACTCGTTGCCGTCCACATCCCACACGTGGCATCCCTGCCCTCGCGCGATGAATCCCGGCGCCAGCACCGGATACTGATCGTCGCCCTTCGCGTAAGTGTGCGCCCCTCCAGGAATGCGCCCATGCGCCTTAGGCTGCAGCTCCTTTGACTTGGCAAATTTCATCTCAGCCTTTTCACTAATTCGCGACGCCACCGTAACTGTTCTCCTCTAGTCTCGTCTCACGCACGCAAGTATTTCGGATTCGTTCCCTCCGCGGTCGTAGGGGCGCCGCTTGCTGCGCCCGCCCAAGTAAATCCATCCTCAAAACTATCCACGGGCTACGCTGCAACCTCAAGTCTGTTTCTTCAACAGCCCATGCTCCTCAAGATCGCGAGCCGCTCGCTGAAGCTGATCGAAAACGATTCCTGACCGCTCCGCAATATCGAGCAAACTATGCTTTCCATCCGACTGATTCAAAACCCACAACATCGCCATCTCGCGCGCCTCCGCATCCACATGCCCGCCGATATTTCGATAAAGCCCGCGCTTCCCCAACTGCGGCTCGCCCTTGGGGCTCTGATTCACGTAAACGCGGTTCTCCTCGAGAACCCCGAGCACCGCAAGAATCTTGCTGAACGAATCTCCCAGAGATGCCGGCGACACAAAATTCAAATTATCTTCCGAAGTGTGATACTCCGGAAATTTCCCATGATGCGTCCGCGAAATACATCCCACAGCCAGATCGAACGCCTGAGAGCAATACTGCCGCTCGTCATACCCATAAGGCGAAAAATCCCGCACCGCAAATGCGTTCCCCGAATGTTGCAGCACCTGCACTACCGCGCGATCGATTTCCGCATTGCCACGCCGGCTGCGCTTGTAAGACATCCCGCCACGATCGCCCAGGCATGCCAGCACCAATCCGTGCCGTATCCGCCGCGCCGCCTCTTCATTCCGGCTCAGCCAGGTGATCGATCCAATCGTTCCGGGAATAAACAAGAAACGATACGAATACCGCCGCGAAGCGCCAGCAAGCGATTTCGCCAGCAAAGCCGCAATCGAAACGCCCGAAAGATTGTCGTTGCAGAGCGACGGGTGGCAAGAATGACAAGAAATCAAAATCTCGTCGGTCGACTCGCCAGCCAAAAAATATTCGCCATAACTCAGCGATCCATTCTCAAGCGACGAATCGATGCACACTTCGTATTCGCCTTCAGGCAACTTCTGAAGTTGGTTGTGGCTGAGACAAAATCCCCAATTCTCTTTGTAATAAGAAGTGCGATAAGGAACCCAGTCCGGCCGGTCCGGCAAAGTGAAAAGATGCTCCTTCAATTCCGCCAGCGGCATCTTCCGGGAAATCGGCACGCTGTAATTCAGCACGTGCAAATTCGAGCGTTGAAAATCGATCACGCGTTCCCCACGCGAATTTTTCACATACGCATCGCGAATATTCCACTCCCGCGGCACAGTCCAATCAAACACCTGCGTCCCGGTAGGAACTTCATGCACTGTCAGCGGAATCTGCTTCTGCAGCAGCGACATCGTCTTGCGGAATCCATTGCCCGTAATGCTCCGGCAAATCGGATACAGCTCCGCAATCAATTCGTAGATCTGTGTCCCAATCTCCGCCGAATCAGTCCCCGGCCCGAGATCGAAGACGCTTGTCGGCGGCGTCTTTGTCAATTCGGCCTGCGCCTCCCGCTCAGCGGAAGTCCGGGTAGTTTTTGTCGCGCTCATTGATGGTTCTTTCATCCGCGGGCCAGTTAATTCCGAAAGCCGGGTCGTTCCAGCGCACGCCTCGCGCATGTTCCGCCGAATACACCTGCGACATCTGGTAGAAAACTTCGGTATCGTCCTCGAGCGTCTGAAACCCGTGCGCGAAATCCCGCGGGATATACAGCATCCGCCGGTTCAAAGCCGTCAGCTCGACGCCAAAACTCTTCTTGTAAGTCGGCGACCCCCGGCGCAAATCAATAATCGCGTCGTAGATCCCACCCATCGTGCACCGCACCAGCTTCGCCTCTTCAAACGGCGCCGCCTGGTAGTGCATCCCGCGCAGCGTCCCCTTCCGCCGGTTGAACGAAATGTTGCACTGCGCGACGCGCGTCTTCAAACCGTGCTCGGCGAATTCCTTCTCGCAAAACGTGCGCGCGAAGAATCCCCGATCGTCCTCGCGTCGATCCGCCTCGATCACGAACGCGCCCTTCAAATATGTCTCAGTGAATATCAATCCCTAGCCCGCCCGCGCCCTCAATCCCCGCAGCGCTCGCGCCTCAGACGCGGCTCGGCGTCTGCCACCGCAGATTGGCATCCAGCTGCTCGGTCGCCAGCAGCCGCCGGATATGGTCAATGCGCTTGTAGCGCGGCCCCTCAAAATCCTCGAGCTTCAAATCCGCGTCCTTGCAGGCCTTGTATAGCTCCTGTGCGCCCATCCGCAGATTCCAGCGCGGCTTGAAATTCGGCAGCATCCGTTTGATCTTGCTGAAATCCACGCGGTAACAACGCGTGTCCGGCCCGCCATCCGGCGAATATTCGATCCGGCAACCCGGCACGGTCTGTCGCACAATCTCAGCCATATCGCGAATCTGGTAATTTTCCTCAGTAATCCCCACGTTGAACGCCTGGTTATGAATCACTTCGCGCGGCGCCTCCATCACAGCCAGAAACGCCCGGCAAATATCCTCGATATGCACCATCGGCCGCCACGGCGATCCGTCGCTCTTGATCAACACGCGCCCGGTAGTCATCGCCCAAGCCACCAAATTATTGAGCACGATGTCGAACCGCAAATATGGCGACACTCCGTAAGCCGTCGTGTTACGCAAAGAGGTCGGACTGAACTTTGCATCCGCCAGCGGCGCTAATTCTTTTTCCACCAGCACCTTCGAATGCGCGTAAGGCGTCACCGGATTGAAAGTAGCTTCCTCAGTCAAAAATTCCTGCCCCGCTGCTCCATAGGTGCTGCAAGAGGACGAAAAAATAAACCGCGACACCCCGGCCTGCTTCGCCAATTGCGCCAGTCGCACCGAAGCCTTGTAATTAATGTCGTAGGTCAACTCAGGATTGATGTCGCCCAGCGGATCGTTTGAAAGCGCCGCCAAATGCGCCACCGCGTCGAACCCCTTCAGGTCGGCCAACTCCACATCCCGGATATCCTTCAGGATGCTCGGCACACTAGGCACCGTCCCGCAAAACAAACTCTTCACGTAAAGGTCAGTGTCCAGTCCGACGACATCGTGCCCCGCATCCTTCAATATCTGGATCAGCAGAACGCCGATGTAACCATGATGACCGGTAACAAGTACGCGCATTAGTTTCTCCGCCCTGAAGTTCGCGAGATGACTCCTCTCGCATTTTCCACAGCTCGACCCAAGCTTAGTTCAAGGAAAACTCGTCCCCCGGACCCGGATCCCGGCCACAAATCCCGGTAATTGCCGCAGACGTACTAGAACGAAAGAACCTCGGAATCCAGCAGGTCGCGTTCCATCCACCATTCCCAAGCAAATTCATAAACCTTTATGTTTCAACTATATAAGCGAGCACTTCAACCTGCACCGCGCTCCCAATCCCCGTCCTGCATATTCTTACCAAATAACTGACAAACCCCGGAAATCCGTTTCGCAAAAACTAGGAAGTCGCTTTGTAAATTTCGCCCCGATTTCCACAGGTCTCTGATACACTCTCCGGGCTTTTCGGCCTTCGAGACGCGCGTCCCCAGCAACGCCGCGCCTCTTACATGTTTTCAGTATAAGAGAACCGGAGTTGTTGCGTCCGAAAATCTGGGCCAGTGATACGTGCTCGTCACCGCGACGGTGCATTTCGTCCGCGATGACATGGGGGAGCACGGCCCCGCCATCGGAACTTTCCTGTTCGGGCAACTCTGCTTTCTCATTGGGGGGAGTACTCTCAAGTGATTCATTCGACTCACTTGCTCGCACGCGTGTGGCGCCGCGCCAGACCCTCCTCTAGACTTGAAAATCGGGCCACTTTCTCGTCGCTCCACGTCCCCGCGGAAGGACAAAAGGTGCTGCAGACGGCGACAAATTCACGTGCGGCCGCCGGTCCCAAACTAGTCTCTCGCGTCCCTAACCCGGCGCGCAGCGTTCTCACCAACTGGCTAACGTACCTAATCAGCGGCGTCGTCAGTTTCTTTCTTTCGCCATTCATCGTTCGCCACTTGGGCAATTCCGCATACGGAATTTGGGTCCTGTTGGTTTCTTTGACGGGCTATCTGGGCTTCCTGGATTTGGGCATTCGCGGCGCGGTAACCCGCTACATCGCGCGGTTCCACGCCGAGGGCCAGCACGAACAAGCCAGCCGCACGGTTTCTTCAGCCTCTGGATTGTTCCTCGTAGGCGGCCTGCTGGCCATCGTCGGCTCCGGCGCGTTTGCTCTCCTCGCCGTACCGCATTTCGAGATTCCGCCCGCCTATCTCCGCGCCGCCCAAATCGTCGTGCTCATCGCCGGCGCAAACGTAGCCATTTCGATCATTAGCGGCATTTTCGGCGGCATCCTCGTCGGCCTGCAGCGCTTCGATCTGCACAATTCCGTTGCCCTCTCCAGCACCGGACTCCGCGCCGTCGCCATCCTTATCGCACTGGGCTCCGGAAAAGGCCTCATCACACTCGCCTTAATTCAACTCGGCGCCACCGTAGGCGAATTCATTCTCGGCTTCCTGTTCACGCGCAAACTCTATCCCGAGATGCGTTTTTCCATCGGACACATGTACCGCGATCACGTCGCCCTGATTTTTTCCTTCGGCGTCTTCGCACTACTGCTCCAAGCCTCCACTTACTTGGTCTATTACACCGACGCCATGGTCATCGGCGCCTTCCTGCCCGTCAGCATGATCACTTTCTTCGCGATCGCCGGCAATCTCACCATTTACGCCCGCGACCTCGTCGGCGGCTTCAGCCGCATCATGACCCCCATGGCCAGCCACATGGAGGTAAAAACGGGTACCGCGGGAATCCGCGATGCCTCCCTGAAAGCCGCGCGCTACTGCGCCATGGCCATTCTGCCGATTTTCATCACCTTCATCATCCGCGGCCACTCCTTTATCTCCCTCTGGATGGGGCCGGCCTATGCGGATTTATCCGGCCACGTTCTCTGGATTCTCAGCATCCCCTGGTTCTTCGGCGCCGGCGCCGCGGTTCTTTCCTCCACCATTCTCGGCATCGGCAAACACAAGCCCGTCGTTCCGGTTGCCATCGCCGAAGGCGTCTGCAATCTGATTCTCAGCATCATTTTGGTGAAGAAGATGGGAATCGTGGGCGTCGCCTGGGGCACTGCCATTCCCAACATGGTCGTGGATATTCTCTACTGGCCGTGGTACTCGAAGCGCACTCTGGGAATTCCCATACGCGAATACGCCCGCTCGATCTGGTTCTATCCGGTGGTTGCGCTGCTTCCCTTCGCCATCTGCACATACGTCGTGGACAAGCTCTCGCCAGCCCCGAATCTAATGATTTTCTTCCTGCAGGTAGCCGCGGTACTCCCGTCAGCCCTGGTAGGTGCCTGGTATTTCGGCCTGGTACGCGAAGAGCGTGAAGCTTACTTGCCCAATCTAACAGGCCCGATGTTCCGCGTCTTCCATCGCACCTAGCGAGCGCCAGCGAGCTGTTTTCCCGTAGGGGCGCCGGTCAATCGCTGTGTGATTGCAAAGCAATCGACGCGCCCTCCGACGACCCATAACTCAATTAAATCACCGATCTACCGCGGAAGAGACCCTTCGAAAACTCCGCGCCTACCCCTCCCCGCCCTTCTTCTCCTTCAATTTCCGCTCCAAAGCCTGCACGATCGTCTCGACCCTCTGCTCCAACCGGTTCTCATAAGCAATCTGTATCCGCCGCTTCGCCAGCGCCTCAGCTTTATCCGCAAGCGCCGCTTCAACATTCTCCACCCACTTCTCCGGCGTATCCCCGATCCTCACCACATCCGTAAAATCCCGCAAACTCATCAAAGGCGGTCCCACCACCGGTTTCCCCGACGCCAAATACTCATGCAGTTTCAAAGGATAGATATACTTCGCCCATCCATCCGTCCGGTACCCCAACATGCACACATCCAGCCCCTTGATGTAATTCGGCAGCATCTCTCGCATCTTCCCGCCCAGAAAATAAACATTCGGCCGCCCGCGCAACAATTCCAAATCCGCGCGAAACGCCTCGCTCCTCACATTCAAAGGCCCCACCATGGGAAACGACCAGTTCGGCCGCGCCACGCTCATCTCATACACGAGCCGGAAATCAATCTTGTCGTTCAGCACCCCAATATGCCCGATCCGCGGATGCGGCACTGCCTCCATATCCGGTGGCACCACCGTCTCGGGCGCGCGGCTCCTTGAAAATAAATTGAAATCCGCCCCCATCGGCACATTGATGGCGTTGCCGTAGCGATTCTTCTTGTCCATCAACGCCGGGCCGCTAACAAACACAAGATCCACTTTCCGCAGCAAATCGTCTTCCTGCTCCAGAATCTGATTGCGGTCCCGGTCGCTCAACCCAGCAAAGCTAGAAAATTCATCATCTGCGTAATAGCAGGTGACCGATTCGTGAAATCCTCCGATCAAATCCACAAATCGCGGATGCCAAATCAGCAGCACCGTATCCCGAAATCCCATTTTCTTCATGATTCGCGCGACATGCCGCTGCCGCAAATGCCGGAAAAGCTTCCCCAGCCTCGGGTAACGATAAATCTCAAACATCCACTTGGGAAATACCACGGTGTACAAATTGTCCGTGCGGTGCACCACGCCGCTAGCCGGCAATTCCGCGCGCTCCGGCCCAAACACCTGCGCCCGCGAAAACGGCGGCGTCACGAAAAGAACCTTGTGTTCCTTCGCCAACAACGAGGTGATCTGATGGCGGCTCTGCCACAAATCGTCCCAGTAATTCAGCGAAAACGAAATAAAGTCCATCGCACTCCCAAGCCAACAACTGCAGCTTCGCAAGCCGCAGGTTTGTGTGGCGCCGGCCTTTCAGGCCGGCATCTTCGAGACGCCCCACCACCGCAAATTCCGCGCCCCGTCAACGAACGCTAACGTGATCTGCTATTTTCCCGATCTGCTCGATAGGAATTTCCGGCAACCCGCCATTCGAAGAAGAATTCTCCTCCATCTCCCCGATCAATTCCCCCATCGTCTGAAACTCAAAATCCCGCAACAGCCCGCGCAACTTATTCTCCAACCCGCGCAAGCCCAAATAGTGCCGCATCCGCGCCGTCACGCTACCCTTCATCCGCGGCTGCTCGGGATCAATCTCCCACGGGTGCACGTAAACACAAGCCGGCTGCCCTTCCTTCTCGTTCAAAAATCTTATCCCCCAGCGCGTATACCAGTAAGGCAGCAATCGCAAATAGGCCCCGCCGCCAAACGGCGACCGCGCCCCGCCCAGCGATAGCGTCGGCATCGGAAACTCCACGATCGTCCCCCGCGCCGTAGGCACTCGAAAAGGCGTCCGCGGCCCGCGCCGCATTCCATAGTTCGGATGATCCACAGGAAAAATGCTCGAGTCGTACCGGAACCCCAGCTCCACCAAAATCTCAAACGCCCAAAGCGAATCCTGCGTAATCGAAAAACTAGGCGCCCGATAGCCGATGATCTTCCGCCCAATAATTTGCTCCAGGCGGTCCTTCGCCACCCGCGTATCGTCGCGAAATTCCGCCGGAGTCATCTCGAAAATTCGCCGGTGCTTGTCGCTATGGCAAGCCACCTCGTGCCCGCGCCCTGCAATCTCGCGAATCAATTCCGGATAATTCTCAGCCACCGCCCCCAGCGTGAAGAAGGTCGCCTTCCGTCCAGCCTCATCCAGCAGCCCCATCACCCGCTGCGTGCTCTGCACCACCCGGCTGGCGTACTGTCCCCAATTCTCCCGGTTCACGCTCTCAAACGCGTTGACGTGGTAGTAGTCCTCAAGATCAAAACTAAGGGCGTTTTTCATAGGAGACAATTCAGCGAAGTAAATTCCTGGCCAGTCTCAAGTATATCGTCTGCAGCAACCGAAGTCGCCGCCGATACCCGCCACCGACCCCAATCATGCAAGCCCACGCAGCCGCCGCCAACGCGCCGAAAGTTCTTGCCTTCGTAGGGGCGCCGCTGGCCGCGCCCGCCGCATACTCGCGTCGCGAACAGGCCCGCCATTCACCTCCTCACGCTCCTCACTCGCTCTGAAATTTTAAATTTCAAATTTGAAATTTCCGGTATCCTTCCCCCCGTGCCACGCCATCTCACTCACCCATGCGCATCCTAACCTACAGCTCCATCCTCCCCAATTCCCTCCAACCCACCCAAGGCATCTTCACCTTCCAACGCCTAGGCGCCCTATCCCGCCGCCCAGGGAACCAAGTAGACTTCGTAGCCCCACTCCCCTACGCCCCGCCCTGGCTTCCCAAAGGCTCCCGCCCGCGTTACGCCTGCATCCCCAGCCAAGAGACAATGGAGGGTCTGCGCATCTTCCACCCCCGCTACGCCCTAATCCCCAAAATCTCCATGCCCTGGCACGGCCGCCTGATGTACTTGGGCACCCACAAAACCGTCGAACAGCTCCACCGAGAAAACCCCTACGATCTCCTGGACGCTCAATACATCTACCCCGACGGCTATGCCGGCGTCCTGATCGCCAAAAAGCTAGGCATCCCGGTAATCCTCTCCGCCCTGGGCACCGACGTAAACGTCTTCCCCAAATTCAAGCGCATAGCCCCAAAAATCCGCTGGGCCCTAAACGAAGCCGACGGCATCCTGGCGGTCTCCAATTCCCTGAAAGCCACCACCGCCGCAGCAGGCGCACCCGCAGATAAAATCCGCGTAATCGGCAATGGCGTAGACACCACCCGCTTCCACCCGCTCGATCGCACCGAAGCCCGCCGCGCCCTCCGCATCGAAGGCCCCGGCCCATTCGTAATCTCCGTAGGCACTCTCGACCCCAACAAAGGCCACCAATTGCTAATCGCGGCAGTCTCCGAACTAACCGGCCGTTACCCAGCCATGAAAGCCTATATAGCAGGCGAAGGCCCGTATCAATCCGCGCTAACGGCCCAAATCCGCGAAAAGAAAATCGCCGATCGAGTCGTGCTCATCGGCAAGCGTCCGCACGCCGAACTAAATTCCTGGTTCAACGCCGCCAGCGTCTCCTGCCTGCTAAGCGAACGCGAAGGCTGGCCCAACGTTCTCCTAGAATCCCTGGCCGCAGGCACCCCGGTAATCGCCACCCGCGCCGGCGGCATAGCCGAAGTAATCGCGACGCCCGCGTTAGGCACGCTAGTCGAGCGCAACGTCCCAGCCATCACCGCTGCCCTGGACGCCGCCCTAAAGCACGAATGGGATCGCCCAGCCCTGGTAGCCTACGCCGCGCAACGCACCTGGGACAAAGTAGCCGAAGAAATCGAGGATTATTTCCGCACGATCCTAAACTCGCGGCCGACCACGAAATCCTAGCAGCACTCGATACCCAGCCAGCTTCACCATCTCCGTCCCAAATTCCAAAAACGAAGCTCGCGGCTCCCGCCCGGTTTGTGTGGCCGCCATTTGAAAATGAACTTCTCGCGGCAAAATCACCCGGCAACACAGCCGCACCCGCCGCTGATGCACCGCGCTCGTAACCACCAAAACCGATCGAATCTCGCGGTGCCGCTTCAAATAATCCGCCAATGCCTCAATCTCCCGCAAAGTCCCAAACCTCCGCACCGCAATCCTCTCCACCTCCGGCGCCCCATCCCCAAACAAAACAAAAAAATGCCTCTCCGCCGCCGGAACCGGCAAAGCAATCGGCAACAAATCAAACTCCACAGGCAAAGCCAACTCCCGGAATCGACGCACCTCAAATCGCGCCACACTAAAAAGTATCCGCGGCGCTACCCCGGCCCGGAACAATTCCAATCCATAAACCTTCCGCACAGGACGCCCAGCCAAAACAAATATCAAATCAAAATCGTTCACAGTAATCCCAGCCCCGTAGCGCCGGCTCGCCCTGATCTGCGAAGGGCTGCCAGCCGGCGTTTTCGTGAAGCACGATTCGATAACGTCGCCATCACCCGCGGGTGCAAATCAAAGCTGCCTCGCGATCCCAAATCCTCCCACGCAAATCCCGCCAAACTGCCGCAATTTCTTCGCCCTATTTCCACACCCGGTACCATAGGACTCCGTCGCAATTCGCGCTAGGGTAGAAGAGGAGGCCGAGTCCGTGCCGAGCACTCGAGTCCAATTCGCACCGGAAGCACAATCCCAAGACTCCCAAAAACACCCAAAACGAGCTCGTTGTTTTGTCCCTATTAGAACGGATCGCTTTCCTTTATTTTCAATAACTTACGCCCGTTTCTATTCGGACACTTGTCCCGATTAGAGCGAACAGAAATCGAATGGCATTCTGCACACAAACCCAATCTTTCCCGCGAAGCAATCCCCGCCGCATTGCTAAAATTAAACCTGTGCAATGCTAAAATCTGATTTCTCCGCGGAGTCCAGATGAGTCGCTCGGTCAGCATCTTCGGCCTCGGTTACGTGGGCGCGGTCACCGCCGCCTGCCTCGCTCACAAAGGCCACAACATTCTCGGCGTGGACGTCAACGCCTCGAAAGTCGAATCTCTCGAGAA
>Ga0209415_10006191_pt1 | contig 21377 bp, 18 predicted proteins | sample PeaSoiSIISIP2007_FD_187696 | JGI IMG/M metagenome (GOLD analysis project Ga0209415, IMG submission 187696) | Peat soil microbial communities from Weissenstadt, Germany - SII-SIP-2007 (SPAdes) (version 2) | ecosystem: Environmental > Terrestrial > Soil > Wetlands > Peat | place: Germany... | reverse complement strand
CGTCTGGGCGAAGACGAATATCTGCTGGTGATCAACGCGGGAACGCGCGAGAAAGATTTCAACTGGGTGCGCGACAACACCCGGCAGTTCAACTGCAAGGTCGAAAATCTGTCCGACGACTTTACCCAGATTGCAATCCAAGGCCCGAAGGGCGTGAACTTGCTGCAAAAACTCACCGACGCGAAGCTTGCCGCCGTGAAGTTTTATTGGGTAACGCGCGGGACGGTTTGTGGACTCAAAAACATTCTGATCGCCCGCACCGGCTACACCGCCGAAGACGGATTCGAAATCTACGTGCCTGCCGACGAGGCCACCAGCGCCATGGTCTGGAATAAAGTCCTGGAAGCAGGAAAAGAATTCGGCGTGCTTCCCTGCGGATTGGGCGCGCGCAATACTTTGCGGCTCGAGGGCAATCTGTCGCTCTACGGACACGAGATTTCAGATACGATCAATGTGTGGGAAGCTGGCCTCGACCGCTTCTGCAAGATGGAGAAGCCAGACTTCATCGGACGCGCTGCGCTGGAAAAAGCCAAGGCCGCGGGCCTGAAGCGCACGTTGGTCGGACTCGAAATGATAGAACGCGGAATTGCCCGCGATGGTTACAAAGTTTTTGATGACGCCGGGCGCGAGATCGGGTATGTAACCAGCGGGTCCTACGCACCGTTCCTGAAAAAGAACATTGCCTTGGCCTATGTGCCGCCGCAGTTCGCGAATGTGGGGACGACTGTAAAAGTGGAGTGCCGCAGCCAGGGCGTGAAGGCGCAAGTCGTGCCATCGCCATTTTACAAACGTCCGAAAAAAACTTAAGCTCAAAGCCGCGAAGCGGCGTAAGAATGCAGCCCACGGCGCAAGCCGTGGGAAGAGTGAGAAAACAGACAAAGCCCCAGCGGGGCGAAAGACGAGTTCTCAGGCGCAGACTCGAATAACCAGGAGCCAGAGCGATCATGCCCTACCCAGCCGACTTCAAGTACACCAAAGAGCACGAATGGATCAAAGCCGATGGCAAGAGCGCGACCATCGGCATCACCGATCACGCCCAGGAGTCGCTTGGCGACATCGTTTTTGTCGACCTGCCCAAGACCGGCGCTGAGATCGCAGCAGGGAAGACGTTCGGTTCGGTCGAATCGGTCAAGGCAGTTTCCGACCTGTACGCCCCCGCGTCGGGCACTGTGACCGAGGTGAATGGCGAATTGGCAACGGCTCCGGAAAAGATTAACAAAGACGCGCACGGCTCGTGGATGATCAAGCTCACGCTGAAAGATCCGAATGAACTGAACGGGCTGCTCTCCGCCGCCGATTACGAAAAATTCGTAGCGGAAGAGGGCGGATAGTTACTTGCCGATTGCCTACTTTTCGAATCACCACCAAGCCACCGAGAACTTTTTATCTATTTTCTCTGTGCCTCTGTGTCTCTGTGGTGAAATGAATCGAAGATTGGCAAAAGTCAATCGAACTGACTGCTGGTTACATCTAATCTAAATTCCTATGCGATATCTGCCAAAATCTCCTGCTGACCGCGAGGCCATGCTGAAGGCCATTGGCGCGGGTTCGATCGACGACTTGTTCGCTCCGATTCCAGCCGAGTACCGGCTCAATCGAGACCTCAAGGTCCCGCGTCAGATGGCCGAATCCGAAATCGTCGACTGGTTCCGCGAGCGCTCGCGCGAGAACGGTGAGGCCTATGCCACGTTTCTGGGCGCCGGGGCTTACTATCATTACCGGCCGGTAATTATCGATTCCCTGATTTCGCGCGGAGAGTTTCTCACCGCCTACACACCCTACCAGGCCGAAATTTCCCAGGGCACGCTGCAATCCATCTTCGAATTTCAGACCATGATCTGCGAGCTAACCGGCATGGAGGTAGCCAACGCTTCGATGTATGACGGATCGACGGCGGCGGCTGAGGCTGCAATGATGGCTTGCCGCGTCACCGGGCGCAACTCAGTGGCGGTTGCTCGGAGCGTCCATCCTGAGTATCGAGAAGTCCTGGCCACGTACGCTCACCATCAAGGCATGCCGCTGGTTACCGTGCCATTCACCGAGAATGCGCGGCTGGACCTGAAACAACTGGAACGATCCATCACAGCCGATACTGCGTGCGTTCTCATTCAGTCTCCTAATTTCTTTGGCACGATCGAAGACGTCGCTGCCGTTGCCGACATCGCACATAAGCGCGGCGCGCTGCTGGTGGTATCGATTGCGGAAGCGGTTTCGCTCGGCATCGTCGAACCGCCGCGGCAGGCCGACATTATTGCGATGGAAGCTCAATCGTTCGGCGTGCCCCTCGGCTTCGGCGGGCCTTATTGCGGCGTGATCGCTACCCGCGAACAATACGTGCGTCAGATGCCCGGCCGACTGGTCGGGCAGACGACGGACAGAAACGGTAAGCGCGGTTTCGTGCTCACTTTGGCTACCCGCGAACAACACATCCGGCGCGAGAAGGCGACTTCGAATATCTGTACGAATCAGGCGCTGATTGCGTTGATGGCCAACATCTTCATGACGATTTACGGAAAAGTCGGCTTGCGGGAGTTGGCGAAGCAAAATCTGGCGAAGGCTGCGTACACGTCTCAAGAGTTCGACAAGCATGCGAAAGTACTGTTTTCCGGCGCGCCTCGTTTCAACGAATTCGTCGTGCAGACCGGCGAAGATCCCTACGCGATCAACAACCGATTGCTCGAGCACAAAATCGTTGGCGGGCTCCCGCTGAAGAAGTTTTATCCCGAACTCGGCAATGCAGCGCTGTGGTGTTGCACCGAGATGACCACGCGTGCCGCGATTGACACGGCCGTCGAGGCGGTCGCAAAAAACGGGCGCTCGGCGAGATCGATAAAAGAGCAGCCCGATGTTCAGGAGGTGGTGCGATGAAACCCATGATTCGCAAAGCCACCCAGCACGTCAATCAGAATGAAGGATTGATCTTCGAAAAGTCGTCGCCTGGCAAAGCCGCATGGAAGCTGCCTCCGCTCGATGTGCCTGAAATCGACACGGCCAAGCTTCTTGGGACCAGCGAACGAAAAGACCTCGGTCACATGCCCGAAGTAAGCGAGATCGAGATCATCCGCCACTTCACGCGGCTTTCAACCTGGAACTACGCCATCGATCTTGGCATGTATCCGCTCGGCTCCTGCACCATGAAGTACAACCCGCGGGTGAATGAAGTTGTTTCGCGTTTGGAGGGACTGGCAAACGGGCACCCTTATCAGCCGGAGAAGATTTCGCAGGGCGCGTTGCACATCCTCAAGACCTTGAGCGAATGCCTGATCGACATTACTGGCATGGACGCGATCACATTGCAGCCTGCGGCTGGCGCTCATGGCGAGTTGACCGGCCTACTCATGGTTCGTGCGTATCACGAATCGAAAGGGGCTCCGCGCAAGAAGATTCTGATTCCCGATTCCGCTCATGGAACCAATCCTGCAACCGCCGCCATGGTCGGCTACGCGGTCGAGAATTTGAAATCGAATGCGCGCGGCATGGTGGATGTGGCTGCGCTGGCGTCACAGATGAACGAAGACGTAGCCGCGCTGATGTTGACCAATCCGAATACGCTGGGAGTCTTCGAGCAGGAGATTCATAAGATCGCCGACATCATGCATGCCAAGGGTGGCCTACTCTACATGGACGGCGCCAACATGAATGCGCTGGTCGGCAAAGTGCGGCCCGGCGACTTCGGCGTGGACCTGATGCACCTGAATCTGCACAAGACGTTTTCAACGCCGCACGGTGGCGGCGGGCCTGGGTCGGGTCCGGTGGCGATCAAAAAGATGCTAGAGCCGTTCTTGCCTACGCCGGTGGTCATCACCAAACCCGATGGCACCTTGGGTTTCGAATACGATCGGCCACAGTCGGTGGGTCGGGTGCGTGCTTTTTATGGCAACTTCGGAATGTTTGTCCGCGCGCTGGCTTATACGCTTGCGAACGGCCCAGACGGTTTGCGGCAGACCACGGAAGACGCAGTGTTGAACGCCAACTACATTCGCAAAGGCCTCGAGGGTATCTACGATTTGCCTTATTCCACGCCGACGATGCACGAAGTCGTCTTCAGCGACAAAGTTCAGGCGAAAAAGGGTGTGAAGACGATGGACATCGCCAAGCGGCTGATTGATTACGGATTCCATCCTTATACGACGGCGTTTCCCTTGATCGTGCCCGGCGCTCTCATGATCGAGCCGACCGAGAGCGAGTCCGTGGAAGAAATGGATTTGTTCATCGAAGCCATGAAGTCGATCGCGGAAGAAGTGGAAGAGGATCCGCAGATGGTGCTGGCCGCGCCACACACGACCCGAGTGTCGCGACTGGATGAAACTGCGGCCGCCAGGAAACCGGTTTTGCGATGGAAGCCAACTCAGTGATGACGCCTTCGAGCGTAGAGACGTAGCTAGCTACGTCTCTACAGCGGAAAGCGTGCTTGAGCTATTTTTTCTCGCTGATGTCTACCGAGGCTTGCGTATTCTCCCAACTGATGTTCAGAGTGCAACCCCCTCCCATCGGAGACAACGCAATCGTAAAGTTCTCCACCGCTGACGGCGTTGGCGAAACCTTCATGTCCGTGCGCACCAGTTCGTCCGCTTCGTACTTGTAAGGAATGCCCCACTCGCCGGTTTTCTTGTTGACGATCAGCGTCCACTTGTCGGCGGTGGGCACGGTGAAGATCGTATAGTTGCCGGCAGGAACATCTTTGCCGCCGACGCTCACATTCGCGGTGGCAACGAAGGTTGTCGCTTCATTCGCGCCCGTCCGCCAGACTTCGCCAAAGGGCACGAGATCCCCGAAAATCTTGCGGCCCTTGGCACGCGGACTCGAATAGTCGATCGTGATCGTCTTGCCGTCGGAAAACTTGCATTGCGCGTGGGCGGCCGGGCTGGGGCGCTTGCCTTTGTCCTGACAAGCGGCGAGCACGGTGAAGGTCAGCAACAGGGAAGTCAAAAATACAATTTGTTTCTTCATCAGTCCCTCCTAAGTTAGCATTTAGCACTTGGCATTTAGCACTTAGCATTCAGGCCAGCGATGGACGAGTTCCGACTCAAACCCTTGCTGGCCAGATACCAAAGCTAATTGCTATGTGCTTTGACGTAGGAACAGAGAAATTGGACAGCAAGCTCCACAATTATGCGCCACGGGAGACAGCCGCTACAATCTGACCATGCCGGTATTCGACGAGAAGCAGGAAGAGTTGGAGCACTACGAGACCATGATGGGCGTGCCCCGCGGACGCCTGGCCGTGACCATGGACATGATCACAGATGCGATGGCGCTGGTCGGGCAACACGGCGTCTATTGCCAAAGCCAGCGATGGCCGGGCAAGCCGGTGATGGATATTCAAATAGTGATGAAGAATTTGACGGACGCGAAAGAGTTGATCCAGAGCGTGATGGAGAAGCTGAAGACAGGGCAGGCCTAACCGCACAGGCTGCCTCGAACGGGGGAAATAATGTCGCTCAAGATAAATTGGGTGGGAGTAGAAAGAATCGGTGAGAGACGAATTCTTGATGCTCTTGGTCTTGCATTAAGAGGCAAATCTATACAAGAGGTCGCACGCGAGACTAGGATTCCGCTCTCGTCTTTGCAATCAATCCGCAAGAACGGCCCTTATGCGCACCGAATGAAACGGACTAGTGCGACAGCTACACGGTGAACTGGAGATTTACGCCAGGGTGTACTTCCCCCGCTCGATCACTTTCTGTGCGATCTGCTGTCGCAACTCAATCGTGTTGAACGGTTCGTGTTTCGCCAGCCGGCGCAAAATTGCCAACTGGGTGCGCAGCATGTCACCGTCGGCCACGGCGGAGATCACTTTTTTTGCGGCGGCTTCGATCTTCTCCATCGCCTGGGTGAGATAAACGCGGGTCATGGCAATCGGCAAGGACGCGGCATTCTCTCCACGACTTTCCGCAATTTTCTGCGCCCGCAGTACAGCGGACTCCATCGCGTAGGTTTCGATGACCATGTCAGCGATCGCTCCCATGACCTCCTGCTGATCCTGAATCGCCTGCATGTATTTCTGCGTAGCCGCTCCCGCGACGAACAGGCCGAGTTTTTTTGCCGACATCACGAGTTTGCGTTCTTCGGCGAGCGCGCCTTGGAAGTCTTCTCCGAGCGAAGGTCCGGACAAGACTTCATCCATCAGCTTCTTGATCGCCGGCATCAGCGGCAATTGGCCTGACATGGCCCGCTTCAGCAGGAAGCCGGTAATGATGAGCCGGTTGATTTCGTTGGTGCCTTCGAAGATGCGGTTGATGCGGGCATCGCGGTACGCCCGCTCGGCGGGATACTCTTCGACGAAACCATAGCCGCCATAGATCTGCACCGTTTCATCGACTACGAAGTCGACCATCTCCGAGCCCCACACCTTGATGATGGAGCACTCGACGGCATATTCCTCGATGGCCTTGCGGGTTTCTTTTGCGGCGTCGGGACGAGCTTTGTCGACCTCGGAAAGCGCGGCATCCATCATGCCAACCGTGCGGTAGACCAGAGCTTCGCCGGTGTAAATGCCGACTGCCATGTTTGCCAGCTTTTCACGAACCAGGCCGAAGTCCGCGATTACCTTGCCGAACGCCTTGCGTTGCTTGGCATAGCCAATGGCGTTTTCCAGCGATAAGCGTGCCCCACCCACGCACATGGCACCCAGCTTGAAGCGGCCGACGTTCAGAATGTTGAAAGCGATAACGTGTCCCTTGCCAATTTCGCCAAGCATATTTTCGGCGGGAACTTTGCAGTCGCTCAAAATAATGGGGCAAGTGGACGATCCGCGGATGCCCATCTTGTGCTCTTCCGCACCGATTGAAAATCCCGGAAAGGATTTCTCGACCAGAAACGCGGTGAACTTTTCGCCATCGACTTTCGCGAAGACGGTGAACAGGTCGGCAAAACCGGCGTTGGTGATCCACATTTTCTCGCCGTTGAGGATGTAGTGCTTGCCGTCTTTACTGAGTTCAGCGCGGGCGCGGCAATTCAGCGCGTCAGATCCGGAAGATGCTTCCGAGAGAGCATAGGCGCCGATAATCTCGCCTGCGGCCAGGCGGGGCAGGTACTTCTTCTTCTGTTCCTCGGTTCCGAAATAAACGATGGGGAGCGTGCCAATTCCGGTATGTCCGCCCCAGGTGGTGGCGAATCCGGCGTACTTGGCGATGTGGTCGGCGATCACGGCGGCGGTGACTTTATCCATCTCAAGGCCGCCGTATGCTTCGGGGATCTCGGCCGAGCTGAGGCCGAGTTCGCCAGCCTTTTTCAGGAGGTCGCGGGTGATAGAAAAATCCTTGTGTTCCATCTTCTCGATGTTGGGGACAATCTCGTTGACCGCAAACTCCTCGGCTGTTTGGCCGATGAGCAGGTGCTGCTCGGTGAAGTCTTCCGGCGTGAATACATCGATCGGCTTACGCTCTTCCAGAAGAAAGCTGCCGCCGGAAATTCTGGCTTGCGGAACTGCTGTCGGTGTCGCCATTTTTGATCGAATCCCTCTAACCAACAAATTTCACCACAGAGGCACAGAGACATCTCTAATTCTATAGTGGGAGAATCAATTAATCTCTGTTCCTCGGCGTCTCTGTGGTGAATGGAAGTGAGTGTCCTTTCGTGCTTACGAGCCCATCGGCTAAGCAAGGTTCTCGAAAACCCCGGCTGCGCCCATGCCGCCGCCCACGCACATGGTTACCAGACCGTACTTCGCGTTGCCGCGCTTCATCTCGCGGATGATTGTTGCCGTGAGCTTTGCGCCGGTGCAGCCTAAAGGGTGGCCCAGAGCAATCGCTCCGCCGTTGGGATTGACGCGCGCGGGGTCGAGGCCGGTTTCTCGGATGACCGCCAGCGACTGCGCGGCGAAAGCTTCGTTCAGTTCGATTACATCAATGTCCGCGAGCGTGAGACCGGCCATCTTGAGGGCTTTGGGGATTGCAAAGACTGGGCCCAGGCCCATTTCTTCCGGCTTGAATCCAGCGGTAGCGAATGAGACATAGCGTGCCAGCGGCTTGATGCCCAACTGCTTGGCGCGATCGGCAGACATGACGACCGCGGCCGCGGCGCCGTCGGACATTTGCGACGAATTGCCGGCGGTCACGGTCCCCTTGACGTGGAACGCCGGCCTCAGCGAAAGCAGCGCTTCGAGCGAAGTGTCGGCGCGCGGGCCTTCGTCTACTTTGAACATGATCTCCTGGCGCTTCGGTTTCGAGCCGTTGGGCGTGGTGAAGCTCACTGGGACGGGAACCGTTTCTTCGGCGAACTTGCCTGCTTGAATCGCTGCCAGCGCTTTCTGATGGCTGCGCAGGGAAAATTCATCTGCGGCTTCACGGGTGATGCCGAAGCGCTGGGCCAGCCGCTCCGCAGTCAGCCCCATGGAAAGGTAGGCGTCGGGATAGTGATCGACCAGCCACGGGTTCGGCGAGATTTTATGCCCGCCCATAGGGATCATCGACATGGATTCGGTTCCACCTGCCACGATGATCTCCGCCCCGCCGCTCATGATGCGCTCGGCCGCCATGGCAATCGCTTGCAAGCCGGATGAACAGAAACGGTTGATGGTCAGCGCCGAGACTTCGACTGGCAAGCCAGCGCGCAAGGATGCGATGCGGGCCACGTTCATGCCTTGTTCGGCCTCGGGCATGGCACAGCCCAGGATGACATCCTCGATCTCCCTAGCATCAATCTGGGGCACGCGTTCGAGCGCTCCCTTGATGGCGATGGCGGCGAGTTCGTCAGGCCGGGTGGCGCGGAGCGTGCCCTTGAAGGCGCGTCCCACGGGCGTGCGAACGGAAGAGGCGATGACAACTTCACGCATAAGAGTTCCTCGTTCTTATTGTAGATTGAAGAGAGCCCATTTTCGACTGCGTGAAAGGTTCCTCCCGGGCAGCAGGAACGTGCTTAACCTTTTGGCCTACGCCCTTGACGACTGTCTCCGCTGAGCGTAGCGTGGCACTCGCAGTGAATTCCATAAAATCTAAGGAGGGCTTCCATGAAACGGAAGGCCATGTGGACCGCAGTTGCTTTGGTGTTGCTGGCGACGCTGGCTGCCGGCCAGGCGCAAGAGCAATACCTTGATGTGTACACCGTGCAAGTGAAGCCGGAAAAACGAACCGACTTTGACGCGATTACGAAAAAGATGGTGGCCGCCAATCGTCAAAACAAGGGCGATGCGTGGCTGACGATGGAAACGGTTTACGGGCAAGGAGACCGGGTAACTTTCGTCAGCATGCGCCAAGGGTACGGCGACGCTGAAACGGGCTCTGGCGCCTTTTATAGCGCAGTGCAAAAAGCTCTTGGCAAGGCTGGGACCGACAAACTGTTTCAGGATTATAGCCAGTGCGTGGTGAGTTCACGATCGGAGTTTCGCCGCCGCCGCTGGGACCTGAGCAGCAATACGCCCACTGATCCTGCGGCCATGGCGAAAATGCTGGGAGAGTCGCGCTGGCTGCGCACTACCGTGGTGCACATCCGGCCGGGGCAATCCGACGCGTTCGAGGCGCTGGAGAAAGATCTGAAAGTGGCGCGGGAAAAGGCTTCGCCACCCATAACTACCCTGATATCGCAAGCGGTGGCAGGGCAGGAAGGCGTGGTTTACTACGTCACCACGCTGCAAAACTCTTTGGCTGGGTTTGACAGCATACCATCCATGCAGAAGCTCTTAGGAGACGAAGGCTACGCGAAGTACCTCAAGGTGAACGTGGACGCAGTCGCAAACTCCGAAACCGTAATCAATCACTTCCTCCCCGAATTGAGCAATCCTCCCGAGGATGTGGTCGCGGTCGCGCCGAATTACTGGAGACCGAAGGCCGTGGTAGCCACCAAGGCCAGCACCAAACCTGCGGTGGTCAATGCAGCAGGCACAGCAAAGTAGACGAGAGAGCCACGGGCACTAACAGGACGAGGTCCAGCAGCGCCGCCGGGAACGGCGGCGCTGCTCATTCTTGGGGGGGACTGCCCCAAGGCAAAACCGGACCGTTTCCGGTCCGCGGGTCAGCCTGTCCCAGATATTCCGTCGCCTGCCTTGGGTTCCGCGATGGGGTTGACGGCGACTCAGCCCGCTTTCTTGGGCCTTCCGCCCAGCTTGCCGTTGACTTTGGCTGCAGCGCGCTTGGCCGGGCTTCGGGATTTGCCTCCGCTCTGGCCGAGCCTTGATGCCATCCATCGTTTTGACCCGAGAAAACCTTCCAGCAGGCCGGGAATGTAAAGGTCGGCGTCCAGTCTGGGGAAGTGAATGCCGAAGCCCGACGGACTGATCTCGATGAGTTCAAGTTGGGATGGCCGGGCGTGCTCGAGGCCCTGTGCATCGCGCGGAGAGAAGCTCACATCCAGTCTGGAGCTGAGGCGAATTACGATGCGGCCGCTGCTGCGGTCGTAGTAGGCCGCAAGAGCCCTGGGGATCGATGACTGCAGATCTCTCGCGCGCCGGTTCGCTGCTTGAAAATGTTTAGAGGATGCCATGAATGCTCTCCCAAGCGGTCCTAAGGTCTGCCCCGTGATCCGCCAGCACGTTTTGGATGCGCGTAATGTCGCGCCTCGAGAGTCCGTAGTTCTCTCGAAGTTCTACTGGGCCCGTCGGACCGTGTAGATTGAACACCGCTTCACCACCCCTTCCGATCACATGAACGTGCGCTGGCCGGTGATCGTTCGGATAAATAACTACCCGCAGCCCTTCGAAGCGCAGAACTGTCGGCATTTATGATTGTATCCTAAGCGTTTGGGTTATGGAAACATAAGATTTCAAATTCCGAAACCGTCAATTTCTCAGCGTTTTGCCCGTCTTCAGGGTGTACTGAATCCGCTCCTGCGTCTTTTTCTCTCCGCACAGCGATTTGAAGCCTTCGCGCTCGAGATCGAGGATGTATTGCTCACTGACCGGCGTACCCGCGGTTACGCTTCCGCCGCACAGCACTTCCGCGATCTTGGTGGCCAGCTTTACCTCGTATTCGGTGATGTAGTCGCCCTGGCGCATGAGATGGACGCCCATTTTCAAGGCGGCGAGGACGTTTTCTCCGGGCGCGGGAATGTTGGTGCGAGGTTGCGGAGGTTCGTATCCGGCGCGCACGAGTTCCAGGGCGCGAGCCTTGGCGTCGGCGAGAACGCGCTCGCGGTTCATGGTGATATTGTCAGAATTCCTCAGGAAGCCCAGGCCGCGGGCTTCGTGAGCCGAGGTCGCGACTTTTGCCGTGGCGATCGTCTCAAAAGCTTTCTTCATGGCTTCCATCAGTTCAACGGATTCGCCTCGGCCGCCGGGCCGGATCGATTCCGCGCTGTCGATGGCGCGCAGCAGCATCTCTTTGCATCCACCGGCTCCCGGCAGCAGGCCGACGCCGACTTCGACCAATCCCATGTAAAGCTCGGCGTGGGGTTGAAGAGCGGGAGCATGCAGAGAAATCTCTGTCCCTCCGCCGAGGGTCAGGCCAAAAGGCGCGACCACCACCGGCTTGGGTGAGAATTTGATAGCTTGGGTCATACCCTGAAAAGTGCGGATGGCTAGATCGACATCGTCCCACTCTTCTTCCTGAATGGACATGAGCAGCAGCATGAGATTGGCGCCGACGGAGAAGTTCGTGGCGTCATTCGTAATGACAAATGCGTCGAACGCGTCGCCCGCACCACCGGTCTTCAAAGTCTGCGAGATGAGTTGCACGATGTCGCTGCCAATCGTGTTCATCTTGGAGTGAAACTCGATGCAGGCCACGCCGTCGCCGAGGTCGACGACAGATGCGCCGGAGTTCTTCTTCACGACGCCATTCGATTTCTTCGCAGCTTCGACCGACCATACGCCACTTGGGACTTTCACCGGTTCGTAGTTCTTGAAATCCCAATAGGCGCGGCCAGAGGGAGCCTTAGGGTCGTCCAGATACCAGGTCTTCTTGCCGGCGGCGAGCAACTGCTCGACGTTTGCCGCGACCGGTCGATTTTCTTTCTTCATGCGCTCGACCGTAGCTTCCACACCAGCTGCATCCCAAAGTTCGAACGGTCCGAGTTCCCAGTTGAAGCCGAGGCGCATGGCGCGATCGATCTCAACGACGGAATCGGAAATCTCCGGAATGCGGTTCGCGGAATAGGTCCACAGGTCAGACAGAGCCGACCACAAAAACGCGCCTGCGCGATCATTTTTCTGCGGGCTGCCGCCGTCGAGGCCCAGCAACATGCGAATACGTGCGCCGCTTTGCTCGATGTTCTTGGCCATATCAAGGGCAGGGAACTTGGGCTTCTGGCGCGGGTGATATTCCAGCGTCTTCCAATCGAGGGCGAGTCGCTCGTCTTCTCCGCTTGTGCTGCCCTTTACCTTCTTATAAAACCCCCCTTTGGTTTTGTCGCCCAGCCATTTGCGTTCCAGCATCTGTTTGAAGAAGTCCGGCAATTTGAGGTCGCCACGTTCATCAAGCGGGGCTGCCGAGTCTCCCGCCGCTACACGCGTCATGTTTGAAACTACGTGGCCTAAGATATCCAGTCCCACCAAATCTATCGTGCGGAACGTGGCGGATCTTGGCCAGCCCACCGCTTGTCCCGTGAGCGCGTCCACGTCTTCAATGGTCAGGTCCATCTCCTGCATGAGGCGCATTACGTTCAAAACCGAAAATGTGCCAATGCGATTGCCAATGAAGTTCGGCGTGTCCTTGGCGAGAACGATCCCCTTGCCCAGGTGGATATCGCAGAAGCGCGCGATGGCGTCGATGGCAGCGCGATCGGTGTCCGGCGTCGGGATGAGTTCGAGCAGGCGCATGTAGCGGGGAGGGTTGAAGAAGTGCGTCCCAAACCACGAGCGGCGAAAGTCGTCGGAGAAGCCCTCGGCAATTTTCCCCACCGGCAGGCCGCTGGTGTTGGTCGTAATAATAGCTCCGGGCTTGCGGATGGCTTCCACCTTTTTCAACAGAGCCCGCTTGAGATCGAGGTTCTCGACTACGGCTTCAATGATCCAATCCACTTCCGCGAGGCGCTTGAGGTCATCGTCGAAGTTGCCAATGGTGATCAGGCGGGCTAGCGACGCCTCCATGAACGCGGCGGGTTTGGATTTTTTCGCGGCATCGAGCCCCGCAGCCGCGATCTTGTTTCGAGCCTGCGCGTCAGCGCCGGGTGGAACGATGTCGAACAGGTAGCTGGGAACCCCTGCGTTGGCGAACTGCGCAGCGATGCGAGCGCCCATGGTTCCAGCACCAAGCACCGCGACTTTGTGAATAGGTTTCATCAATCGAACACTCCAATCCTGACAACACAGCAGCAGACGCTGCGAGCCGCGTCTCTACGCAGAGAAGAAATGATGGTTTAAGCAGTTTAACTATCACGCAGGCGTTTTTGCCAGCTTGATCACAAAAGAGGTGCAACAGACAAAGGCCCCAAAAACAACGCAGGCGCGCGCCGCATTGGATGTGGGGTGAGGATGGCAGCAGCGCGCGCCTCAATCAAGTTATGTTCAAGATAGACGCGGCTCGGGGCAGAGTCAAGGTTGCAGATCACAGTGTATTGTGACAGTCGAGCATGCCGAATTTGCGTATTAGAACCGGCGTGCCGGCCTCGCCACCCATTGCCCCAGCTTAGTCTGCGTTTGAGGGCATGGTCGGGACGAGCCATCGAAACAAGAAAGTCGCGGTCAATGCCCCCGCTAGTTGTGCGGTGATGAATGGAGGGACATCGGACGGTTGAATCCCCGCAAAGGTGTTGGACACGCAGCGGGCAATGGTTACTGCCGGGTTTGCAAACGAGGTTGATGCGGTGAACCAATAGGCTGCGGTGATATAGCTGCCAACCGCGAATGGCACCGCCTCTGGGCGAAGGCGTGAGCATCCCCAGATCACCGATAGCAATCCGAATGTTGCCACGAACTCGCTTAGGACCAGCGCCCAGCCGTGCCGAGAGTGTGAGGAGAAGGAATACCACCGCAGCCCAAATATGAGGTGTGCGAGAATCGCCCCGGCAATTCCTCCCGCACATTGCACAACCACGTAAGCTGCTGCTTCTGGCCAGGGGATGCCGTGCTCCATTGCGTCGGCGAGGGTAACTGCCGGGTTCAAGTGGGCGCCAGAAATTGGCCCGAACGTCAGAATTAGAGCGACCAATGCCGCGCCCGTCGCGATGGTGTTCGCAAGCAGAGCAATGGCGACATTCCCGCCAGCCAACCGCTCGCCCATAATGCCCGATCCAATAACGGCAGCAACGAGGAAAGCACTGCCAAGAAATTCGGCCGTCAATCTGGCGCGTAAATTGAATTTCATTGGCGGCCGATCGTGTCGATCTCTCTGCTGATTGCCAGCTGGTCGATAGCAGCGAGTGGGAGGCAAAGGAACAGAACGATGCGGCGTTCCAGACTCAGAAAGGCCTCACGGTATGCACGGCTTACCTCTTCTGCCGTGCCGCGAACTGCAGCCGGATCGGGAACTCCCCAATGAGCCGTGATGGGCTGACCCGGCCAGATGGGACACACTTCTTTCGCCGCGTTGTCGCAGACTGTGAAGACGAAATCGAGTTTGGGTGCGTCGGGTCTCGCGAACTCGTCCCAACTCTTGCTTCGGAGACCGCTGGTCGACAAATGAGCATTCTCTAGCTCGGCAATAGCCTCCGGTCGAACCGCTCCTGAGGGATGGCTCCCCGCACTGTAGGCCGTAAAATTCGGCCTACCTTTGTAATTCATGATTGCCTCGGCCATGATGGAGCGAGCCGAGTTTCCCGTACACAAGAACAGAACGTTGTAGCGCCCTTGCATGGTGTTCCCTCATTGGCAGCAGGTCGGCCCACAGCATGCTTCATTTCGTGCCGGCTTCACGGCCCGCACGAACGCACTCATGAACTTGCCATCGACCTGCGGCGCAATCGCGTCCATATCGATGTTTTGGCCGGAAAGGAACTCGCGCGCGTCTTCGACCCGATAAACTCTGGTGGGCTCAATCTCAATCGTTTCAAAGCCGGCAGATGCCAATTTCGCGCGATACTCGTTCTCTTCCAGTGCGCCCGCAATGCAGCCAACCCAGAGCAGGACGCTCTCGCGAACCTCAGAGGGTACGTCGCCCCGAGTGACAACATCCGACACAGCGAAGCGTCCGCCGGGTTTCAACACTCGAAGGGCTTCTTTGAACACGAGGTCTTTATCCGCCGAGAGGTTAATCACGCAGTTGGAAATAATAACGTCGACGGAGTTGTCAGGGAGCGGGATGTGTTCGATTTCGCCCTTCAAGAACTCGACGTTTTCAACTCCGGCTTTGCGCTTGTTCTCATTGGCCAGTGCGAGCATCTCATCGGTCATATCAAGACCGTAGGCTTTGCCTGTAGGCCCCACTCGCTTCGCCGAGAGCAACACGTCTATACCGCCGCCAGAACCCAGATCTAAAACGGTTTCGCCAGGGGTCAGCTCTGCCAGAGCGGTTGGATTCCCGCAACCCAGCGACGCGAGCAGGGCTTCTTCGGGAATCTGCTGCGCTTGGGAGCTGTCATAGAGGTCGGAAGTAATGGGATCGCCGCAACCGCAGCTGGCACTTGCGCCGCAACAAGAGCTCCCACCGCTCTTCACTCGGAGAGCGGCTTGTCCGTACTTTTCTTTGACAACTTCCTTGATGTCTGACGTGCCCATGATTTCCTCCTACTTGCAGACTCGAATAATTTGCTCTGGCTTGAGTGCTTTGCTTCGGGTGCAACACTCGGCATACAGAAATTGCAGCAGCTCCTGAAGCGCTTCGGTGTTCGCGGTATATCGCAGAAACGTGCTCTCGCGCTGCACCCGGACGAGATCCTCTCCCTTTAGCTTTTCCAGGTGGTGGGACAAGGTGGAATTTGGAATCTCCAACTCATCCTGAATATCACTGACGACCATCCCCTCGGGATGCGCCGACAACAGCAACCGCATGATTCGAAGTCGCGGTTCTGAACCCATGGCCGAGAGCCGGTCCGCGTATTTGGCTACCTGAACCAGAGGCTTCACAGTCGAAGCGTTCATATTTCTATAATTGCAGAAATATGGAATACATGTCAAGAAATTTCCTTGCGCCTGCCGTTGTGTTCTGGATTTTCCCGATGACAACTGGTTAACGCGGGAGGAATCCCGCTTATTGTTTCGGTTTCTCGAAAAGCGTGGGATCGATGGTCGGGTTGATCTGAACCCCGGTGTACTCCACTTTGCTGGAGTCTTTCCCGTCCTGTTTGTTCCGGTGCGAATAGGGAACAGTAATACCGTCCGTGGTCCTCCAATCGCTTAGTTCGGTCTCGCCCTGAAAGGGACCCGACTGCCCCATGCCCTTGTAGGATTCGCGCAAAATCCGGCCGCTCTTAGGGTCAACATACCAGCGAATCCAGGGGACCGCGCCGCCTACGTCGACCACAACTGCCTCAACGTCGCCGATCTTCTCGGTGCCTGCCGCGGTGAACGTGATCGCAGGGTCATTCACGTGTTGCGTCAGGTAAATAGGATCATGCCGAACCTGGGTTAGAGTCTCGGTTTTCTGCTCCGGAGGTAAGTCCCTGACGCCTCCATTTTGAGCGGACATGAATCCCGCGTCGGACGAAACCACGACCGCCAGAGTTCCCTGCGGCGTTGGTATGCTCAAATGCATCCGGTCGGGGAATGCGATGGTCATTTCGATTGGCGTGGCCATCTCGCCCCCTGGACCGCTCTCGGTGAACTTCACTAGCAGGGATTTCACCGACTGTAGCTTGTTCAGCCCTCCCATGGCTTCGGCTACTTTCGCAGCTAAAGCTTTGCCCTCAGGATTCGAGGCCGCAGGCTTGGCGGGAGCTTCGCCTTGGTTTTTCTCGCCGGGAGGAGGCGGAATGGTGATGTCCACATTGCTCACGGCACCTAGAGAAGACAGCGGCTTGTCGAACTCCGCCGTGTTGCCGACGACGAGCACAGCAAGCTTGTCCTTGTGGAGATACTTGGCTGCGGCTCTCGCCACGTCGTCCTTGCCCACTTTTTCGATCCCGGCGCGATAGCGTTCCAGGTAGTCGGCGGGATATCCGTAGAACTCGTACGCCATGCGTTCGCGGAGAACCTTTTCCGGCGAATCAAAATTGAAAACGAACGAATTCAGAATGGAATCTTTGGCGCGCTTGATCTCATCATCCGAAATTGGATTTTTCGCCAAGTCGTCGATTTCTTTGTAAAGGGCACGGATCGATTCCACGGTGCTTGCGCTCTTGGTGCTCATGGAAATGCGCACGATGCCAGCATGATCAAATGCCGCTCCTATACCGCCGCCGACGCCGTACGCCAGCCCCTGAGCGGTCCGGATGCTTTTGAACAGGCGTGAAGAGAATCCGCCGCCGAATGCTTCGTTGAAAACTTGAGCTGCGTAGTAGTCCGGGTTGTCGCGCCGGATACCAAGCTCCGTCATGTGTATGGAACTCTGGTTGACGTCTTCTTTTGAAATCTGGTAATACCCGGGCTTCGCCGGCTGGAATTCGATTTTGTCCTCTTTTACCGGCGGCCCTTTGGGCCAATCGCCGAAGACCTGGCGTAGCTTGGCTTCCATGCCAGCGGAATCAAAATCGCCGACGATCCCCAGAATAATATTGTTGGGATGGACATGGGAGTGGTGCCAGTCGAGCAGGTCTTGTCGCGAGACGGCGGCGACCGTGGCGTATTCCGGCTCCCGAGCGTACGGATTATCCGCGCCGTAGGCGAGCTTTTTTGACTCGCGGCTTGCGATCCCGCTCACGTCGTCGTTGCGGCGCGAGATGGAATCGTCCATCTCGTGTTGCGCCAGATCGATCTTTTCGGCGCGGAATTCAGGTTCCCGCAGCACATCGTTGAATGCTTTGAAGACATCGTCGAAATCGCCTTTAAGGCAAGACCATGAGATCGTGGTCGAGTCCGCGTTGCTCCCGGTTTCAACTTTAGCGGCACGAATTTCGAGGTAGTCGTCGAGTTCATCACCGGTTTGCGCCTTGGTCCCACCCGTGCGCCAGACTTCGCCGTAGATGTCCAGCATTCCGACCTTATTCGCGGGCTCGGAACGCGAGCCGCCGCGGATGCGGGCGGTTCCATCAATGATCGGGAGTTCATGGTCCTCCTGAAGGAAGATCACCATGCCATTCGGCAGCTCAACGCGCTTGGGCTCACGCGGATGAAACGCAGGCAGGGGCGAAATTTGGATCTGTTGCCAATCCGTAGCTTGAGCCGCGGCCTGCGGAATGGCCGCGCTGCCGAGAATTACGGTCGCAATGAGAATGGGCGTGAGAAGACGTTTCATTGCGCCCCTCCTTTTTGGTCGGCTGCGGGTGCGCTAGTCTTGGTTTCGATAATTCCTACAGTTCGATTGGTTGGAACAAAAATTTGGTTGGCCACGCGGCGGATGTCCGCTTTTGTAACTTTATCAATGCGATCGACCGAGCGAAAGAGTTCGCGCCAGTCGTCGTAGCGGGCCTGGTACAAAGCCAGACTGGAAGCCAGCCCTTCGTTGCTGCCCAGGCTGCGGATCAGGTTCGCTTTCGCCCGCGTTCTAATCATTTTCAGTTCCTCGTCGCTGATGTCTTCCTTTTTCAGCTTTTCGATCTCGATGTGAATGGCATCGGCCATTTCGTCGGGCTTGTGGCCGGGGAGCGGGAATGCGTAGAAGGCAAAAAGGTGAGGATACTTGTTGCCCGGTAGCCCAGTGAAGCCTGCGGAATCAGCGGCGATTTTCTTGTCACGTACCAACGCACGATAAAGTCGTGAAGTGCGCCCATTCGACATCAGGTCGGCAATGGCGTCGTAAACCGCGTCGTCGGGGCTGCGGTAGTCGGGCCTGTGATAGCCCTCGAGATAGAGCGGTTGCGACATATCCTGTAGCACGACGCGCCGCTCGGCGTTCTGCGGTGGCTCGGTGGTCGTGCGCTCGTCCGGCTTTGGACGCGAAGGTATGCGGCCAAGGTATCTCTCGATAAGCGGCATCGTCTCAGATGCCTTCACATCGCCTACGACGGCCACGACCATGTTGGACGGAATGTAGTACTTGTCGAAGAATGTCTTGGCATCAGTGGCGGAGAACGAATTCAAATCCGATATCCAGCCGATGGTCGGGCGGTGGTAGGGATGCGCCTGGAAAGCCGCCGTGGTGAATTGTTCCAGCAACCGCCCGATGGGATTGCTATCGGTGCGCATGCGGCGCTCTTCGATTACGACATTCCGCTCTTTATAAAACTCGCGCATGACGGGATGCAGGAAGCGTTCCGACTCCAGATAGGCCCACAACTCCAGCCGGTTCTCCGGGAACGAGTAAAAGTAGTTAGTCTCATCATCGCTGGTGTTGGCGTTCAGGTCTTCGCCGCCGTTGTTTTCCACGATCTGCGGAAATTCGTTGGGCTTCACGTACTTGTTGGCGTCCGCGGTGGCATCGTTCCACGCTTTTTGCAAGTCCTTCAGCTTCTGCTCATCCCGTCCCACGGGCTTATCGCGCTCTGCGATGTAGGCCGCGTAGGTCTGCTCGACCTTCTCCAGAGCAACTTTTTCGGCGGCATAATCCGTGGTGCCGATCTTGTCGGTGCCCTTGAAAGCCATGTGTTCAAACATGTGTGCCAGGCCCGTCTGGCCAAGAGGGTCCTGCACTGAACCGGCATCCACGTGGGTAAAGAAGGAAAATACTGGCGCCTCGGGCCGCTCGCAGATCACGACGGTCAATCCGTTGTCCAGTTTCTTGACCGTGGTGCGCTTTTCGAAAGACGCAACGTCTTGTGCAGCGGCCACCGCGACGAGTATAAGAACAACGGCGAATGGCTTGAGAACACGGTAGTGGCTCATTGGACCTCCATGAGGTTGGACGTGAATGTAGGGCAGAAGTTTGAAATTACGTGGCGGGAGGGGAAGTTGTCAAACTCCAAACCGCTCCAGGGATTACAATCCGGCATCAAAGATCTGACAGCGTGCGGGGAACGGAAACGGCGAACATGGCTAAACCATCGGTAGTTGAGATCGAAGGCAAACACCTGAGTTTGACCAATCTGGACAAGGTTCTGTATCCCGCGACCGGGTTTACCAAGGGACAGGTCATTGACTACTATGCGCGCATCGCGCCGGTTCTCGTGCCCCACCTCGCGGGACGGCCGCTCACCTTGAAGCGGTATCCCGAGGGCGTGGACAAAGAATATTTCTTTGAAAAGAACGCGACCAAACATCGGCCGGATTGGGTGAAGACTGCGCCTATCTGGAGCGGGGGAAATCAGCGCGACATAAATTACATTCTGGCGAACGACCTGGCTACGCTCGTCTGGATCGCCAATCTTGCAGGCATCGAACTTCATCCGTCGCTTTCGCTGGCGAAGGACATCGCTTCGCCGCGCAGCATGGTTTTCGATCTCGACCCCGGTCCTCCCGCAAATATCGTGCAATGCTGCCAGGTGGGAGTCTGGCTGCGGGAGATATTCGAGCATTTCGGATTGCAGAGCTTTCCCAAGACGTCCGGCTCTAAGGGGCTGCAGATTTACGTTCCCCTGAACACGCCCACCAATTACGACTCGACCAAGAGCTTCGCCTACGCTCTCGCTCGTCTGTTGGAGAACGAACATAGAGAACTCGTTGTTTCTGATATGAAAAAGCAATTGCGGGTGGGCAAGGTGTTCGTCGACTGGAGCCAGAACGACGAGCATAAGACAACGGTGAGTGTCTATTCACTGCGCGCCCGCGAACACCCGACGGTGTCCACTCCGGTGAAATGGGAAGAAGTGCAGCAGGCGCTAAAGAAAAAGGATGCTGCGCTGCTGGTGTTCGAAGCCGATCAGGTGCTGGAGCGCGTCCAGAAAGTAGGAGACTTGTTCGAGCCTGTGCTTACGCTCAAACAGAAACTGCCAAAACTTGCGGGAATCGCGGAAGCTGCGGCGTCAGAGGAGGGATTGGAACTGGCAGCGCAGGCAGAAGACAGCCGTCCTAAGAAAGCGAAGAAGACCGCGAAGGCTGCGCGCGGGCGCTCTGCCCCGAAGAAGAAGTCGAGAAAGGTATAATCCGCGTAGCGGGCTCCCTTGAAATTTGACCCTACTTAAACCAAGACGCAATGCGGGCTGCCTAAATGCTCAACGTTGATCCAAGAGGGCCGGTATACCGAGGCGTAGCCGCCATCGCTGGTCTCTGTATGATTGGACTCGGTCTGCGTCCGATCCTACTAAACGGTGACCTCAACTATCACAATTGGTTTGGCGGGCTCGTATTCGCGCCACTAGCGACCTTATGCGGAGTCTGTGTGCTTCTGGCAGCTCTACTTAAGCCGCAGTGGTTGCAATCGACCCGGAAGAACCAATAATTAATCTGGGCGGAGTTGGTTCGGATAGATCGAAATTATGGCGCAACTCTATGCGGGCACGTCGGGATGGGCTTATCCAAGCTGGAAGCCCGCGTTTTATCCCGCTAAGTTAGCCCAGGCAAAGTTCTTGCAGTACTATGCGACGCAACTCAATGCTGTCGAAGTCAATTTCACTTTCCGCCAACTGCTAAAAGACACAACGGCGCAGAAGTGGATCGA
>Ga0209415_10006190_pt1 | contig 21377 bp, 20 predicted proteins | sample PeaSoiSIISIP2007_FD_187696 | JGI IMG/M metagenome (GOLD analysis project Ga0209415, IMG submission 187696) | Peat soil microbial communities from Weissenstadt, Germany - SII-SIP-2007 (SPAdes) (version 2) | ecosystem: Environmental > Terrestrial > Soil > Wetlands > Peat | place: Germany... | reverse complement strand
CCACGCCCAGGATATCAAGGACAACCGCAAGGACCACGCCCAGGATATCAAGGACAACCGCAAGGACCACGCCCAGGTTTCCAAGGGCAACCGCAAGGACCGCGTCCAGGTTTCCAAGGACAACCACAAGGACCACGTCCAGGTTTCCAAGGGCAGCCGCAAGGTGCCCGTCCAGGAATGCCTCAGCGTGCTGGTGTTGGTGCGCCGACAACCCCAACTATTACTGAGCAGGCCAAAAGACAGCCACCGGCGAATAAGAAAGCTCAAGACAAAGCCTATGAACGGAAACGTGAAGTAGAAAAAGAAAAAGAAAATGCGATGCGTACGCCGCATAGACGTTATCAAAAGCATCCTAAAAAAGAAGTACGGGATACTACGCCCAAGCACATTGTGATTCAGGGGTCCATTTCAGTACAAGATTTAGCTGGTAAAATGAGCCGTAAGGCTGGAGAACTCATTAAACACCTTATGAACCTAGGAGTTATGGCGACCATCAATCAGGAGCTAGACGTGGAAACCGCAACAATTTTGGCGGGTGAAATGGGTGTTACAGTCGAGTTAAAAGCTGAAAAATTGATGGATGTTATTGTTGAGATTGACGATGACCCAGAAGACCTCGTTTTCCGTCCACCCGTCGTAACAGTAATGGGACACGTTGACCATGGTAAAACGTCACTCTTAGATGCAATTCGGACGACGAATGTGACTGATTCTGAAGCTGGAGGCATTACCCAACACATAGGGGCATATCAGGTAGAAATTAAGGGTCAAAAGATCACGTTCTTAGATACACCTGGTCATGAAGCCTTTACCGCGATGCGTGCCCGTGGCGCAGATGTTACGGACATTGCAGTGTTGGTAGTAGCAGCGGATGATGGAGTTATGCCGCAAACTATTGAGGCCATTAATCACGCCAAGGCGGCTAAGGTTCCGATTATTGTAGCTATAAATAAGATAGATAAAGAGAATGCAGCTCCAGAAAAGGTAAAACAAGGACTGACAGAGTTTGGCCTTGTGGTTGAGGAATGGGGCGGAGATACGATTGCTGTTCCTGTATCCGCAAAAAGCAAACTAAACATCGATCAACTTCTCGAAATGATCCTGCTTGTCGCAGAAGTGAAGGATTTAAAGGCCAATCCAAATCGTCCTGCGGCAGGTACTGTTGTTGAGGCCGAATTGGATAAGGGAAAGGGACCGATCGCGACAGTTCTCGTTGCCAAGGGTACGCTCAATATAGGTGATGTTGCTGTTGCAGGGTGTGCATTCGGTCGAATTCGGGCCATGGTGGATGATAAAGGGCGACGTGTTAAAAAAGCGGGTCCATCCATGCCCGTTGAAGTTCAAGGTTTATCCGAAGTGCCTCAAGCTGGAGATGCGTTCTATGTCGTCGCGGACGAAAAATTAGCGAGACAAATAACCTCGGCACGTACTGCGGTGCGAAAAGTGGAAGAATCTAAAAAAACTGTCTTTAAAGTTAGCTTAGAAGACCTTTTTGACAAGATCAAAGAGGGCGAAATCAAGGAACTGAACATTATTATCAAAGCAGATGTTCAAGGGTCTGTCGAAGCGTTACGGCAATCACTGTTGCGACTGTCGACCAGCGAAGTGCGTGTTAATCCAATCCACGGTGGAGTGGGTGCAATTAATGAAAACGACATTATGCTGGCATCAGCTTCAAATGCTATTATTATAGGGTTTAACGTTCGAGCGGATTCCAATATGAAAGCGACTGCTGAGCTTGAGGGCGTAGATTTGCGTCTCTATCGAGTCATATATGACGCAATTGGGGACGTGAAAGCAGCCATGACGGGTCTACTTGATCCGACCTTTAAAGAAGTCGTTTTGGGTAAAGTTGAAGTTCGTCAGGTCTTCAAAGTTCCCAAAGCGGGAGTTGTCGCTGGATGTATGGTGACAGAAGGCAAGATTATCCGTTCTGCTAAAGTCCGAGTTATTCGAGACGGTATCGTTATTCATGACGGTGAAATGGAATCTTTGCGGCGCTTTAAGGATGATGTAAAAGAAGTAGCCGAGGGTTATGAATGTGGAATTGGTATCGAAAAATTCAATGATGTTAAAGAAGGGGACATCATCGAAGCGTTTATCATGGAAGAGGTCAAACGCACACTTGAGTAAGGCATATGACACAAAATAGACTGGCATACTGACTGGTTATTTTTTTGAATGTGCCTATATCAGCCCTGGAGGGATAGCTATGTCAAAACATCGGCCCAATCGGTTGTCAGAAACGCTTAAAGAAGAAATTTCTCAACTTATTCTAGTGGAGTTGAAAGATCCTCGGATCGGCTTTGTAACGGTGACGAGTGTGGATGTGGCGAATGACTTAGCACATGCCAAAGTGTACGTCAGTGTTCTGGGAAGCGAGGATGAAGGAAAAGCGTCCTTGGATACCCTGAATCGTGCAGCCGGGTTTATACGAACGGAAATCGGGAAGCGCATTCGACTCCGACACGTTCCGGCTATCGTGTTTGTCTACGATCCTTCCATACAACATGGTGCACACATTGCAAAATTGTTACGTGATGTTGGTTTAGCTGAAGATTCGGGTAAGGATGAATCGCATGAATGAAAGCTCCTCAAAAAAAGAACTGATTGAAGTCCTAAGAAAAGCGCCAACGGTGGCGCTTTTCTCCCATGTCTCACCAGATGGAGATTGTGTTGGCTCAATGTTGGCGATTGGTCTGGCTTTGGAGAAAATGGGGAAAGAAGTCCACTTCTATAATCCAGACCCCTTGCCGAGTTATTTAACATTTTTGCCTGGCTCGTCTCGTATAAGTCAGGACTTACCTAACCCCCAACCGGAAACTTTGTTATTCGTGGATTGTACGGATTTTCAACGAGCTAACCTTTCGTTGTCTGAAATTTCTCCAGAGAGCATGGTCCTAAACTTAGATCACCACATCTCGAATCAGTTCTTTGGTCAATTTAATTGGGTTGATGCCCAAGCTAGCGCTAGTGCTGAAATCGCTTTGTCTTTAATTAACCAGCTAGGTGTGGAAATAGATGGAGATATAGCCACCAATCTCTACGTTGCTATTGTGACGGATACGGGCTGCTTTCGGTACAGTAGTACGACCGCTCAAACTCATCGCTTGACAGCAGAACTATTAGATCGTGGTCTAGATTTGTCTCGCATACACCATAACATTTTCGATCAAAAGCCCCTTGCTCAGATCAAGTTACTTCAATGTGCTCTAAGTGGCTTAGAGATTCGAAGTGATGGTCAGTTGGGTGTCATGATTCTAAGCCTAGAGGATTTTCGTAAATGTGGTGCAGAGCAGGAGTTGAGCGAGGGACTGGTTAATTACGCACAGAGCGTTGAGGGAGTTGAGGTTGTGGTTCTGCTGAAAGAGGTGGGGTCTCGTGAGATTAAAGTGGGCCTACGTTCTAATCTTTGGCTAAATGTCAATGAGATTGCTGCCAAGTTCGGAGGCGGAGGGCACAAGCGCGCTGCGGGATGTACTTTACAGTTCCCTATGGCTGAGGCCAAACAAAACATAATAACTGCGATTGAGGAGGCGTTAAAGATTGGAAGGGATCATTAACGTCCTAAAACCACCGGGAATGACTTCATCCGATGTCGTTGTCAGGATGCGAAAAGTATTAAAAATTAAAAAGATTGGTCACACCGGAACGCTTGATCCAGGAGTGGCCGGAGTTTTGCCCCTTTGTGTGGGCAAGGGAACACGTCTAGCGGAATACATAACAGAGCAGGGAAAAGCTTATCTCGCTGAGGTTACTTTTGGTATTACGACTGATACTCAGGATGCCTTTGGAAAAGTTACGCAATTAGTTTCAGCGGAGCTGAGACAAAATGACTTAGAGCGGGTTTTGTCAAGTTTCATGGGTAAAATAGAACAGACCCCCCCTATGTACTCAGCAGTTCGTAAAGAAGGCAAACATCTTTACGAATATGCTCGACAAGGAATAGCTATTGAGAGAACTCCGCGCGAGGTGTCTATTTATAAATTAAAGCTGGATAAATGGTATGAAGAAGAGTTTCCTCGGGCAATTTTAAATATTGAGTGTTCAAAAGGGACCTACATAAGGACGCTTTGTCATGACCTTGGACAGGCCTTAGGTTGTGGGGCGCATATGTCTAATTTATTGCGCGTTCGTTCTGGCCCGTTTATGATTCAGAACAGTTGGACGCTTGAGGAGATTGAAGCTTCGGCAGGCGAGTCAACCTATTCCTTTTTGCTCCCCTTGACAGCCGGAATCGATCTACCCCGGGTATTCTTATCGGCCGTTCGTGCAAACGCATTCCGGCATGGCTTGCCTACCAAGAGAGAACTAGTTAAAACGTCTCCTACCGATACTGAAGGAAATTCGCCTTTTGTAGATCGAGGTTCAAGCTTTGAAGCGGAATCCGGCATTCGAACCACGAACCACCAACCACGAACCACGAGTGAGTCTTATGTTCAGGTCATCGAGGACGGAGAATTGATCGGAATCGGGCACTGGAGTGAGGACAGCCTTTTTCCGCATAAAGTTTTTGTATGATATAGGAGGGTCAAATCCGTGCAAGTGCAAACAAGTTTGCCTATCAACAAAGAGGCCTGTGTGATAGCGTTAGGGAATTTTGATGGAGTACATTTAGGGCATCGTCGCTTGCTTGAGCATGCCTTAGAGCAAGCTGTACGTTTAGGTGTGGGGTTGTGTGTTTTGATTTTTGAGCCTCACCCTTTAAAAGTGATATTTCCCGAACGAAAGATAAAGCTCTTGTCAACAACTCAAGAGCGTTTACTTTATTTAGAAGAGATTGGGGTTCAAACCGTCTACCTCCTGCCTTTTACTCTGGAGATGGCTAATACTTCCCCAGAACAGTTTGTAGAAAGGATTCTTCTTCCCCTCGGGGTGGTCCATGTTGTGGTGGGTTTTAATTATTCATTTGGTGCTCAAGGTCAAGGAAATCCCGAGTTGCTTCAGACCTTAGGGTGTAAACATGGATTTGAAGTTAGTGTACTTCAGGCTCAAACGATTAGTGGCCAGGTGATTTCTTCGAGCAGTATTCGCAAAGCGTTACTTCAAGGAGATATCCAATTGGCTAGCTCTCTGTTGGGGCATCCACCCTGCATAAGTGGGACAGTCGTGCACGGGGAAGAACGCGGACGTCAGCTTGGTTATCCAACGGCTAACATTCACCATTCAGAAGACGTTTTAATTCCCAAACGAGGGGTATATGCGGTGTGGGCTTACTTAGACGGCAAGCGCGTTGCAGGGATGATGAACATCGGTATGAAACCAACCTTTCACGACATGTATAATACAGTAGCCGAGGTTCATTTCTTCGATTTTGACGGAGACCTGTATGGCAGTGAGATCATGGTCTACATTGAAGAACGTTTGCGTGATGAATGTAAATTTAATGGAGTCAACGAACTTCTGATTCAATTGAAAAAAGACAGATTTCAAGCAGAATGTGTTTTGAAAGAAACCTTTGTGCCCTCACCTTTACAATAATATTATCTTTGTGTATAATATCCATGGAACTAATAGGACCCACTGACTCGGATTGGCGAAGTCTCCAACGTCGACCTGGGCAGTCGGGAATGATAAAAATGGGGGAATTTTTCATGATGACACCTGAAAAAAAGCAAGAAATTATACTAAAGCATGCGCGACAAGAAGGGGATACAGGTTCTCCGGAAGTACAAATTGCGCTTCTCACTGAACGGATTACGTATTTGACAGAACACTTTAAGACGCATAAGAAAGACCATCATTCCCGTCGTGGGCTTTTAAAAATGGTTGGTTCAAGACGTGCGTTGTTAACGTATCTGAAAAATGTTGATTTTGACCGTTATCGTAGTATTGTTGCAGCCCTTGGCCTGCGGAAATAATATAACGCAAGGTAACGGAAGAAGCGGATCAATTCGATCCGCTTTTTTATTTTACTATCAGAAGTAGCCTGTTACCCCATAAATGCTTAAAAACGACGTAAAGTTTAACATGCAGACGAGATTATTTGTAAGTAGAGTTTTTTTATGCAAATTGCAGGAAATAATAATACTATGTCGAAGAGGAAACAATGTTGAATAGAAGGATTGAAAAGTTTAAGGAGGTTCCATTGTGAAACAGCAAATACTTGAAAAGTCACTCTCGGTCGGCGGGAGAGTTATGACTTTCCAAACCGGAAAAATTGGTAAACAAGCGGGGGGGGCGATTTTTCTGCGCTATGGGGATACAGTGGTTTCCGCATTTGCTACGTGCAGTGCTGTACCCCGAGAGGGAATCGACTTCTTTCCCTTGACTGTTGAGTTTGAAGAACGTATGTATGCGGCGGGTAAGATTCCAGGTGGATTTATCAAGCGTGAAGGAAGGGCGAGTGAAAAGGCTACTCTATCTGCTCGTTTAATTGACCGTCCAATCCGTCCATTGTTCCCGCATGGGTTTCGCAATGAAGTCCAAGTGGTCGCGGCCGTTATGTCTGTTGATCAAGACTGTGCGACAGATATCACAGCTATAAATGCAGCCTCTGCAGCGTTAACCATATCGAACGTTCCCTTCGAAGGCCCTATAGCTGCTGTTACAGTTGGACTTGTCGAAGATGAATACATTATCAATCCTACCATTGAACAATCTGCAATAAGCCGGATGCTCCTTACGGTAGCAGGGACGGTGGATGCTGTGATGATGGTGGAAGCTAGCGCCCAAGAAGTGCCTGAAGATCAAATATTAGAAGCGATAATGTTCGGGCATGCAGAAATTAAAAAAATTGCCAAGTTTATAGCAGACTATCGTGAGGAAGCTTTGACTTTAGATTTAGCTAAAGAGAAGGATGAGGTGAAAATCACCCGAATCCAAGATCAGATCGTTGAAGCGGTTAAGGCCTATACTTATAATAAATTAGATGCGGCAGTCCGTGTAGAAGAGAAAAAAGCACGGGAGAGTGCGATCGATGAAGTTAAAGCGGAAGCTCTAAGTTATTTCGAAGCTGAGTTCCCGGAAGATTCTAAAGCAATTAAGTCGGTACTGGAAGACGTTGTACACCTGATTGTCCGAAAATTGATCACAGACGAGCATATTCGCCCGGACGGCCGAGCAGTGGATGAGGTTCGCCCAATCAGTGTCGAAGTAGGAATTTTACCACGCACACATGGAACGGGGCTCTTCACACGGGGTCAAACTCAGGTACTAACTGTGGCAACGCTGGGAGCCGCCAGAGATGAACAAATACTTGATGGTTTAGGTCTGGAAAGGTCTAAACGGTATATACATCATTATAATTTTCCGCCCTACAGTGTCGGAGAAATCAAAATGATGCGTGGGCCATCTCGAAGGGATATAGGTCATGGCGCTTTAGCGGAACGAGCATTACTCCCTGTATTACCGGATGAGAATGAGTTTCCTTATACGATCCGTTTGGTTTCAGAGGTCTTGGAATCCAATGGCTCAAGCTCGATGGCCTCAGTTTGTGGAAGCACCCTCTCGATGATGGATGCAGGAGTTCCCATTACGGCTCCGGTGGCCGGCATTGCCATGGGGCTCATTAAAGAAGGGGACAATATCGCGATCCTTACGGATATCCAGGGCTTAGAAGATCATTTTGGAGATATGGATTTCAAAGTGGCTGGAACCGGCAAAGGGGTAACCGCTTTGCAAATGGATATTAAGATTAAGGGTGTATCACGAGAGATTCTATTGAAAGCCTTAACCCAAGCCAAAGCAGGACGGCTGTTTATTCTAGATAAAATGGTAAATGTCATAGACAAACCGCGCGCGCAACTTTCTACTTATGCGCCCAGAATTATCACAGCGTCGATTCATCCGGACAAGATACGTGATGTTATCGGACCAGGCGGGAAAACCATCAAGAAGATTGTAGAGCAAACGGGAGTTAAAATTGATATCGAGGATGACGGCCGTGTCTTTATTTCTTCTGTTGGAGGAGATGGCGGCGAGCAGGCGCTGAAGATCATTCAAGCGCTAACTCAGGAAGTGGAAGTAGGCAAAATCTATAAGGGTAAAGTCACACGAGTTATGGATTTTGGCGCTTTTGTGGAGGTTATCCCAGGAGTTTTGGGTCTGACGGGAAAAGAAGGGTTAGTCCATATATCTCAACTTGCTCATGAACGTGTCGAAAAAGTGGAAGACATTGTTAAAGTTGGGGACGAAATTATGGTTAAAGCAACAGCAGTTGACAAACAAGGTCGTTTGAATCTTTCACGAAAAGATGCCATGCCGAATGTGCGCAAGGAAAATCCAGCCACGCTTTAGAATTATTTACTTGTAATTCCAATATTATTAAAATATTGATCAGTCTGAGAGATCCCCTCTTTGCATAAATGTAAAGGAAGGGGGGAAACGGATGTTTATTAACTTAAGAATCTCGCGACGAGTACTCTCGATAGGCGGGATTTTCCTTCTGTTATTTACGGGAATTGCCGCGGAAAATCAGATTATGGCAGCTAAAGTTCCACTCCCCAAGCCTATTGAGCAAATCAAAACGGATCAAAAAGTTATGGCCTTAACGATTAACGTGGATTGGGGCGAAGAATATATCCCAGCAATTTTGGATGCTTTGGATAAAGGCCAAGCACGAGTTACCTTTTTCGTTACAGGCCGTTGGGCGAAAAAACACCCCGAACTACTTAAAATAATGGCCAATCGAGGCCACCAAATTGAAAACCATGGGTATTCTCATCCTCATCCAGATCAACTTTCCGTAGGGGCCAACCAAGAAGAAATTAAAAAAACAGAAAGCATCATTGAAGGGATTATTGGGCGAAAAACACATTTCTACGCACCGCCTTATGGTGAAAAGGGTGTTTCTGGACTGAGAGCTGCCGATGAATTGGGTTATCAGACAATTCTTTGGACATTGGATACTGTCGATTGGCGGCCAGACAGTTCGCCGGCGATTATCGCTCAACGTATTCTTAATCCAGCCATTCGGTTTGGGATTAAACCGAATAAAGATGGTGCCCTTGTTTTAATGCATCCTAAAGCGAATACACTCAAAGCTTTGCCTGTCATTATTGATCAACTGACGCGAGAGGGATTTATTTTTCTTACCATTGATGGACTAATAACATTTGATCAGATCGGGGATACTACCTCATAGCGAATCAGAAGTTGAGGTGGTTTGATGATCAGGCAAAAGTGGACGCGTGCTTGGTGCTGCGTCTTTCTTTGTATGGTAAGTATTGGTATTTTGCCGGTGAACCCTGTTTATGGCGCGGTAACTAAAAAGTCAGTCAAATCGGCTGGGGTATCGGATGAACCCTCAGGGATCAGTGCGGATGCGGCAGTGTTGATGGATGTGGCAACAGGGGATCTGCTCTTTGGTAAACAAGCGAATAAGCGTCGCTTTCCTGCAAGTACCACTAAAATCATGACCGCTATTTTGGGTTTGGAGTTAGGGCGTTCGGATGAGGTTGTAACGGTTAGTCAGAAAGCAGCGGACGTCGGCGAAGCGACCTTGCATCTTGATCCTGCAGAAAAGATCAATCTCTATGAACTTATTACTGGGGCATTAATTCGTTCAGGGAATGATGCCTGTGTTGCGATTGCCGAGCATATTGCGGGAAGTGAAGAACAGTTTGTCAATCTGATGAACCGAAAAGCGTTAGCTCTAGGGGCACAGAATACTCATTTTGAGAATACGAACGGCTTGCCTCGTAATGAGCATTATTCCACGGCTTATGATCTTGCTCTCATTGCTCGCTATGGATTGCAAATTCCTCGATTTGCCGCGATTACTCGGTTAAAAGAAACAAAAATTCATTTTCTAGAGCCTGACGTGTTCATGGATTTACAGAACACGAATAAACTACTTTGGAATTATCCCTATGCTGACGGCGTAAAAACGGGGACTACAATTGCAGCCGGAAAGTGTCTCGTTGCCTCGGCGACAAAGGGTGGACGTCAACTGTTGGTCGTAGTTCTTAATGCACCAGATCGGTTCGGAGATGCGAAGAAGCTATTAGAGTGGGGTTTTGAAAAAACCGAGACGGTTCGGGTGGTTAAAGCCAATCAGACCATTGCAGAATTTCCAAGTTTCCAAAAATCAGTTCCAGTGTTTAGCAAGGATCCAATTGATATTAGTATTTCTAAAGCTAAACGTAAGAAAGTTCAAACCCGTATTATATGGGAGAAAGCTGCGAATCTACCAGTTCAAGCTGGAGAACGGGTAGGACATTTAGAAGTCTGGCTGGAGGACCAAAAAGTAAACAGTGTTCCTTTGCTAAGCGAAAAAGAAGTCGTAGGAGATGGTTCATCTTTAAGACGTTTATTTCCTTTTATGCAGAGGAAATGAGAGGGAGTGAATTTATTGTATCAAAAAACGCTGTTACCTAACGGAGTTAGAATTATTACGGAAGAAATTGAACATGTGCGTTCCGCTGCCTTTGGGATATGGGTGGGAGCAGGTTCCCGGGATGAACGTGAAGGATATGAGGGAATTTCGCACTTTATGGAGCATATGTTTTTTAAAGGCACTGAGCATCGAACTGCACGCGCTTTAGCGGAGTCTCTTGAGGCTGTTGGTGGACAGCTGAATGCCTTTACGACGAAAGAATATACTTGTTATTATGCAAAAATTTTAGATGAAGATCTCGATCTGGCCATTGATGTTTTAAGCGACATGTTTTTTTGCTCGCTCTTTGATGAAAAGGAGATCGAAAAAGAAAAGAATGTGGTAATTGAAGAGATAAAGATGTACGAAGATTCGCCTGATGAATTGATCCACGATATTTTTTCCGAACATGTGTGGAATGAAAATCCTTTAGGAAAACCCATTTTAGGAACAGAGGAGAGCATAAGGTCGCTGAGCCGAGAAAAAATCATGATCTTTCTCTCAGAACATTATGCTCCTGATAATGTCGTGATTGCCGTGGCAGGTAAAATAAAGCATGATGATGTTGTGGCGAAACTATCTACCCAATTTGGTACGTTTAAAAGGGGAGGTCGCCGGGTACTTGAGGAAACGCCTAAGGGTCAGACTATAGAACGCTATCAGAAGAAAGATACGGAACAGATGCATATTCTGATGGGAGTACCTGGCCTAGGGCAAGATGATGATGACATTTATGCGATGCATATTTTTAATAATATTTTAGGCGGAGGGTTAAGCTCTCGATTATTTCAGGAGATCCGGGAACAGCGCGGATTGGCGTATTCCGTGTATTCTTATCACTCGACTTATGTGGATACGGGTTTATTTGCGATCTATGCAGGGACGAGTCCGAATAACACCAAAGAAGTTATTGAGTGTATCTTGAGAGAAATGCTGGATATTAAGCAAAAGGGAATAAGCGCAGAGGAACTCGAAAGAACTAAAGCGCAAATTAAAGGTGGCCTCTATCTCGGACTGGAATCGGTAAGCAGTCGGATGAGTCGTCTCGGGAAGACAGAACTTACCTATAACCGCGTTCTTTCACCGGAAGAAGTGGTCAAAAAACTTGAAATAGTGACTTTAACCGATGTTACGCGCGTGATTGGGCGCCTTTGGCAAAGGGATAAAATAAGTATCATGACGTTAGGTCCGTCCGGACACGAAGTTGTTTTAACGGATTTACTGAAGCAAACCGGTTGGTAAGGGCACGATGCATCATGCACCTACACAAGGAGGCTGCCTAAATGTCAGGTTCTATATTGGTGAAAATAAAAAAGATGGCTAATAATTCTTTGGTTCTTCCTATATACGCAACCGCTGCCTCAGCAGGGGTCGATCTTTGTGCGGATATTCGAGAACCTTGGATCATCAGCCCAGGCGAGAATGTCAAAATTCCGACAGGTCTGGCTATAGAACTTCCTGATCAACAAGTGGTTGCGCTTGTTTTTGCGCGAAGTGGGTTGGCTAGTCGTCACGGGTTGGGGTTGACGAATGGCGTGGGTGTGATTGATTCTGATTACCGTGGAGAAATCCAAGTTCTGATGCATAATTCAGGCACCCAACCTTTTATTATTAATTCTGGAGATCGTATAGCCCAAATGGTTTTTATGCCTGTTTTCCGTGCCTTGTTTGAAGAAGTAGCAGAACTTCAGGATACGGTACGAGGAACCGGAGGATTTGGCTCGACTGGAATGTAGGGGCACGATGCATCGTGCCCTACCCGATAATCAGAAGGATTAAATATTATTTAATCCTTCTGATTATTTTGTTCTAGGAAAGTTTGTCTGCACATACAATCCTCATGAGGGGGAGTGTTGTATGCAAGCCCTTGGGGTTTTGTTTCTGGTCGTTGGTATAATTGTTTCAGTAAGAGAGCGAAAGTATATGATGATGTGGCGGTCGCAGTCTACGTCGAACCACTTGGCTAATGCTCTAAGTCAATTGGTTGGCACCGCCGGGGGAATTTATCTTTCTTTAGAGCTCTTGTTTTCATTTTTGAAAATACCCGAAAACTGGTGGAGTGAATCAATTTTTTTCGTTGAGCCACTGGCTGCTATTTCCTTATTACTGGCTATTTTACAACCTTTCGGCTTGAAAGCTTGGCTAAGATTGCGCAAATAGGGGAGGGATTAGGATGCTTTTAAGTGATCTCGCTGGTAAAGAAATCATAAATCTACATGATGGAGCAAAACTTGGTTTAGTGGGTGACGCTGACCTTGATATATCCCTAAACGGATCCGTCGAAGCGATCATTTTGACTTCCCGTGGGGGTGTCTCAGGTTTTTGGAGTTCTAGGGGAGGTCGAGAACGCGAAATATTAGTGATACCTTGGCAAACTATTAAAAAGGTCGGTTCTGAGGTTATTATCATCGATTTGCACAATAAATCTTAGAAACTTCGTCAAATTTCAATTTGACAGAGGACTGGATACCCAATAAAATGAAGGGAAAAGCTGTAACCCCGCATTGCGTTTTGCTACGGGGTTTTTGCCTTATCATCGCAGGAGGGGTTTCCAATGAAGAAAATTCGAGTTTTTGTCGCTGGGGCAAGTGGGAAAATGGGTCAAGAAGTGGTCCGTTGCCTTCTTAAACATGATGATCTCCTTTTGGTGGGAGCTTCAGATACACGACATCAAGGGATGGACGTTGGGTTTGTTGTTGGTGCTCCACGAGTCGGCGTAGATATTACAGGTCCATTGGATAACAAATTTCTGATTGAGTCACGCGCAGATGTTCTAGTAGATTTCACAAACCCTCAATCCGTTCTAAAAAATGCCAAAACGGCAATTATGGCTGGGGTTATCCCAGTTATTGGCACAACTGGTTTGGACGAAGCTGAGATAGAAGAAATTCGGACTTTAGTAAAAAAAGAAAACGTAGGAGCTTTTTTGGCTCCTAATTTTGCCATTGGAGCAATTTTGATGATGCGTTTTGCTAAGGAAACCGCAAAGTATTTTCCCAATGTAGATATTATCGAATTGCACCATGATCAAAAACTTGATGCACCATCGGGAACTGCCATCAAAACTGCAGAAGGAATGTTGGAAGTCCGTGAACCGATGGTTCAGGGTCACCCGAATGAATATGAGAAAATCCCGGGGGCCCGTGGAGCGGATATCGGAGGGATCCATATTCACTCAGTTCGTTTACCGGGGTTGATTGCCCACCAAGAAGTTATTTTTGGCGGGCTGGGCCAGTCTTTAACAATCAGGCATGATGCCTTTTCAAGAGAAACCTATATGCCAGGGGTTATGTTAGCGATTCGCAAGGCTTCTGAATTGACTGATCTGGTTATAGGACTTGAGAATTTCCTCGATTAGGTAATTAATCTTGCGTCACCACAGCCCGCATTCCCTCATATAATGGATTGTAGTCAATGGGACATTGTCTCAAAGGGGGCATAAAGATGAGTGCGGGTCTGAAAGGAATTAGTTTGGCCGTAATCGGAGGAGATGATCGGGAACTTTATTTAATTCCCGAACTTCAAAAACAGGGAGCCTACATAGTTGGGGTCGGATTCGAAAATGCTTCGCCCATTCCGGGAATGATGCTTGCGCCTTCACTACAAGATGTAGTTGGTCAAGTTGACGCGTTGCTTTTTCCGATGTTCGGCACGGATGAACGGGGGGTAGTTAAAGCCAAATACTCTGCGTCACCTATTGTACTAAATAAAGAAGTACTTCAAGCTATCCCAGCGCGCGTTCCACTGATAATTGGCTGGGCGCGACCGGCGTTGAAGTCAGTAGCAGAAAAGTTGGGAATCCTATTAGTAGAAACCATAACCCTTAATGAAATTACTATCCTCAATTCCATACCTTCGGCAGAAGGAGCCATTCAAATGGCGATGGAGGCCACAACTATCACGATTCATGGCAGTGAAAGCTTCGTCTTAGGATTAGGGCGGACTGGTTGGACTCTGGCGCGCATGTTAAAGGGTATTGGGGCCCATGTGACAGGGGTTGCCCGTAAGCCTTCGGACTTAGCGCGTGCTGATGAAATGGGATTCCAGGCTGTACATTTTGCAGATCTTGAAGATGAGATTGGACGGGCAGAAATTATCTTTAATACCGTACCTCATCTAATCTTAGATCGCGTGATGTTAGACAAGGTAGCGAGGGATGCAGTAATCGTGGATTTGGCTTCTATTCCGGGAGGGACAGATTTTGAATATGCACAGATGCTTGGTATAAAAGCGCTTCTGGCTCCGGGTCTCCCTGGCATCGTGGCTCCTAAAACGGCTGGTCGAATTCTTGCTCAAATCTATCCGCAACTTATTCTTCGTCACTTGAACACAATGAATGCTACGGTTCAGTCTTGAAAGTGGAGGTGCGAAGGGATGCAGTTTGACGGGTTGAAAATTGGGTTTGCTATTACAGGATCACACTGTACGATACAGGAAGTTATGAAGGTTATGAAACACATGGTTGATGAAGGTGCCGATGTGACGCCAATTATTTCTTATTCTGTGGAAAGTATGGACACACGATTTGGAAAGGCAGAGGACTGGAAGCAGCAATTACGAGAAATTACGAATCGGGAGTCAATCCATACGATTCCCGATGCTGAACCAGTTGGGCCTAAGAAGATGTTTGATTGCCTGGTCATTGCTCCGTGTACTGGAAATACACTGGCTAAACTTGCTAACGGAATTACAGATACACCAGTACTTATGGCTTCAAAATCACATCTTCGTAATCAAAAACCTTTGGTTTTGGCAATTTCGACCAATGATGGACTGGGGTTAAATGCCCGTAATCTTGGAACTTTACTCATTACAAAAAATATTTATTTAGTACCGTTTGGTCAAGATAACCCGCAAGTTAAAGCGAATTCTTTAGTGGCACATATGGATAAAGTTCCGGAAACCATCCTGATGGCTTGTACCGGAAAGCAAATTCAACCAGTGCTTTTAGACTATCGGTAAGGGTGATCACCTGTGACTGAAAATAAGGTGTCCTGCTTTCTCCTGCAGGACGCCCTTTTCACAAAGTTGATCACAGCCAAAAATAAGGAGGAACATAAGGGATGCCAAATGTAGCGATTGTTGGCGCCACGGGCGCAGTCGGCCAAGAATTTCTTAAAATCCTTGCCGAACGAAATTTTCCTGTTGGTGAACTAAGGTTGTTAGCAACCAAGCGGTCTGCAGGAAAACGTATTTCATGGCAAGGCCAAGAAATTGAGGTTCAAGAGACAACCCACGAGAGTTTTAAAGGTATAGATATTGCGCTCTTTGCCGGTGGATCAGGGAGTACAGAATTTGCTCGTTCCGCGGTGGACAGTGGGGCCGTGGTGATTGATAACAGTAGCGCTTTTCGGCTCGATCCGGAAGTGCCTCTTATAGTACCTGAGGTTAATCCCGAAGATGTAAAGTGGCATAAGGGGATTATTGCCAACCCTAATTGTTCAACGATTATTATGGCGGTTGCCCTCAAACCAATATTTGACTTGGCTGGGATTCGCCGGGTAGTCGTGTCTACTTATCAAGCCGTTTCAGGAGCGGGTCGTGAGGGCATTGAGGAACTGGGAGCACAAGTTAAGGCTTGGTCTCAGGAGGAAGAGGTAACATCGACTGTCTTTCCTTATCAAATTGCCTTTAATGTCATCCCGCGCATTGATGTCTTCCAAGAGGGCGACTATACCAAAGAAGAGTGGAAGATGGTCAAGGAAACACAAAAGATTTTCCACGTGCCGGATATGGCTATTACTGCCACAACGGTTCGAGTACCAGTTTTTCGTAGTCACTCGGAATCTATTAATGTAGAGACAAATCGGTTAGTCAGTGTCGCAGAGATCAGAGAGGCTTTAAGCAAAGCTGAGGGTGTTATTGTTGATGATGACCCGGGAAATGATCGTTATCCGATGCCATGGTTTTGTGCTGACAAAGACGAAGTTTATGTTGGGCGCTTACGCAAAGACTTTTCGATCGCCCAAGGGTTTAACTTGTGGGTGGTAGGTGATCAAATTCGAAAAGGTGCGGCAACGAATGCCGTGCAAATCGCTGAACTTCTACTTTAAGCGTGGTTCGATGTCTTAGGATTGAAGCTTGAGGTCTAAGGTACGAAGTTGATAGATAAGATTTAAGACCAAAGTCTGAGGTCGAAACGAAGCTTGAGGTACGTAGGGATTCCGGATCTGGAATTCTAAATCCTAAATCCGGATTGTAATAGGAGTTCAGAGTCCAAGGTACAAAGCGTGAGGTTTACGGGTTAGAATATCGAGCCTCGAGCCTCGAACATCGTGCCTCAAAGAGGGGGTGACGGGTTGCGTATTTTGGTACAGAAGTTTGGCGGAACCTCGGTGGCTACGGCAGATCGAAGAACTCAGGTTACGGCAAAGGTTTCAGAGGCGGTTCAGAGTGGGTATTCCCCGGTTATTGTGGTTTCTGCTATTGGTCGTTCTGGAGATCCTTATGCAACAGATACGTTTTTAAATATGGTAAAAGAAATTTGTCCTGATTTACCAAAACGTGAATTGGATCTTCTGATGAGTTGTGGGGAAGTTATTTCGGGGATTATATTAGTAAGCACGTTAAATAGTTTGGGATTTGAAGCGATCCTTTTTACAGGAGGGCAAGCAGGAATTATTACGGATAAGGAATTTGGAGATGCCCGGATTGTCAGGGTGGAACCAGGTGCCATTTTGGAGCAGCTCGCGGAAGGTAAAGTTGTTGTCGTTGCAGGCTTCCAAGGAATGACCGAAGATGGCCAGACCACAACCCTTGGACGAGGTGGAAGCGACACAACGGCTTCAGCCCTGGGGGTTGCTCTGGAGGCAGAAGCGATCGATATTTATACGGATGTCGAGGGAATTATGACTGCGGATCCTCGAATCGTCGAAGATGCGCGCATTCTAAATACTGTAACCTATAATGAAATATGTCAAATGGCATATCAAGGTGCTAAAGTTATACATCCACGCGCTGTGGAAATCGCGATGCAACGAAATATTCCCCTAAGAATCAAATCGACTTTTTCAGATGCACCAGGAACATTGGTTACTAACATGCATCCTGATCGAGGTGTAGGAACAGATATTACTACAGACCGTATCATCACAGGAATTGCGCATACGCCGAATGTCACGCAACTTAGGGTTTTAACAGAGGATATTCAAGACAAACTTCTTACGGACAAACGCATTTTTAAAGCGATGGCACTTGCCGATATTAGCGTAGACTTTATCAGTGTTCAGCCAGAAGCTGTACTTTATACTGTTCGAGATGAGGTTGCGCCCAAAGCAGTAAAGATATTACAAAATATGGGGTTTGAGCCGGAAGTTGTCACAAGTTGTGCTAAAGTTTCAATTGTTGGTGCTGGAATTGCAGGTGTCCCTGGCGTAATGGCGGATATGGTGGAAGCACTTTCTGATGCCGCTGTGACCATCTTGCAATCAGCGGATTCACATACTACTATTTGGGTGCTAGTTCATAAGGAGGACATGGTGACTGCAGTTCAAACTTTACACCAAAAGTTTCAGTTAGGTATTTGATGTAAATGAAAAGAATTGAAAAGAAAGGATGAGAGAGATGTCATTTGGAAGAATCTTGACAGCTATGGTAACTCCCATGAACGAAGCGTTGGAGATTGATTATGAAGAGGCCGTCCGCTTAGCTCAGCATTTAATTGGTCATGGATCAGATAGCGTTGTGGTTTGTGGAACGACAGGCGAGGCTCCGACCGTAACTGCTGATGAGAAAGTAAAGCTTTTTAGGGTAGTCAAAGAGGCTCTCGGGAAAACACCAGTGATTGCAGGGATCGGATCGTATTCCACTGAGGCCACTATAGCACTTGCTCGCCAAGCGGCGACAACGGGTGTTGATGGATTTCTGGTCGTTGTACCCTATTACAACAAACCTTCCCAAGAGGGGTTGTATCAACATTTTAAGGCGATTGCAGAGGCGACAACAGTACCACTGATCCTTTATAATGTGCCGAGTAGGACCTCTGCTAATCTTATGCCTGCGACGGTAAAAAGGTTAGCCGAGATTCCCAATATTGTGGCCTTGAAAGAAGCGGCGGGTTCAGTTGATCAGGTTACTGAACTTAAAAGAATGTTACCTCCTGAGTTTGTGATTTATAGCGGTGACGACTCAATGACATTGCCGATGTTAGCGTTAGGATGCAATGGTATCATCAGTGTGGCAGCTCATGTCATTGGCAATGAGATGAAACAAATGGTGGATGCCTGGTTTGCTGGGAATACTGCTCAAGCAATACAGTGGCATCTTGATCTCTTTCCAATCTTTAAAGGCATCTTTGTGACGACGAATCCAGTGCCCATTAAAGCCATGGTGAATATGCTCGGGATTAAAGCTGGAGGAGTACGTCTTCCTTTAGTGAAGGCGACGTCGGAGGAAATTAAGTTTTTAGACGAGCTTATGGATGATATTAAAAAGTTACGTCTAAATAAGAAAAATGAGGCTCATGAAATATCAGAATTGAAAGTGGCATCTGCAAAGCCTAGTGATGCAATCGTCTAAAGAGATCAAAGTAATACAAACTCAGAATGGTTACTTTTCAATAGTGATAAAGTCAATAATGGTAATGAACCCCAGCTAAAGCAGGGGTTCATTACCATTATTGACTTTCTAACGACAATGTAGCAAAATCGGCTTGATATTTTAAGCTATTTCTCTGCGGGGTCGTAAAAAGCACACTCTGCTTCTCGGTCCATTAGGCTGGATGTAACACTTAGTGTCTCAAGCGCACAATATCCATCCTCATTATGACTGCATTTGGCTGCGGAACAAACAACATTAGTCATGATTTTGGCCACCTTTCTGAGTAATGATATTATAGTGCCCGAAACTTATTATTTCATACTTTATGAACGCTAAGAATTAGCGCTGAGTATGCCCCGCGAGATGAAGGAACTTGCCAGACCGCGTTTTGCACGCTATAATAAAGTATCTTATTGTGCGGCTAGTTTTATAGATCCTTTTCGAAATATTGACGAACACTGGGCGTCGTTGTGTTCGTTTATGGTATTTCGCGTCTTTTTGTTGTCCTTATTTTGGGCGTCGAAAGAAACTGTGGGGGTCCCCTTAGATTTTAAGGCACAATGCAAGAGAAAGAATAAATACAGGAGGTAGATTTGATTGCCGAAAGAGCATAAATTACAAATTATTCCATTGGGCGGACTTGGAGAAATCGGGAAGAACATGACAGTAATCCGCTATGACAATCAGATGGTGCTTGTCGATGCCGGATTAGCATTCCCGGATGAAGATATGCTGGGGATTGATATCGTAATACCAGATTACTCATATTTAATTGAGCACAAAGAGATGTTGCTTGGCATCTTGCTTACGCACGGGCATGAAGATCATATCGGTGCACTACCCTATTTATTAAGAGACATAGATGTACCAATTTTCGGAACAAGGTTGACCCTTGGTATTGTTCAATCTAAGTTTAAAGAAAACAATTTAAATAATATTAAAGCTACAGTTGTTCAACCGCGCGATGTTATAAAGCTTGGAGTTTTTAGAATCGAATTTATTCGTGTCAACCACAGCATTCCGGATGCAGTAGGAATGGCCATTCATACTCCATTAGGCACTATTGTTCATACAGGGGATTTCAAACTGGATCACACTCCGGTATCCGGAGAGATTTTGGACATTCATAAGTTTTCTGAACTGGGTGACAAAGGGGTTCTATGCCTAATGTCAGACAGTACTAATGTCGAAAGAACTGGCTTTACGCCGTCGGAAAGAAATGTTGGCAACATGATCGATGAGGCTTTTAGTAATGCTAAGGATCGTGTGATTCTTGCCAGCTTTGCTTCAAACGTCTATCGTCTCCAACAGGCTATCACTTCTGCTGTTAATACAAATCGTAAAGTGGCAGTTGTGGGACGAAGTATGGTTAATATCGTTGGTATTGCGGAAGAACTGGGGTATCTTGATATTCCTGAGGGAACGCTTGTTGAAATCGACGAAATTATAGGTCTACCGGGAAATCAAGCCTGTATTCTAACAACGGGGAGTCAGGGAGAACCGATGTCTGCTCTGACTCGAATGGCTAACCATGACCATAGGCATGTAGCGATTCAACCTGGAGATACTGTGATCATCTCGGCGAGCCCGATTCCAGGTAATGAGAAATCAGTGGCCAAAACCGTAGACCAACTATTTAAGCTTGGTGCGAATGTTATCTATGAATCGGCAGATGGAATGCATGTATCGGGCCACGCCAGCCAGGAAGAGCAAAAATTAATGCTAAATATGGTTCGACCGAAATATTTTATGCCAGTTCACGGAGAGTATCGCATGTTAATTAAACATGCTCAATTGGCAGAACAACTCGGTGTTTTACGCGAAAACATTTTTGTCTCGGAAAACGGAGGGATCGTTGAGTTCACACGCCATGGTGCTGCTTTAGGCGGTAAGGTTACGGCAGGCAAAGTCTTGATTGACGGATTGGGTGTTGGAGATGTAGGTAATATTGTCTTACGGGATCGAAAACAGCTCTCTCAGGATGGTATTCTGATCGTTGTCATGACTATAAGCCGTTCTAGCGGGGCGATTGTCGCGGGACCGGATGTCGTAACGCGTGGATTTGTTTATGTTCGTGAGTCAGAGTCTATGTTAGACGATGCCAAACAAAAAGTAAGGCAGACGATGGCGCGGTGTCGCGAGAATAGGATTACAGAATGGGCTGTGTTAAAAAGTCAAATTCGAGACGCCTTGAGTAAACAGCTTTACGAAAAAACTCGTCGTCGACCTATGATTTTACCGATCATTCAAGAAGTTGAATAGAATAGCTAAAGAAGTTGAATAATATAGCTAAAAACACTCCAGATCTAATTGGAGTGTTTTTAGATTCATTTCTAATAAGGGACGTTTGATTGAAAAAGTGTTGATCTTTATTATAGGGTAGTAGTACAATCATTGTTGCTTTTCACAGTGATACCCTTGGAGAAGGTCGGAAGAAAGTGTTGAAATAATAGTTGACAACACACACTGAAAATGGTATTATAACTGAGCGCCACAAAGACGCACAACGATTGAACAAGCG